>Ga0310098_1000320_pt1 | contig 11084 bp, 8 predicted proteins | sample LakMicMIDCLREDC7_FD_194453 | JGI IMG/M metagenome (GOLD analysis project Ga0310098, IMG submission 194453) | Enriched freshwater cyanobacterial communities from Lake Michigan, Michigan, United States - MI23.DCL.RED.C7 | ecosystem: Environmental > Aquatic > Freshwater > Lake | place: USA: Michigan...
CCCCTGCCGTGGCCCCCGACTCCCCAGCCACGCAACCGCCCCAGGAGAGTCCCTGGCTGTTCTGGCGGGGGGTGCTGATCACCCTGGTCGTGGCCCTCGGCGTCCGCCAAGTCCTCCTGGAGGCCCGCTATATCCCGTCGGGTTCCATGTTGCCCGGCTTGCAGATCCAGGACCGCCTCCTGGTGGAAAAACTCAGCTACCGCAACCGGGGGCCCCGACGGGGCGAGATTGTGGTCTTCCATGCTCCCCATCACTTTGATCCGGTGCTGCAGGCCAACCACCGGCCATCGGCCCTGGGCTGCTTGCTCGTCAACCTGCCCCTGCTGGGCTCGATCCCCGGCCTGCAGAATCCTGCCTGCGATGCCTACATCAAGCGGGTTGTGGCGGTGGCGGGGGACCACGTTGTCGTTGACCCCCGCGGCCAGCTCACCCTCAACGGCCGCCGCGAAGCGGAGCCCTATGTCAAGAACTGGTGTCCGGTCGACAGCCAGGGGATGGGCCCCTGTCGCACCCTCAATGGCGTAGTGCCAGCGGGCCACGTGCTCACCCTGGGGGATAACCGGGCCAATAGTTGGGATGGTCGCTTCTGGCCGGGCGGTGCCTTCCTGCCGCGTAGCGAAATTATCGGTCGGGCCTTCTGGCGGTTCTATCCGTTTAATGCCATCGGCTCCCTGGGCCCGGCCGATACCGGTAGCGGCACGGTCCCTAGGAACGGTCCCTAGGAACGGTCCCTAGGAACGGCCAACCAGTCCCCTAGCGATCACCTGGCCGCTGAGCTCCTGGTGGCGTAAGGGTTGGTTGGCGGCCAGGGAGGCGTCGGCCTCCTGCCAGGGGCGCCAGCGCTGGGCCGGATCGAACAGGATCCAGTCCCGGCTACCAACCGAAAGCAGGGGGGCGGCTAGCCCCAGCACCTGGGCTGGTCCCCAGCAGAGCACCTGCCAGAGATCGGCGGCCCCCCAGCCCCGCCGCACCACCAGCTCCTGCCAGAGCGCCGGCAACACGTAGCGGTGACCGGCCACACCCGGTTTGCGTTGATCCAGGGGCAGCAGCTGCTCTTCGGCATCGAGGGGCTGGTGATGCACGGCAACAGCCGTGATTACCCCGCTGGCCAGGCCTGCGATGAGGGCCTCGCGATCGGCGCGGCAGCCCAGGGAGGGCTGCACTCGCCAGCCTTCTGCCACCGGATCGAGGCCCGAGGAGTCGGCCACCAAATGCCACCAGCTCACCGTGGCCAGGGGCCTGGGCTGGGAGGGCCGCTCCGCTAGCAGGGCCACCCCGGCGGCGGTGGAGAGGTTCATCAGGCGCAGGTTGGCCTGGGGCTGGCCCTGGGCTAGGGCCAGCAGGCTGCCGAGGGGTATGGTTTCGCTCAGCACCGGATCGAGGGGCCAACCCAGCCGCAGGGCCTCCACCCCCTCGCGCACGAACCCCGCCTGGCTGAACTCCTCGCTGTGGGGGGCGATCAACACGGGCCGATCGCCCATTTCGGCTAGGCGCAGGCCCCGTTCGAGGAGGGCCAGGGGGGGCATCGTTGCCGCTTCGGCCAGGCCAATCGCGCCGCAGTCCAGCTGCTCGCGATGGGGGGCCAGCTCCAGGCCGGCACCGCCGTTGCTTAAACTGCCCCAGGGCAGGATCCGCGCTTCGGCCTGGTCGCCGGCCAGGGGGGGCAGCCGCATCGCCTCGGCCCGGTCCCGCCAGGGACGGGCCTGGGGCAGCAGGGCCACGGTGCCGTAGCCGGCGGCGGCGGCGGAACGGGCCAAGCTCTGCAAGGTTTCGGCCCGGCCGCCCTGGGGCTGCTCCAGCACCGAATGGGGGTCTACCAAGGCGGGGCCCAGCCACCAGTCCTTGGCATCGAGGGCTGGCAAGCCCAGCTGCTCGGCTCGCTGACAAGCTTCTTGGCCGGTGGCGGCTAAGGCACCCGCCTCAATCAGGGCATCGCAGCGCCGCGGCGGCTGGCCGGGCGCTGCGAGCAGGTGCACCTGCTCCAGAAAATGGCTTGGGCCAATTAACACCATGGGGCCCAGCTCCCCGTCACCCCATTCCAGGGGGCCAGACCCCCCACCTAGAGGGCTCCCGCTGCAGTGCGATCCAGCACCCCACCCAGGTGGGCGGTCTGGTTGAGGCAGGCCACCAGGGGCGGCCCCTCCGGCCCGTGGGGGTAGTCGATGACCGTGACCCCGCCATTGCCCTGTTTCACGGCCCAGATGGCGGCGGGACCCAGGCCCAGCATGGCGCAGAGGATCGTTTTATTCACCGCATCGTGGGCCACCACCAGGGCCGTTTCCTGCGGGTCCAGGCTGGCGGCAATCGTCTGCCAGCCTGCCAGCGACCGCTCCCAGACGTCCTGAATCGTTTCGCCTCCGGGCATCTGCACCGTGTCGGGCGCCCGTTTCCAGGCGGCCAGCAACTCGGGCCAACCCTCGGCAATCTCCTGCTCCAGCCGTCCCTCCCATTCGCCATGGCCGATCTCCACCAGGGAGCTAACGCTGGTGAGCGGCACCCCCGGATGGGAGCGCAGGATCGCTTCCGCCGTTTGACGGGGGCGGGCCATGGAACTGGTGTAGGCCCGCTGCAGGCTCACCCCGGCTAGGAAGCGAGAGGCGGCCTCGGCCTGGCGATGGCCGTTTTCATTTAAGGGAATGTCGATCTGGCCCTGGAAGCGGCCCTGGCGATTCCAGTCCGTTTCGCCATGGCGCACCAGCACCAGTCTTGGCCCTGCTCCCTTGGGCGGCAGTTGCGAGCCCAGGGGGGTTTGCTGGAGATGGCTGGTGCCATTGAGGGATTCGATCTGCACAGCCAGCCCGCCATCGGAGCCCGTGCTCAGGTTCAGCACCGAGAGGGAGGCGTTGTCGATGCGCAGGCGGCGAAAACCAGTGCCATCGAGACCCAGCAGGCTCAGCAGCAGGCAGCGCAGGATGGCGTTGTGGGCCACCACCAGCACGGTTTGGCCGCCCGCTGCCCCCGGCGGATGCTTGCGCAGCAGCATGTCCTTGAACCGACCGGCCTGGTCCATCAACTCGCCGATCGGCGCATAGCTGCTGCCATCCGGGCGTTGCAACAGCAGGCTCTCTGGCTGGGTGGCCCAGAGCTGGTACTCGGCCTGGAAACGTTCCTTTAAGTCGGGTACCCGCAGGCCACACCAGGGGGCCAGGTCCACCTCCAGCAGGTCATCATCGAACTGGGGAACCAGGCCAGCGCCATGGGTGGCAAGCAGCTCCAGGGCCGTGTCCTTGGCCCGCCGCAGTGGCGAGGCATAGACCTGGTCAATCGCTAGTCCCCGCAGGGCTCCCCCCGCGGCGCGGGCCTGGCGGTGGCCCTCCTCGCTCAGGTCGGAGAGGTCGTCGCGGCCCTGGATGCGCTGCTCCAGATTGAAGCTGCTCAGGCCATGGCGGACGAGCAGAAGCCTCAGGGACACGGGCGATTAGCCACAGCAGATCCCCATCGTATGGGAACGCCACGGGGGAGAATCGGCCCATCTGTTGGAGCAAACCGGTGAACACGGGGGAGCGGCCTGACCCGGCGCGCTGGAAGGTGCTGCTGGCCCTGTTCTGTGTGGTGATCAGCCTGCTGCTCTGGTCCAACGGCCTGGTCGCCAGCCTTAACCGGCCCTCGGTGGCCAATGACCTGGAACGGCGCCAGCTGGAATTGGCTGTGCTGGCCAGTCCCCACCTGCCGCCAGCCCTGGGTGAGGCCTTTGCGGGCAGCGACCCGCTCGGCCGCCTGCAGAAGCACCTCGACGACCTCGGCCGCAGCCAGGTTGGTGCCGGCCAGCCCGCCTCCGCCGACCTGCTGCTCGAGCAGGCCCTGGTGGCGGTTCACCAGGGCCAACGGCAACGGGCCTTGCCCCTGCTGGAGCAGGCCCGCGCCCGGGACTCCGCCGTGGCCACCGCCCTGCTCGAGGACCAGCCCCTGGCCCCGGCCGAGGCCCAACGACTCAGCGCCAGCCTGGCGCCGGTGCCCCTGCTGCGCCAATGGAGTTGCGAGGCCCTCAGCGGCAATCCCCAGGCCTGCGGCCAACCCCAAGTCGGCCAGGACTCCGCTCGGAGGCTCGTGTTGGTCAACCTTCTGCCAGGTCTGACCCTGCTGGCGGGCCTGGGCCTGCTGGTGCGCGAGCTCTGGCTGCGGTGGCGCGGCCGGGTCCTGCCCCTTCCGCCCCTGATGGGCCCGGCCCTGACGGAAATTGATGCGGTGCTGCTGGTGGGCGGCGGCTTTGTGGTGGTGGGGGAGCTGCTGACCCCCTGGCTGCTGGGGCCCTTGGTGGAGAGCCTGCTTTCCCTGGTCGAGCTGCCGGCGGCCCTGCACAGCGCCCTCACGGTGTTGTTCCTTTACCTGGGTCTGATGGCGGGCCCCCTGGTGATTCTTTGGTGGATGCTGCGCGGCCTGGGGCCGGCGCCCCAGGGGGGCTGGTTGCAGCTGGGCTGGCGGCCTCCCTGGTTGCCCGCCGGCCTAGCCCTGAAGGGATTTTTGATCGTGCTGCCGCTGGTGAGCCTGGTGAGCTGGCTGCAGTCGCAACTCTGGAGCGATCCAGGCGGCAGCAACCCCTTGTTGGAGTTGGTGTTGCAGGGCGGAGCCCTGGCGCCCCTGGGTTGCTACGCGTTCACGGCGATCGTGCTGGCGCCCCTGTTTGAGGAGACGATTTTCCGGGGGGTGCTACTGCCGGTGGTGGCGCGCCAGCGGGGGCCCTGGCTCGGGGTGCTGGTGAGTGGCCTGGTCTTCGCGATCGCCCACCTCAGCCTGGGGGAATTGCCGGCCCTGCTGATGCTGGGCCTGGGCCTGGGCTGGTTGCGCCTTAGCAGTGGCCGGCTGGGGGCCTCGGTGTTCATGCATAGCCTTTGGAATGCCATGACCTTCGCCAACCTGGTGTTGCTGGGCAGCTAGGCCCACCGGGCTGGGCTCCCAGGTCGCTCTCTCCATCCCGGCCTAGGAATGAACTGGGCAGCCCGCAATTCGCCCTAGGCACCGGGGCTTGGTCAGGCCATGGCGGTAGCGGTTTGAGCCGATTCTTGAACTGTGCGGAATGCCAGACGCTCTGCCTTGCTCGGGCCTCCCACCCATGGTTCACTTGAAAAGTTGCTCCTCGGCTCCGTGGTTGCCGCCCCAGCCCCATCCACCTCCCGCAGCTCCAGGGGCCCGCGTCAACGCCCCCTGGCCCTGATCCAGGGGTCCCTCTCCGCACGCCGGGTTGAGCGCACCGCCCCCTGGCTGGCGAGCCTCCATCGGGTCGCCGATGGCAGCCTGCTGGGCCTGGGTGTGGCGGTGGTGGGGCTGAGTGCCCTCACCCTCCATTGGCAGAGCCAGTGGACCCGCAGTTACCAGAGCCTGGAGGCTTCCCAGCTCCTGGAACACCGCCTGCAGGAATCGACCGCAGTGCTGGAGCAGCACCACCTGGGGGTTGCCCATAAGCCTGGCCGGTTGGTGCCCACCAGCAGCGAAAAATTGATTTACGTGCCTGCCCCCAGCGCCCAGCGGCCCGCCTCGATCATCACCCTGCTTGCCGGCGTCAGCCCTCGTCAGATTTTTGCTGGGTATTGAGCGTTGTGTCTGGTATCCAGCAGCTCCTCTCCCTGGCTGGCCGGGCTTCGGCCTTGCAACCCAACAGATGACGCCATGGATGGCGATCATGCGGGTGCGGTGCTTCGGCACACTGGGTCCACGGGTGCGGGGCTGGCAAGGTGACGACTAGGCCCCGGCAACGGCCGACCCAGCGCCCGAGCGGATCGCGGGCCAGCCGGGTGCTCGACTTTCGACCCGTTCCGTCCGTCCGGCTGCTGGCCGTTTATCTCATCCTTGCCGCCGGCCTGGTGGGGTTGGCGGCGCGCCTGGCCTGGGTCCAGGTGGTCCAGGGGTCCCAACTGCTCAACCGGGCCCGGGCTGTGCAGACCCAGACGATTGCGCCGATCGGTAAGCGGCGCACAATCGTCGATCGCACCGGTCGCATGGTGGCCCTCGATGAGGAGCGCTTCACCGTTTGGGCCCATCCGCGCTATTTCAATTTCCCCGGCGATGCGCCGAACAGCAAGCGCCCGCCCCTGGATGTGGCCCAAAAGTTGGCCCCGATCCTGGGCCTGCCCGTTGACGCCCTGATGGCGACGATCGGCTCCAGCCAGACCGGCGTGAAGTTGGCCAGCGAATTGGATCCGGAAACGGCCCATCGCATTCGCAAGCTGGGCATCAGTGGCCTGGATCTGGAGTCCTACCCCCAGCGGATTTACCCCCTGGGCCCCCTGTTCGCCAATGTGGTCGGCTTCCTCAACCTGGAGCGGGTGCCCCAGGCCGGCCTGGAGCAGAGCCGCGACCAGGACCTGCGCCGCCATGAAAGCCCGCGCCAGCTGCGCCGCGGTGCCGATGGCACCCCCCTGCCCGATGGCCTGCGGGCGGGGGTGCTCTACGGCGACGATCTGCGTCTGCAATTGACCCTCGATTCGCGCCTGCAACAGGTGGCCCAGCTGGCCCTGGCCAAGCAGGTGAAGCAATGGCGCGCGAAGCGGGGGGTTGCCCTGGTGATGGATGTGCGCAATGGCGAGATTCTCGCCCTCGCCTCCAGTCCCTCCTACGACCCCAACAAGTTCTGGAAGTATCCGCCCGGCCTGTTTCGTGAATGGTCGGTGCAGGACCTCTACGAACCCGGCTCCACCTTTAAGCCGATCAACCTGGCCCTAGCCCTCCAAGAGAATGCTATTGGTCCGAATACCACGGTGAATGACACCGGCTCGGTGACGATTGGCGGTTGGCCGATCTTCAACCACGACCGCCGGGCCAATGGCGTGATGGATCTTGCCACCGTGCTGCAGGTCTCCAGCAACGTCGGCATGGTGGATGCCATGCATAACCTCAAGCCACCGTTGTACTGGAGCTGGCTCCATCGCATCGGCATCGACACCATCCCCGACACGGACCTGCCCGGGGCCGTGGCCGGCGAACTCAAGAGCCGCAACGAGTTCCTCAGCCAGCCCATCGAACCGGCCACGGCCGCCTTCGGCCAGGGCTTTTCGCTCACGCCGCTGAAGCTGCTGCAGCTGCACGCCATGATCGCCAACGGGGGCCGGCTGGTCAGTCCCCACATCACCCGGGGCTTGCGCTCCGGCGACGATTTGGCCGCCCCGCCCCAGTCTTCGGGTGTGCAGCTGCTGCGGCCGGAGGTGGCACGGCAAGTGCTCGAGTGGATGGAAACCGTGGTGGATAAGGGCAGCGGCAAGGGGGCCCGCATCCCCGGCTATCGCATCGGCGGCAAGACCGGCACGGCCCAGAAGGCCCTCAATGGGGTCTATATCCCCGGGGCCCGTATTTGTAGTTTCATCGCCAACCTCACCACCGATAACCCGCGCTATGTGGTGTTGGTGGTGGTGGATGAACCGCAGGGGGGCAACGCCTATGGCTCCACCGTGGCGGTGCCGGTCGCCAAGCAGATCATCGAAGCCCTATTGGTACTTGAAAAGTTGCCGCCCCAGGCCGCAGTCCAGAAGCTGGGGCTCCAGGCCCTTGCTGGCTCCCAGACCCGTTCTGCCTCGAAACCCGTGTTGGCTGGCAGGCCGGGGTCCGGTACCACCACCAACCCCCCAGCGGCCCCTCTGAGAATCGGCCGGGATTGAGATCCCCTTGAGCCAGCATCCGCCCCTGGCTGCGCACTAATTGCCCAGGTCAGCTCAAGGCCCCATGGGGATTCCCTCAAACAGGGGCTATCAACAGGGTTTCGCGGCCGGTCCTGATGGCTAGCTTGACGGGACCGTCCGGCCTGTGCCGGCGTCCGCCCACGCCCACCCCATGGCCAACCTGCTCGACCAACTTGCCGCCATGACGGTGGTCGTCGCCGACACCGGCGAACTCGAAGCCATCAAGCAATTCACCCCGCGGGATGCCACCACCAACCCGTCGTTGATCCTGGCGGCGGCCCAGATTCCCACCTACCAGAACCTGATCGACACGGCCCTGCGCGAGTCCCGGGCCGTGATCGGACCCGATGCGCCGGCGGAAGACGTGGTGCTCGAGGCCCTCGATGAAATCTGTGTGATCTTCGGCCGCGAAATTCTCAAGCTGGTGCCCGGCCGGGTGTCCACCGAAGTGGATGCCCGCCTCAGCTTCGATACGGAAGCCACAATTACCAAGGCCCGCAAGTTGATTGGCCTGTATCAGGCCGCCGGCATTGGCACCGATCGGGTGCTGATCAAGGTGGCCTCCACCTGGGAAGGGATTAAGGCGGCGGAAGCCCTGGAGAAGGAAGGCATCCACTGCAACCTCACCCTGCTGTTCAGCTTTGCCCAGGCGGTGGCCTGCGCCGAGGCGGGGGTCACCCTGATTTCCCCCTTCGTGGGCCGCATCCTCGATTGGTTCAAGGCCAGCACCGGGCGCGACCACTACCTGGGCGCCGAGGATCCCGGCGTGATCTCGGTGACCGAGATCTTCAACTACTACAAAACCTACGGCTACCGCACCGAGGTGATGGGCGCCAGCTTCCGCAATATCGAGGAAATTATTGAGCTGGCGGGCTGCGACCTGCTAACGATTTCACCGAAACTGCTGGATCAGTTGCGCAGCAGCGAAGCGGACCTGCCCCGCAAGCTCGATGGGGCGGCCCCGGCCGCCACCCGGGCCCAGCTCCACCTGGACCGCTCCGGCTTCGACACGATGATGGCCGCCGATGCCATGGCCACCGACAAGCTTGATGAGGGGATTCGCGGTTTCGTCAAGGCGATTGAAACCCTCGAATCCCAGTTGGCCCATCGCCTCGGTGAGCTGGAAGGTGCTGCGGCCTTCACCCACGCCGCCCAGGAGATCTTCCTGCTCAATGATCTCGATGGCGATGGCTGCATCACCCGAGAGGAATGGCTCGGCAGCGATGCGGTGTTCGATGCCCTCGATACGGACCACGATGGCCGCTTGGTGCCAGCGGATGTGCGCGGTGGTCTCGGGGCGCCCCTGGCCCTTACCGCCCCTTAACCCCATTAGATCAAAATCAAATTCTTGCCCTGGTTGCGCCCTTGAACACCCTCGATACCATGCGTGCCCTGGCCATCGAGGGCGAGGTCCGCACCTTTGAACCTGGGGAGCTGATTTTCCGCGCCGGTGAGACGGGCGAATGCATGTATGGCCTGCTTGAGGGCACGGTTCAGCTCACCTGGAATGGCAACGCCGGCCAGGAACGGATCCAGGCCGGCGATGTTTTTGGCGCCGGGGCCCTGGTCACCCAGGAGCACCGCCGCTACGGCGATGCCACGGCGGTTACCCCTTGCCGGGTGCTCGAGATGAACCGGGAAAAATTCCTGTTTGCCGTTCAGGAATCGCCGATGTTCGCCATCGATTTGCTGGCCTCGATTGATCAGCGCCTGCGCCAACTCAAGGACTGCGTTAAGTCGTCCTAGGGGCCACCACGTTGGCCGCCCCAGTCTTGGCTTCCAAGGCAATCGGGTGGGCTTCTAGCCCGAGGGGAGGCTGGCTAGGCCGGGGTTCAGGGAGTTGCTTCGGGGTTTACTGGCCCTGAAAGAGCAGCCGCCGGATCACCCGTTGGGCGATATCGCCATAGCCCAGTTCGCCGGAGAGGATCTGGGCGATCCGTTGGGGGGCCGTAGGGCGTTTGATGCCTAGCTGGTAGCCCACCTTGGGGACCCGGTAGAACACCTGGGCGATGCGCCGTCCCCAAGCCATCGAATCGCCCCATTGGCGGCGCATGGTGGCGGTATAGCCCGCCAGGGCCTTGCTGTCGCCGCCTAGCCAGAGGTCGAGGGCCTCGGCGGCGCGCACGCCGCTGAGCAGGGCCGGCCGCAGGCCTTCCGCCAGGAAGGGATCACAGAGGGAGGCCGCATCACCCACCACCAGGGCGCCAGGGCAGTGCAGGGGGTGGTGACCATCCCACACCCGTAGGGGTGAACTGAACCGCTCGCCGGCATCGGCCGCCAGGCCCAGGCTGGGCAGCAGCTGGGCCAAAACCGCGTCACTGTCGGCCGGGTTGCGGCCGATGAAGGTGCCCACGCCGATGCTGTAGCCGCCCTGGCGGGGAAAGGCCCAGCAAAAGCCGTGTTGCACTAGACCAAATTCGAAGCGGGCCGTGGCCGGCTCGCGCACCTCGGCCTCCACGTCTACCGCCACGGCGGAGGCATAGCGCGGCCGGGCCGGCCCCAGGCCCAGGGGCTGGGCAAAGCGGGAGCTGGAGCCATCGGCCACTACCAGGCCCCGGCTGGCCAGGCTTTGGCCGCCGGCCAGCACCACCCGCCAGTGGTCGCCATCCCGCTCGATCTGCTCCACGGCTTCGCCGGCCAGCAGCTGGGCCCCGGCGGCGCTGGCTTGGCCTGCCAGGTAGGCATCCAGTTTGGAGCGGCGCACGATCCAGAAGGGTGAATCGCCCGGCAGCACGGCCGTGACCGGATCCTGCAGGCACCAGGTGAAGCGAACCTGCTCGATCACCTGGTCCACCGCCGGGCTCAGATCGAAGGGAAACCAGCGCTGCACCGAGGCGGCCATGCCGCCGCCACAGGGTTTGGGCCGCGGTAGCCTCTGGCGCTCCAGCAGGATGACGCGGCGGCCGCGGGCGGCCAGGTGGAAGGCGGCCGAGGCCCCGGCGGCGCCACTGCCCACCACGATCACGTCAACAAGGTCAGGCATGGCAGGGCGGCACGACCCACTGGAGGAAGGGATTCAGATCGATAGCAACCCAAGGCCGGGCCAGCCCTTGGCACCAACAAACCAGCAACGTGCTGACATTTCGGTGCTGCTTAACAACCGTGACGCTCACACTTTGAGAATGTCAGCCTCTTTATCGGCGAGGTGCTTCTCGACTTCGACAATATAGCGATCGGTCAGTTTTTGGATGTTGTCCTGTTCGTCGCGGCTCTGATCTTCAGAGAGCTCGCCGTCTTTTTCCAGTTTCTTCACCTTGTCGATGGCATCGCGCCGCAAATTGCGCAGGCCAACTTTGCCTTCTTCAGCATATTTGGAGGCCAGCTTTACAAAATCCTTGCGGCGATCGGCCGTCAGCGGTGGGATATTGATGCGAATCACTTTGCCATCGTTATTGGGGGTGAGGCCCAGGTCACTCATGGCGATCGCCTTTTCAATCAGCGCCATCGACCCCCGGTCGAAGGCGCTGATTGAAAAGG
>Ga0310098_1000327_pt1 | contig 10970 bp, 11 predicted proteins | sample LakMicMIDCLREDC7_FD_194453 | JGI IMG/M metagenome (GOLD analysis project Ga0310098, IMG submission 194453) | Enriched freshwater cyanobacterial communities from Lake Michigan, Michigan, United States - MI23.DCL.RED.C7 | ecosystem: Environmental > Aquatic > Freshwater > Lake | place: USA...
GCGTGGAGAGTGGCGGCAACATTGGCCTCTGGATTGCCAGCCGCTGCGGCCTCTCGCCCAGCAACCAAAAGGCCCTGGTGGCCGCCGGGGTCGCGGCCGGCCTGGCCGCGGGTTTCAAGGCACCGATCGCCGGCGTGTTCTTTGCCTTTGAGGGCAGCTACAGCACCATCCCGGGCCGGCCCAGTGTGCGGGCCGTGCTGGTGGCGGCGGTGACCTCAGAATTGGTCACCCAGCTCTGCCTGGGGGATGAACCGATCTTCCGCCTGCCGGCCTACGAGGTGCGCTCGCCCCTCGAGCTGCCGCTCTACCTGGGCCTGGGCCTGGTGGCCAGTCTGATGTCCTGGGCCCTGGTGGCGGTGCTGGGGGCTGGGCGTAGCGATGGCGTTCAGCGCCAGCTGGCCCGCCTGCCCGCCTGGCTCATCACCGGACTTGGTGGGCTGGGCGTGGGCCTGCTTGCCCTCGGCTTTCCCCAGGTGCTGGGGGTCGGCTACGACACGATTGAAGCCCTGCTGGGCAGCAACGGTGGCATTGCCCTCACCACCTTGCTCGCCCTGCTGCTGGTCAAACTGCTGGCCACGGGCCTAAGTAGTGCCACCGGCTTTGTCGGGGGTGGCTTTGCCCCTGCCCTCTTTCTGGGGGCGGTGCTCGGCAATTGCTACGGCCAGATTCTCGGCGACAGCGGCTTCCACTTACCCGTGGCCGAACCGCCGGCCTACGCCATGGTCGGCATGGCAGCGGTGCTAGCCGGCAGCGCCCGGGCGCCCCTTACGGCCCTGCTGCTGCTGTTCGAACTCACCCACGACATCCGCATCGTGCTGCCCCTGATGGCGGCGGCCGGCCTCAGTGCGGCCCTGGTGGAGCGCTGGCAGGGGCTGGCCGATCCGGGCCTGCTGGGGCCCGATCCCCTCGAGGAAGAGCGGCGGCGCCACCTGGCCGGCCTGGCCGTGGCCGAGGCCCTGGAGCCGGAAGCGCCCCTGGTGCTTGACGCCAGCACCCCAGCCGCCAGCGCCCTAGACCAGCTGCTCGCCGCCCATGGCCACTGCCTGCTGGTGGAGCAGGACGACTGGGTGATTGCCCTGGTCACCCTCTCGGATCTGCAGCGGGCGATCAGCGCCGAACCCCAGGAGGGACTGGTGCTTGCAGCCTGCCGGCGAAGTGATCTGGTTTGGCTACCCAGTGGCGCCAACCTGGCCCAGCTGGAGGACCAGCTCAGCCCCAATGGCCTGCGCCAATTACCGGTGTTTGACCTGGACGCCCCGGCACCAGCAGTCTTGCCCGTAGGGGTTCCCAGGGGCGGCCTGCCCCTTTCAGCCCTGCGGGGCCTGGCCAGCCGCGATGGCATGGCCAGGGCCCTGGCCCGCAGTCGCCGTCAGGCCCTGGATGCGCCCCCGAGTCCAGCCGCCCAGGACCCTGAAGTGATCCATCAAGGGATCTGAACCTGCCGTAGCTGATAGCAGGGCAGGTTCCGGGCAGGCGCTCAGTTCACGGCCTAGTTCACAAGCTTGGCTTCGATCGTGTCGAGATAGCGCTGCTCACACTCCTTGATGATTTTCACAGCCGACGACACATCGAGGAAGCCATTCACCTTGCAGGTGCCGGGCTTTTTCAGGTCCTTGTAGTGCTCCCAGTAGTACTGGGTTTCCGTTTTCCAGTGGGCGCCCAGTTGCTCGAAGCTGGTGATGTGGTCCATGCGCTTGTCATCGGCCAGCACGGCTATCACCTTGTCATCCACTTCACCGCCATCGTCAAAGGTCATGATGCCGATGATGCGGGCCTCCACTAGGGAACCGGGCACCAGGGGCTCGGTAACGCCAACGATTTCGATGTCGAGGGGGTCGCCGTCCTCATCCCAGGTGCGGGGAATGCAGCCGTAGGCGAAGGGATAGGCCAGGGAGGAATAGCCAACCCGATCAAGCTTGAGGTGGCCGGTTTCGGTGATCAGCTCGTATTTGTTGATCGTGTTGGAATTCAGCTCAACGATGGCGTTGAGGCGCAACTCGCCCTCATCGGCGAAGGCCGGCAGCACGTGCAGCAAGTTGAGCATCGTGCGGCTGGGGGCGTGGTCGATGTTCGCCATGGCGAGCGGGGGCCTCAAAAGAGCTGGGCGGCATCCTACGGAGTGCCCTAGGGCCGCTCCCAAGGCGGGCCAGCCCCGAGCCCCCAATCCATCAGCTCCAGTGCAGCTCCATCGCCACGGCCCCCTCCAGACTTTCCTTCACCGGGCAGCCCTCAGCGGCCCGCTGCAGCACCGCTTTGGCCCGATCCTCCAGCCCTTCTGGCCACTGGATCCACACCTCCAGCTTGGCGATCTTGCGGCGGCCGCTGGTGGCCATCGTTTTCTCGACGCGGGCACTGCAGCCGTCCAGGGACCAGCCGTGGCGCTCGGCCATGATCCCCATCACGGTCAGAATGCAGCTGGCCAGGGCCGTGGCCACCAGATCGGTGGGGGAGAAGCGCTCGCCCTTGCCCTGGTTATCGAGGGGGGCATCCGTTTCCAGGCGCGAGTGGGAGGGGCCGTGTTCGGCCTGGCAGCGCAGGCCACCGGAGTAGTCGCAAACGATCGACACCATGGCAATCGGGGCAAGCTGGACGGCGGACCCCAGACTGGCAGGAGCGGTCGACTTGCCCGGCCAACTGACTTCTGCCCTGGCTATCCAGCTCCCCTGGCTATCCGTCTCCCCTGACTATCAGTCTGGCCTGGCTATCCGTCTGGCCTGACTCCTCCCCTCTCCTGGCCTTGTCCTGGCCAGCCTGCCCGTGCCATCTGTGTCCCTCCCCCAACTGATCAGCTCCGAGACCCTGGGGGTCTTGATCCACCTCGCCGCAGCCACGGGGGCCGCCAACGCCCCGGAGCACGCCCCGGTGATTGGCCTGGCCAAGGCGATCCAGTTGTCGGTGGCGCCGGTGTTCCTGGTCACAGGCATCTCCGGGCTGCTGGGGGTGCTCACCAACCGCCTGTCGCGGGTGATCGACCGGGCCCGCTCGCTCCAGGAACAGCAGCTGGACAGCCACCTGGCCCATGCCCGCCGCCTCGCCCAGGATCTGAAGATCCAGAAGCGACGGATGGGCCTGCTCAACCGGGCGATCCAGGCGGCCACGGTCACGGGCCTGCTGGTGGCGGCCGTGGTGGCGGTGACCTTCGTCAGCGCCATGGCGGCCCTGGACCTGGCCGCCATCGTGGTGCCCCTCTTTGTGATTGCGATGGGGAGCCTGATGGCCACCCTGCTGCTGTTGCTAAGGGAAACCCAGCTCGCGACGGGCCAGATCAACCGGCGGTTCTAGGCCGCCGGATCCCCATTCCAAGCTCCAGCGCCCTCAGCCCAGGGCGATCTCCAATTGGGCCAAGAGGTTATGGATCAGGCGCCGGCCGCTGGTCGCCACCGCCTCGCCCCAGCGGTCGGCCCCGTCGCGGATCCGCTCGGCCCCGTCGGGCCCCAGGGCCCCGCGCACGTAGTCGGCGTCTTCGCTCAACCAGCCCTCGATTCCCGCAGCGTCCATCTCCACATGAAACTGCAGGCCCCAGGCGTGCTGGCCAATGCGGAAGGCCTGCTCGCGGCAATGGAGGCTGGAGGCGAGCAACACGGCCTCGGGCGGCAGCACGATGCGGTCGCCATGCCAATGGAGCACGAGCTCACTGGTCGCCAGCCCAGCCAAGACGGGTTCCCTGGTCGCCGGGGCCGTGAAGGTCACGGCCCCCCAGCCCACCTCCCGCAGGGGCCGGGGCGGATCGCCCACCAGCAGGGGCTCGGCGCCACCACCAGCCGCGGCAGCCAGCAGCTGGGCGCCTAGGCAGATGCCAAGCACCGGAGCCTTTTGGTCGAGGCGCTGGCGCAGCAGCTCAAGCTCGGCGGCCAGCCAGGGGTAGGCCGGATTGCCGAGATCGCCGACCCCCATCGGTCCGCCCATCACCACCAGGATCTGGCCGGGCACCCGGTCGGGCGGCAGGGCCTCGCCGCTGGAAAGATCCACCGGGCGGATCGTGTGGCCCCGCTCAGCGGCACAGGACGCGATCAGGCCCGGACCCTCGAGGGGCAGGTGCTGCAGCACCAGCAACTCAGCCATGGCAGGACGGGATCAGCGGGCCACCCAGCCTGGAGCAGCGCCCCTATTTCTTGCGGCAGTAACCGCCACCCACATTCATCCAGCCCTCCAGGCAGGCCTTGCCTTGGGTCGGCGCCACCGTGTAGGTCATCAACCCCAAGGTGGAGCACTTGCCGTTGAAGGTGTCCATATAGCCCATGGGACACATCACCTGGAGCTTGGGCACGACCCGCTGGGCCTGGGCCGGGGGAACCAGGGCCACGGCCGCAACGTTGCTGGCCAGCAGGAGGGCCCAACGGGACAAGGAACGGCGGCCCATGGTGACGCGGAATCTTGGTGCAGGTCGAGTCTGGCCCGATGGGGGGATTCGGCAAGGGAGGGGGTGGAGCCGGCAGCCCCGGGGGCCCTCAGCCGCTGCCCCTGAAGCCGAGGCTCCCAGGGCCCCTGCGCCCGCAGCCGCAAACGATCCTTTGCGCGAATCCCGCCAGGCAAGATGGCTCCACCCCGCGCCCCTGGTGCCATGGCGCAGTGGCGCCCCGAATCCGCAGCGCCAGAGCCGGGGTTCCAGCAGCTCGCCGAGGAACTGGCGGGCCTGCGCCAGGAGCTGGCTGGCCTGCGAACCACGGTGGCTGAGCTGGTGGCGGCCCTGGCGGCAGCTGGCCCCCCAGCACCGGTCCAGCCCCCGGGTGCTGGGGATCCCCTGGCGCTCCAGCCCTCCGCTACAGCTGGAGCCGCACCAGGGGCTGAAACGGAGCCGGTCCCAGGCGAGGTCCGGCCCATGGGAGCCAGTCCCAGCGCCCTCCTGGCCCGCCGGAACGCCGAGCGGTTGGCGGGGGAAGTGCAGCGCCGCGCCGCCCTGGCCAGCGATTCAGGCGACGACACCGAACTCGACCTGCTGATCGATCGCCTCCATGAGTTGGCCCTTACCAAGGGCTCAGGGCAAGCGGGCTAGCCCGCCGCTGCTGGGCGACCAGCGGTCTTTGCTGGAATAGCCCCAATCGCCTGCGCCCCATGGCCAGCCTGCTCAGCGCCGAATCGGTGGCCGGATTGGCGCAAAGCGCTCCCGGCTGGCAGCTGCAAGCAGGCCGGCTGCACCGGAAATTGGTGTTTGGCGATTTTGTCGCTGCCTTTGGCTTCATGGCCCAGGTGGCCCTAGTGGCCGAAGCCCTGGGCCATCACCCCGATTGGAGCAACAGTTGGAACCGGGTGGTGATCGACCTAACCACCCACGATCTCGGCGGCCTCAGCGACCTGGACCTGGAGCTGGCCCAACGCATTAACCAGCTCCTGGAGACAAGCCCCAACCAGGCCCGGCCTTGACCCAGCCCTGGGCTGGCGGGCCCGCTCAGGCAGAATCGGCGCCGCGCCCCGAGTGAGTTGGCGTGGATCCAGGGACCCATGGGCCGCATCGCCCAGCCAATGGCTGACCCAGGCCCCGATTGATCGATCCCTTCTGTTCATTGCCTTGCCCAAACCATGCCGTCGCTCAAAACAGCCCTGATCACTGGCATCACGGGCCAGGACGGCAGCTACCTGGCGGAGTTGCTGCTGGAGAAGGGCTATGCGGTGCATGGCATCAAGCGGCGTGCCAGCAGCTTCAACACGGCCCGGATCGACCACCTCTACCAAGATCCCCACGAACTCGATCCCCGGCTGGTGCTGCACTACGGCGATTTAACCGACAGCACCAACCTGATCCGCATCATCCAGCAGGTGCAGCCCGATGAGATTTACAACCTGGGCGCCCAGAGCCATGTGGCCGTGAGTTTTGAAGCGCCCGAATACACCGCCAATTCCGATGCCCTAGGCACGCTGCGCATCTTGGAAGCGGTGCGGATGCTGGGCCTGAGCGAGAAAACCCGCATCTACCAAGCCAGCACCAGTGAACTTTACGGGCTCGTGCAGGAAATTCCCCAGAAGGAAACCACCCCCTTCTATCCGCGCAGTCCCTACGGGGTTGCCAAGCTGTATGCCTACTGGATCACGGTGAATTACCGCGAGGCCTATGGCATGTATGCCTGCAATGGCATTCTTTTCAACCATGAAAGCCCGCGGCGTGGTGAAACCTTTGTGACCCGCAAGATCACCCGGGGATTGGCGCGCATCGACGCTGGGCTTGATCAATGCCTATATATGGGCAACCTCGATTCCCTGCGGGATTGGGGTCACGCCCGCGACTATGTGGAGATGCAGTGGCGCATGCTGCAACAGGAGAGTCCCCAGGATTTTGTGATCGCCACGGGCCGCCAGGAGAGTGTGCGGCGCTTCATTGAGCTGGCGGCCCAGCAACTGGGCTGGGGAGGTAGCGAAGGGTCCGGTGAGGGAAGGGCGATCCTCTGGAGCGGCGAGGGCCTGGAGGAAACGGGCCGGCGCGCCGACACGGGCGCTGTGGTGGTGCGCATCGATCCGCGCTACTTCCGTCCCGCCGAGGTGGAAACCCTGCTGGGCGATCCAACCCGGGCCAAGGAGGCCCTGGGCTGGACCCCCACCACCACCTTGGAAGAGCTGGTGGCGGAGATGGTGAGCTGCGACAAGGAGGAAGCCGCCAAGGAAGCCCTGCTGCGCCGCAAGGGCTTCAACGTGGTGGGGTCGATGGAAAATCCGCCCACTAACCCGGCGGCGGTGGCCGCAGCTGGTGAACGCAACGGGGGCCAGGCCTGATGGGGCCGAACCAGGCGGACCTGTTGATCCAACCGGGCGACCGCATCTTTGTGGCCGGCCACCGGGGCATGGCGGGCAGCGCCATCGTCCGGGCCCTGGGGGCAGCCGGCTACACCAACCTGCTCACCGCCGAGCGCAGCAGCCTCGATCTTCTCGATCCAGGGGCTGTCAACGCCTGGTTTGAGGCCCACCGGCCCGATGGGGTGGTGCTGGCAGCCGCCAAGGTGGGCGGAATCCTGGCCAACAGCACCTACCCAGCCGACTTCCTGCTGGAGAACCTCAAAATCCAGAACCATGTGATTGAGGCGGCCTGGCGCCATGGGGCCAGGCGGCTGCTCTTTCTAGGTAGCAGCTGCATCTATCCCAAATTTGCCGACCAGCCGATCCGCGAAGAGGCCCTACTCACCGGTGCCCTGGAGCCCACCAACGAGTGGTACGCGATTGCCAAGATCGCCGGCATCGAACTTTGCCGTGCCCTGCGCCAGCAGGTGGGCTTCGATGCGATCAGCCTGATGCCCACCAATCTCTATGGCCCGGGCGATAACTACCACCCCACCAACAGCCATGTGTTGCCGGCCCTGATCCGCCGCTTCCATGGAGCCCAGGTGGCCGGCGAGCCGAGCGTGACCTGTTGGGGCACGGGCACGCCCTTGCGCGAATTCCTCCATGTGGACGACCTGGGCGAGGCCTGTGTGTTCGCCCTTGAGCGCTGGCAGCCAGCCCCGGGTGAGCTCCAGCATCTCAATGTGGGCACGGGCCTGGATCTCTCGATCAAGCAGCTGGCCGAAGCAGTGGCCGAGGCCACGGGCTACCAGGGCGAGATTCTCTGGGACACCACCAAACCCGATGGCACCCCCAAAAAGCAGCTGGACGTGGGCCGCCTGGCGGCCCTGGGCTGGCGGGCCCGCATTCCCTTGGCCCAGGGGTTAGCCAGCACGGTGGCCCTATTCCGCCAGCAGTTGGCTACTGGCGAACTAAGGCTCTAGCCAAACCCCGACAAGCCAGCCCCGACCATCCATCCTTCCCCGTCGCCCCTGTTCCGTGGCTTCCTCCAAGCGCAACCTGATCACCGGCGGCGCCGGATTTGTTGGTTCCCACCTGGTGGACCGGCTGATGGCGGCAGGAGAAGAGGTGATTTGCCTTGATAACTACTTCACGGGGCGCAAGGCCAATGTGGCCCAATGGATCGGCCATCCCAACTTCGAGCTGATCCGCCACGACGTGACCGAGCCGATCCGTCTGGAGGTGGACCGCATCTGGCACCTGGCCTGCCCCGCCTCACCGGTGCACTATCAGCACAACCCGATCAAAACGGCCAAAACCAGCTTCATTGGCACTTACAACATGCTGGGCCTAGCCCGACGGGTCGGGGCGCGCCTGCTGCTGGCGAGCACCTCCGAGGTCTATGGCGATCCGGAGGTCCATCCCCAGCCCGAGAGCTACCGCGGCAACGTCAACACCCATGGCATCCGCGCCTGCTACGACGAGGGCAAGCGGGTGGCCGAAACCCTCTGTTTTGACTACCAACGCATGCATGGCGTGGAGATCCGCATTGTGCGCATCTTCAACACCTACGGGCCCCGCATGCTGCCCGATGACGGCCGGGTGGTCAGCAATTTCATCGTCCAGGCCCTGCGCGGCCAACCGCTAACGCTCTACGGAACCGGCTCCCAAACCCGCTCCTTCTGCTACGTCGACGACCTGGTGGAGGGGCTGATTCGCCTCATGAACGGCTCCCATCCCGGCCCGATCAATATCGGCAACCCCGGCGAATTCACCATCCGCCAACTCGCAGAAAAGGTGCGCGAACGCATCAATCCTGCCCTCGAACTGATCTACCAGCCCCTGCCCGCCGATGATCCGCTGCAACGTCAACCGGTGATTGACCTGGCCCAGGAGCAGCTCGGCTGGCAGCCCACCATCAGCCTGGACCAGGGCTTGGAACCGACGATCGCCCATTTCCGCGCCGCCCTCGCATGAGCAGCCCCGCTCTCCACCTCGCCCATTCCCTTTCAGGCCCATCGGCTCCGATTCGCTCCATCTGCTGCCTGGGGGCTGGCTATGTGGGCGGACCGACCATGGCCGTGATCGCCGACCATTGCCCAGACATCACCGTGACGGTGGTGGATCTCAACGAGGCCCGCATCGCCGCCTGGAACGACCAGGATCTGGCCCGCCTGCCCGTCTATGAACCGGGCCTGGATGCGGTGGTGGGCCGTTGCCGGGGCCGCAACCTCCACTTCACCACCGCCGTGGAGGCGGCGATTGCGAGTGCCGACATGGTGTTCCTTTCGGTGAACACCCCCACCAAAACCCGCGGCATTGGTGCCGGCCAGGCCAGTGACCTGCGCTGGATCGAGGCCTCAGCCCGCCAGGTGGCCGCCTGCGCCCAGGGCCACACGATCGTGGTCGAAAAAAGTACCTTGCCAGTGCGCACGGCCGAAACCGTTAAGGCAATCCTTACCGCTGCCCAGGGTGCCGGAGGCCAGAAAACCTTCTCAGTGCTCTCTAACCCGGAATTCCTAGCCGAAGGCACCGCGATCAGCGATCTGGAGAAGCCCGATCGGGTCTTGATCGGTGGCGAGGAGCCAGAGGCGATCGATGCCCTAGCCGCGATCTATGGCCATTGGGTGCCGGCGGAGCGCATCCTGCGCACCAATCTTTGGAGCAGTGAACTCTCCAAACTCACCGCCAATGCCTTTCTGGCCCAACGCATCAGCTCGATCAATGCGATCGGCGCCCTGTGCGAAGCCACCGGCGCCGACGTGCGCGAAGTCGCCAAAGCGATTGGTAGCGATAGCCGCATCGGCTCAAAGTTTCTCTCCGCCGGCCCGGGCTTTGGCGGCAGTTGCTTCCAAAAAGACATCTTGAACCTGGTCTATCTCTGCGGCCACTACGGCCTGCAGGAGGTGGCCAGCTACTGGCAACAGGTGGTGGAACTCAACAGTTGGCAACAACACCGCATCGCCAACCTGGTGGTGCGCTCCCTGTTTGGCACGGTCACGGGCAAACGGTTGGCCGTGCTGGGCTTTGCCTTCAAGGGCGACACCAATGACACGCGCGAATCGCCGGCGATCCGCATCTGCCTCGACCTGATCGAGGAGGGGGCCCACCTGGCGATCTATGACCCCAAGGTCTCCAACGCCCAGATCACTGCCGACCTGGGCCAGGCCGAGGCGGGCCAGGACCAGGGTCCGACCCAGCCAGGCCAAGGCGAGGGCCGCTGGCAGCTAGCCCCAACGGCCCGCGAGGCCGCCAGCGGCGCCGATGCGGTGCTGATCCTCACCGAATGGCGCGAGTTTCAGCAGATCGACTGGGCTGCTTTAGCGGCATCGATGCGCCAGCCAGCCTGGCTGTTTGATGGCCGGGCGATCGCCAATACTGCGGCAGCCCGGGCCGCCGGCCTGAATGTCTGGACCGTGGGAGAGGGCTAAAGCGATGCAGGTTCTCGTCACAGGGGGTGCGGGCTACATCGGCAGCCATGCGGTGCGAGCGCTGCAACGGGCCGGCCACCAGCCGATGATCCTCGACAACCTCGTGTATGGCCACCGCGACATCGCGGCCACCTTGGGGGTCCCCCTGGTGGAGGGCCAGGTGGGCGACCGGGGCCTACTCGATGCCCTGCTCTCGGGCCAGCATCCCGCCCTGGCCGGCACGGCGTCTGCAGGCCAACCGATCGGAGCGGTGATGCACTTTGCCGCCTATGCCTACGTGGGCGAATCGGTGGCCGATCCCGCCAAGTACTACCGCAATAATTTGGCCGACACCTTGGTGTTATTGGAGGCCCTGATTGACCCGCGCCACCATCGCCCGCGCAACAATCAGGCGGGGGAGGCCAACGGGAGCCCGGCTAGCGGGCCGATGCCGATTGTGTTTTCCAGCACCTGCGCCACCTATGGGGTGCCCCAGCAAGTACCGATCACCGAAGACCATCCTCAAGCGCCGATCAATCCCTACGGCCGCAGTAAGTCGATGGTGGAGCAACTGCTCCGCGATTTTGGCTCCGCCTACGGGCTGCCCAGCGTGATCTTCCGCTATTTCAATGCCGCCGGCGCCGATCCCGATGGCGATTTGGGTGAAGACCACAACCCGGAAACCCACCTGATCCCCTTGGTGCTTGATGTGATGGCGGGCCGCAGCCCCTACCTGCAGATCTTCGGCGACGACTACCCCACCCCCGATGGCACCTGCATCCGCGATTACATCCACGTGAGCGACCTAGCCGAAGCCCACGTGCTCGGCCTCGGCCGCCTCCTCAACCAGGCCCC
>Ga0310098_1000335_pt1 | contig 10783 bp, 8 predicted proteins | sample LakMicMIDCLREDC7_FD_194453 | JGI IMG/M metagenome (GOLD analysis project Ga0310098, IMG submission 194453) | Enriched freshwater cyanobacterial communities from Lake Michigan, Michigan, United States - MI23.DCL.RED.C7 | ecosystem: Environmental > Aquatic > Freshwater > Lake | place: USA: Michigan...
TTGCTGGGCCTGGCGAAGGGATTGGCCCGGGCTGCCCGGTTGCCGCCGCCGCCCCCACCGCCGCCAGCGGAACGGGCTTCATCGCGGGGCCCGCGCCGCTCGCCGCGTCCCGATCCTGCGGGCCCGCGGTCGGGGGTCTGGGCCCGCTGCTGTGCCACCAGCTCGTCCAGCTGGCCCGCCTCGAGTTGCTGGGCCAGGGTGCGGAGCGCGAAGCCGAGAACCGCCACCGTGGAGCGGAGTCCAAGGGCCTCCTGCAGGGCCCGGGCGGCCTGCATCTCGTTATCGCTGAGGCGGATCCGGAAGCCGCCGGGTTCGCGGTTGTCGCCCTGGCGGGGACTGCGGCCCTGGCCCTCTTGCCGAGGGGAGGGAATGGAGCGGGGAGTGTCTTCGGCCATGGCCGCAGCCTGCAATCAGGGGCAAGTGTGGCGCATCGCATCTCCCTCACCACGCCCCAGCCAGACCAGCTCATGAACGGAACCCTTGCTGCCCTCATCCCGACGGGCCAGCACCAACAGCGGAAGCTGCCGCTTCTCCCCGGATTCGAAGCGACGGCGGTAGTCCCGCAGCAGCCGGAGGTAGCTCTCCAGGGTCCAGCCCTGATTTCCCCGTTCTTGAGCTCCCCAGAGGCGGAGCTGGGCTTGCCGACAGGCATCGGTGCCGAATTCCAGCCAGCAGAGCTGTTCGGCTGCCGAGGGGGAATGACCCCGCTCCACCAGCTGGCGGTAGTGCACCAGTTCCGGAGCGTCCCAGCTGCTGTCGGGCGGCAGGCGCCGGGCCAGCTCCTCCACCGGCACCGCGCTGAGCCGCAGCCAGCAACGTTCCAGCAGCAAGACCGGCAACTGGCCGTGCCAGTGAGGACTGGCACCCAGCTGATTGAGCCAAATGGTCACCTCGGCACGCTGACGGGATGTCAGGAGCGGGACAGTAAAGATGCCCGAAGGGCCCGAGCCAGGGGTCATGGTGTGCATCCTGGACGAATCCAGCCTATGGGCACTGTTCGCGTCGTTCGGTGTCCCACCTGACAGCCTTGAACCAGATGGGGCCCAGCTGAGCTAGAGAAGCTTTGCCCGAGCTCCCGGCCCAGGCTCAGACGGAACCGATGCCCCCTTCCGAATTCCCTGTCGTTCCCTCCGGGGAATCCCTGCCCCAGGCCCGTGACGGCCGCATCGACCAACCGCCCAGCCCCGGCCCAACCGCGGCGCCTCCCAGGAAGTCGTTCCCACCGATCTGGCAGGGGGCCATCGCCCGGCTCCCGGCATGGAGCCGTCCCGCCCTGGTTCTGGCGGGCGGAGCCGTAGCCCTTGATGGCCTGGCCCATGTGGTGCATCCCGGAGGGGGACTTGTGCTCGGTCTCGGTGCCCTGGCGGGTGGCTGGTGGATGCTCACCCCCAGCGGCCGCTCGCCTTCGCCGTGGCGCGGCAGCAGCCTGGCCGAATGGGTCGGGCGCTGCGAATCCCTCATTCCCAGGTTCAGCGCGCTCGAGGGGCAGGGTGGCGGAGAGGAGGCTCGCCGCTACCACCTTGCCCAGCTCGAGCGAGAGCGCCTCAGCCCCGAACTGCACCTGGCCCTGGTGGGAGTTGAGCGCCCTGCTCCGGTCCAGATGGATCGCCTGGGCAGCCTGGCCAACGCCTTGCGGGGACGTCATCCGCTCCGGCTGCAGGTGGGGGTGCCGCTCGGCAGTCGCCCGGCCAATTGGAGCTGGCCCGCCGGACCCGCGGCCGCCGATGTCCTGCTCTTCACGCTAAGCACACCGCTGCGGGCTTCTGAACTGCGCTGGCTTGAGTCGGTGCCCGAGGGCCAGCCGGTGTGGCTGCTGGTTGGCCTGGAGACCGGGCACAGCAGCGAGGACGCCAGGGCTGACCTGCTGCGCCAATGGCCTTCGGCCGATCCCCAGCGTCTGCTGCTCTGGGATGGGGAGTCGGAAGGCCTGCCCTCAGCCTTGGCACCCCTGGGCGAATGGCTGGACCGAGAGACCCCCGTGCTGCGTTCCCGAACGGCGCTGCGCCGGATCGTGGCGCTGCACGGCATATGGCAGGCGGATCTGGAGCGCCTGCGGCGTCGGGAATGGCAGCAACTGCAGCGGCGCACCCAATGGCTGGTGGCCGCCGGGGTGCTCGTCACCCCATTGCCCAGCCTCGATCTGCTCGTGCTGGCCGCCGCCAACGGACTGATGCTGCAGGAGATGGCGCGCTTGTGGGACTGCCCGTGGAGTGCCGAGCAGCTCAAGGCCGCCGCCGCCGAACTCGGCAAGGCCGCGCTGGCACAGGGCGTGGTGGAGTGGAGCACCCAGGCGCTGGCTGCCGCCGTCAAGCTGCATGGAGCCACCTGGCTGGTGGGAGGTGCCCTTCAAGCCCTCAGCGCCGCTTACCTCACCCGGGTGGTGGGCAGGGCCATGGCGGATGTGCTCGCCCTTTCAGCCGGGGTGAGCGAACCCGACCTGGCCCGGATCCGATCGGAAGCCCCCCTGCTCGTGGCCCGGGCCGCCGAAGAGGAAAGGCTCGACTGGGCTGGCTTCCTCGGGCAGGGTCGTGGCTGGCTGGAGCAGCAGCTGTCGGCCCCATCCACCTAAACGACGGACCCCATGTTTGCTTCATGAAGCATGATTTATGAAGTTAGATGGAGACGTGAAACGTTGCCTTTCCTGGCCTTGCGTTCGGTGATGTGAGCCCTAGGGTTTTTGGGCCTCCTGGCATGGGCATTCCATGGTTAGGGCTGGGTCAATCTCAGACCTGACGGGGCATCCATCTCAACCAACCGCTCTCTTCTGATGTCCACTGCGATTCGCAGCGGCCGTTCCCAAGGCTGGGAATCCTTCTGTCAGTGGGTCACCTCCACCAACAACCGCCTCTATGTGGGTTGGTTTGGTGTGCTGATGATCCCCTGCCTGCTGGCCGCCACCATCTGCTTCATCGTTGCCTTCATCGCCGCACCCCCCGTCGACATCGACGGCATCCGGGAGCCCGTTGCCGGTTCGCTGATGTACGGCAACAACATCATCTCCGGCGCTGTGATCCCCTCCAGCAACGCCATCGGCCTGCACTTTTACCCGATCTGGGAAGCCGCTTCGCTCGACGAGTGGCTCTACAACGGTGGCCCCTACCAGCTGGTGGTGTTCCACTTCCTGATCGGCATCTCCGCCTACATGGGCCGCCAGTGGGAGCTCTCCTACCGCCTCGGCATGCGCCCGTGGATCTGCGTGGCCTACAGCGCTCCCCTTTCGGCCGCCTTCGCCGTGTTCCTGATCTACCCCTTCGGTCAGGGTTCCTTCTCCGATGGCATGCCCCTGGGCATCAGCGGCACCTTCAACTTCATGCTGGTGTTCCAGGCTGAGCACAACATCCTGATGCACCCCTTCCACATGCTGGGGGTGGCCGGTGTGTTCGGCGGCAGCCTGTTCTCCGCCATGCATGGCTCGCTGGTGACCTCCTCGCTGGTGCGGGAAACCACCGAGGCTGAATCCCAGAACTACGGTTACAAGTTCGGCCAGGAAGAAGAGACCTACAACATCGTGGCTGCCCACGGTTACTTCGGTCGCCTGATCTTCCAGTACGCCTCCTTCAACAACAGCCGCAGCCTCCACTTTTTCCTGGCCGCCTGGCCCGTGGTCGGCATCTGGTTCACCAGCCTGGGCGTGAGCACCATGGCCTTTAACCTGAACGGCTTCAACTTCAACCAGTCCATCCTGGATGCCCAGGGCAAGGTGATCCCCACCTGGGCCGACGTGATCAACCGTGCCAACCTCGGCATGGAGGTGATGCACGAGCGCAACGCCCACAACTTCCCCCTCGACCTGGCTACGGCCACCGCCACACCCGTGGCGCTGAGCGCTCCAGCGATCGGTTAAGGATCGCGCCCCTGGCGCCTTTCACAACCACAGCACCGCTCTTGACCCGGCCATCGCCAGGCAACCGAGCAGCCATCCAACCGCCTTTCGAGGCGGTTTTTTTGCCCTTTTCTCCCCATCCTGCGATCATCGGCAGGAGCCCGATTCTCAACGAGGACCATTGCCCGATGATCGTCTGCAGCGGTGGGCCTGGTGGCCATTGCTGCCGCTTTACCCCTATGGCCATCGCCCCACCCTGATGCGGGAGTTGATTGCTGGGCAGGTCTGGTGCTTCGAACAACTCCACGGCGTCTGGTATGTGGCGGTACCGATCCGGATGACGGTGCTGAAGGTGGAAGGGGGGCTGCTGCTGTATGCGCCGCTCCCACCAACGGCAGAACTGCTCCTCGGGCTGAGGGCTCTGGAAGAGCAGCATGGGCCGGTGGTCTCGATTGTCTTGGCCACCTCCTCTGGCCTGGAGCACAAGCTGCCGCTAGCCCCACTGGCGCGGGCGTTCCCGACGGCCACAGTCTGGGTGAGCGATCACCAATGGAGCTTTCCCCTTCCCCTGCCCTCCCTTTGGCTTGGGTTCCCCGCAGGCCGTACGAAGGTGCTGTTCCGGGACGGGGTGCCCCATCAGGACCAATTGGTCTGGCTACCCCTCGGTCCCATCAACCTGGGGCTGGGGACTTTCTACGAAATTGCCTGTCTCGATCGCATCTCGGGGGCGTTGCTGGTCACCGATGCGCTTGTTTCCATCTCGGCCACTCCTCCTGAGATTTTTGATCTTGACCCTGCGCCCCTGCTCTTCCATGGCAGAGAGAAAGGGTCCGAAGCGATGATCGATACCCCTGAGCAGCGACTAAAGGGTTGGAAAAGAATCGTTTTGTTTGCCAATTTTTTCCGTCCTGAATCTGTGAGTATCGCCGCTGTTGCCGATCTATTCTCCGACGCCTTGGCAGCAGATGAGGCGAAGCCTCGCAATCACTTCGCCCTTTACCCTTTCCGATGGGCCCCCTCATGGGAGGAGCAGGCCGATCAAATGATCAACCATGGTCTTCAGGTCGCCCCATGTCGCCTAGCTCCTGTGCTGGAAAGGTTGGTTTTTGTTCGTGCCAAGCAATCCTATCTCGACTGGCTCCGCTCCTTGAGCAAGCAGACATCCATCAAGAATTTAATTTCAGCTCACTATTCAGCCCCTCAATCCATCGAAGCCAACAGCCTCGACCTTTATGCAGACTACATAGACGCAACCGAATGGGCTCCATCACAAGGATCATGGCAACTTCTTGCCTCAATTGATCAGGCCCTGATCATGCTGCGAATTGTACCTAGTTAACGCGATAATAACTGGCATCATTGGTCGCCAAAAAGCTTGCGCCGCAGCAAACACTTTATTCGAAAGACTTTCTTGTCAAGTGCCTGCCGCCAGGCCGGTGCAGGCACGTCATCAAGTGCAATAGACGCCCATGGGGTCTCTGCTTTTGCCTCCAGATAGCGACTCCTGAAGATATGCTGGCATCTTGCATTCCAAGGCTTGACTGGACCCGGCCCAGCAAAGTGGACGATCGCCGGATTTGCCATTGCCCCTTTCTCTTCAGCCGTGAATTGATAGTCATAATCATCGTACTCTCTCGTTAGTCCAAACAGATGGGGGCATGCGTTCCAGCGATCAGAAATTGCAAGCCAATCATTGGCGAAGACATGATTTAATACATCCTGGTCCCAATGTCGCATTTTATCGGGATTATTGTTGGCGAATCGACGCCCCCGCTCAAGGAGATTAGACTGCCTCCATTGATCAAGATCAACAAGCATGACACCGGCATTAAAATAGCTACCAAATTCATGGCCGTGGTCCTTGCATGAAAGTCGATGTTCGGGAACAGCCGCAAGGGCATGACCATGCAATTCCATTTGCCATAAGGGAGAAAGATTATCAGTAACGATCGTATCCGCATCGATGAAGATGACACGATTGACAGAATGTGGCAACAACTCAGGCAAAAGCAGACGGAAGTAAGTAGCCACTGTCGCATGGCCATTCACTGGAAAACCATCGAGAGGCTTGGAGTTTGCTTGCAGCAGACTGAAGCCAGGCAGCAGGCTGCGCATATGAGCCACTGCTAAACTTAAAGTTTCAGGATTTGCATTATCAAAAATTAAATGCACATGCAGATCAGGGTCTGGATTGTGCTTTCTTAACGACTGCAACATTGCAATGCAGTGGCGCATGTAGTTGCCATCGGTTGCACATACAATATGCATTTTGCTCAAAATATCTGGCCGCAATCTAGCAGAGAGTCTCAAAGCCGCAAGGAAGATCAGCTGTCATTGCGCCTTTGGCCGGAGGAGAGACTTTGCGTTGCGAGCCAAGCTCAATAACTTACGTAGCGTGGCGCGAGGTTTATCTATCAATGGCATCTTGACAAAGATGCGCCAATGGATTTCATTTAACGACGCAATGCTTTCGCCAAACTCTCTATAATGGAGAATGGTGGTGTTCAACTTTATGGGCTTTTCGGGGAAATGAATATCTCGCAGCAGGTCAGAATAGGGCCTCATCCCGAGTTTATTGGCAACAATACCAGCAGCAACCTGATCGCATCGATGTCCACATACACGTGGATCCCGTGAAATCCGAGAGTTGCGATTCCAAAAGATCTCCTGATATTCGTCCCAAGTTTTGATCTTCTCCTTTATGCCCCTTGCCGTTATCCCGTCAGCCATGATTTGGTGCCAACCATCCAGAAAACGACAGGCTAAGTCTGATCGAAGGTCGAGACCCAGGACTGAACAAGGTATTTCGGGCATTGCAAGGGCTTCTTCCCTACTAATCTGATTCTTCGCCAAAGCATCGTCACTCGACCATTGCCCCATCATTTGCCCATAGTTATTGTTGAAGAAGATATATCCATGCTGCTCAATTGAGCGAAAAACTGGTACCATCTTCCGAATGGCTACACAAGGCGCGTCAATCCACAGAACTTGCTCATAGCCAAGCTGTTTTGCTATATTAAAACAATGGCTTTTAAAGGCAAACGGCGCTTCAAATTGATCGGGACAACCGCTTGGAAGTGATTCATCCCAATAAAGGTAATCGCCATTAAATCCGACACGCTTTAAGCTTTCTCCAAGTCGCTGCAGGGTAAGCTTGAAAACTGGTTTGCCCACCCCAAGGCTGATCACGCATTTCTTATTGGCATTATTCTTTTTCCCAATATGGACAAGCTTCATGGCTAGCGACGACGAATCAGTGTTCCAAACTCTTTAATCTATATTGATGTTCATAATTCAGCCTATGGCTGGCGGGGAGTAAGTAAGCTATTTAGATCGGAATGCAAGGTTTCTTTGATGGCTTCTTGAATCTCCACTGGCTCTTCGTAGCCATAGGTTGCAAAAATATTGATGCCTTTCTGGGTGCACTTGGCGCAGAGGTCACTGGTGACGCGTTTTTTCTGCATGGCAGCGTAGCTATCGTCTAGGTAATTACCAAGTCGTGGCGATGATGGGGATTCCACACAGCAGACCGAATAATTGCCATCCATATCGAGGGTGACCTGCGAATCCCTCATGAAGCATCGTTGCGAACGATGCGTGCCGATGGCTTGGCTGACCATCTGGGGGGAATATTCGATGTAATCAAAGCCATCGGGTATGCCCTCGAGGCCCTCAAACATGCGGTCGATCGGCATGTAATAGGCATGATAGGGTGTGAACTTGAGGCCAAGTTTGTCGCAGAAGTGTTTAAAGAGGTGCACTTCATCTTTGTTATCGCGATGCACCAAGTAGCGAACGTCGATATCTTTGTAGCTCTCCCAATCCGAAAGTGTTTCGGAGATGCGAATCAGGTTGGCCAGCACGGGTTCAATGCGTCCACCGCGGTGGTTGATCGCATAGGTTTTTTGCGTGAAGCCCGATACGGTGACGGTGAAATTCCAGAGCTTGAATGGCTTCAGTTTAGACCAGTCGTAATCGTGGTTTAAATTCGAAGAAATACCACAGGGTATATCGTGCTTGATGGCGATCGCAATCAGCTCATCGAGACGGGAGTGAAGCGTTGGCTCGGTCCAGTTATAAAGGCCTATACGGAGATTGCCGCCTGTGTCTTCCTTGGCCTTGATGCAGATTTTTTCAAATACATCCGGCTCCATTTCCCGCAGCGACTGACCGATGCTATTCGAGAATTCAGGCATGCCGACTGGGCAGGCCGTGCAACGAAGGTTGCAGCCGCTGACGACATCAATCCAGAACTCAATTGGCTTTTTCCGCTCCACGGGAGGTGGGGCCTTGATGCCCATCAAGTCCTTGATTTTATGCTTTACGGATACGGGGACAACCTGTTTCAGCGAAGAGGTGATTGCCATTTAGATGTTCTTTGGCTCAATGCTTCCACTCTAATGCACACTCAGGTCGGCAGGATGCTCTGAGGCCGGAATGCAGGGGTGTCACAGCATCGGGATGACTCCGTGCTTTTGGCAAGAGCCAAGGTTTCTCTTGCCCTAGTCGGTTCTGGCCTGCCCTCAGCGATGAAGCCCAGATGGCTGTGCTGCTGGCGCTCTGGGTCAGGCCTACAAGGGCCTGGGTGTGGCCTGATTGGTTGGTTCAGAGCCTGAGCGGGCCAGGGTCGTCGCTCTGAAGGGCATCGGCATCGCCCGATCCGATCAGCGCTCCCTCCAGTTCCATGCGCTGCTCCATCTGGCGGAGGAAGTAACCCGTCATCATGGCGGAGGCCAGCAGACCGGCGAGGTTGTCCCGGCTGGTCTGGATCTTCACGTCAAACTGTTCGCCAGGCAGCATGCCCAACAGGCCTTGAACGTTGTGGCGGATGATGTCCTGGATATCCCCACTGGCGGATCGGGCCACCCGTTGGAGCACGTCGGGCGATTGCTCCTGCAAATACTGGATCAGGGAGTTGCCACTGATCGCCTCGTTGTCGCTGGTGAGGAACTCCGGATTGAACATGGGACTCCCGCTCGTCTGGCCAGGTCCCGGGCCGGCGCTGGCCCTGGGTTTGCGGAGAACCATACCGCAGGTGTTCAGGCCCCCCAGCCGCCACTGTGGGGGAGACCCGTATCGGGCCGAAGCGTTGCAGGGGCCAGTAGCGCCAGATGGCCGTGCCGATGACCTCCTCACGGGGGAGGGGCCCCCAAATGTGGGAGTCGAGGCTGGCGTTGCGGTTATCCCCCAGCACCAGCAGGTGGCCCGGTGGAACCACGACGGGTCCGAATCGGTAGTCCATGGTCTGGGCACTCCAATCGGGGTCCATCGGGGCGCCGTTCCGCAGGAGCCGGCCGTCCCGGACTTCAACCTGATCGCCCGGGCCGGCCACCACCCGCTTGATCAAGGCCGAGCCAGGGTCATAGCCCGCTTCCACCAGCTCGGGGGGCGCATGGAACACCACCACGGTTCCGGGCGGGACGTTGCGGCCGAAACGGGGGCGGACCTTCTCCACCAGGATCCTGTCCTGCAGTTGGAGGGTGGGCAGCATCGATCCGGAGGGGATCCAGCGCGGTTCGACCACCAGCCAACGCAGCAGTAGCGCCAACAGGAGCCACAGCACCAGGGAAAGCAGTTGACGTCTCAGGCCGTGCATGAGCCCAACAGCTGGAGCATCCCCTTGGCCCCGGCCCGCCGCCTCCAGCCCATCGCTGGACCCGGGCGCTGATGGGTTCCGTTCCGTTGGCTGCGAACTGCCGGCGTCCATCGGCGTGGGCCCGTGAGGATGATCCATGCATCCATCCTCTCGTCCCTGACGCCGTGGCAGCGGAATCCCCCTGGGCCGATCGGGCTGAAGCGAACCTCAGGGCCGCCCTCCTGCTTTTCGGAGCTCTGCTGCGGGCCGGGCTGGTGCATGGGGTTCTCTGCCCGGGTAGCCGCTCGGCCCCCCTGGCGGTAGCGGCCGGCCTGCTGCAGCGGCGGGGACTCGTGCTTCATACCGCCCTTGATGAGCGTTCCGCCGCCTTCTTTGCCCTTGGGCTTGCCCGGGCTACCGGCCTACCCGCCGCCGTGATCACCACGTCCGGTTCGGCGGTGGCCCAGCTGTTACCCGCCTGCGTGGAGGCCGACCATGGCGCCATCCCCCTGTTGTTGCTCAGCGCTGATCGGCCCGATCGGCTCAAGGGATGCGGCGCCAACCAGAGCGTGAACCAGGAAGACTTTCTCCGCCCCAGCTGCCGTTGGTTCGGCCAGGGATCCGGCAGCGGGATGGGGAAGATGGAGCCTGCCGCTGTGGAGGCCCTGGCCGCCGAGGGCTATCGCAGGAGCCTCGGCGGGGTCGGAGGAGATCCCCCCGGGCCTGTGCACCTCAACCTGCCCTTTGAGGAGCCCCTGCACATCGGCGCCGCTTCGCTGGACGCCCTGGCCGGGTCGCTGGCCCTTGAAGCGGCCCCTCCCATGGGGCCGCCCACGCCCATGGCCGCTCCGCCCTTCGCCACCTCAGCCCACGACGGGCCGACCCTCGATCCCGATCGTCCCGGCGTGGTAGTGGCCGGACCCTGGCGGGGGCGCCCCCAGGCCTGGGAGGCTCACCTAGAGGCCCTGATCCGCTGGCAGCGGCGGAGCGGCTGGCCCGTGCTCGCCGATCCCCTCTCCGGCCTGCGGGGGCAGGCGCAACTCAGCTGTGTGGGGGGCTACGACCTCCTGCTGGGGTCGCCGGAACCGGCCCTGGCCCCCCCCCAGGTGCTCCGGCTCGGGACCCTGCCCGCCAGCCGCCGGCTGGAAGGGTGGCTGGCGGGTCTGGATGCCGAGCAGGTGCTCGTGAGCGAAGGTGATCCGCGACCCCTTGATCCCCTGGCGGTGCTGAGGGGCCAATCGGCCGCGGGGTTGGAGGCCTGGGTGGACGGCCAGCTCGCCGGCGACCAGACGGAGTCCTGGCGGGGGGCGGAGGCGGAAGGCACCTGCCGCTGCCTGGCGGAGGCCTGGCGGGGGGCGGAGCAACGCTTACAAGCGCTGCTGGAT
>Ga0310098_1000336_pt1 | contig 10778 bp, 9 predicted proteins | sample LakMicMIDCLREDC7_FD_194453 | JGI IMG/M metagenome (GOLD analysis project Ga0310098, IMG submission 194453) | Enriched freshwater cyanobacterial communities from Lake Michigan, Michigan, United States - MI23.DCL.RED.C7 | ecosystem: Environmental > Aquatic > Freshwater > Lake | place: USA: Michigan...
GCTTGGTGGCCAATTCCCGGGTCACCACCCAGAGCTTGGTTTTGCCCTTGATCGGCTGGCCTTTGGCGTTGGTGGGGGAGCCCTCCTTATCCACGAACTGGATCTCGATGCCAGCCACGGTGCCTTCCCGCACCGTCAGTTGCACCACCCCCTGGGGGGTCACCTTGGAGGGACCTGTCACCCGGGCCAAGGAATAGCCCTGGTCGCTGTACCACTTCTGCAGATCTTGAAGGCGGCCCTGCAGGGTGTTGAGGTTGAGGGTCTTGCCGTAGTCCGCTGAGAAGGTATCGGGAATTAGGGTGGAGGGCAGCTTGGCCTTGCCCCCCTCCAGCTCCACCTTGGTGAGCACCGGATTGGGCTCAACCGTCACCAGAAGCCGCACCCCCAGCGGCCCGTCCTGGGGCTGGATGCGCACATCGGAGAACCAGCCACTGGCATAGACGGCAGAAAGGTCGTTGCGCAGCTCACTGCGGGTCACCTGGGTGCCCGGCCTGGTCGCCATGGCGTCGTAAACGGCCAGCTCCAGCCGCTCCCGTTCCGGGTGCTGCTCGAGCCCCTTCACGACCACCTCACTGATCAACACCTTGGGTTCGCTGGGGGCCCCGGTCTCGGGCGCCTGGCTGGCGGCGGGAGCAGCCGGCGCTGGAGCGGTAACGGGTTTAGCAACCCCAGGCTTGGCAACTGCTGCCTTGGGGGCTGCGGGCTGGGCCTTGGGCGTAGCAGCCGCGGGGCTGGTCCCCGCCCCCGCGGGGCCGTTCAGCGGTTTGCCCGTGGGGCTTGGCGCAGCCGCTGGGGAGCTGGCTGGGGCGGCCTGGGACGGGGACGCGGCGCCCGTTGCCGCCTGGCTCGGACTCACCAGGCTCGCGGCCAGCAGGGGCAGGCTCGCGGCGAGTCCCAGGGGGCCGCCGAAGCGGTTGGGACGGTTCCTGCCGTGAAGGAGGCCTGCCATGGGAGTGGGGAGAGTGCGGCGATGCCGCAAAGTTCCGCCGACCTTACCTGTAGGGCCGGGGTTCTGGGCAGGCCCCTTGGACCCGTTTGCAGACCTCCCCGTAGGCCTCGACCACACCGCCCAGGTCCTGGCGGAAACGATCCTTGTCCAAAATCCGGTCGCTGGCATCGGCCACCTGGGTGTTCCAGAGCCGGCAGGTGTCGGGGCTGATTTCATCGGCCAGCAGCAGTTCACCGCTGGCGCTGAAGCCCAACTCGATCTTGAAATCGACCAACTCCAGCTCCAGGCCAGCAAAAAACGGACGCAGCACCCCATTCACCTGGCGCGCCAGCGCTTCAAGGCGCTGGCGCTGCCCTGGCGTGAGCAGGCCCAACCGCTCCAAGCGCGCCTCACTTAAGAAAGGATCGCCGAGGGAATCGTCCTTGTAATACAGGTCCAATAGGGGCGGCTCCAGGGCCGCGCCCGGGGCGATCGGCAACTGCTTGCACAGGGAGCCAGCGGCCACGTTCCGGATCACCACCTCCACCGGCACGATCTGAACGGGCCTCACCAACATCCAGTTGCTGCCCTCTACCCCCAGATAGTGGGTAGGCACCCCCTGGCGCTCGAGCAGCTCAAACAACAGGGCCGAGATCCGACAATTGAGAGCCCCCTTGCCGGCCAGTTGGGCCTTCTTGAGGGCATTGAAGGCGGTGGCGTCGTCCTTGAACTCCACCGCCACCAGATCACTCTGGTCGGTCTGGAAGACCCGCTTGGCCTTGCCCTCATGGAGCAGGGGCCCGAGGCTGTAGCTGGTCATGGCTGGCTGGTCACGGAGGGGGATGGGGCTGGATGGTCCGGATAGGCGAACCAGATGGGCTGAGGGGGCCAGGGACGGTCAAGGCCGGGAGGCGGCATGGCCGCCGCTCCCACGGGGAGAGCGCAACTCCTGCTCCAGTTGCTGCTGGCGGGCCAGCCCCGGGGAATCCTGGCGCCCCAAGCCCTGACGTCCCAACTGCCATTCACCGTAGGCATCGTCAATCCGCCTGCTGAGGCGGAGGAACCGCTCGCTGGGCCGTTCCGCGTTGGCGCCGGCGGCCAGCAGCAGGGCCCGTTGGTCACGGAGTAGCGCCGCCGCCAGGCCCCAGGCCCCGGCGGCGGCGGCCTGATCGAGGGCCGTTTCGAGCAACTGGTTGCGCTGCTGCAAGGGCAGGCCCACCAGTAGGGCCGCTGCCCGCTGCAGCCGCTCGGCGCCGGGCTGGCCCTCCTGGCGGGCCGCCAGGAGGGCCGCCGCCGCCTGCCGGTCCTCGCCCAACGCCACCAGGTGGTCGGCGAGCAGCTCCAGGGCGGGCCGGCTGACCCGGCTGCCATCACGGCGCACCAGCAGGGTGAGGAGCTGGCCATCGAGGCTAGCTAGGCGCCCCTCGGCCAGGCGCAACAGGGCCTCAGCCGCCAGGCGGTGGTGGAGTCCGGCCTCGGCCGCCCGCCATTGGGCCAGCAACCAGAGACTGCGCTCACGACCGGGGGCCGGCCCGTAGCGGTTGAGCACGTTGAGGGCGTCGTCAGGGGCGCGGCAGTTCACCAGGGCCTCGGCGTTGGAGAGCACCACCGCCAGGGGCTGGGGGGCCGGCTTAACCGCCAGCAGGTGCAGCCGCAAGGCCCGCAGGGCCGGCCCCTGGTCGGCCCGGGCGGCCTGGAGGCAGGCCTGGTTGAGGAGGGCCAGGTCGCTGCTGGCCAGGACCCTGGCGAGGGCTAGCTCTGGCGATGCCGCTGGTGCCGGTTGGGCAGCAGTCGGTGGGGGGGAAGCCTGGGAGGCGGCCGACTGGGCTGGCAGCAACTGGGCAACAGTTGACTGGGGAGTTGTTGACTGGGGAGTTGTTGACTGGGCTGCCGCCGACCGGGGCACCGCCAGGCCCACCAGCAAGGCCGGCAGCAGCAGGCCCCGCCCCAGGCCAGCCAGCGGCGAGTTACGGCGCACCGGCGAGTAAAGAGGATGGGGCACGGCGAAGCCTCCACGCGGCGTCAACCTAGGGGAGGCCGCCCTCGCCCCCATCCCTTGCTCCGGCTGCCATGTCCGACCCGGCGACCTTGCTAAGCCCTGAGCGGGTGCTCGTGGTGGGGGGCGGCGGCCGCGAAAATGCCCTCGCCTGGGCCCTGGCCCGCAGCCAGGGTGTGGCCGCGGTTTGGGTGGCCCCGGGTAATGGCGGCACGGCCAACATCGCCGGCTGTCACCAGCTCGCGATCGCCGAATCCGACGCCGCAGGCCTGCTGGCAGCCTGCAGGACCCACGCCATCGACCTGGTGGTGATTGGCCCGGAGGCACCCCTAGCGGCGGGCCTGGGGGACGACCTACGGGCCGCCGGAGTGGCCGTGTTTGGCCCCGGGGCCGATGGGGCCCAGCTGGAAGCCAGCAAGCAATGGGCCAAGGCCCTGATGGTGGAGGCCGCCATCCCCACCGCCGGCTACTGGCCGGCCAGCAGCCGGGAGGTGGCCCTGGCCATCCTGGCAGCCCAGAACCGGCCGCTGGTGGTCAAGGCCGATGGCCTGGCAGCGGGCAAGGGAGTCACGGTGGCCGAGAGCCTGGCGGAAGCCCGCGCTGCCATTGAGGAGATTTTTGCGGGGCGCTTTGGCGGCGCCGGCGCCAGCCTGGTGCTGGAGGAACGCACCGAAGGCCCGGAGGTGTCGGTGTTTGCCCTCTGCGACGGCGAACGGATGGTGCTGCTGCCCCCCGCCCAGGACCACAAACGCATCGGCGAAGGCGACACCGGGCCCAACACCGGCGGCATGGGGGCCTATGCCCCGGCACCCCTGCTCGATGCGGCAGGCCTGGAGGCCGTGCGCCAGCGGGTACTTGAACCCACCCTGGCAGCCCTGAAGGCCCGCGGCATCGACTACCGGGGGGTGATTTACGCCGGCCTGATGCTCACGCCCTCAGGGATCAGCGTGATCGAGTTCAACTGCCGCTTCGGGGATCCGGAATGCGAAACCCTGATGCCCCTGCTTGGCCCAGAGCTGGCCCAAGTGCTCCTCGCCTGCGCCCTGGGCCGGCTCGACGTGGCACCGGCGCTAACGATTGCGCCCCACTGCAGTGCCTGCGTGATCGCCGCCGCCGGGGGCTATCCCGGCGAGGTGCGCCGGGGCGACCGGATTGAAAGCAGCCTGGAGAGCAGCGCCAGCCTGCAGCTCTTTCACGCCGGCAGCCAGCGGCTGGCCGATGGCAGCACGGTGACCAGTGGCGGGCGGGTGCTGGCGGTGGTGGCCCAGGGCGTCGACTTTGACGCCGCCTTTGCGGCCGCCTATGGGGGCCTGGCCCAGGTGCACTTTGAGGGAATCACCTACCGGCGCGACATTGGTCACCAAGTGCGTCGTTCCTAGGCTGATGCCCCTTAATCCCCGCGGCAGCCAGCCCTCGCCCGTGTCCGCCCCAAGCCAGAGCGTCGTTCCCCCAGGGGCGACAACCCTGACCACGCCAACTCCCCTGGCAAGGCCCGTAGGCAATCCATCGCGCTCGTGGTGGGAGGGCTTGCGGCGCTGGTGGGCCGAATTCAGTCTGCAAACCAAGCTGCTGGCCGTGGCCACCCTGGTGGTGAGCCTGATGATGACGGGGCTCACCTTTTTTGCGCTGAACGGCATCCAGACGGATGTGCGCATGAGCGACACCCGCTATGCCCGCGACCTGGGCCTGCTGCTCTCCGCCAACGTCACGCCCCTGGTGGCCGAAGGCAACGACCGGGAACTGGCCGCCGTAGCCGAACGGTTCTGGCGCTCCAGCCGCAGCCTTCGCTACATCTTCTTCGCCGATCCCGAGGGCCTGATCTACCTCGGCATCCCGATCAGCGGCAGCCAAGGGGGCAGTGAGCTCCTACTCAGCCGCCGCCTGGAAATGCCCGCAGACCTGGCTAAACGGCCCCAGAGCCCCTTGGTGCGCCAACACCTGAGCCCCGATGGCCAGGTCACCGATGTGTTCGTGCCAATGGTGAGCAACGGCCAGTATCTGGGCGTGCTGGCCCTGGGCATCAACCCGAACGAGGCGGTGCTAGCCAGTGCGGCCCTGACCCGGGAGGTGACCGTGGCGGTGTTCATCTCGATCTGGGTCTTGGTGATCCTCGGTTCGGTGTTTAACGCCCTTACGATCACCCAGCCGGTGAAGGAATTGCTGCGGGGGGTGGGTTTGATTGCCGGCGGCGACTTCGGCGCCCGCATCGCCCTGCCCGTGGGCGGGGAACTGGGCGAATTACTCAATGGCTTCAATGCCATGGCCTCCCAATTAGAGGCCTACAACGAAGCCAACATCGAAGAACTCACCGCCGCCCAGGTGAAACAACAAACCCTGATTGCCACCATGGCCGATGGGGCCTTACTGCTCGATGGGGCCGGCAAAATTGTGCTGGTGAACCCCACGGCGCGGCGCCTGTTCCGCTGGGAGGGGCGCAACCTGGAGGGCAGTGAGCTCTGCGAAGCCCTACCAGCCCTCTTGTCCCTAGAGCTGCAGCCCCAACTCGATGCCGTGCAAGGCGGCGCCAAAGACAGCACGGATTTACGCATCGAGCTGGGCGAACCTGCCCGCACCCTAAGGATCGTGCTGCAGTCGGTGCGCGATGCCAGTGGCGAAAGCCTTAAGGGCATTGCCGTCACGGTGCAGGACCTCACCCGGGAGGTGGAGCTCAATGCAGCCCAGAGCCGCTTTATCAGCAACGTCTCCCACGAGCTACGCACGCCCCTGTTCAACATCAAGAGCTACGTGGAAACGCTCCACGACCTGCGCGATCAACTCAGTGAGGCCGAACAGCAGGAATTTCTGGCGATCGCCAACGCCGAAACCGACCGGCTCACCCGGTTGGTGAATGATGTACTCGATCTCTCCCGGCTCGAATCGGACCGCATCTGGACCCTCGAGCCGCTGGAGTTAGGCCCCGCGATCGAGCAAACCCTGCGCAACTACCGCCTCAATGCCGATGACAAGGGCGTGAAACTGGCGATGGATGTTGATAGCAACCTGCCCCGGGTGCGCGGCAACTGGGACCTGCTGCTGCAGGTGCTCGACAACCTGGTGGGCAATGGCCTCAAGTTCACCGCCGCCGGCGGCCAACTGATGATGCGGGCCTATCTCTGGCCCGACACCTGCCTGCTGGATCCCAGCACGGGCCCCCAGGACGACAGCCCCGCCTGCGAACTCAGCTCGCCCCTACCGCGGCTGCGGATGGAAATCGCCGATACGGGCTCGGGGATTTCCATCGATGACCAAAGCCGCATCTTTGAGCGCTTCTATCGGGTCGAGAATGCCGTGCACACGGAAGTGGGCACGGGCCTGGGCCTCTCGATTGTGCGCGGCATTCTCGAAAAACACGCTAGTCGCATCCAGATGGCCAGCGAACCGGGCTGCGGCACCACCTTCTGGTTTGACCTCCCCCTAGAGCAGGCCGATAGCGACGAGCTAATGATCACCAGTGAGCGTCGCCGCCAGGACCCGGGCAACCGGCTGCTAGAACCGGCTTGAAGGGAAGGGGCCCAACTTGTGGGGCCAAACCCAAGTTTGAGGAGCCCAAGAGGCCCGGTTGACGCGTCAAAAACTTAGAAAGAGAAGCGAGGGGTAGGCGACCAGGCTGGCTGCCAACTCACCCCCAGCTCAAACGTCTTCGCTGGCCACACCGCGGGCGATGCGGGCCAGTTCGCTGCGTTCGTCGGTGTTGATGCGGTGGGGCACACCGCTGATGATGCGCTCGAAATTGGAGAAGGAATCCTTGATCTCGGGCCCGTTGCCGGTGATCACAAACTCGCGAATCCCCTTGTCGTGCCAGGAGCCACGCATCTTGAACACGTTGAGGGCCCGGGCCATTTCGCCGCGAATTTCCACGTATTGGAGCAGCAAGATCGTGTCGGTGATTGTGGAGATGTGGGAATCGGTGATCGAGTGGCTGCCCATGAATTCCTCGGAGGTGTTCGTGAAGAAGCCAGCGATTTCCTCCTGCTTGGCGTAGCCCGTGACCCCAATCACAAACTGGCGGAAAGCATTGTGGCTAACGCCGCGGGCCAGGGCTGAGAGCGAATCGATGGCCATGCGCGAGGGCTTGAATTCACCGATCTCGGTTTTGATGATCTGGAGGTGATCTTCGAGGCCGGTAGATTCGGGGTAGGCACAGATAATCTTGAGCAGGCCATCGCGCTCCATCTGCTCAAAATCGATGCCCCAGCTGGTGGCATTGCGCAACAACTGGGCCCGGGATTCCTCATAGGCAAACAGGATCGCCCTCTCCTTATTCGCGCAGGCGTTCTCCACAAACTTGCTCACCAACAGGGTTTTGCCCGTGCCGGTGGCGCCGGTGGCCAGGATGATCGAATCCTTAAAGAAGCCGCCGCCGCACATCTCATCGAGCCGGGGCACGCCCGAACTAACCCGCACATTCGAGGAGCGCTGGGTGAGCCGCATGGCACCCAGGGGGAAGATGCTGATGCCATGGGCACCCATGGTGAAGGGGAACTCCCCCTTCATGTGGGTGGTGCCGCGCAGCTTGAGGATTTCGACGGTGCGTCGGCGCCGCTCCCCTTCGAGCACGTTGCGCAGAATCACCACGTTATCGGACACAAATTCCTCCACGCCGTAACGGGCGATCGGGCCATATTCATCAATGCGCTCGGTGGTCATCACCGTGGTGACGCCAATTTCCTTGAGCCTGGCAATCAGGCGGAAGATTTCGCGGCGCACCACCGAAACGGCATCGTATTGCTGGAAAACGGCCGTGATCGAATCGATCGCCACCCGCTTAGCCTTGTATTTACGAATCGCGTAGTTGATGCGCTCAATCAGACCGGAAAGATCAAAGCTTCCCGCCACATCCTGGCCGTCTGGATCGGGCGAAGCATCCAAGATAAAAAGCTTGTCCTGCTCCACCATCTCCTGGAGGTTCCAGCCAAAGCTCGAGGCATTGCGCAAGATATCGAGGGGTGACTCCTCAAAGGTCACAAAAATGCCAGCCTCATCAAACTGGCGAATCCCATTACAAAGGAAATTCAGCGAGAACACCGTTTTACCGGTGCCCGAGGTGCCACTGATCAGGGTAGAGCGACCGATCGGCAGGCCGCCATGGCACACATCATCGAAGCCCTCAATCCCCGTGGGAAGTTTCTGCACCTGCATCAAGGTGGAACCGGAGCTGGTGGAACTGGAATCCTGCATGGAACGGGAAGGGCTCAAAAAGGCAATCAGGAGGGCTGTTTAATCAGGGCTGAAGCCCGCTCAAGCTTCAGAGGGACTCAAGCGGCGGCGGCATGGCCAAGGGGGAATCCGGCCTGCCGCCCCCGGGCCCCGGGCCCATGGCCGCGATGCCAGTCGAAGTCCGTTCGGGGAAGCCTGGCTGGCCAGCACTGGCAAGGGCCGGATCGGTGCTGCCAGCGGGCGAAGAATGGGCTTGACGCTCGACAAGGACGCTGGCATCAGCGCCGAATCCAGCTGAATTCAGGACTGAAGAGTCCAGCTCATCGGAACCACCAAAATCCTCCTCACTGAGCTCGTCATAAAGAAGATCAAGACCAATCAAGACCTTTTATCGATCAGATAAATCGCCAATAATGCGTCGCACCGGCGGGGGCAAAATCTTCGCCAAGGTGGGAGTGGCCAGGATTTTATCCTCCTCGGCCAGCTGGGGGTTTTGCAGAACATCGATCACCTTCAAGGCATAAACTCCCTGAAATTCGGTGTCCAAAATATTGCGCAGGGTCTTGAGGGCCCGCATCGAATTGGCCGTGTTGCCGGCCACGTAGAGCTTGAGGATGTAGGTCTTACGGGGCGCCATCAACCCACCCCCTGGGCGAAGGCCCTGGCATCCAGGCGGGGAGCCTGGGGGGTGAGCAGGGGTCCGTCGGGGGGAACCGAGCGTCGATACATCTCGCAGAGATGGGCCATCACATCAAGCAGGGCTAGGCGGTAGTCCTGCAGAAAGTCGTTCTTGTGCCCCTCCAGCTTGAGCTTCTTCCCGAAACTGTCAATCAAATTCATGTGGATCTCCACAGCTTTGGTAATGGGCAGGTCACTGAAAAAGGCCGTATGCACAAAACTCTCCAGGGCCTGGTTGGCCGCAGCCGGGTCGCGGAAATAGCTGATCAGCAGGTCCCGGTAGGTGCGCTCCAGGGAGGCGAGCAACTCTTGGCGCTCCTGGGGGGCCAGGTGGCGCAGGAAGCGGGAGGGGTCCCGTTTGTAGAAAACCCCCAGGTAGCCGAGGCGTTCCTTCAGCCGATTGGGCAAGCGCCAGCGCTCCGAAGGCGCAGACGAGCCGGGCTGGCCGGTGCTGCCAGCCCCAGGGCCGTTGCTGGCGGCCGAGAGACCCCGGCGCAGGAAACGGGAGACGGCCGCATCAATGCTGTAGGTGAGCTGCTCCAGCTGGTCACCGGGCAGGTGCACCTCCACCTCGTGATAATCGATGCGGCCGCTGACATCGCCGACCACCACGGCCGGCAGCAGCAGGCCCTTGCGAATCAGCCCCTCGAGCTGGTTGCGGGAGAAGGCCCCTTGCTGCAGCAACACCACATCAAAGGCCTCCCGGCGCCGCTCCAAAGCACCCAGGGGATCGGCCTGGGAGCCCAGGTCGTCGAGCTCATAGCGACCGCCCTTGAGCCACTGGCCACAGGCCAGCAGCAGCCGCGGGTCACAGAGCAGGGAGGCGATGGTGAGAGCCGGCTGGGACATCGGCGCCGCGATCGGGCCCTGGACAACCCAGCTAGTGTTGACGATTGGGCCCCAAAAAGGGCAGGATCCTTGTTTGTCTTTCGATTGCCGTGCGGCAGGCCGAATGACGCGATCCCCGAACCCATGGCCTGAATCCAGGCTGGGAGCCGGGGAACCCCCGTCAGCCTGACCACGCCCGAGTCCGCCATGACCCCATCCCCGACCAGCCCAACTCCCGCCCCCGAGGCGGACTCCCCCATCAGCAGCGGCCCCTACGCCATCGTTGAGGCCTCCGGCCAGCAGTTCTGGGTCCAGCCCAACCGCTACTACGACCTCGACCGCATCAACGCCGAAGTCGACAGCACCGTGACCTTGGAGAACGTGCTCCTTGTAAAGGACGCCAAGGGCGCCACCCTGGGGCACCCCTTCATCACGGGCGCCACGGTGGAGCTCAAGGTGATGGCCCACCGGCGCGGACCGAAGATCATTGTTTATAAAATGAAGCCAAAGAAGAAAACCCGCCGCAAGAACGGCCACCGCCAGGAGCTCACCCGAGTGATGGTGCAGTCGATCACCGTGGCTGGCAAAGCCCTGGCTTGAGGCCTGGCCGGTTCAGGTCCCCGGATCGATCGCTGACCGGCGGTTCCTTGCCCCTTAAGTCTCCTAGCTTTCCCCTTACCTCCCCCCTTTTCCCACCATGGCCCATAAGAAAGGCACAGGCTCCACACGCAACGGCCGCGACTCCAATTCCAAGCGCCTGGGCGTGAAGCGCTATGGCGGCGAGGTCGTGACCGCCGGCTCGATCCTGATCCGCCAGCGCGGCACCTCGGTGCTGCCCGGTGACAACGTGGGCCGCGGCTCCGACGACACCCTCTTTGCCCTCGTCGATGGCGTCGTGAACTTTGATTCGATCACCCGCAACCTGCGCAACCGCAAGCGCATCAACGTCGCCGTTGCCTGAACCAGCCCCAGGCTGGCTACCCGACAATCAAGGTCAGGGCCCCGCGCCCTGGCCTTTTTTTGTAACTAGCTGCCCCGGGGCTAGCCCCCTCAGGCGGGCGCCTGGAGCCGGTAGGCCCGGGTGGTGATCAGGTAGGGGTGAAACACCTCAACAAAGCGCCCTTGCAGGGTGGTGAAAAAGCGGTTCACCAGGACTTCATCATCGAAGTGGAAGGGATACTCGCCGTTAAA
>Ga0310098_1000339_pt1 | contig 10739 bp, 13 predicted proteins | sample LakMicMIDCLREDC7_FD_194453 | JGI IMG/M metagenome (GOLD analysis project Ga0310098, IMG submission 194453) | Enriched freshwater cyanobacterial communities from Lake Michigan, Michigan, United States - MI23.DCL.RED.C7 | ecosystem: Environmental > Aquatic > Freshwater > Lake | place: USA...
TTGCCTACCTGCAGCAGGAATTCGATGTGGACCTGGCCCGCAGCGTCCGCCAGGAACTGTTCCAGGCCTTCGGCGAAGCCGCCCAGGTGCTCAATCGCCAGCGCCAGGTGGAAGACGAGATGGGGAGTGAGAAGGCCGCCAGCGACCCAGACCATCTCGATGAACTCATCCACGAACTGGGCCGGCTGCACAGCCGCTTCGAGGCACTGCATGGCTACGAGCTCGATGCCCGTATCGACAAACTGCTGCCCACGATCGGCTTCACCCCCGAAGGCGCCGAGCAGCCGGTGGGCGACTATTCGGGCGGCTGGCAGATGCGCATTGCCCTCGGCAAAATCCTACTGCAAGACCCCGATCTGTTGCTGCTCGATGAGCCCACCAACCACCTGGATGTGGAAACGATTCAGTGGCTAGAGGGCTATCTGATTGAGCAGACCGTGCCCCTGGTGGTGATCAGCCATGACCGGGCCTTTCTCGATCGGGTCTGCAACCAAATCGTTGAAACCGAGCGGGGCATCTCGCGCAGCTACCTGGGCAATTACAGCCAACATCTAGAGCAGAAAGCCTTCGAGCGCGAAGCCAGCCAAGCCGCCTTTGAGCGCCAGCAGAAGGAGCTCTCCACCCAGCAGGCCTACATCGACCGTTTCCGGGCCAGCGCCACCCGCAGCACCCAGGCCAAGAGCCGGGAAAAACTGCTCGATAAGGTGGAGCGCATCGAAGCGCCCATCGATGCCCTGGGCGGACCCCGCTTTAGTTTTCCGCCGGCGCCCCGCTCCGGCCGCCAGGTGGCCCTGCTCGACAACCTCACCCATAGCTACGGCGATCGCATCCTGTTTCTGGGTGCCGAACTGGAAATCGAACGGGGCGATCGCATCGCCTTTGTGGGGCCCAATGGGGCTGGTAAATCCACCCTGCTGCGGCTGGTGATGGGCATGGAGGAGCCCCTCGAGGGGAGCGCCAGCCTGGGGGAACACAATGTGATAGCGGGCTATTTCGAACAGAACCAGGCCGAAGCCCTCGATCTCAGCAAAACCGTGATCGACACCCTCTTTGAGGCGGTGCCCGATTGGACCCAGACCCAGGTGCGTTCCCTGCTCGGCAGCTTCTGCTTCAGCAACGACGCCGTTTTTAAACAGGTGGGCCAACTCAGCGGTGGCGAAAAAGCGCGCCTAGCCCTGGCCCTGATGCTGCTGACCCCCTGTAACTTGCTAGTACTTGATGAGCCCACTAACCACCTAGATATCCCCGCAAAACAGATGCTGGAGGATGCCCTGATGGAGTACGAGGGAGCTGCACTTGTGGTGTCCCATGACCGCTATTTCATCTCCCGGGTCGCCAACCGCATCGTCGAATTGCGCGACGGTGAACTGGTGCTGTATCGGGGCGACTACGCCTACTACCAACAAAAGAAAGAGGAAGAGCGCCTCGCCGCCGAAGAGCTGCGCCTGCAACGGGAACTCGAAGCCAAACGGCGCGCCAACAAGGACAAACAGAAGGCCAAGGCGTCCTCCGGCAAGCTTGCCGCCGCCGGCAAGGGCTAAAGCCGCCTTAGGGCGAAGGAAGCGAGGTCTGACGTCGCCAGGTGCCCCGGCCGGCCCCAACCTGGCCTCCTGAAGCCCAGGCCTGGCTGCCGAGCTGATCGAGGTGGAGCCAACCGAGCCAGGCTCACCAGCCGAGGGAGATCGAACCAAGGGCCTCCTAACGCGGCCCTATCCCCGGGCACCCAACAAGCCTTAATCAAACTTCACGCCCGATTAGGCATGAAAACCCATTTCGCTGGACGCGTCCCAATTGTGTGCATAGCCTGACTGTATCCATCGCGACAGTCCGGCCATGGGTTCCGTTTCGAGCAACGCCGCCTTCCAGTCCCAGGCCTCGCTGAACCCAGGCCCCTACAGGGCGCCCCAGGAGCCAGGCCCCTGGGGCGCCAACGCCCACGACCATGTCGACACCTATTTCGAATGCATCACCGCCTGCTCCCTCGATGACGGCGAGTGCGTCACCCGCTGCGTCGAAACCCTGCGCGACAGCACCTGAGCAGCCCCAGCCCCCCTGCCCCGACTAAGGGTGGGGGCCGTCAATTCCCCCGCGGGCCCCAACCCGCCAGGCTCCCTGGGCCCATCAAGACCTGGCAGACAGCGGGATGGGTTGCGAGACACTGACAGGGGATCAATAACTCTGTGGCGATCGATACGCAACCAGGCGAAACATTTCGTAGTGTTCAAGCGGACCCCATGTCCCCTTGCGTCGTCCGCCATGTCCGAACCGCTTGCCCTCACCCTTGGCCAGCAATTCGAGCTGGAACGCCTGACCCGGGTGATCGACTCCACGGCCGATCTTCAAAGCCTCCAGGGCCTGGCCAAACAACTCCTGCAGGCCTGGCACAGCCAAAAAGCCGCAACCCAGTGGGTCATGCGGCAACAACTCGGCAGTCCGCCGCGGATCGGTCTGGATCCCAGCTCCCTGCTGGCGAGTTTTGAGCCCCCCAGTGCCACCGATTCGGGCAACCAGCAGGGTTAAGGCCCCAGCCTTTGACCTCTCTCCAGTGAATCGTGCCACTGCTGACCTATCCACTGCTGCCCCCTTCGAAGCTGACCGTTCCCAAACCGTCTCCCGACCGAGCCCGGCCAGCTGCGGCCCAGGCTCCAGGCCCAGCACCAACCTCCAAGGAGACGTTCCCTTGGAGGCCCTTTGACCAAGGCTGCGCCCAATCCCCAGCAGGACGATCCAGCTAAGCGATCCAGCCCCCACGGCATTCAACGCTCCGAGGGCTGGTAAGCCCCGACAATCCGGTCGCCTTCAGGCCGCCCCACCATTCCCTTCTCGAACTACATGAACGCCCATCCCTACCTGCTTGGATTCCTGGCCTTCGGTGCCGCCTTCAGCAGCCTCTGGGCCTGGAAGATCGCCCACCGGCGCCCTGCCGGTCCATGATGGCTCCAGCCGAATGGGCTGGGGTCCCTTCGTCGCTGTTGCCGATGACTGACCTGCTCACCCACCTATTTCCCCTGATCTACGGCGGATTTTTCCTGCTGTTGCTCTGGCAAGCCTTCCGGGTGATGGCCCGGGGGTTCAGCGCGGTGCCCCGGCCGGAAGATCCCCTGCCCAGGCCACGAACCGATCGCACCGGTCGGCTCACCATCCATCCTGAGCTGCTCGACGCCGAGGGCCAGCTGATTCGCGATGACCTGCTCACCGTGCGCTTCAGCGCCGACCAGGATCCGCCCTTGAGCCCCAGCGACGCCCAGCCTTAGGCCCCAGGGACACGCAGCCTTGAGCCGCCAGGTGCACGCAGTAGGAGAATCCCTGGAGCACGCCAACTGGTACAACCGTTGGAGTGGACGTGATTAGGCGGAGGCCTCTTTCGGTGGACCAGAGAACCCGCATCGTGGCAGCAGTGCTTAGCAGCCTGAAGCTGCCCCCCCGCTTCCGCCTGCGCATGGTCAAGGAAGACCCGATGCGCCTGGAGCTGAGCATCACGCCGGCCTACGGCAAGGATCCGATCCTGGTGGGCCTGGTGGAATCCCAGGATCTGGTGGCCCGCCGGGACCGGGAAGGCCGCATCCCCCGGGACCTGCAGGGCACCTGGGACTGGACCGTGCGCCACGGCAAGGTGACCACCGGAGGCTGGAACCCCTACCTCAAGGAAGCCCTGCAGACGATGTTTGAGACCGGGCTGCCCGCCATCGTCTACGAAGAAACCACCGGCGAGGCCTACCACCCTGTCGATGGCATCCGCCACGTGCGCTGAGCCCCTTTGGCCGAGCCCCTGCCTGAGCCCCGGGATGCCATTGCCATCCCATCGGCGCCGTTGAGCCCCCCCTCACCGGGGTCCAGCCTGCCGATTGAGAGTTGCCTAGGGGCGATCGTGGCGGGACTGCCCCTGGGGGGCAGCCTGCTGCTACAGGCCCCCCCTGGCGCCGGCAAAACCACCCGGGTGCCCCTGGCCCTGTTGGAAGCCTGGGGAACCAAGGCCGGCACGATCCTGATGCTGGAACCCCGGCGTCTGGCGGCCAAGGCCGCCGCCGAGCGTCTAGCGGCCAGCTTGAACGAACCGGTCGGGGCCCGGGTGGGCTATCGGGTGCGCTTTGAGCAGCGCTGCTCGGCCGCCACCCGCATCGAGGTGGTGACCGATGGCCTGTTCCTACGGCGCCTCCAGGCCGACCCCGGCCTCGAAGGGGTGGCCTGCGTGATCTTTGATGAATTCCACGAGCGCCGCAGCGAAGCCGATCTAGCCCTGGCCCTGGTGCGGGAAGCGCGCACGGTGCTGGCCCCGGATCTGCGCCTGCTGGTCATGTCCGCCACCTTGAACCTGGCCCCCCTGGCCGGCCAGTGGCCGGAGGCCCAGCAGGTCACCAGCGAGGGGCGCAGCTTTGCCGTCGAGGTGACCCACCAAGCGCCAAGACCCCTCGAGCCCCTGGCCAGCCAAGTGGTTCGGGCCCTAGAGCAGCACTGGCTCGATCAACGCCAGCCCCAGGAAACGGTGCTGGTGTTCCTCCCCGGCCAGCGAGAGATCCTGCAATGCCAGCGGGCCCTTGAGGCCCGGGACTGGGCCCAGGACCTGGAGATCTGCCCCCTGCATGGCAACCTGCCCCTGGTGGCCCAAGGCCAGGCCCTAGCTGGGGCGCGCCGGCATGCCGGCAAAGTGGTGCTCGCCAGTGGGATTGCCGAAAGCTCCCTCACCCTGCAGGGGGTCACCCTGGTGATCGACAGCGGCCTGAGCCGCCGCAGCCGCTTCGATCCGCGCACGGGCATGGATGCCCTGGTCACCGGACCCGCCAGCCAGGCCAGCGCCGAGCAACGCCGGGGCCGGGCCGGACGTCTCGGGCCCGGGCGCTGCATCCGCCTCTGGTCGGCCGCCGACCAGCAGGGCCGGCCCGCCTTTGATCCGCCCGAACTGCTGGAGGCCGATCCGGCGCCGCTGGTCTTGCAACTGGCCCAATGGGGGGCAGGCCTGGGCGAAGCCCTGCCCTGGCTGGATCCGCCCCCCCGGGCCAACCTGCTAGAGGGCCAGGCGCTCCTGCAAACCCTCGGGGCCGTCGATGGGGCCGGGGCGCTCACGGGCCATGGCCGCCAGCTGGCCGGCCTGGGGGTGCACCCGCGCCTGGGCCAGCTGCTGCTGCATTCCCGCAGCCTTGGCGCCGCCGACCTGGGCTGTGCCCTGGCGACCCTGCTCAGTGAACGGGATCCCCTCAACCCCCAAAGCGACGGCAGCGACCTGGGCCGCCGGCTCGACTGGCTGCGCCAGAGCGGTCGAGATCCCCAGCGCCAACGGCTGCAGCAATTACAGAAGCAATTGGGGGCCCAGCTGCAGGCCCTAGGACCGATCGAGCCCCCGGAGGCACCAAGCGCTTCACCCGGCCAAGCCAGCCCAAAGGTGTCCCAATCGCAGCCCCCAGGGGCCGCGCAGGCTCCTACAACCGTCCCGTTGGGCCCCGACGCCCTCGCCGGCGAGCTCGTGGCCCATGCCTATCCCGACTGGGTGGCCCTGCTGCGTCCAGACGGCAAGGAGCGCTATCTCACCCGGGGGGGCCGGGGCGCCCAACTCCACCCCAGCGATCCCCTCAAGGGCTGCGAGGTGCTGGCCATCGCCCGCACCGACGGAGCCGGACGGGACTGCCGCATCCACCTGGCTCTGCCCCTTGCGCGCGCCAGCCTGGACGCCTGGGCGGCCCAATCGGGCGAGAGCGAGGAGCTCGTGCGCTGGGATCCCCTGGGCCAACGGGTGCGCGCCGAACGGCAACGGCGCCTGGGGGCCCTGGTGCTGCAGCGCACTCCCTGGAGCGACCCACCCCCAGAGTTGGTCAAACGGGCCTTGCTGGAGGGATTGGGCCAGGACGACCCGGTGGGCGGCTCCGGCCCCCAGGGGCTACAGCTGCTGCCCTGGACGGAGACCAGTCGCAGCCTGCAGCATCGGCTTGGCCTAGCCCACCAGCACCTGGGCTCCCCCTGGCCCGACCGCAGCGACGGGGCCCTGCTGGCCAGCCTCGACAGTTGGCTAGGCGAGCAACTCGAGGGGATCAGCTCGGCGGCGGACCTGCAGCGCCTCAACCTGGTCGAAGCCCTGTGGAACGGCCTGCCCTGGGAGTTCAGGCGCCAGCTCGACCACCTACTGCCCGAGGGTGTGCCGATCCCTTCGGGCCGGCTAGCGCGACTCGACTACAGCTCGGGGGTGCCTGTGCTGGCGGTGAAACTGCAGGAGCTGTTCGGCTGCAACGACGGGCCCAAGGTTCTCGATGGCCGCCTCCCCGTCAGCCTGCAGCTGCTGTCCCCAGCAGGCCGGCCCGCAGCCATCACCAGCGACCTTGCCAGCTTCTGGCGCTCGGGCTACCGCCAGGTGCGTGCCGACCTGCGCGGCCGCTACCCGCGCCACCCCTGGCCGGAGGACCCCGGCACGGCCCAGGCCACAGCCCTGACCAAGCGCCGCCTGGCCCAGGCCAAGGACCAAACCGAGGCCCAGAAGTAAGCCCCAACATCAACCAGGGGATTCGGGAAACCGCCCGGCGACAGCCCACCCAGGCCTGTCAACCAACCTAAATATTTCCTTACAATGGTTGGGTTGTCACATCCATTCGACCCATGGCTGACTCCTCCTCCCGTTTTGGCTTTGTGGCCTTTGCTGAGACCTGGAATGGCCGTTTGGCCATGCTCGGCTTCGTGATCGGCCTCGGCACCGAACTGCTCACCGGCCAGGGCATCCTCAGCCAGATCGGCCTGGGTTGATCGACTGCCAAGCCCCTGCGGGCGGCCCCAGACTTGAACACCAGCGCCCCCATCGGGGCGCTTTTTAATGCCCTCCGGCTACGCCAGCCATCAACCGCCTGATGTTCGCCAGGGCGATTCAGCCAAGCCACCGCACCAGGCCTTAGACCGGCATCGGCGAGACTGCAATCGCCCCCGAGTCCAGAACCTGCCTTGGCCCGCCCCTTCGCCAAGAACCGCCGTGACGGCGCCCGTCAGATCAGCATCGCCGTTGTGATTAGCGCCATTGGCCTGCTCGGCTTCCACCATCCCTTCGGCAAGGTCGTGGTGGTCGTGGCCAGCGCCGTGGCGATCTACTGGGGCATTGGGTACCGGACCCTGGACAGGTGACGCCCATGGCTGAGGCCAACGGCCTGCCCCGCTACAGCGTCGCCCAACTCAACCAGGCGATCGGCAGCCTGCTGGAGCGGGGCTTTGCCCCCAGGTTCCTGATCGACGCCACGATCTCCAGGCCGCAACTCAAGAAAGGCCACCTCTGGCTCACCCTGGTGGATGGGGAGGCGACCATTTCGGCGGTGATCTGGGCCTCCCAATTGGCCAAACTGAGCCACCAACCCGCCGAAGGCGATGGCGTGGTGGTGGTGGGCAAGCTGAATTTTTGGGCGGCGCGGGCCACCCTGTCGGTGCAGGTGCTGGATGTTCGCCCCAGCCTCAGCACCGTGCTGCGCCAGTTCGAGCGGGTGCGCCAGGTCCTTGAGCCCGAAGGGCTGCTGGCTACGGAGCGGAAACGGACCCTGCCAGCCTTTCCGGTGGCGATTGCCCTGCTGACAAGCGTTCCCAGCTCCGCCCTGGCCGACATGCTGCGCACGGCCGCCGAACGCTGGCCCAGCACCCGCCTGTACCAGGTGGCGATCCCGGTGCAGGGCCCCGTGGAAGCGCAGATCTGCCGGCTCCTGGCCCAGGTGATCGAGCGGGCCGAAGCGCTCGGGATCGAAGCAATTGTGTTGGCCCGCGGCGGCGGCAGCCGCGAGGACCTGGCCGTTTTTGATGGCGAAGCCTTGGCGCGGCTGGTCAGCGCCAGTCCCGTGCCCGTCGTCACCGGACTAGGCCATGAGGACGACACCACCATTGCCGATCTGGTGGCCGATTACCGGGCTGCCACCCCCACCGCCGCCATCGTGGCCCTGCTGCCGGATCGCTTAACGGTGGTGCAACGCCTGAATCAAAGCCGAAGCCAACTGCGCCAAGCCCTCAGCTTCAGCTTGCAAACCAAGCGCCAGCAGCTCACCAGCCTCAGGGCCCAACTCGAGCTGATCCGCCCCAGCCAGCTCTTGGCCCACCAGCGCCACGGGCTGCAGCAACGGCGCGAGCTCCTAGAAGCCCTCTCGCCCCAGCGCCTGCTGCGGCGCGGCTTTGCCCTGGTGCGATCACCGAGCGGCCAGCTCCTGCGCTCGATCAAGCAGATTGGCTGCGGCGATCCCTTCCTGGTGGAGCTCGCCGATGGCCGCCTCCAAGCCCAGGTCACCGATGTCACCTCCGCGCAAAACCAGCCGCCCGCCTGAAAGCGAATCCAAGGGAGAGCTCCCCGTTCAGGATCAACAAACCGATCGGGATCTGGAGTGGCAAGCCGACGTGGCCCAACTCAGTTTCCAGGAGGCGCGAATCGCCATGGAATTGTCCCTCGGCCAATTGCAGGCGGCCGACCTGGAAGTTGAAGCCATGGCGGGCCACTACCGGCGAGCCCTCACCTACCTGGAGCGCTGTGAGGCCGTGCTCGCCCAAGTGGAACAGGAGGTGATCGAATGGGATCAAGACAGCCCAGCCCCCAGCCGCACCAAACCATGACCATCCCCCTGACCAGCAAACCAAGCCCCTGGCTGGCTTGGCTCTACCTAGGCCTTTCTGTGGCCGGAGCGATCCTGCCCTGGCTGGCCAACCTCGACTTCATCCGCGAGAGCGGCGGCCCCTTTGATTTAGCCCTCTTCATTGCCCAGGCCAATGCCAATCCAGCCGCCCAATCCCTCTCCCGCGATCTCTTAATCGGCGCCACGGCCTTCACGATCTGGATGGTGGTTGAGGCCAGACGGCTACAAATCAAATATTTCTGGATCGCCCTGCTGGCCAGCTTTGGACTCGCCTTCGCCTGCGGGGCTCCCCTATTTCTATTTCTCAGGGAACGGCGTTTACTGGAACTATCGATGGTCCAACTAGAACCCACAAAATAGATTTAAGCGTCAGGGCAAATTCACTCAATTAGCGCGAAAGCAAGCTCAAAAGCATCCAGTCGGCAAGATTTGTTGAGCAAGCATTGTCTTCTTCTTGATGGCCTGGCAATGGCGGCAGCAACCCCTCAGCGTTTTCCGCCCTCTTCCACCGATTGAGCGATCACGTCAATCGTCACCTCACTGGCATCCACCCCGAGCGGCGCCCCTGCCGACGAGGATCCAGAGCTAACGGACCCTTGGCCGGTCTGAAGTGGCGCCCCACAGGCTGGGCATTGGCTTTGGCCAAGGCTGGCGGTGCCGCAGGCGGTGCACGTGATCAAGTTGCGCCGCAACCACCACCAGGCGATCACGCCACCTCCGGCTAACACGAGGGGCACCACCACCACCAATAGGGTGATTCCTTCCAGCACATCCACAAACAGGCGACCCACCAGGCCAGGCGCCAGCAGCAGCAGGCCAGCCAGGGCAATCCAGAGCCAGGGGACCGGACGGGACATCAGCTGGCCTGGGGAGATAGGGACGTGGAATCCATCCTCTCCCCCGGGCGGATCAGTTCGAACCTTGCCTGGGTGTGGATCGCCCCCCAGGCAAGGCCTCCGCCAACGCAGGTGCGATAGCAAGGCCAGCCGGACGGGCCAGGACGACCGAGAGGGCCAGGCCGTAATAGAAAATCAGGGCCACCAACCAAACCCACAGGGTCAACAGCAACACGCCGCCAATGACGCCATAGGCCTGGAAACGGGCGCCCAGAGGAATCAGGCTGCTACCGAGCGCCAGGTTCAAACAGGTGAGGGCCAGGCCGATCAAAAGGGCACCAGGCACCAGGGGGGCCAGGGGCACCCGCCGCGAGGGCAATAGGCGCAACAGGGCCAGGGCCACGCCGGAACTAAACAGTAGGGACAGACCCAGGTTGGCCACAATCGAAAAAGGCAGCAGGTGCTGCAAAGGAGCCGGCAAAAACGCGCCTAGCAGCGCCTGCCAGGAGCCACGGGCGAGCAACCTCAAGCTTGTGGCCACTTGGCCGAACACCACGAACAGCCCCAGCAGGGCAACCAGGCCAAAGGCCTCGGCGCGCGAGCGCAGGAACCGAAGCACAAGCCATTGCCAGGGCTGGGGTTGGAGCTGGGAGCGGAAGCCCCAGAGGAGATCGGAACCACGGCGCAGGCTCAGGTAGGCATTGCTGGATGTCACCAATAGGGAGAGAACACCAATCAATCCAGCGCCATTTCCCTGACGATATAAGCGCAGTAAAGTATTACGAATCACGGGCAACACACTCTCAGGGAAAATTCTGGCAGCCCAATCAATGATGTTGTCCGTAATGCCATCATCACGGCCAAGAATCCGGCTGGCCACCGCCAGGGCAATCAGCAGGATCGGAAAGAGGGACTGGAGGCTGTGGTAAGCAAATGCAGCACTGAGATCCACACAATCCTTCTGATCCCAGAGGCGATAGGCCCGCCAGGACAAGCCCGCCCAGGCCTTAAATCGCTCGCGCTTGCCAGGAGGGATACTGCCCAATCGTGTCGAATTCAACTAGGAATTAGCCCTGAACCCTAACCTGCCGCACCCGAGTCCCTGCAATGGCGCATGCCACCTTATCGACCAGCGCCGCTGAGCCACACTCGATGAGCGAACATGCACTCCGTTTGGTTAGAACAATGGGGCGACTTCCTCCCACCCCCAAAATCCCCAACAAAAAAGCCACCCCATCGGGTGGCTTTTCGTCGCCTGCTGATCGCTGGGATCAACGCAGCTATGGAGCAAAAGTTTTACCTGGCATCGAGCTATTTTTGCAGGGGGCTACCCCCC
>Ga0310098_1000345_pt1 | contig 10604 bp, 4 predicted proteins | sample LakMicMIDCLREDC7_FD_194453 | JGI IMG/M metagenome (GOLD analysis project Ga0310098, IMG submission 194453) | Enriched freshwater cyanobacterial communities from Lake Michigan, Michigan, United States - MI23.DCL.RED.C7 | ecosystem: Environmental > Aquatic > Freshwater > Lake | place: USA: Michigan...
GCCCTGCGCGGCCTCGACTGCATGGAACATCGGGGCGGTTGCGGCGGTGATGGCGATTCCGGTGATGGGGCCGGCGTGCTCTGCGGCATCCCCTGGAGCTATCTCGAGGCGATCTGGCCGGAGGCGTCCGCAGCCGCCGGTGCCTCCCGGGGCCTGGGCATGGTGTTCCTGCCGGTGGAACCCGAGCGCCGCGACCAGGCCAGAGCCTTCTGCGCTGAGGAAGCCGCTCGGCTCGGTCTGCGCAGCCAGGGCTGGCGCGTGGTGCCTGTGGATCCCGCCGTGCTCGGGCCGATGGCCCGCGGCACCGCCCCGGTGATCGAGCAATGGTTGCTGGCGGCCGATGCCGAGGGCGACGCGCTGGAGGCCCTGCTGTTCCGCCTGCGTCGCCGCTGCGGCGATCGGGCCCGTGAGGCCTGGGGTGCCGCCGCCAGCGACCTCTACTTCGCCTCCCTCAGCAGCCGCACCGTGGTCTACAAGGGCATGGTGCGCTCTGCGGTGCTCTCCGCCTTCTATGGCGACCTGCGCGATCAGCGCTTCGCCGTGAGCTTCGCGGTGTACCACCGCCGCTTCAGCACCAACACCCTGCCCCGCTGGCCCCTGGCCCAGCCGATGCGGCTGCTCGGCCACAACGGCGAGATCAACACCCTGCTGGGCAACATCAACTGGGCCCGGGCTTCCGAGTCCAATCTCGATGCTGTGTGGGGTGAGTCGGCCGCGGACCTCAAGCCGGTGGTCAACCCCGCCTTCAGCGACTCCGCCAACCTCGACGCCACCCTGGAGCTGCTGGTGCGCAGCGGCCGGCCGATCACTGAGAGCCTGCTCACCCTGGTGCCGGAGGCCTTCCGTGATCAGCCCGAGCTGACAGGCAAGCCCGAGATTCAGGCGTTCTACGAATATTCCGCCTGCACCCAGGAGCCCTGGGACGGCCCGGCTCTGCTGGTGTTCGCCGATGGCCGCAGCGTCGGCGCCACCCTCGATCGCAACGGCCTGCGTCCGGCTCGCTACTGCATCACCAGCGATGGCTTCGTGGTGATGGGCAGCGAGACCGGCGTGGTGGAGCTGGAGGAGAGCCGGATCATCGAGAAGGGCCGCCTCGGCCCGGGTCAGATGCTGGCGGTGGACCTCGAAGCTCACCGCCTGCTGCGTAACTGGGAGGTGAAGCAGGAGGTGGCCAGCCGCCATCCCTATGGCGAGTGGCTCGCCCAGAACCGCCGCAGCCTCGGCGCCCAGCCCTGGTCGCAGGAGCGTCAGCTCGGTGATCTGGAGCTGCTGCAGCAGCAGACCGCCTTCGGCTTCACCGCCGAGGATTTCGATCTGGTGATCGAGGACATGGCCGGCGCGGCCAAGGAGCCCACCTACTGCATGGGCGACGACATCCCCCTGGCGGTGCTCTCGAACAAGCCGCACCTCCTCTACGACTACTTCAAGCAGCGGTTCGCCCAGGTCACCAACCCGCCGATCGATCCGCTGCGGGAAAAGCTGGTGATGAGCCTGGAGATGCACCTGGGCCGCCGGGGTTCGCCCCTGCGCTCAGAGGCCTCGGCTGCCGCGGTGCTGCATCTGAGCAGCCCGATCCTCAACGAGGCCGAACTGGCGGCGGTGAGTCAGCAGGGGCTGAGCGCCACCACCCTCTCCACGCTGCTGCCCGTCACCGATGGGCCTGGCGGACTGGCTGCAGCGCTGGATCGGCTCAAAGCTGAGGCCGAAGCGGCGGTGCGTGCCGGCAGCCAGATCGTGGTGCTCAGCGATCGCGGCATCACGGCCACCAGCACCTACGTGCCGCCACTGCTGGCGGTGGGCGCGGTGCACCACCACCTGCTCAACCTGGGCCTGCGCCTGCAGACCTCGTTGGTGGTCGACACGGCCCAGTGCTGGAGCACCCACCATCTCGCCTGCCTGATCGGTTTCGGCGCCAGCGCCGTCTGCCCCTGGCTGACCTGGGAGACGGCGCGGCACTGGCTGGCCCAGCCCAAGGTGCAGACCAACATCGAGCGGGGCAAGCTGCCGGCGCTCACGCCTGATCAGGTGCAGGCCAACGTGCGCAAGGCCCTGGAAGACGGCCTGCGCAAGATCCTCTCCAAGATCGGCATCTCGCTGCTGGCCAGCTACCACGGCGCCCAGATCTTCGAGGCAATCGGCATCGGCGCCGATCTGATTCAGCTGGCCTTCAAGGGCACCACCAGCCGGGTGGCCGGCCTCAGCCTGAGCGAGCTGGCCAGCGAGACCCTCAGCTTCCATGCCAAGGCCTTCCCTGAGCTGAACCGCACCAAGCTCGAGTTCATGGGCTTCGTGCAGTACCGCACCGGCGGCGAGTATCACCTCAACAGCCCGGAGATGGCCAAGGCCCTGCACGCCGCAGTGGAGGCTGGCCCGGGGTACGACCACTTCTCCACCTACAAGACCTTGCTGGAGAACCGGCCGGTGACGGCCCTGCGCGACCTGCTCGAGCTGAAGCCGGCAGCCGCGCCCCTGCCGCTGGATCAGGTGGAGAGCGTGGAGAGCATCTGCAGCCGCTTCTGCACCGGTGGCATGAGCCTTGGCGCCCTCTCGCGCGAGGCCCACGAGGTGCTGGCCATCGCCATGAATCGCATCGGCGGCAAGAGCAACAGCGGCGAGGGTGGGGAGGATCCCGCTCGCTTCCACACCCTCACCGATGTGGATGTTGAAGGCCGTTCCGCCACCCTGCCCACCATCAACGGCCTGCGCAACGGCGACACCGCCTGTTCAGCCATCAAGCAGATCGCCTCGGGCCGCTTCGGTGTGACCCCGGAATACCTGCGCAGCGGCAAGCAGCTGGAGATCAAGGTGGCCCAGGGTGCCAAGCCCGGTGAGGGCGGCCAGCTGCCTGGTCCCAAAGTCGACCCTTACATCGCCTGGCTGCGCAACAGCAAGGCCGGGGTGGCCCTGATTTCGCCGCCGCCCCACCACGACATCTACTCAATCGAGGATCTGGCGCAGCTGATCCACGACCTGCACCAGGTGCACCCCGCCGCCAAGGTGAGCGTGAAGTTGGTGGCCGAGATCGGCATCGGCACCATCGCCGCCGGTGTGGCCAAGGCCAACGCCGATGTGATTCAGATCTCCGGCCACGATGGCGGCACCGGTGCCTCGCCCCTGAGCTCGATCAAGCACGCCGGCGGCCCCTGGGAACTGGGCCTCACCGAGGTGCACCGCTCGCTGCTGGAGAACGGTCTGCGCGATCGGGTGCTGCTGCGTGCCGACGGCGGCCTCAAGACCGGCTGGGACGTGATCATCGCCGCCTTGCTCGGTGCTGAGGAGTACGGCTTCGGCTCCATCGCCATGATCGCCGAGGGCTGCATCATGGCCCGCGTCTGCCACACCAACAACTGCCCGGTGGGGGTGGCCACCCAGAAGGAGGCGCTGCGCAAGCGCTTCACCGGTCTGCCCGAACACGTGGTGAACTTCTTCCTGTTCGTGGCCGAGGAGGTGCGCCAGCTGATGAGCGTGCTGGGTGTCGCCCGCCTCGAGGATCTGATCGGTCGTACCGAGTTGCTCCAGCCCCGCGCCGTGGCCCTGGCCAAGACCGCTGCCCTCGACCTCTCTTGTCTGATCGACCCCATCTCCCAGGCCGCCGATCGCAGCTGGCTGCAGCACGATGCGGCCGCCCATGGCAACGGTGTGATCCTCGAGGATCAGCTGCTCGCCGATGCCGAGCTGATGGCGGCGATCGAGGGTCATGGCCGTCTGGCCCGCACCCTGGCGATCGTGAACACCGATCGCAGCGTCGGCGCCCGCCTGGCCGGTGAGATCGCCGCGCGCCACGGCAACACCGGCTTCCAGGGCCAGCTCGACCTCACCTATGAAGGGGCGGCCGGCCAGAGCTTCGGTGCCTTCGTGCTCCAGGGCATGAATGTGCGCCTGGTGGGAGAGGCCAACGACTATGTCGGCAAGGGCATCAACGGCGGCCGCATCACCGTGGTGCCTCCCGCTGGTGGCAACGACCCCGGCAGCCAGGTGATCCTCGGCAACACCTGCCTCTACGGCGCCACTGGCGGTGAGCTGTTCGCCCTCGGCCGTGCCGGCGAGCGCTTCGCCGTGCGCAACAGCGGTGCCCGCACCGTGGTGGAAGGCGCCGGCGATCACTGCTGCGAGTACATGACCGGTGGCGTGGTGGTGGTGCTGGGCGGTACCGGTCGCAACGTGGCCGCCGGCATGACCGGTGGCGTGGCCTTCCTGCTCGATGAGAGTGGCGGCCTGCGCGAGCGGGTGAACCAGGAGATCGTGGCCATCTGCGAGCTCACGACCCCGGAACAGGAAGCCTTGCTCAAGCCCCTGCTGGAGGCCCATCGCGAGGCCACCGGCAGCGCCAGGGCTGCGGCGATCCTGGCCGACTGGCCCAGCTGGAAAGGTCGCTTCAAGTTGTTGGTGCCCCCCAGCGAGAAGGCCAATGTGGGCCTGGCTGAACGGGAGGCGGTGGCCGTCTAGCGACTGCTGTGGAGGCGGCTGTGCAGGCAGCTCTCTTGCGGCTCTGCCCGGTTGCCCGGTTCGGCTCACCGCAAACGGCGTTCGGTGAGCCCCACCGAGGGGCGGTCGGCACCACCGCTCGGTTCGGTTGGCCGGGCTGAGCGTTGCGGCAGGGCTCCATAGGGTTCCGGCATCCGCAACCCAGGCCATGCCTCCGGAATTCGCCCAGCAGATGCAGCAGCTGTTCGCCCGCCAGATGGCGGTGGCTTTTCTGCATCACTGCGCTCAGCTCGATGCCCCTGTCAGCCTGGTGAATGCCCGCCTCAAAGCCTTGCAGGCAGGCGCTGACAACGCTTCAGCCGCGGCTGCCCAGGCCCTGGAGGCGGAATTCCTGCTGGATCGCTGAGGCTGAGTCGCCGTCAGCGGGGGTGCTGCTGCATCAGCCGCTGCACCTCACCGGCGTGGTAGCTGCTGCGGGTGAGTGGTGTGCTGACCACCTGCAGGAAGCCGAGCTCTTGTTCGCCGTGGCGCTTGAACGTCTCGAACTGCTCCGGCGTCACGAAGCGATCCACCGGCAGGTGCTTCGGCCCCGGGGAGAGGTACTGGCCGATGGTCACGATGTCGACCTGATGTCGTCGTAGGTCGGCCAATACCTCCAGAACCTCGGCGTCGTTCTCGCCCAAGCCGACCATCAGCCCCGATTTGCTGTAGACGCGCGGCCAGTCCTGACGCACCCGCAGCAGCAGCTCCAGCGAGCGTTCGTAGAGGCCCTGGGGCCGGGCCCGCTTGTAGAGGCGCGGCACCGTTTCGATGTTGTGGTTGAGCACATCCGGGGCGGCCGCCATCACGATGGCCAGCGCGTCCCAGTCGCCGCAGAAATCGGGGATCAGCAGCTCGATCGTGGTGAGCGGTGAGCGTTGGCGCACCTGCTCGATGCAGGCCACGAACTGGCTGGCGCCTCCATCGCTCAGGTCGTCGCGGTTCACCGAGGTGATCACCACATGCTTCAGCCCCAGCCGCGCCACGGCCTCCCCCAGCCGCTCGGGTTCGCTCGGGTCGAGCTCCCGCACGCTCTTGTCGAAGTCGATGTCGCAGTAGGGGCAGGCGCGGGTGCAGCCCGGCCCCATGATCAGGAAGGTGGCGGTGCCGCCGGCGAAGCACTCGCCGATGTTCGGGCAGCTCGCCTCCTGGCAGACCGTGTTGAGCTTCAGGTCGAGCAGCAGGTCGGCAACGGCGCCGATCCGTTCCCGCTGAGGAGCCTTGACGCGCAGCCAGTCGGGTTTGAGCACGGCGGTGCAGCTGCCCGCGGGCAGGCGTGGAGTGGGCCAGCCCGCGACTCTAGGAATCAGCGCTGCCACCCCTGAACTGGAGCACCGCCATCCCCTACACTCCGGCCATCGGGATGTAGCGCAGCTTGGTAGCGCACTTCGTTCGGGACGAAGGGGCCGCAGGTTCGAATCCTGTCATCCCGACTTTCAGCTGAGCTCGGCGCCCGGGTAGCCCCGGGGGGTCACCATGCGACCGGCGGCCACCCGGCTGCTGCTATTGCCCACGAGCACCAGGGTGAGCATGTCCACCTGCTCGAGCGGCAGGGACTCCAGCGTGTGCAGGCTCACGGACTCCTCGGCCCGTCCCAGTTGGCGGGCCAGCACCACCGGCGTGGTGGCGGGCCTGCCGCCCTCGAGCAGCAGCGTGCGCGCACGTGCCAGTTGCCAGTCGCGCCCGCGTGAGCGGGGGTTGTAGAGCGCGACCACGAAGTCGCCGCTGGCGGCGGCCTGAAGGCGCCGCTCGATCACCTCCCAGGGGGTGAGGCGGTCGCTGAGGCTGATCGTGCAGAAGTCGTGCATCAGCGGCGCGCCGGCGCGGGCCGCAGCCAGCTGCAGCGCGGAGATGCCGGGGTGCACGCTGAAGCCGGGGCGATCACCATCTGCAAGGGCTTGCCATTGCTCGAGGGCCAGGCCCGCCATTCCATAGATGCCGCTCTCTCCGGACGACACCAGCGCCACGGTGAGCCCCTGGCAGGCCAGTTCCAGGGCCTCGCGGCAGCGTTCCCGTTCCTGGGTGAGCTGGCCGTCGCGGCGCAGTTGATCGGGCCGCCGCAGCGGCTCCAGCAGATCCAGATACAGCCCGTAGCCCACCCAGACGCAGCTCTCCCCAAGGGCGCGGCGGGCATCGGGGGTGAGCAGATCCAGCTGGCCCGGTCCGCTGCCGACCAGATGCAGCTGGCCCCGCTGCGGTGCCCACTGGCTGGCGGCCGCGGCGATGGCCACCGTGGCAGCACCCTGCTCCCCGGGCCCGGAGTGGTTGATGCGTTTCTCCTGCAGCAGCCGGCTCTGCGGCCCCGCCGCCAGCAGGGCGGCTGCCTCAGCCACGCTGGCGGTGCCCAGCTCCGCCAGCACCACGGCGGATGGGTTGGGCACCGGCACCGCCGCCAGCGCGTCGCTGGCAAAGTAGCGTAGGGGCCAGCCGCGTTGCTCGGCCAGCTGCAGCAGGGCCGGCTCATCGGCCTTGCGGCTGGCGCTGGCGAGGCCCGCCACCGCCTCCGCCGCCAGACCGCCAGCCGCCAGGGCGGTGTCCAGCGCCCGCTCCAGCAGGGCCAGGCTGGTGCCCCGTTCGCAGCCCACCCCCAGCCACAGGCTGGGGGGATGCCAGTGGCAGCCGGCTCCGGCCTGGATGTCCACCGTCAGCGGGAGCGGCTCGGCATCGGCTGCATCACCTTGCGTCAGGCCCTCCAGCCCCTGCAGCTGCTGCCACAGCCCTTGCCCCTGACGGTGGATCGGGGCGATCGGCAGACCTCGCTGGGCGGCTTTGGTCAGGCCATCCCAGTCGCCGCTGCCGCGGCGCCAGCCCCAGGCGCGCCCGAAGGCGTCGAGGGCCAACTGGCCGCGGTGGTGGCTGCTGCCGGTGAGCACGGCTTCGCCGGCCAGGGCGGCGGCGATCGCCTGCGCCAGCGCTTCGCCGCCGGCGGCATGCCCGCCCAGCAGCGGCACGGCGAAGCGCCCGGCCGGATCCAGCACCACCACGGACGGATCGCAGGATTTGTGGCCGAGTTGCGGTGCGATCAGGCGGGTGATGGCCCCACAGGCCCCCACGGCCACAAAGGCGGCACTGCGGGGCCATTCCTCCGCCAGAAAGGTCGGTAGCCCGCCGCTGGGCCAATGGTCGCCCTGCGGTGGCAGGGCCAGGCGATCGATCAGCCCGGCGGCCAGCAGGCGTCGCAGCAGGGGCAGGGCATCGGGGCTGAGGCCGAAGCCCCAGCGCAGGGTTTGGGTCATCCCCCCAGCTTCTCCCGCAGCCCCGCCAGGGGGCCCTGGCGCTTGGGCTTCACCAGGGAGCCATCGGCATTCACCAGCTCTCGGGCGGAGCCCGCCAGGCTTGAGGTCGGTGCCACGCGATCGGGCGCCTGCGCATGCAGGGACGTCGCCGCGCTTGGTTCGCTCGGCTCGTTCGCCGCGCTTGGCTGTTTCGCAGAGCTCGCTGCGCTCGCGATGGCCTGGGTCTGGGCTGGTTCTGCGGCCTGGGGCGGTGTCGGGGGTGGAGCTGCCGCTGGTTGCTCGGTTGGTTCCGCTGCGACCTTCAGCGCAGCCGGGGTTGGAGCCGAGCTGTCCGCTGCCGATGCGACCGACTCCCCAGCTGCCTCCCCAGCTGCTTCAGTAGCTGCCACAGCTGCTGCCTCCTGCGCTGCCGGCGTGGCGCTCGGCGACGGAGGCCTCTGAGTCTCGATTGAGGCGGGAGCTGGGATCGCGGCACGCGCGAGTGGCGCAGCGGCTGGCTCTGCCGCTGGGGTCTCCTCCCGGATTGGTGGTGAAGGTGTTGCCTCTGCCGGGGCTGGTTCGGCAACCCCCTTGAGGATTTCAGGCTTCGCAGTCGGCGCTGCTGGGATGGTTGGCTCGCCGCTCAGGCTGGCCAACTCGGCCGCGGAGAGCGTTGAGCGCCGCCAACCGGGTTTGTTGCCGCCGCCGATCACCACTTCGCGCACGAGGCTGTTGAACGGAGGATTCAGGGGATCCCCGCGGCCATCCAGGAGCTCCAGCTGCACCGCATTGCTGCCGCGTCTGAAACCCTTCAGCCAGAGGGGTGTCTGGCGATCCACCAGGAAGCTGTCGCCGTTCACGCTCACCCTCAGTCGCCAGCGGGCGTCGTCGTCGCGCAGATGCTGCAGGGGGGCATCGAGCAGCAGCCAGTCGATCAGCACCGGGTCGTCCTGTTGCAGACCGTCCGGGCTGGCGGCGATCAGCTGGGCGGAGCCGCGGGCCGGCAGTTCAGCAGCATTGCGGCCCACCCGGTGCAGGCGGATCTGGCTGAAGGCACCGGGAGATTTCACCGCCTCACCCCAGGGCCGGGCGGCATACACCGTGAGCCGGTGGCTGCCGGGCAGCAGCGGCTCCATCGTGAGCTCTGCCGCGGTGGTCGAGCTGCTGATGCGCAGAGGCGGTTGCTGATCGAGCTGCACCACCAGATGGGGGCCCAGTCCCAGCGGGCCGGCATCGGCCAGGGGCCAGTCGCTCACCCGCAGCTGCAGCGTCCAGGGACCATCCGGCAGCAGGCTGTCGTCGGCGGGAGCAACGATTTCGACGCGCGGGTTGCGAGCCGCCAACCGTTCGGCGAGTTCCTGAACCGCAGCCGGTGGGGCCACTTCCTGTAGAGCGCCGCCGCCGCCGGGGGCTGGCTGGGTCGGCGCCAACCGGTTCGCCGCCGATGGCTGCGGACGGCTCCAGCCACTGCTCACCAGGGTGAGGGTGGCGAGCAGCAGGACGATCACGGACCGCGCCAGGGCCCGCATCATTGCCCGCACAGGCAACGCCTGCATGCCGATCCCTCCTGACTGCTCCCCAGGGAGCGTTCTCTGACTGCATTGTGCAGCGCAGTGAACGACCGACCAGTCAGGCGCGCGAATTTGCCTTGCGAATGGGCGGAATAATTGATTCTGAGCTGTAAATAACTGCCGCAAATCCTTGTTTTGGCATTGATCACAACCCTGCCCGAGAGCTCAGTCCCTGACTGGCGAGGCTCCGGATTGAACCTTTGTAACTGCAGGGCCAAGAGGCTCTGAATCCGCTTTTATACTTCCGCCAGCGGTCCCCTTATTGGGGCCCAAGCTCCAGTCAGGGCAAGCAGTCTCGGCCTCGGTCGGGTGCCTGTCTGCCGCGGCTGGCGCCCATGGCTGATGCGGCTTTGCCGCCGATGCCGTGGCTCCAACTGGCAGTGGTCGCCACCGGCTTCGGTCGGCGCGGCTCCGTCAGCAGGGTGGACCTCCACCTCGACCCCGTCCCTCGAGGAACGTCTCGATGACCATCAGCCCACCAGAGCGTGGGGAAAAGGCGAAGGCCATGGTCGACCGGAACCCAGTTCCGGCCACCTTCGAACTGTTCGGCAAGCCCGGCCATTTCGATCGCAGCCTTGCCAAAGGTCCCAAAACCACCACCTGGGTTTGGAACCTCCACGCCAACGCTCACGACTTCGACAGCCACACCAGTGACCTCGAGGAAGTCAGCCGGAAGATCTTCTCGGCTCACTTCGGTCACCTGGCCGTCATCTTTATTTGGCTGAGCGGTGCCTTCTTCCATGGCGCCCGCTTCTCCAATTACTCCGGCTGGCTGGCTGACCCCACGCACGTGAAACCCAGTGCGCAGGTGGTCTGGCCTGTGTTCGGCCAGGAAATCCTTAATGGCGATATGGGTGCCGGCTTCCACGGCATTCAGATCACCTCCGGTCTCTTCCATGTGTGGAGGGCCTGGGGCATCACCAACGAAACCCAGCTGATGGCCCTGGCCATCGGAGCTCTGGCGATGGCTGGTCTGATGCTCAACGCCGGCGTCTTCCACTACCACAAGGCGGCCCCCAAGCTCGAGTGGTTCCAGAACGTTGAGTCGATGCTCAACCACCATCTGGCCGGTCTGCTGGGTCTTGGCTCCCTGTCGTGGACTGGGCACCTCATCCATGTGTCCCTGCCCACCACCGCGCTGATGGATGCCATCGACGCCGGCAAGCCGCTGGCTCTCAATGGCAAGACCATCGCCACCTATGCCGACATCCCCCTGCCGCATGAGTTCCTGAACCAGGACCTCATCGCTCAGCTGTTCCCCGGTTTTGGTGCAGGCGTCAATGCCTTTTTCACCGGCAACTGGGCGGCCTACAGCGATTTCCTCACCTTCAAGGGTGGTCTGAATCCTGTGACC
>Ga0310098_1000346_pt1 | contig 10589 bp, 5 predicted proteins | sample LakMicMIDCLREDC7_FD_194453 | JGI IMG/M metagenome (GOLD analysis project Ga0310098, IMG submission 194453) | Enriched freshwater cyanobacterial communities from Lake Michigan, Michigan, United States - MI23.DCL.RED.C7 | ecosystem: Environmental > Aquatic > Freshwater > Lake | place: USA: Michigan...
CCTCCCGTAACCCTTCGCAACCTTGCCAGCCGGCCCGGGAATGCCCCGCCTACCTTAATTCTCCTGACCGAGCAGCTTTCCGGATCGATGTCTGTCGCGCTTGCCGCCCAATTGCGTGAAGGGACCAAAAAGGCCCACACCATGGCCGAAAACACCGGTTTCGTTAGCTGCTTCCTCAAGGGGGTTGTGGACAAGCTGAGTTATCGCCGGTTGGTGGCCAACCTCTATTTCCTCTACAGCGCCATGGAGGAGGAGATCGGCAAGCTCAAGGACCATCCGGTGGTGGGGCCGATCGCCTACGACCAGCTGAACCGCCGCGCTGTCCTGGAAGAGGACATGGCCTACTACTTCGGAGCCGACTGGCGCAACCAGGTGCAGCCCACCCCCGGCGCCCAGATCTATATCGATCGCATCCACCAGGTGGCCAGCGAGGCCCCCGAGCTGCTGGTGGGCCACCACTACACCCGCTACATCGGCGACCTCTCCGGCGGCCAGATCCTCAAGAACATTGCCCAGAAGGCCATGAACCTGGGCGAGCACGATGGCCTGCGCTTCTACGAATTCGATGCCATCCCCGATGAGAAGGGCTTCAAGGTGGGCTACCGCCAGGCCCTCGACGCCCTGCCGATCGACCAGGCCACGGCCGATCGCATCGTGGAAGAGGCCAACCAGGCCTTCCACCTGAACATGACCATGTTCCAGGAGCTGGAAGGCAACCTGGTGGCCGCCATTGGCAAGGTGCTCTTCGGCTTCCTCACCCGCCGTCAGCGCACCGGCAGCACCGAGGCCGTTGCCGCCTGAGCCCTGGGCACCCAGCTGGGCCAGAGTGGGTCAACGGCACGCCTAACGCCTTTGCGACCCCTGCGCTTTCTGGTGCCCGGCACCACGGGCCGTTTCCGTTGCGGCGGCCTGCAGGTGGAACTGCAGACGGCCCGGCTCACGGCGGCCCTGAGGCCCACCCAGGTGGTGACCTACCGCCAGAGGCAGGCCGATGTGCCCTTCCTGGGCGACCTGCTCAAAGGGGAGGAGGCGCCGGGGCAGGCCCTCTGGATCGTCAGCTGGGGTTTTGATGTCCCCAAGTTGCTGCGGCAATTGGGGGGCCGCCCCGTCGCCTACCACGCCCACAGCAGTGGCTATGGCTTTGATCTGCCGCCGGCCACCCCGGTGCTGGCGGTGAGCCGCAACACCCTGGGCTACTGGGGCGATCGCAGCCCGCGCAGCCCCCTGTTTCTGGTGCCCAATGCCCTCGAGCCCCAGTGGCTGGAGCGGGGCGATCGGGCTCCGGCCCGCCGCCGGCCGATCGATGTGCTGGTGCAGCGGCGCAAGTGCAGCGCCTATGTGCTCCACACCCTGGTGCCGGCCCTCCGGGCCCGGGGGCTGCAGGTGGTGGTGCAGGACGGCTGGGTCGATGACCTGGTGGACCTGTTCAATAGCGCTGCGGTGGTGCTCTACGACTCCGCCGACTACTGGCGCGGCCGCGGCGTGAGCGAGGGCTTCGGCTTGCCGCCCTTGGAGGCCCTGGCCTGCGGTTGTGTGCTGTTCAGCAGCCTCAACCACGCCCTGGCCGACACGCTTGATCCGGGCCGGCTGGGTCACCAGATCGGCGCCGGCACCCTCGAGGCCGACCTGGAGGCGATCACGGCTGCAGTAGCAGAGCCAGCGGCCTGGGTGCCGGCCCCAGAAGCTTTGGCTGGCTTGCTCGCCAGTGGCTCTGAGGAGTCCCTGCTCGAGCGCTGGCGCCGGGCCCTGGCCGCCATCGATCGCCACTGGGACCGCTTGGAGCAAGGCGGCCGGCCCCTGGCGAGCGAGCCGGTGTGGCGGCAACGCTGGGGGCAGCGGCTGGAGCGGCTGGGGAAGCTCAAGCGTCCCATCGCTCGCCACCAAGGGTCCTAGGCGGCCAATCGGTTCTCTGGCTGGCCGCCTGGGCGGCCTGGACCCAATGCTGAGACATAGCTTGAGCCCATTGGCTCCAGACCAGGCCCCCATCCATGCCGTTCCTGCGCAGCGAAACCGTTCACCAGCTGCGCCAGATCCTGGATTACTTGCCAAGGCGGCGGCGGCGGGCCCTGCTGCTGTTGGTGCCCTTTTCGGTGGTCCCCGGGGTGATCGACCTGCTGTCGGTGGCCGTGGTGGCTCGTCTGACCGGTGCCCTGGTGGGCACCGGGCTGGAGGATCGCCTCAGCGGCGTCTGGGTGTTTGGCGGCAATCTGCTGAATCAGAGCCTGTGGATGATTCTGATTTTTATAGTGCTGGCCTGGCTGGCCTCCCTGTCGAAGCTATCCCTGCGTTTTTTTCAGCAACGGCTTTCGTCCCAGATTTGGCGCGACCTTTCGAATCTTGTGCACGCCAGGGTTTTGCAGCAGGACTATGAATATCACTTGGGCAAAAGTACCGCTGATCTGAGCTCCCAGCTGCTGGCCAATCTCAGTCGGGTTGCCTCCAATGTGGTGACGCCGACCCTGCAGATGCTCAGTGCTTCTGTCTCAATCGTGTTGCTGTCAATCGGCATCCTGTTTGTCGGCCGTTGGCTGTCGGTGGTGTTGGTGGTGAGCCTGGTGGCGGCCTATTGGCTGATCTCGGTTTCGATCACTCCTTATTTGCGGCATGCCTATCGCCAGAAAATGCGTCTGGATGCCGAATCCACCAATATTTTATTAGAGACTCTCGGCTCGATTCGCGATATCCAGCTCACCGGCTCAGAAGCCTATTTTCGGCAGATGTTTGTCTCCTCAGGAGAAGAAGCCAAGCTGTATAGCTGGTCTACCGAATGGCTTCCCGATCTACCTAGGGGACTAATCGAGCCCTTTGGCATCACGATGATCTTTGCGGTTGGCGCTGTGCCGGCCCTGCTCAGCGGCGATCCCAGCAAGGTGAAAGAGATTTTGCCCTTTCTGGCCACGATTGCCGTGGCGGCCCTGCGCCTGACGCCGCCCCTGCAGGATGCCTTCCGCTCCCTGACGCAGTTGCGGGGTGGCTTGCCCCTAGTGAGTGGCGCCCTCGAACTGCTGAATCTGCCCTGTGACCGTCCGACCCTGGCCACAACGGGGGTGCCCTCACCAGCCGGGGTGTTCCCCCGCCATACGATTCGGCTCCAAAACGCTTGGTATCGCTACCCCAGCAGTGACGACTGGGTGCTCAAGGGGGTGAACCTCGCGATTCCGCTGGGATCGCGAGTGGCGCTTGTGGGCACCACGGGCAGTGGCAAAAGCACGGCGGCCAACATCCTTTTGGGCCTGCTGCAGCCGGCCCGGGGCCAGCTCGAACTCGATGGCATCCCCGTGGAGGGCCTGGACCTGCCCGCCTGGCAGGCCAACTGCGCCCAGGTGCCCCAGGCGATCACCCTGCTCAACGCCAGCGTGCTCGAAAACGTGGCCTTTGGTCTTTCCGCCGACCAGGCGGATCAGGACCGGGTGTGGGAAGCCTTAGAGGGCGCCCAGTTGCAGGAGTTTGTGGCCGAGATGCCCTACGGGCTCTACACCCAGGTGGGCGAGAACGGCCTGCGTCTCTCCGGCGGCCAACGCCAGCGCCTGGCCCTGGCTCGGGCCTTCTACCGCCAGGCCAAATTCCTGGTGCTCGATGAGGCCACCAGTGCCCTCGATAACCGCACCGAATCGGAGGTGATCGAGGCCCTGGAGGTGGTGGGGCGGCGCTGCACCACCTTGGTGATTGCCCACCGGCTCAGCACCGTGCGCCGCTGTGATCGCATTTATGAGTTCGACCAGGGTCAGGTGAAGGCCTACGGCAGCTTTATGGAGCTGCAGGAACGCTCTGCCAGCTTTCGCGAGCTCGCCAGCCTGGAGGGCCGCCTCGGCGGTTAGACCGGATCCATGAGCTTTCTGGCCGGCCTCAACGACGCCCAGCGCAAGGCGGTGGACCACCACAACGGCCCCTTGCTGGTGGTGGCCGGGGCCGGTAGCGGCAAGACCCGCGCCCTCACCCACCGCATTGCCCACCTGATCGGCCACCACGGCATCGATCCGGCCGAGATCCTGGCGGTGACCTTCACCAATAAGGCCGCCCGCGAGATGAAGGAGCGGCTGGAGTTGCTCCTGGCCCAGAAACTCGCCCAGAGCCAGTTCGGCCAGCCGTGGAGCACCCTGGGCCCCCAGGACCAGCGCCAGCTGCGCAGCCGCATCTACCGGGAGGTGATTAAGGACCTCTGGATTGGCACCTTCCACGCCCTGTTTGCCCGGTTGCTGCGCTTCGATATCGACAAGCTCAAGGACCCGGAAGGGCTGAGCTGGACCCGCCAGTTCTCGATCTACGACGAGGGCGACGCCCAGACCCTGGTGAAGGAGATCGTCACCCAGGACTTGCAGCTCGATCCCAAACGCTTCGAGCCCAAGAAGATGCGTTGGGCGATCAGCAATGCCAAAAACCAGGGCTGGCTGCCCGAGCAGCTCGAAGCTGATCAACAGGGCCAGCGCGGCAAGCTGGCGGCTGAAACCTATCGCCGCTACCGCCGCGCCCTAGCGGCCAATAACGCCCTCGATTTCGACGACCTGCTGCTCTTGCCGGTGCAGTTGCTGCGCCAGAACGAGCAGGTGCGCCACTACTGGCACCGCCGTTTTCGCCACGTGCTGGTGGATGAATACCAAGACACCAACCGCACCCAGTACGACCTGATCAAGCTGCTGGTGACCGACGGCAAGGACCCCGACACCTTTGATCAGTGGCAGGGCCGCTCGGTGTTTGTGGTGGGCGATGCCGACCAGAGCATCTACAGCTTCCGGGCCGCCGATTTCACAATCCTGATGGGTTTCCAGGATGATTTCGGTGATGGCGCCGCCGATGACGCCACCGCCACGATGGTGAAACTGGAGGAGAACTATCGCTCCACCGCCACGATCCTGGAGGCCGCCAATGCCCTGATTGCCAATAATTCGGAGCGCATCGATAAGGTGCTGCGCCCCACCCGCGGCGAAGGCGAGCGGATCACGATCACCCGCTGCGACGATGAGATCGCCGAGGCCGAAGCGGTGGTGCATCGCATGCGCATGCTCGATGCGGCCCACCCGGACCTGCGCTGGGGCGATATGGCGGTGCTCTATCGCACTAACGCCCAGAGCCGGGCGATGGAGGAATCGCTGGTGCGTTGGGGCATTCCTTATATAGTCGTGGGCGGTCTGCGCTTCTACGACCGGCGCGAAATTAAGGATGTTCTCGCCTATCTCAAACTGTTGGTCAATCCCTCCGATACCGTCAGTTTGCTGCGGGTGCTCAATACCCCCAAGCGCGGCATCGGCAAAACCACGATTGAGCGGCTCACCGATGCCTCTAACCAGCTGGGCATTCCCCTCTGGGAGGTGGTGAATGATGCCGAAGCGGTGCGTTCCCTGGGGGGGCGCTCGGCCCGGGGCTTGCTGCAGTTCAGTGAGCTGATTCAGGATCTGCAGCGGCGCAGCCAGGAGGTGCCGCCGTCGGAGCTGGTGCAACGGGTGATGGAGCAGAGCGGCTACGTGGCCGAACTGATCGCCGAGGGCACCGATGAGGCCGAAGATCGCCGCCGCAACCTCAACGAATTGGTCAATGCGGCCCTGCAATACCAGGAAGAAAACGAAGAGGGTTCCCTCGAAGACTTCCTCTCCGGCGCCGCCCTAGCCAGCGATGCTGATAGCAAGGACACCGAGCAAAACCGGGTGACCCTGATGACCCTCCACGCCAGCAAGGGCCTGGAGTTTCCGGTGGTGTATCTGGTGGGGTTGGAGCAGGGCCTGTTCCCCAGCTACCGCTCCCTGGAGGATCCCGCTGCCCTGGAGGAGGAGCGCCGCCTTTGCTATGTGGGCATCACCCGCGCCAAAGAACGCCTGTTCCTTTCCCACGCCAGTGAGCGGCGCCTCTGGGGCGGCATGCGCGAACCAGCCGTGCCCTCGGTGTTCCTGGCCGAACTCCCCGAAGAACTCGTGCAGGGGGATATCCCCCGCAGTGGCGGCGCCGCCATCCGCCGCGAAAACCGCCTCGATCGCCTCACCCGCGTCGATCGCGACGACGTGCAACGCACGGCCGCCGGCGGCGCCGCCGCTGCCCCGGCCAATGCGGTGCGCCGCCGGGCGCCCGCCCGCACCTGGGCCGTGGGCGATCGCCTGCGCCATAGCGCCTTCGGCGAAGGCCACGTGACCCATCTGTTTGGCAGCGGCGAGAAGATTTCCCTGGCGGTGAAATTTGAGGGCATGGGCCCGAAGATCCTCGATCCGCGCCTGGCGCCGATTGAGGCGATTTGAGCCAGGGGCGGATCCAGGTCATGGAGATTCCCGGAGTTCCGCCCCAGTTGCTCCAGGCGCTCACCCAGGCCGCCGACCAGGGCCAGGGCCAGTCCCAGCGATTAGCCCTAGTTGGCGGCGCCGTGCGCGACCTGCTGCTGCATCGCGTCCACCGGGACCCCTGGCGCGGCCTGCTGGACCTCGATCTGGTCGTGGCCGATGGGCCGCCCGGGCTGGGCCAGCAGGCCCCACATTCCGCTGGGGATGGCACGGCTCTGGGAGACCCTGCCCCCCCAGCCGCCCATCGGCTGGCCCTGGCCCTGCAGGCCCAGGATCCGGTGGCCCTGGGCTACTGCCACGTCCATCACGCCTACGGCACGGTGGAGCTGGAACTCCATGGCGTGCTGCTCGATCTAGCCACGGCCCGCTGCGAGACCTACCCCGAACCGGGGGAAAACCCCGTCGTTCGCCCCGGCGCCCTGGAGGACGACCTGGCCCGCCGCGATTTCAGCGTCAATGCCATGGCCCTGGTGCTCGACGGCAGCAGCGGTGAGCTGCTCGATCCCCATGGCGGCCTGGCCGACCTGGAGAGCCGCCGCCTGCGCTTCCTCCACGGATGCAGCGTCGCCGATGACCCGACCCGGCTGGTGCGGGGCGCCCGCTACGGCGCCCGGCTGGGCTTCAGCCTCGATCCGGCCAGCCTGGAGCAGGTGAGCGCCACCCTGGCCGCCTGGCCCTGGCGCTGGCACCACGGGGACCCATCCGAACTCGCCCCGCCCGCCCTGGGCACCCGCCTGCGCATGGAGCTGGAGCTGCTGCTCGAGCGCGAACCCTGGCGCCAGGCCCTGGCCCTGCTGCAGGAGTGGGGTGCCCTGGTACTACTCGATCCCGCCCTCCAGGCCGATCGCCACTGGCGCCGCCGCCTGGCCTGGGCCCAGCGCTTGGGCCTGCCGCCGCTGGTGGCCTTGGTGGCGGGCGCTGCCCAGCCCCTGGTCCTGGCCGAGCGCCTGCAACTGCACCACCGCCAGCACCGGCTCCTGGTCCAGCTGGCGGAGTTGCGCCAGCGGCTGGAGGCGGCCGGGCCCACGGGCGCCTGGAGCGTGTCCCGTTGGTGCACCTTGCTGGAGGGCCACGGCCTCAGCGCTGAGGCCGTGGCCCTGGCAATTGCCTCAGGCGTCGGGCCCCGTCGCCCGCTGCTGCGCTGGTGGCTGAGCTGGCGCCAGCTGAAGGCACCCTTGAGTGCCGCCGATCTGATCGCAACGGGCCAACGTCCTGGACCGGAGCTGGGCGAGCGCCTGCGGGCCCTGCGGGCCGAACGGCTCGATCAGGAGCGGCTCTGACCGCCAAGGGGTTTTGATACTCCGAAAGCTGCGCCAGTCGCCATTGCTTAGGGCGGAGTTCCCAAGACCCGCCCGATCACAGCGGCCTGGGCAAAGCCCGCGGCCCGCATCGCCGCCAAGGCGTCCGGGGCCTGCTCGGCGGGCAACGCAGCCAGCAGGGGGCCGCAAGTCTGGGGATCAATCAGCAGGGCCAGTTGGGCGGCGCTGAGAGGCGCCTTCAGGCGGATCGGCCCGTCCAGGAGGGCGAGGGCGGAGGCATTGGAGGGGGCCAAGGTGCTGGCGTGACCTTGCTCCAACAGCTCCAGGCACCCGGCCAGCGCTGGGATTGCTGAGCCGTCCAGCTCCACGCCGGCGCTGGCGATCCCCGGGCCCGCCGCTGCCACCATCTCGCCCAGGTGGCCCAGCAGGCCGAAGCCGGTGATGTCGGTGCAGGCGCGGCAGCCGTGGGCCTGCAGGAGCGCCACCAGCTCGGCCTGGCTTTGCTGCATCAGCGCCAGGGCGCCATCGAGCCAGGTGGCCTCGGCCGCCCCGGCCATGGCGGCGGCAAACAGAACGCCCGTGCCGATCGGCCGGCTGAGCACGAGCAGGTCGCCGCTCTGGAGCGGCCCCTTCGGCCAGAAATGTTCGGGCGCCACCGTGCCATTCACCGTGAGCGCCAGGGCCAGGCCGGCCCCATCGCGGCCCTCCAGGGTGTGGCCGCCGATCAGGCTTGCCCTCAGCGGATCGAGCACGGAGCGCACCCCCGCCAGGCTCTGAAAAAGCAGGTCCTCTTGCAGCTGGGGCCCGGCCTCCGGCACGGTCACCAGGGCCTGGACGCTGGTCACCCGGGCGCCACAGGCCCAGAGGTCGCTGCAGGCGTGCAGGGTGGTGAGCCGGGCGTTGAGCCAGGGGTCGTCCACCAGGGCCGGGAAGCCATCAACGCTCTGCAGCAGCAGCTCTCCGCTGGCGGTGGTGCTCACCAAGCAGGCGTCTTCCGGTTGGGGGGCCTGGCCCCTGGTGGCGTTGGCCTGCTTCCCTTGGATCCCAAGGGGGCTCGTTGGATTGGCTGGTTTTGGACCAGTCGGGCTGGGCGTCTCAACCGGGGGGGCTGGCAGGCGGGCCAGGGCCCTGGACAGGGGGCTGGCGGCGAGTTTGGCGGCGCAGCCTCGGCAGGCCATGGGTTGGGCGGTGGCCCCGCCAGCCATGGGGGCTAGGGCCCCAAAGCGCTGCATGAAGCCCCGGTCAATCCGTTGTTTCCAGATCCAGAGCCAGGGGCTGGGGCCCAGGGCCAGGGGGCCCCAGAGGGCCAGGGCCTGGGGTTGGCCGCGCCGGGCCCCGCCATCGCCGAGAAGCTGCAGGGCCCGGGCTTGGGGGCGCCAGGGGCGCAGGGGGCGTTCGGGCTGTTCGAGGCTGCCTTGGAGGTTGGCGGCCAGGGTTGGGGCGGCCCGCACGGCCCAAACCCCCGCGGCGGGCCGGGGATCGCTGGCGATCAGGCCGCAGTCGCCGACAGCGAAGAGGTCTGGATGGCCCAGCACCTGCAGGCTGGGCTCGGTCAACACCCGTCCGCTGGCGGCGTCGACGGGCAGGCCGCTGGCCGCCAGCCAGGCCGGTGCCCGGCTGCCCGTGCAGGCCAGGTCGGCGCGGGCGTCGCTGGGCACCTGGCGCCGCAGCGGGATCGAGGCGGCCGCCAGCAGGCGCTCGCCCGCCCGGTTGGCGGATCGGGAGCCCAGGCCGAGGCTCTCCCCGCGCAGCAGCAGCTCCGGCTGATACCCGCGCGCCCCTAGGGCCAGGGCCACTTCCACGGCCGCCTGGCCACCGCCGCGGATGCGGATGGGGGCGCCGGGGGGCAGGCTGCCTAGCCAGGCCAAAAAGGGTTCCAGCGGTTTGACGGGCCGCCCGCCGCCGGGATCGCCGGCCGTCACGGCGCCCAGATCCAGGCTGAGGCGGTCGTACCGCAGGCCAGGCCGCCCCTCCAGCAGGAGCTCCTGGCGCTCCAGATCCAGGCCACTTATTTCTGCCAGTAGGAACGCCACCCCGGCCCGGGCGCAGAGCCGGCGCAGGTCCATGGCGCACTCGCCTGGTTGATAGAGGCCCGCCACCAGGCCCGGCACCATGCCCGAATAGAGCGCCGTGCTGTGGCGGCTCACCAGGCTGATCAGGGTGCGGGCCGGCCGGCGCTTGGGGCCCATCGCCCACATCCGCAGCAGCAGGGCATGGCTGTGGCCGCCGCCAGCCAGGACCAGGTGGTGCTTAGGGGGCATGGTCAGGGGACTTGGTCAAGGGCTTAGCCAGGGGGTTGGCTTGGTGCCAGCTTGAGCCTGCAGCTGGCGGTGAGGCTATTCAGCGCCCTCACCCGCCGGCGCCTGGCCGATCCCCCGCCGTGATCCCGCAAACTGGCGCCAGTGCCGGCTGAGCGTCCCGTGGAGAAACTGCAGAGCCTGCGGGGTCTGGTGGATCTGCTGCCGGCCCACACGCCCCTGTGGCAACGGGTGGAGGCCACGGCCCGGGAGCACTTCCGCCGCGCCCAGGTGGATGAGATCCGCACGCCGTTGCTGGAGGCCACCGAGCTGTTTGCCCGCGGCATCGGTGAGGCCACCGATGTGGTCGGCAAGGAGATGTACACCTTTATCGATCGGGGTGATCGCAGCTGCACCCTGCGGCCGGAGGGCACGGCCTCGGTGGTGCGCTCCGCCATCCAGCACGGCTTGCTGAGCCAGGGGCCGCAACGGCTTTGGTACGGCGGGCCGATGTTCCGCTACGAGCGCCCCCAGGCCGGCCGCCAGCGCCAGTTTCACCAGATCGGCCTGGAACTGCTCGGCTTTGCCGATCCCCGCAGTGACGTGGAAGCGATCGCGATCGCCTGGGACCTGCTGGCTGGTCTAGGCGTGGGCGGCCTGGCCCTGGAGCTCAATTCCCTCGGCAGCAGCGACGACCGGACCCGCTACCGCCAGGCCCTGGTGGGCTGGCTGGAGGCCCGATCGAATGAGCTCGATGCCGATTCCCAGGCGCGGCTGGTAACCAACCCCCTGCGCATCCTCGACAGCAAGAACCCCGATACCCAGGCCCTGCT
>Ga0310098_1000349_pt1 | contig 10542 bp, 5 predicted proteins | sample LakMicMIDCLREDC7_FD_194453 | JGI IMG/M metagenome (GOLD analysis project Ga0310098, IMG submission 194453) | Enriched freshwater cyanobacterial communities from Lake Michigan, Michigan, United States - MI23.DCL.RED.C7 | ecosystem: Environmental > Aquatic > Freshwater > Lake | place: USA: Michigan...
CCCGCACGGCCCCGAGGGCCGAGCGCCTGCGCCAGCTGGCCCAGGTGCCGGGGGTCTACGTGCCCAGCCTCTACGCCCCCCGCTATGGCTCCGATGGCCGGCTGTTGGGCGTCGAGCCAGCAGAAGCCGGCATCCCGGCCACGGTGGCCAAGCAGACCTGGCGCGGCAACACCCTCAGCCACTCCACAGTGATCACCCCGGAGGCGGCCTGGCCCTCCATCCACATGGTGGAGGTGGTGCGCAGCTGCCCGGAGCTGTGCCGCTTCTGCCTGGCCAGCTACCTCACCCTGCCCTTCCGCACGCCGAGCCTTGATGACGGCCTCATCCCGGCGGTGGAGAAGGGTCTCAGCGCCACCCAGCGCCTTGGGCTGCTCGGCGCCTCGGTGACCCAGCACCCGCAGTTCGCCGATCTGCTGGCCTGGCTGGATCAGGATCGCTTCGAGGGCACCCGCGTGAGCGTGAGCTCGGTGCGGGCGGCCACGGTGACGCCCGAACTGGGGCGGATACTGGCCAAGCGCGGCAGCAAATCGCTCACGATCGCGATTGAGAGCGGCAGCGAGCGCATGCGCCAGGTGGTGAACAAGAAGCTGGCCAGCGAGGAGATCTATGCCGCTGCTCGCTATGCGAAGGAAGGCGGACTCACCGGCCTGAAGCTCTACGGGATGGTGGGTCTGCCCACGGAGGAGGAGGCCGATGTGGAGGCCACCGCCCAGCTGTTGCTGGATCTGAAGAAGGCCACACCCGGCCTGCGGCTCTCGCTGGGGGTGAGCACCTTCGTGCCCAAGGCCCACACGCCGTTCCAGTGGCAGGGGGTGCGGCCGGAGGCGGAGAAGCGGCTGAAGCTGCTGGCCAAACGCCTCAAGCCCAAAGGCATCGAGCTGCGCCCCGAGAGCTACGGCTGGAGCGTGATCCAGGCCCTGCTCTCCCGCAGCGACCGCCGCCTGGCCCCGGTGATCGCCGCCGCCCGCGGCAGCCACGACAGCCTGGGGGGCTGGAAGAAGGCCTACCGGGAGGTGCTGGAGCAGGCCGGCACCCCGGCAATGTCCCGCAGCGCGGACACTCCACCACCAGCCTGGGATGACGTCATCCACTCCACCTGGCAGACCGAGCGGGTGCTGCCCTGGACTCACCTACAGGGAGCGCTCACACCGGAGGTGCTGGCCGGGCATGCCGCCAGCAGCCTGGCGGGGCAGATCGATCAGCGATAACAGCGCAGGCCGGCCAGCAGGATCCAGCCGGCGATGTTGATGCGGCTGTCGTACATGGGGATGTCGGTGGCATGCAGCGCCGCCAGCACCAGCACCGCCGCCCACCAGGCCCGCTCGAACAACGCGCCGGTGGCCATGCCGGCTCCGGCGGCGCGGATCAATAGCCCCAGCACCAGGGCCACCAGCAGCAGCGCCGCCGGCAGGCCATGGCTGAGGGCCAGGTCGATCCCGATGTTGTGGGGATGCCCGTGCCAGTGGCCGGTGCGCAGGGGATAGATCACGCTGAACGCGGCAGCCCCCCAGCCGAACCAGGGGCGATCGGCAATCAGGCCGAGGGCGGTGCTCCACTGGCTGAGGCGGGTGATGGCCAGCGGACGCTGGCCGTGGACGTTGAAGTCGTTGAGGCGCCCCCAGATCTCCTGCGGCACCAGCGCACGCGCGGGATCCTGCAGCAGCCCCGGGATGCCGGGCAGGGTGGCGAGGAGAACGGGCAGCAGGGCCAGAGCCAGCAGAGGCAGCAGCCACAACCAGCTGGCCGGGCCGGCCACGATCGGCACCGCCAGCAGCAGGGCACCCCAGGCATTACGGGAATCGGTGAGGTAAAGCGCCGCCACCTGGGTCGCCGCCAGCAGCAGCACCACCAGCAGCGATGCAGCCGGACTGAAGCCGGCGCGCGCCTCCTGCTCACTGCGCCGGCTGCGCCAGCGCTGGGCGGCGGCCAGCAGGGCCGCCAACAGGAAGGGCCAACTGAGCGACAGCCAGGCCGCGGTGATGTTGGCGTAGTCGAACAGACCCGAGAGCCGGCCCGGTGGATTGCCGCCGGCCTTGAGATGCCAGATCACCAGACCTCCGAGGATCTGCCAGGGGCCGCTCCAGCCCAGGAACAACTGGGCCATGCCGGTGGCCACCACCGGCACGGTGCCGGCCACGAACCAGAGGGCCACCCGCCGGCGGGCCTGGGGGGAGGCCAGGTAGGGCTGGAAGCCCCAGAAGCCCCAGAAGAACGGCAGCCAGTTGGCCAGGCCCACCCAGGCCAGCCAGCCGTTGTACCCCGGGAACTCGCGCACCAGCAGCGCCCCGAGCAGCATCAGCAGTCCCACCGCCGCCAGCACCCGGTTGGCGGGATCGCGCCACCAGCCCGGCCAGCCGCCACGACCGCGGCTGCCCTGCACCAGGGCCACCAGCAGCAGCAGCGCGGCGATCAGCGCACTGGAGGGAAGAAACAGCACCCCCAGCTGGAAACAACGCCAGCCGAGGGGCGCTGCCGACTCGGGCCGCTGGCCATCCAGCCGGGTCAGCAACTGATGGAGCCGGCCGGCGAGGGCGGAGGGTAGCGCCGCCATCACTCGAACACGGCCGTGCGGCCGCGATACACCATCACCTGGCGCTTGAGATGCAGCCGCACCGCCCGGGCGAGGGCCAGGCGCTCGGTGTCGCGGCCCTTGCGGATGAGATCGTCCACCTCGTCGCGGTGGCCCACCGAAACGGTCGACTGGGCAATGATCGGGCCGGCATCCAGCTGCTCGGTCACGTAGTGAGCGGTGGCGCCGATCAGCTTCACGCCCCGTTCCCAGGCGCGGTGATACGGCTGCGCCCCCATGAAGGCCGGCAGGAAGGAGTGGTGGATGTTGATCACCTTGTGAAAGGCATCCGGCGGGTCGTAGGCGCTGAGGAACTCCGGCGTGAGCACCTGCATGTACTTGGCCAGGATCACCAGCTCAATGCCGTGCTCCGCCAGCAGCTCCAGGTGGCGCGCCTCAGCCTCGGCACGGTTGGCGTTGCTGATCGGCACATGGGCGAAGCGGGCGCCGAATTCCTCGGCGATCGGAGCCAGGTCGGGATGATTGGCGATCACCAGCGGCACCTGCATCGGCAGCTCGCCGGTGCGGGTACGCCAGAGCAGATCGAGCAGGCAGTGATCCTGCTTGCTCACGAAGATCGCCACCGGCGGGCGGTAGTCCGAGAAGTTCACCTTGTATTCACCGCCGAGGCGCTCCGCCAGGGCGCTGGCGGTGGGGCAGATCGCCTGCCGCGGCAGGCCGAAGCCCTCGAGCTGCCACTCGATGCGACTGAGGAACAGGCCGGCGCCCTGGTCGCTGTGGTGATCGGCGTGCACGATGTTGCCGCCGTTGGCCGCCACCCAGCCGGAGAGCTCACGCACCAGCCCCGGCTGATCGGGACAGATCATCTGCAGGATGGCGGTGGCTGCCGTCATGGCGGGGTGGCATCAAGCGCCGGCATGGGCGCATTGTGACGGCTCGTCGCCGGTAAAGTCCCGGGAATCACCCTTCAATCGATGGCGGCCCCGTCCATGTCCGCGCTGCTCTCCTCCTTCACCACAGCCCTCAAGCGCCTCGGCCTGCTGGCCCTGGCTGTGGTGCTCAGCTTCGGCCTGGCCGCCTGCGATTCCGGCAAGGCCCGCGCCGCCAGCCTCAGCGCCGACGACATCGCCTACATCGAGCACCAGGCCGAGGGCTTCCTGGCCGCACGCGACCGCCTGCCCGAGCTGGCCACGCTGGTGAACGAGAAGGACTGGACCTTCACCCGCAACGTGATCCACGGTCCGATGCAGGAAGTGAGCCGCCAGATGCTCTACATCAACCAGCACCTGCTCCCCGCCGATCGCCCCGAGGCCAACAAGCGCGCCAATGCCCTCAAGGCCGCCCTGGCCGATCTCGATGAGGCCGCCCGCCTGCAGGATGGCGCCAACCTCAGCAAGGCCTACATCAAGGTGGCCAGCGGCTTCGGCCTCTACGCCCAGGTGCTGCCGGCGCAGGTGCAGGCCGATCTGAAGCAGGACTGAGCCCAGCCCCATCCGGCCCCCACAGCGATGCCGGGCGCCGAGCCGCGCTCCGTGCTGTTGGTTGGGGCCGGCATCATCGGCCTGGCCGCCGCCTGGCAGCTGGCGGAGCTGGGTCACGCAGTGACTCTGGTGGAACCGGCTCTGGCAACAGGGCACAGCCCGGCGGAGAGCGGCAGCGCCGCCGCGCTTGGTGTGCTGATGGGCCGCGTGTTTCAGCGCAGCAGCGGCCGGGCCTGGCGCCTGAGGCAAGAGAGCAACGCGCTGTGGCCGCAGTGGATGGCGGAGCTCGAGCGGCGCGGCCATCGGCTGCCCTACAGGCGCGGATTGCTGCTGCTCGCGGCCGACGCGAGGGAGCTGGCACAGCAGGAACGGATCGCCGGCGAGCGCGCCGCGCTGGGGATGCCGATGCAGCTGCTGGGGCCGGAGGAGCTGAAGGCCTACCAGCCCGCGCTGCCCGGCCAGCCACTGGGGGGGCTGCTGTCGGCGGACGACGGCCAGCTGGATCCCGGGCCAGTGCTGGCCGCCCTGCTGTGTGAAGCCAGGCGCGCCGGGGCGCAGTGCATCCCCGAGCCTGCCATGGCTGTGGAACGGGGCCGGCCCTGGCGGCTCACCCTGGCCAGCGGGCAGCAGCTGCAGGCGGACTGCGTCGTGCTGGCCCTGGGACTGCAGACGAGCCACTTGCTGGCCGGCCTCGGCCATGCGCTGCCGCTGGAGCCGGTGCTGGGGCAGGCCCTGGAACTGGAGCTGCCGGCTGATCCCGGCTGGAATTGGCCTGGCGCTGTGGTGTGGCGAGGCAGCAATCTGGTGCCCCGGCCGGATCTGGAGCCAACAGGCCGTCGCCTGTGGCTGGGCGCCACTCTGGAACCCGGCGCTATAGCCAGCGCGGAAGCCCTGCATACCTTGCGAGAGCTGGGGGGTGAGGCACCGCAGTGGCTGCAGCAGGCGGTGGTGGTGCGCCACTGGCAGGGCTTGCGTTGCCGCCCCCAAGGCCGGCCGGCCCCTGTGCTGGAGGAGCCTGAACCCGGGCTGCTGGTAGCAAGCGGCCACTACCGCAACGGCCTGCTGCTGGCCCCGGCAACGGCGGCGTGGGTTTGCGCGCAGATCAGCAGGGGCGTCCGCTAGCAGGAGGGGAAGCAGAACCAAAGTGTGCGGTTGGCCGATTGTCTGACAGAGCCAGAACTACCTAAGTAAGTAGCTGGCAAGCACTGGGATCTGCCATACAGTGCCTTTAGCGTGGCCGGCGGCCATTGCGCCAGTTGGTACAGGAAATTATCCGAACCAGCTGGGCACCCCTACACCTGCTGAACAAGCGTTTTTCCGGAGGATGACGACGTGGCTGTGATCAAGCTGGTTGGGCCCGCATACACCTCCGAGGGCCTGCTTGCTGTCTTTTCAGTTGCACTGGACAGCGATCCACTCACCACGCCACTGGCAATAGGCGGGAGTGTCACCTTCACGCTGGACACCAGCGGGGCCTCCGCAACGGAGGGCGTTGATTTTGCAAGTTTAGTAGCTACCGATCTCAAATCATCAGATCCAACAAAGATCAGTCTTAGCAGCATAAGCACTGACGCATCAACCGGAAGGGTCACGGTAACCGCGACAAACACCAGCGGTGGCATCCTCGCGCGAGGAACATCACTTCTTACGTTTGCGCTGGCGACGAGACCTGACGCGCTGGGCGAAAGCACCGAGGTCTACAACGTTGCACTCGTCGCAACCAGCCCAGGCGACACAGTCAGTGGCACAGGAGTAGTCAGCACTCGCATTGAAACGGGCAATGGGCGAATCCTCAACTGGGGAGCATCAGTAGGCAATCGGACGATTGATGCCAGCGGGGTATTTCTGGTACCAGAGCTGGAATCAGAGAGACTTGCGAGGACTGGACAGGCCCTGCCAGCCAATCTTGTCGGCCGAAACGATAACGGCCTTGGTTTCGTTTTTACCGTTGATCCCACCTCTGGCGATGGGACATTCACCCTTGACGCCAACGGGCTAAAGATACCATCTGGCTACACGACCTATCCAACGGTAACCGAGAATGCTGTCAACATTGTTGCCGGCAGAAGATACATAATCGCATCGACTGGGAGCACAGACTTCACTCTTGTTGGAGCAGCAAACAACAATCCAGGCACGGTCTTTATTGCCAACGGCGCTGGTACCGGAACAGGCACCGCTGAACGGAACAGAAACGACATCACGATTAGTGCTGGCGAGCTGGAAATTGGTCGCAACTACACAATTTCAACTCCTGGCACGACAGATTTTACCGCCGTTGGCGCCACCAACAGCCTTCCAGGCACCTCATTCATTGCGACCGGAACTGGCAGCGGCACTGGCTCGGCGATAACAGTTAACGAAAACAACTATCTTTACGCAATTGGCTATCCGCCCAGCGCACTATCCAGCGGCGTTTACATCAACGCGCTCGATCTTACGACAATTCGCCTCGGCAATGGCAATGACTTCTTTGGCGTCATTGGCACCGGGATTACTCAGTCAGTACGAGCAGATGTCAGCATAGATTCGAGCAAGGGCTACGTCTTCCAGTCAAGCATCTTTGCTGGCTCCGGCGATGACACCTTACGGGTGTTGATGCCGTGGCAGTCAATCTTCAAGGGGGGAAGCAACACAACCTACTACGATGCCGTCAATGGTACCGATCCCGGCAATGGGATAGGCGTCACCCTCAGCAATACGCTGACGCTCGAAGAAGTTCCCTACGGTGACCTGATTGAACTGAAGGGATCCCGCTTTGACTGGGACATCGAATTCAAGGACGGCAACGGCGACGGCAACGTCACCTTGGAATCGATCCTGGATGAACGCGACTATCTTGCCGTTGCCAACAACAACCAAATTTCAGGATTTGAGCGGATCCAGTTCGGCGACATCCTCTTTGATCTGGTTCTCTACAGACAACAGCAAAGCAGTGCTGTTTACGGACAGCCTGAGTATTACCTCAATGGCCTAGAGAACCTGGCCCCCGAACTCAACTCAGACATCGCCTCTGGGTCGAAATTGTGGGAAGCCTTCCGCTTCAACCGCACCAAGCTGCAGGGCATCACCGGCACGGCAACGGATCAGACGGTTGTCTTCACAGGCGATACCAACGACACACCCTTCATCGTTGGTGCCCTGCGGTTTGCCTCACTCAATACCGAGGCCGGCAACGACATCGTTGAGATCGGCACGACAGGCCAGACGGCCGTTGATCAGGCATCGATTGATCTGGGCTCAGGCACCGATCAGCTCAAGGTCAATGGTCTGTTCACCCGCTCCAGCGTTGCGGGCGGCACCGGGGCTGACAACATCATCCTAACCACAGTCAGCAACTCAACGGTTGACGGCGGCGATGACGGTGACGTCGTTGAGATCACTACGTCGGCCAGTCAGACCGTCTTTATTGGTGGCGATGGCAACGACGTTCTCATTCTTCCTGGCACTTACGCCTCGTATCTGCTCACGTCCAGCGTCACTGGTGGTGTCGTCACCTTCAACGATGGCTTTGGCAACAGCATCACGGGTGTTGAAACGATCAAGTTCAGTGATATCAACCTCGATGCACTTCAGCAGCTCAGTCTCACCGGTTCAGCGACTGTCGATGAAGGCAGCACCACCACCTACACCATCAGCCTGAACGGCGGTGGCGGCCTGCTTGCCGGCGAAAGCGTCGCTTTCTCTCTGCAGTTGAACGGTAGCGGCACCAATCCCACCAATGTCTTCACAGATCTGGCGACACTTGCTGCCACTTCGCTGCAAGCCTCCGCCGGAATCGTGCTGAAAAACATCAGCCACAAATCTCGTTGCCGGCACAGGCATTGCAACGCTGTCTGTCCCTGTGAATGCCGACCTGCTCACGGAAACACCCGAAACCTTCCAGGTCACCCTGAGGGATTTCGGGTCGCTGGTCCCCTTAACTCAGCAGATTACAACGACAATCACCGATGTACCGCCGGTAACAATCAAGCTCGTTGGCCCAACCGCTGCAGTGACGGAAGGAAGCCTTGCCAACTACAAGGTATTGCTTGACGATGCCGGGCTGGCACTTGCCGTTGGTCGCAGCGTCAGCTTCACCCTGGATTCCGCCAGTGGCACTGCAACGGAAGGATCCGATTTCGTCGCACTGAATGCTGGGGTTCTTACACCGAATTCCATTGCAGGTGTAACGCTAACAACCAGCTCAGGCCCTAACGGTTCGATCACCGTCACGGCAACCAACAACGGCTTAGCAACTCTGGCGGCAGGAGGAGAACTGCTCAGCTTTGCTGTCGAAACGAACACCGATACCCTTACGGAAAGCAGCGAGAACTTCTCTGTCACGCTGTCGAGTTCCTCCGCTGTCATCAGCTCAGGCGCTGCTGTTGTCAGCACCACAATTGCTGATCAGATACCTGCGATACAGATTCGACTGGATCCCAGCCCAACAACCAGCGTCATTGAGGGGAGCACCGCAAGCTTCCTTGTATCCCTGGACGGCACTCCCCTCAAGGCTGGCGAACGGGTTCGCCTAAGGCTCGACACGGCCAGTGGTTCAGGAGCCAACCCCGCCACGGAAGGCACCGATTTTGCTGCACTCATCGCCGCCGGCCTCACCCCGCTTAATGGAATCAGCCTCAGTTCCATCAGCACCTCCAGAAATGGTGCGATCACCCTCACAGCCACAAACACCGGCGTCTTTGATCTACCCGACGATTCCCAGCTGCTCAGCTTCAACATCAACACCAGCAATGACCTGGTGGTTGAAGGCGATGAAATCTTCCAAGTCACACTGAGCGGCCTCAGCCCCTCAGCGGCGACCACAGGTGCCAACGTAGCCACCGTCACCATCACCGACAACGACACTGCGGCGATCAAACTCACGGGTACCTCAACCGTGGCTGAAGGTGGCTCCGCGAGCTACGCCGTCTCCCTGGATGGGGTGGGTCTGGGCAGCGGCCGCTCCCTCACCATCACCCTCGATTCCAGCGGACTGTCCGCCAACGAATCCTCAGACTTCGCCGCTCTCCTCGCCGCCGGCCTCATCCCCGCCGCTGGCATCTCCTCCTCGGCCGTCACCACGGCTGCCAACGGCGCCGTCACCCTCACGCTCACCAACACGGGCGGATCCGATCTCGCCGCCGGTGCTCAGCTGCTCTCCTTCTCGCTGAACGCCACAGCCGACATCCTCCCCGAAATCAACGAGACCTTCACCCTCTCCCTGACTAGCAGCTCGGCAACCGTCACCGCCGGCACCATCACCACCACGATCAACGACGACGACCTCCTCGCCATTCAGATCAATGGATCTGGGTCCGTCGCCGAGGGCGCTACCGCCAGTTACAGCGTCGACCTCAATGGTGTCGGCCTCGGCGTCGGCCGCAGTGTCACCTTCACGCTCGACGCCCAAGGCCTCGGCGATGCCGCGGGCCTCTCGGCCAGGAAAGGGGTTGATTTCACAGGACTTCTGGCCAGCGCACTCACCGCCGGATCAGGCCTCTCGCTTGCCACAAGCGCGGGTAGCAACGGTGCCCTGATCGTCACCGCCACCAACACCGGTGTCACCGATCTCCCCGTCAATTCCCGGATCCTCTCCTTCTCCCTCGCTACAACTGCGGATCTCTTCGCTGAGGCGGACGAAACCTTCTCCGTATCCCTCACGAGCTCCTCGGCAACCGTCAGCACGGGCACCGTCACAACCACGATCACCGACAACGATTCGCTCGCCGTGCGGATCAGCGGACCAACCACCGTCGAGGAAGGTGCCTCCACAGCCGCCTACACCGTCTCCCTTGGTTCCACGGTTGGCCTCGGCGCCGGACGCAGTGTGCAGTTCAGCCTCGATTCCGCCAGCGGCACCGCCAACGAGGGAATCGACTACTCCGCACTGGTTGCCTCCAGCCTCCGGGCAGCTTCCGGCATAGCACTAAGCACCACCGCCGGTGCCGGCGGGCTCCTCAACATCACCGCCACCAAGACCGGCAGCTCCGATCTGGAAGCAGGCGCCAATCTGCTGTCGTTCGCGATCAATACGACACTCGACAACACCAACGAGGCCGCCGAAACCTTCACCGTCACCCTGGCCGGTGCGGCCGGGGCCTCCGTTGAGGGAGCTGCCGTTGTCTCCACCGCCATCAGCGAGGACACCGGTCCATTCCGCCGGGTTCTGAACTACGGGCGTTCGGTGGGCAACGTCACTATTCAGCCGGGTGTGTTCGTAAACGCTCCGCTGACCGCGGAGGAGGGCTTCGCTCAGGATGGCCTCAGCTTTCCAGCAGATGTACCCAAAGAGCTGGTCGGAGGCTTCGACTATGGCCTCTACTTCGAATACTTCCGCGATGTAACACTTGGAGAAAACGGTATTGTTACAAGCGTAACAAACAGGTTTAACAGGGATCAGTCCACCGGCCTGAAGGTATCTCGCGATGGACTGATTCGTTACTCTCCGGACGCCGGCCAGAATGACAACCTTATTGCCATCGGCTATCCAGTCGGCAGCCTGGCTTCAGGGGTCTACATCAATGCCCTTGAACTTACAACCATCCGCAT
>Ga0310098_1000354_pt1 | contig 10436 bp, 8 predicted proteins | sample LakMicMIDCLREDC7_FD_194453 | JGI IMG/M metagenome (GOLD analysis project Ga0310098, IMG submission 194453) | Enriched freshwater cyanobacterial communities from Lake Michigan, Michigan, United States - MI23.DCL.RED.C7 | ecosystem: Environmental > Aquatic > Freshwater > Lake | place: USA: Michigan...
GGTGATGGCGGCCACCGCCGGCAGGCGCGGGTCGGCAGGGGCCACCAGGGATCCCACGATCACACCCACCGGCACCACCAGCAGGCCACCCATGGTGGGGGTGCCCGCCTTGCTCAGGTGCGCCTGCGGCCCCTCTTCGCGGATCACCTGGCCCAGCTTCAGCTGTCGCAGTCGCGGCACGCCCCAGGCGCAGAGCCCGGCGCTGATCAGGGCCGCCGCCAGCAGCGGCACGCTCAGCTGTGGCGCCTGGCTCAGGCCGTCGCTGAGCAGCGCCAGGGCCAGCAGCAAAAAGCCCAGCAGCAGCGCCAGGGGGCGACTGTTGCCGGGCAGGGAGGCGATCAGCTTGGTGGGGGAGGCCAAGGGGTAAACGGATCAGTCTTCCCAGTCTTCCTCGGTTGCCTCGTCTGCGGCGTTGTAATCCTCCTTTTCGCCCATCAGCGCGGAGAGTTCTTCCTCTTCCACGGTGCTCACATCGGCCGCGGCGGTCTCCTCGTCGGCCACGAGGCGGCCGCTGGTCTCCAGCCAGCTCAGCAGGTCGGGCTCCTCGCGCAGGGGCAGCACCGGCGCCGGCTCGCTGCGGCCGTAGCGGGTGAGCGATGGGTTGATGCCATCCAGCTGAGGAGCCAGCTCAGAGAGGCTTGTGCCGGGATTGCTGCTCATGCTGCCGGTGCTTGGACGAACCAATCCGCCATCCTAGCGAAGGCCATCGGTTCTTTCCTCCCCTGAGCTCCACCGAACGGATCCCCGGTGCCAAGGCTGTTCAGCTGCTGCTCACCTGGGCTGCGGCAGTGGCCATCAGCGCGCTGCTGGTCTGGTGTGGCCGTCACTGGCCCCTGCCGCTGCTGGAGCAGAGCTGGGCGCTGCGCCGGCCCGAGCTGCCCTTTCAGATCGCCGTGGCGCTGGTGCTGCTGCCGCCACTGCTGCTGGGGCTGCTGCTGTTGTGGGGGTTGCTTCGGCATCCCGCTGCGCCGGTCGCCCACCCCGACAGGGGAGAATCGTCCGACTGAGTGCACGGAGAGCGTTAATGGGTCGGGCCAAGAAGGCGGTGCTGGCGTATTCCGGCGGTGTGGACACCAGCGTCTGCATCCCCTATCTGATGCAGGAGTGGGGCGTGGAGGAGGTGATCACCTTCGCCGCCGATCTGGGCCAGGGCGATGAGCTGGAGCCGATCCGCCAGAAGGCGCTGGATTCGGGCGCCAGTCAGTCGATCGTGGGCGACCTGATCGAGCCCTTCATCACCGAGTTCGCGTTTCCGGCGATCCGCGCCAACGCCCTCTATGAAGGCCGCTACCCCCTCTCCACCGCCCTGGCCCGGCCCCTGATCGCTCGCCGGCTGGTGGAGATCGCCCGCGAGGTGGGCGCCGATGCCGTGGCCCATGGCTGCACCGGCAAGGGCAACGATCAGGTGCGCTTCGATGTGGCCATCGGCGCCCTGGCCCCCGACCTGAAGGTGCTTACCCCGGCGCGGGAGTGGGGCATGAGCCGCGAGGAAACGATCGCCTACGGCGAGCGCTGCGGCATCCCCTCGCCCGTGAGCAAGAAGTCGCCTTATTCGATCGATCTCAACCTGCTGGGCCGCTCGATCGAGGCCGGTCCGCTCGAGGATCCGAACGTGGAGCCCCCCGAGGAGATCTACGCCCTCACCGTGAGCGTGGATGCTGCACCCGATCAGCCTCAGGTGGTGGAGATCGGCTTCGAGCAGGGCAATCCGGTGAGCATCGACGGCGTGCGCCTCGACCCGGTGAGCCTGATCCGCCGGGCCAATGCCCTCGCCGGCAGCCATGGTTTCGGCCGGCTCGACATGATCGAGAACCGCGTGGTGGGCATCAAGAGCCGCGAGATCTACGAGACCCCGGGGCTGCTGCTGCTGATCAAGGCCCACCAGGAGCTCGAGAGCCTGACCCTGGCGGCGGATGTGCTGCGCAGCAAGCGTCAGCTGGAGCAGCAGTGGGCTGATCAGGTGTATCAGGGCCTTTGGTATGGCCCCCTCAAGGACGCCCTCGACGGCTTCATCGAGCGCACCCAGCGCACCGTGAACGGCACGGTGAAGGTGAAGCTGCACAAGGGCAACGCCACCGTGGTGGGCCGCAGCAGCGCCAACAGCCTTTATGTGCCGGACATGGCGACGTATGACGCCGGCGATCGTTTCGATCACCGCGCCGCCGAGGGCTTCATCTACGTGTGGGGTCTGCCCACCCGTCTCTGGGCCGCCAGCCAGCGCTAAGCCGGGGCGGTCAGGCAGCCCGCTGCTCAGGCAGCGCGGTTGCTGTCGCTGCGGTTGCCCAGGAACGACCAGCGCTTCGGTGGCTTGTCCGGCAGCGTCGGCAGCTGGAGTGCCTCGGCGGGGGCTGCTGGGGCCGGTGCCGTCGGAGACGGTGAAGCTGGAGCCGGTGAGGTTGGAGCTGGTGTTGCAGCGGGAGCGGCCGGCGGCAGCTGGCGCATCTCGACGTTGGTGGCCGTGAGCTGGCGCATCTGCTGGCGCAGGTGCTGGTTGTCTTCGAGGAGGCGATCCTGGCGCTCCAGCAGGGGTTGAAGCCGCTGTTGGAACTTGCGCTCAAAGATTTCAGGCAGGTCGCGCAGCAGCTCCTCCATCTCCGACAGCCGCAGGCGAGCCTCTGCCAGCTGCTGCTCGCTGAGGGCCAGGCGCAGGGCCTCGGCGCTTAAGCCGGCCTGAGGTGTAGTTGGTGGAGCAGTTTGTGGAGCAATCGGTGGCGCTGGAGGTGGCGGCGGAGCGCCTGGCGACGAGGCGGGCCATCCCGGCTGGGATGTGGCAGGACCTGGCTGGTTGGCGGTCGGATCGATCACGCGGCGCCGCGCCAAACAAAAAATCCCACCACAACCTTACTCAAGGGCTGTGATGGGATCAATCGAGCCTGGAGGCGGTGCGTCAGGCTTCTGTGGTCTGGAGAGCGGCGGCCTCGCTGCTGCCCTGGGGAATGGGGCCGCTGCGGGGCGCGGGCAGAGGGCCGTCCTGCTTGACGGTGAGATAGCGGATCACGTCCTCACTCAGACGCATGGCGCGCTCCAGCGAGGCCACCTGCTGGCCGTCGCCGTTGTGGGCGAGCTGCACGTAGATGCCTTCCTTGTGCCTGGCGATCGGATAGGCAAGGCGGCGCTTGCCGCGCATCTGGCAGTCGAGCACTTCAGCACCGGCCTCGGTCACGAGGTCGCGGTACTTGCTCACATGGGTTTCCACCTCTTCCTCCGGGATGTCCGGACGAAGGATGTACATCGTTTCGTAATAAGGCTGCGACATTGGCTTGCGCGATCCGACGTGGACGCCGAAAGGACTGGCGTGGGTGGCTGATGGCACCTGGCCTGAAGGCCGGTTCACCAGCGACGGATCGTTCACCTTACAGCTGCATGCGCACGGCATCGGAGAGGGTCGGGATGTCGGCCTCTTTGCCGCGCAGGCACTGCACCACGGCGAACAGCACCACCACCAGCACCCCCAGGAACACGGTGTTGGCCAGGGTGCGTACGGCGAAGGTTCCCCCGAGGGGGGCCAGCAGCAGGTTGAAGGCCAGCGAGAGCACCACCAGCAGGATGTCCAGCAGGATCGCTTGCAGGGTGTTGAAGCGGATGTAGACGGGCACGCGCGGGTTGCGCACAACCGCCAGGAACAGCACCAGGAACAGCAGGAAGCCGCCGAACGGCACCGCCTGCTGCAGCAGCACCACCGGCAGGGCCGGCAGGCTCAGCCACTGCAGGGCGGGGAACAGCCCGTAGAGGGAGCGGCCGAAGGGCAGGGCATCGCTCCAGGGCAGCAGGTAGGGCAACAGGGCCAGAAGCCGCATCCAGAAGGGAATCGCCGCCATCGCCATGCCGCCTCACCGGGACTTGAGGCTATGGCAGCCGCTCGAGCAGTGCTTGGCGCATGGCGTCCACCGGCACATCGCCGCGCCCGCTCCACAGCCGCAGGGCCGCCGCCCCTTGCTGCACCAGCATCTCCAGCCCGTCGATCGTGGCGCAGCCCCGGCGGGTCGCCTCCTGCAGCAGGCGGGTGGGCCGCGGTGTGTAGATCACGTCGTAGACGCTGGCCTCCGGCGTCAGCTGATCCAGCTGGGCCGCGCTCAGCGGGCAGCGCTCAACGGCGTTCGGATCGCTGGCACTGTGCATGCCCAGGGGCGTGGTGTTCACCACCAGGGCCGCGGCCGCCAGTGCCGGCAGCAGCGGGTCGGCCGCCGCGTCGCCGTCGCCTCGCCAGCTCAGCGGCTGCAGCTGCGGTGCCCAGCTCTGGCAGTGGCCGACGAACTCCGCCAGCCGGATCGGGTCGCGGCCGGCCACCGCGATGCTGGCGAAGCCCAGCTCCACCAGGCCCGCCACCACGGCACGGGCGCTGCCGCCGCAGCCGAGCACCAGAGCCTGCCGGCCGTGCCAGCGCCCGGCATTCCCGTCCCGCAACGGAGCGCAGAAGCCCTCCACATCGGTGTTGGTGCCATGCCAGCCACCACCTGCCAGCGGCACCAGCACGTTCACGGCCCCCAGCCGCTGGGCCAGGGGGCTGAGCTCGCGGCAGAGGCCGGCGACGCTGTGCTTGTGGGGGATGGTCACGTTCAGGCCGCGGCACTCCATCGCCTCCAGGGCGCGCACCACCGTGGCGAGCTCCTGGGCGGGTGCCGGCAGGGCCAGGAACACCCAGTCGAGCCCCATGGCCTGCAGGGCCGCGTTCTGCATCACCGGCGAGAGCGAGTGATGCACCGGGTCGCCGAGCACTCCGGCGATGGTGGTGGTGCCGCTGATGGGGGGCAGGCTGCTCACGGTGATCAGGCGGTCGGTACGGGCACGGTTCGGCAACCACACCTAGCCCCATGCCGGGGCCGCTGTTGAGGATGCCTGCAGTTCAGAGGACATCCATGGGCAAGGTTGTCGGCATTGACCTTGGCACCACAAACAGCTGCGTGGCAGTCATGGAGGGCGGCAAGCCCACCGTGATCGCCAATGCCGAGGGCTTCCGCACGACGCCCTCCGTGGTCGCTTACACCAAGAATCAGGACCAGCTCGTCGGTCAGATCGCCAAGCGCCAGGCGGTGATGAACCCCGAGAACACCTTCTATTCGGTGAAGCGCTTCATCGGCCGCCGGGTTGATGAGGTCAACGAGGAGTCGAAGGAGGTGAGCTACGGCGTGGAGAAGGCCGGCTCCAACGTGAAGGTGAAGTGTCCGGTGCTGAGCAAGCAGTTCGCCCCCGAGGAGGTGAGCGCTCAGGTGCTGCGCAAGCTGGCGGAAGACGCCGGCAAGTACCTCGGTGAAACGGTCACCCAGGCGGTGATCACCGTGCCCGCCTACTTCAACGACTCCCAGCGCCAGGCCACCAAGGACGCCGGCAAGATCGCCGGCCTCGAGGTGCTGCGCATCATCAACGAGCCCACCGCGGCTGCCCTGGCCTACGGCCTCGACAAGAAGAGCAACGAGCGCATCCTGGTGTTCGCCCTGGGCGGCGGCACCTTCGACGTGTCGGTGCTCGAGGTGGGCGACGGCGTGTTCGAGGTGCTCTCCACCTCCGGTGACACCCACCTGGGCGGCGACGACTTCGACAAGGTGATCGTTGACCACCTGGCCGACAGCTTCAAGGCCAACGAAGGCATCGACCTGCGCGCCGACAAGCAGGCCCTGCAGCGCCTCACCGAAGCGGCCGAGAAGGCCAAGATCGAGCTCTCCAGCGCCACTCAGAGCGAGATCAACCTGCCGTTCATCACGGCAACCCCCGAGGGCCCCAAGCACCTCGATCTCACCCTCACCCGCGCCAAGTTCGAGGAGCTGGCCAGCAAGCTGATCGACCGCTGCCGCGTGCCGGTGGAGCAGGCCCTCAAGGACGCCAAGCTCTCCTCGTCCGAGCTCGATGAGGTGGTGATGGTGGGTGGTTCCACCCGCATCCCGGCGGTGCTGGAGCTGGTGAAGCGCGTCACCGGCAAGGACCCCAACCAGACCGTGAACCCCGACGAGGTGGTGGCCGTGGGTGCCGCCATTCAGGGCGGTGTGCTTGCCGGTGAGGTGAAGGACATCCTGCTGCTGGATGTCAGTCCGCTGTCCCTCGGCGTCGAGACCCTCGGCGGCGTGATGACCAAGATGATCCCGCGCAACACCACGATTCCCACCAAGAAGTCGGAGGTGTACTCCACGGCGGTGGACGGGCAGACCAACGTGGAGATCCACGTGCTGCAGGGCGAGCGCGAGATGGCCAGCGACAACAAGTCGCTCGGAACCTTCCGCCTCGACGGCATCCCCCCCGCGCCCCGTGGCGTGCCTCAGATCGAGGTCACCTTCGACATCGACGCCAACGGCATCCTCAGCGTGACCGCCAAGGACAAGGGCAGCGGCAAGGAGCAGAGCATCTCGATCACCGGTGCCTCCACCCTCAGCGACAACGAGGTGGACAAGATGGTGAAGGATGCCGAGGCCAACGCCAGCGCCGACAAGGAGAAGCGCGAGCGGATTGATCTGAAGAACCAGGCTGAAACCCTGATCTATCAGGCCGAGAAGCAGCTGAGCGAGCTCGGCGACAAGGTGGGCGCCGAGGACAAGGCCAAGGTGGAGGCCTCCTCCGCCAAGCTGAAGGAGGCCATGGAGAAGGAGGATTTCGACACGATGAAGTCCGAACTCGAGACTCTGCAGCAGGCGCTTTATGCCGCTGGTGCCGCGGTGTATCAGCAGGCCGCTGGTGCCGGTGGCGCTCCCGGTGCTGATGGCGCCGGTGCCGCAGGCTCCAGCCCCGCCGGCGACGATGTGATCGACGCGGAATTCACCGAGTCGAAGTGAGCGACTGTTGGTGAGCCGTTCCAGCGGAACGGCTCACGTTGAATGACTGTTTATTCGCCCCCCCAGTCGGGGGGCTTTTTCATGCCTGGATGCCAGCTGGCACGGGGGTCAGACGAAGAAGCCTGCGCCCTCGAACTGGTAGCCCCAACCGTTAGCGAGCGGCGAGGGTGTGGAGATGAGTGGGTTCTGTTTGAGCGCCTCCGTGGTGGAGGTGATCCAGCTGTCCGTGGCGTACTGAGCTCCGAGGCTGTTGGCTACCACGGATTTCGCTTCCTCAAGGCTGGAACTGTAGAAGTGAACGCCTTTGTTGGGGTTGTAGAAGCGATAGACAGGTGTATTCATGCCCGTTTGGGCGATGGTTGAGACCTTGTACGAGCGACCTTCGTACTGATACCCCCAGCCGTTGCTTAGCAGCGTCTGCCCCTGGGCGTTGGCGAGGTTGAAGGCCGAGCCGACGCTGTTGCGGATCACGTTGAGGGCCTCGTCGGCATTGGTGGTCATGAAGTGATAGCCCTTGCCTGGGTTGAAGAAGCGGTAGAGAGCTGTTCCCTGCGTATCGAGTGCCTCGTAGGCCACGCCTTCGTATTGATAACCAAGTCCACCGGTGATCAGGTCCCTGGCCCTGGGGTTGCCGTTGAGATCATTGGCACCCACACCGTTGCCGTAGCTGCGGGCAATGATGTTGTCCCGCTCAGATTCGTTGGTTGTATAGAAGTGAATACCGTTTCGGTAGAAGCGATAGACAGCTACGCGGGGTGCTTCGGCCAGAACACCAGGGTCGCGGATCTGACCGTTGAACTGGCCATCCACATCTCCGAGTGCGCCGTCGCGGAGATGGATGCGCAGGTTGTCGACAAGGCCGTTGTTGTTCTTGTCGAGCAGCTCGGCTCCCAGACCGGTGATGGGATCGAAGGTGAAGTTGAAGGCTTCACCGGTGTTGGGGTTCACCTTGACATAGGCATTCGCCTTGACCTCCTTGGCCAGTTCGATCTCAGCCACGATGGTCTGGAGCCCGCCGACATTGATGGAGAAATCAATGAACGAAGCGGTCTCCTCTGCTGCTGTGACGGGTGTGCTCGAGTTCGTGGGGTTGACGGTGTAACGACTCAGCAGGGCTTTGGCTTCGGTGTTCAGGGGGCGACTGTTGATCAGCTCGGCCAGTGTTTTGACACTCGTGTCCGTGAACGAGGCCGTCTGACCTGCTGGGGTGGTGCTGCCGCTGGAGTTTCCAACCGTGATCGTTCCCGGATTGAAGCTGACGCCTGTGCCAGGCGTCGTTGGCGGGCTCACCGTTGGAGTGGTCGGTGTTTCCGTGATCGTGGTTGTCACCGCTGCGGTCGTGACCGTTGCCGTGTTGCTTGAGAGATTGACGGTGTAGGTCTCGTTGCCTTCGACGGCGCTGTCGAGAATGGTTGCCACGCTGAAGCTGAGCAGCTGAGCACCGACGGCGAGAGCCTTCTGACTGCTGTTGGTGACGGAAAGGCTGGCTGCCTTCGTGGCTGGATCGATGCTGACCTTGCCGAGCGTGATCCCTTCACCGGCCGTCAGCGCTCCCTCCAGCAGCAGGGCAACGAAGTCGGTGATGTCGGTGGCAGTTCCGCCTACGGCGGCGAGGGTGAGGGACAAGCTCTGCCCAGGCAGCAGGCCGCCACCTGTGAGAGAGACGGCGTAGGCAGCGGAGAGTCCCTCGCTGACGGTGCTCTGGCCACTCAGGCTGATGACCGGCGTCGGCACCAGATCGCGGATCGTGGTGGTGACCAGGCCCGTGCTCACGGCGGCCGTGGTGCTGGAGAGGGTGACGGTGTAGCTCTCGTCGCCTTCAACGGCGGCATCGACGCTGATCGGCAGCTGGAAGGTGAGCAGCCTGGCACCGACCGGCAGCGCCGTGGCACCGGTGTTCGTCGCTGTGATGGTCACCGCACCGGTGGCGGAGTCGACGGTGGGGGTTCCCAGGGTGACACCGATGGCAGCGGTTAGGCGGCCAGCGACGAGGGGGGAGAAGTCCACCGCTTCCGTGGCGGTGCCACCGGCACTGTCGAGCGTGATCGTGACGGCACGACCGGCGGCCAGGCCGACACCGTCCAGCTCAACGGCGTAGCTGGCGGACCCCCCCTCCAGCGCTGTCCCCGGCGACGGGGTTAGCTCCATCAGCCGGATGGTGGCGGGTGCCACGTTGCTGATGGTGCTGGTGATGGCGACCGTTTGGACAAAGTCGCTGAGGGTGACGCCGAAGCTCTCGTCGGTTTCTGTCAGTAGGTCGGCGATCACCGGCAGGGTGAGCGTGGCGATTCGCGAGCCGGCGGCGATCGTGGTGGCCGCTGAGGCCAGCACGCGGATCAGGCCGTTGCCGGCATCGATGTTGACGCTGCGCAGCACAAGACCCGGTGCTGCGGTTAGGAGATCGGCGGTGATGGCGCCAAGGTCGGTGCTGACGTTGGCGGGGTTGGCATCGGTGCCGTTGCTGATCTTCAGGGTGAAGGCAACGCTCTGCCCCGTCTGCAGCCCGTTGCCACCATTGAGGGCGGAGGCCAGGCCGATGTCGTAGGCGGCGGCGGAACCCTCCGCGATCGGCACGGGAGCCGCAGGGCCAGTGAGAGTGAGTGTTTCCAGTGCATCCAGCGTGATGTCGCTGAACTTGATCGATTCAAATCCGGTGATGCTGTTGCCGAAGGCATCGCTGAAGCTCACCGCGCCGGCCGACACCGTGGAGGTGAGGGCTGAGGCTGCGAAGGAGGTGGGAAGCAGCAGCTGATCTGCACTGCCGGTGCCACCATTGAGGATTGATGAGCTGACCTCCGTAAGCACCGAAACAATGTCATCACCAGCACCTGTGATGACTGACGCATTGCTGACAGTGGCCAGGATGATGCCATCGTTGCCATCGCCACCATCCGCTGATGAGCGGTTAAAGGCGCCCTTCACTTCGAGTTGATCACTACCGCTGCCGAGGCTGATCGCGGCCTGTTCGCTACTGCCGATCACGGCGATGTCGTCGCCGCCTTCTGTGTTCAGCGAGGCGAACTGGAGCGCACCAACCAGGTAGGGCGTGTCGCGAGCATCGCCGGTGAACACATCAACGGAATCGGTTGCGGTTCCGACGATGCCCTGTAGCTTGGTGCGATTGAAGCGGAACGCTTCCCAGAGCTGAGAATTCTGGTTGATGTCCGAGTTGAGTTCCGGGGCCTCCTTTTCGGCTCCAATCAGGTAATAGTCGGGCTGTCCGTATACAGCGGCACTGTCCTGCTGGCGGGCCAGGATCAGATCAAAGAGGATGTCGGCAAAGCGGATGCGCTCAAACCCTGAAACCTGGTTGTTGTTGGAGATGGCCAGATAGTCGCCGCTGCTGTCATCGAGAATCGAGGCCAGGCTCACGCCGGTGCCGGCATCTGGTCCATCCTTGAACTCGATATCCCAGTCGTAGCGTGAGCCTTTGAGTTCGATCAGGTCACCCTGGCTGATCTCCTCAACTGTCAGGCTGGCGCTGAGGGTGATCGGGGTGCCTGTACCGGAGGGATCAAAGATGGCATCACGGTAGGGCGTGTTCGTACCACCGCTGAACTTGGACTGGAACGGCATCAGGACCGACACCGTGTCGTCGCCGGCCTCGGCGAAGATGCTCGACTGGAAGATGTAGCCGGCGCTCTCCTCCTTGCTGACCTCTGCGCTGAGCTTCTGGGT
>Ga0310098_1000355_pt1 | contig 10434 bp, 9 predicted proteins | sample LakMicMIDCLREDC7_FD_194453 | JGI IMG/M metagenome (GOLD analysis project Ga0310098, IMG submission 194453) | Enriched freshwater cyanobacterial communities from Lake Michigan, Michigan, United States - MI23.DCL.RED.C7 | ecosystem: Environmental > Aquatic > Freshwater > Lake | place: USA: Michigan...
CTCCTGCTCCAGGGCCTCGTCAAATCGTCGGCGATTGGCTACGGCGGTGAGGCCATCGGTGTTGGCCAGGCTCTCCAGCTGCCGCACGAGCTGTTGCACCTGGTGCTGCAGCTCACGGAAGCTCCGATGCAGGCTGGCGATCTCCTCGGGAGCCCGGCCGAGTTCCTGCTCGTCCACACGGGCCGGTAGGTCTTGCGCTGAGGCACGCATCAGCTGCTCCAGGCGTAGCAGCGGGCTCAGGATGCGATCCGCTGTCCGCCAGGCGAACACCAGGCCGATCAGCCAGGCCAGCAGCAGCATCGCGATGCCGATGGTGATGCCCCAACGCTGGGCCTGTCGCTGCCGCGTGATCAGGCTGGAAAGCTGGGAATCGAGCTTGTCATGCAGGCTCGCCAGCTGCGCACTGTGGCCACGCATCAGCCCGAGGCTGGGATCCTGCACGGCCCTGACCAGCGCTGCTGCTGCGATGGGACGCTGCTGGGCTGCTGCGGCTAGTGCCTCCTGGCGCGTGCGGAGCAGATTGCGCTCGGCCTGCACTGAAAGCAGTCGGATCGTTTCCAGCTCCCGGTGGAGGTCGGCATCCTGTGCGGACATCTGACTGGTCGCCAGGTGCTCGTCCAGCTTGCGGCGGAACTGCTGCAGGCCCTTGGCGTCCAGCTGGATCAGCCTCGCCACGTCCTGGGGGGAGGTGGCCAGCAGGTACTGCCCCGTGTGGGGGAAGGCACCGAGCAGATCGAAGCTGGTGTGGGCCAGATGGTCCACCTCCTGGGCCAGCAGGTTCGCCTGGACGTCGGCCCGCCCACTGATCCAGGTGCTCACGCCCCAGCCGCCCACAGCACCCAGGGTGACAATCGCCAGCGTGGTGGCCTGAAGCGAGAACAGTCGCCGGCGCAGGCCCAACGGAGCATGACGTCTTGCCCCAAGGCTAGGCGGAACTCCCCGTTTGACCTCAAGGGCCAGTCCGGCGCCGTGGGGAGATCGAGCCTGCAGGTGAGCCGCCAAGTCAGCGCTTTGCAAAACCGTTTCAACGGTTACAAAGCCCTCGGCTGGGTGCTGGATACCTTCCCACCACCGCTGATCGCAGCGGCAACAATCAGCGGTTTTCCGTAGGAGTTTTCATGGATCCCCTTCAGATGCGCAAAGTGGCCATGCGCTCGATCGCCGGTGCAACGGCTGTTGCAGCCAGCCTGTCGCTGGTGGCCTGCGGTGGCGGTGAGCAAGCCTCTGGTGATTTCGACGGTGAAGTGAAGGTGGGGATCCTTCACTCACGCTCCGGCACCATGGCCATCTCCGAGAACACGGTGGCCGAAGCCGAGCTGATGGCCATCGACGAGATCAACGCCAAGGGTGGCGTGACGGTCGACGGCAAGAAGCTGAAGATCGTTCCCGTCGAGGAAGACGGTGCTTCGGACTGGCCCACCTTCGCTGAGAAAGCCAAGAAACTGATCGATCAGGATCAGGTGGCCGTGGTGTTCGGTGGCTGGACTTCCGCCAGCCGCAAGGCAATGCTGCCGGTGTTCGAAGCCAAGGATCACTTCCTCTTCTACCCGATCCAGTACGAGGGTCAGGAGTGTTCCAAGAACATCTTCTACAGCGGTGCCGCACCCAACCAGCAGGCTGAGCCTGCCGTGGATTGGCTGCTGAAGAACAAAGGCAAGGATTTCTTCCTGGTGGGCTCGGATTATGTGTATCCGCGCACGGCCAACACCATCATGAAGGAGCAGCTCAAGGCCAACGGTGGCAAGGTCGTCGGTGAGGACTATCTGCCCCTTGGCAACACCGAGGTGGCTCCGATCATCGCCAAGATCAAGCAGGCCCTGCCCAAGGGTGGTGTGATCGTCAACACCCTGAACGGCGACAGCAACGTGGCCTTCTTCAAGCAGATGAAGGCCGCCGGCATCACTCCGGCCAACGGCTACTCGATCATGAGCTTCTCGATCGCCGAGGAGGAGATCGCGGCCATCGGTCCTGAGTACCTCGAGGGCACCTACGCGGCCTGGAACTACTTCCAGAGCCTTGATACGCCAGCGTCCAAGGAGTTCACCAAGAACTTCAAGGCCAAGTACGGCGACAAGCGGGTCACCAACGACCCCGCTGAGGCCGCCTACATGATGGTGTATCTCTGGGCCGCTGCTGCCGAGAAGGCCAACAGCGTTGACGACAACAAGGTGCGCGAGGCCCTGATCGGCGTCAGCTTCGATGCTCCCGAGGGCAAGGTAACCGTGCAGCCCAACCACCACGTTGAGAAGCTTGTGCTGATCGGCGAGGTGCAGAAGGATGGCATGTTCAAGATCCTCGAGAACAAAGGCTTCGTGAAGCCCGTGGCCTGGAACCAGTACGTGCCCGAAACCAAGGGCTACACCTGCGACTGGACGCAAAAGCGCCCCGACGCCGGCAAGTACAAGATGTGATCGAACCGGGCGGTTCTGCGGTTCCGCCCGCCTTCACGTATTCAAAGCTCAATGGGGGAGAGCGATCTCCCCCATTTTTGTTCCTGCCGTTCGGCGCAATTTCTGGCCCTCTGCCTGATCCCTGCGGATCGCGATGGATCTTCTCTACGACACACTCTTCAACGGCCTGGCCATCGGCTCGGTTCTGGTGCTGGCGGCGCTGGGCCTGGCGGTGGTCTTCGGCTTGATGGGCGTCATCAACATGGCCCATGGCGAGTTGATGATGCTCGGTGCCTACACCACCTTTGTGGTGCAGAACATCTTCAAGGCGGTGCTGCCGGATGCTCTGTTCCCGATTTACATCCTGGTGGCGATTCCGCTGGCCTTTCTGGTGAGTGGCCTGGCGGGTCTGCTTCTGGAAAAGACAGTCATCCGCCGCCTCTATGGCCGGCCGCTGGAAACACTGCTGGCCACCTGGGGTGTCAGCCTGATCCTGCAGCAGTTCGTGCGCTCCGTGAGCAGTGCCTTCGCCATCGGCCTGGTGCTGGCGGTCGCAGGTGGCTTGTTGATTCCTCGCTTCACGCCGAAGGCCTGGTGGCAGCAGCGCTGGACACCGCTTCTCGGCACCGGCAGCTGGATCGTCAGCGGCGCTGTCGGCATCGCCATCGCCTCTGCCCTCGGCAATCAGCGCGCCCTTGATCAGCCCTGGTTCAGTGCCCGCAACATCGATGTGACAGCCCCCACCTGGTTGCGGGGATCCATCGATGTGGGCGCCGTGAACATGCCGGCGGCCCGTCTGTTCATCATCGCCCTCACGGTGATTGCCCTAGTGGCGGTGAGTTGGTTCCTGCAGAAGAGCGTTTGGGGCATGCGTATCCGCGCCGTGACCCAGAACAGGCCGATGAGCGATTGCCTCGGTATTCCCACCGAGAAGGTGGATGCGCTCACCTTCCTGATCGGCTCCGGTCTGGCCGGGGTGGCTGGCGTGGCGGTGACGCTGCTGGGTTCAGTGGGTCCGAACCTCGGCGGCAACTACATCGTCGACTGCTTCATGGTGGTGGTGCTCGGCGGCGTCGGCAAGCTGGCCGGCACCGTGCTGGCGGCCCTGGGCATCGGCGTTCTGAGTTACATCGTGGGCTCCGGCTCGCTGCTGCTGGTGTGGCCGGCGATGCCTGCGGGTCTTAATGATCTGATCACCTTTTTTGCCACCACCTCGATGGCGAAGGTGCTGGTGTTCGCCCTGATCGTGGTCTTCCTGCAGATCAGACCAGCCGGTCTGTTCCCGCAGAAGGGCCGCATGGTGGAGGCCTGATCGATGGCTGATCTGCTCGCCTCGCGCCAGCTGCGTCGCTGGCTCCCCTGGGTGCTGATTGTGGTGGCAGCCCTTGTGCTGCCTGCACTGCTGCCGCCGTTCCGGCTGAACCTGCTGGGACGTTTCCTTTCCCTTGGGATCGTTGCCCTTGGCATTGATCTGATCTGGGGCTACACCGGCATGCTCAGCCTCGGCCAGGGCATCTTCTTCGCCCTCGGTGGCTATGCCCTGGGGATGTATCTGCAGCTCGACAGTCTCGAGCCTGGCCAGCTGCCGGAGTTCTTCTCGCTCTATGGCGTCAAGAGCCTGCCCGCCTTCTGGCAGCCGTTCAATTCACCGCTGTTCACGTTCTTCGCCATCTGGGTGATCCCGGCTCTGGTGGCCGGGGGCCTGGGCTATCTGGTATTCCGCAACCGCATCAAGGGGGTCTACTTCTCGATCCTCACCCAGGCCGCCTTGCTGGTGTTCTTCAACTTCTTCAACGGCCAGCAGAAGCTGATCAACGGCACCAATGGTCTCAAGACCGACACCGCCGTGATCTTCGGCCAGCTGGTGGGCAGCGATGGCATGCAGCGTGCCCTGTTCTGGATCACGGTGCTGCTGGCGATCGGCGCCTTCCTGCTCTGCCGCTGGCTCACGCGCGGCCGTTTCGGCGATGCCCTGATCGCCATCCGCGACGACGAACCGCGGCTTCGCTTCACCGGCTACAACCCCACGGCTTACAAGACGGTGGTCTTCGCCGTGGCTGGTGCCCTGGCGGGCATCAGCGGTGCCCTCTACACCGTGCAGTCCGGCATCATCTCGCCCCAGTACATGGCGGTGCCCTTCTCGATTGAGATGGTGATCTGGGTGGCGGTTGGCGGTCGTGGCACCTTGATCGGCGCTGTGCTCGGCGCTGTGCTGATCAACTACGCCAAGAGCCTGGTGAGCGAGGCACTGCCTGAAACCTGGCTGTTCATCCAGGGTGGCCTGTTTTTGTTGGTGGTCACGGCCTTGCCGGACGGCCTGGTGGGCTGGTGGCGCAGTGGCGGTCCAGCCAGCCTGCTTGCTCTGGTGGCGCCGCCGCCGAAGCTCGCCACTTACCCGGACCTCGACCTCAATCCTGAAGTGAAGGCCGAACAGCAGCAGCTGGAAGGCTCCGCCGGTGGAGATCAGTCATGACCTTGCTCGAACTGCGGGGAGTGACCGTCAGCTTCGACGGCTTCCTTGCCCTCAACGACCTCAACCTGCAGCTGGCCCCCGGTGAGCTGCGTGCCGTGATCGGCCCCAACGGCGCCGGCAAGACCACGTTCCTTGATGTGATCACCGGCAAGGTGCGCCCCACCAAGGGGGATGTCTTCTTCCGCGGCCGCTCCCTGGTGGGGCAGAGCGAACATCGGATCTCCCGCCTGGGGATCGGCCGCAAGTTCCAGACGCCGCGCGTCTATCAGAACCTCACGCCGCGCCGCAATCTCGAGCTGGCGGTGCGTGGGCCCCATGGACCGGCGGCCCTGCTGTTCGGCAGCCTGAGCAGTGAGCAGCGCGATCGCGTGCAGCACCTGTTGGGGGTGGTGGGTCTGGAGGTGCATGCCAACCAGCCCGCCGGCGGTCTCTCCCATGGCCAGAAGCAGTGGCTGGAGATCGCCATGCTCGTGGCGCAGGACCCGGAGCTGCTGCTGGTGGATGAGCCGGTGGCCGGTCTCACCGATGAGGAAACGGCCCGCACCGGTGAGCTGCTGCGCCAGCTGGCCGGCGATCACACCGTGCTGGTGATCGAGCACGACATGGAGTTCATCCGCGATCTGCAGGCACCGGTCACGGTGCTGCACGAAGGCCATGTGCTGTGCGAGGGCTCGATGGATCAGGTGCAGAACGACCCCCGCGTGATCGAGGTCTACCTCGGCCGCGACACCCAGGAGGACGAGGCATGAGCCTGCTCGACATCCGTGGTCTGAACGTCTACTACGGCGAGAGCCATATCCTGCGCGACGTTGACCTCAGCGTCGCGCCTGGGCAGATGGTGTGCCTGATCGGTCGCAACGGCGTGGGCAAGACCACGTTGCTGAAATCGGTGATCGGCCTGTTGCGCCAGCGCAGCGGTGCCGTGCGTCTCGAGGGGCGTGAGCTCTCGGCGATGCCTCCCCATATCCGGGCGAGAGGCGGCATCGGCTACGTGCCCCAGGGGCGGGAGATCATCCCCCAACTCACGGTGCGCGAGAACCTGCTGCTGGGGCTGGAGGCTCTGCCGGGCGGCATGGCCAAGAACCGCCACATCGATCCGGTGGTGTTCGAGTTGTTCCCGATCCTCGAGAAGTTCCTGGCCCGCCGCGGCGGCGACCTCTCCGGCGGACAGCAGCAGCAGCTGGCGATCGCCCGCGCCCTGCTGGGCAAGCCGAAGCTGCTGCTGCTCGATGAACCCACCGAAGGCATCCAGCCCTCGGTGGTGCTCGACATCGAGCGGGCCGTGCGCCGCATCATCGAGACCACCGGCATCAGCGTGCTGCTGGTGGAGCAGCACCTGCATTTCGTGCGCCAGGCCGACTGGTACTACGCGATGCAGAAGGGTGGTGTGGTGGCCAGCGGTCCCACCACCGAACTGAGCAAGCAGGTGGTGGATCGCTTCCTCAGCGTGTGATCTGCCTTTGTGGTGAGTACCAAGTTGCCGCAGTTCGGCGCCACGGGTGCTGAAGACTGCTACAGCTGGTTGGAGCAGAGAGCCGCTGTCCTCTGTGCTCCATCGTTCTGTTCTCGTCGTCGTCCCCATGGTTCAGCGCGTTCTCTCCGCTTCCCGCCGCCGTGTTCTGCTTGCCCTCGCCGCCGGCAGCTCTCTGCTGGTCGCCGCCAGCCCTGCCTCCGCGCAGAGTTGCCAGTTCCTCTCACCGGTGGGGGGTAATGGTGTGACGCCGGTGGTCACCAAGACCATCAGCAGCGGGAATCCCTTCGGCAGGCCGAACTGGAACACGGACTTCTTCGTGACCCAGCCCTACTCCAGTTACAAATTCTTCTTCACGGCCAACTCCTCCGTCAGCGCCACCTATCCGATTCAGGCCTATCTGAAGTTCACCGATGGTTCCAACCTGCAGGTGGTCAATGAGTCGTACGCACCCCAGGTCGGCACCGGTCGCCAGTGGGATATTCCAGCCGTACCCGGCAAGACGGTCAGCCAGCTGAACTTCAAGATCGGTGCCAGCGCCGATCAGGCCGCCACCGGGTTCACCTATCGGATCTCCGCCCAGGGCTGCAACTGATCTGGCCGATCGTCCTCAGAGCAGCCGGCGCCAGAAGGCCTCCGCGTCTTCGGCGCTGAGGGGCTCGAGGGGCTGGTCATCCAGGGCGCGGAGTGGCCGTGCGCTGAGGCTGTTCAGCAGTAGCCAGCGATCACCCGTCTGCGCGTCCGGCTGCAGGCGGGTTTCCCGCGCCAGACCCAGCTGCAGGGCCCTGCCGCGCATCACCCCCGGCAGGCAGCCGCTGCTGAGCGGTGGGGTCAGCCAGCAGCCCTCCCGTTGCACCAGCAGATTGGCGGTGGTGCCGCAGCACAGATCGCCGCTGCCATTGAGCAGAAGGGCGTCGTCAGCGCCGGCCAGGCGCGCCTCATGGCGGGCCTGAATCGCCTGGCCGTAGGCGAAGGTCTTGCATCGGCTCAGTCGGCTGTCGGCGTTGCGCCGCTCCTGGCGACTGATCCGTGCTGTCTGGGCGGAGAACAGCGGCGTGCAGGGGCTGAGCTGAAGCCAGAAGCGATGGGCTGGGGTCGTGCCGGCCTGTTCGGTTGGACCGCCCGTGGGCAGATCGATGCCCCGCCCGGCAGCGATGCCGCGGCTCCAGTTCAGCCGCAGGGCTCCGCACCGACTGCCCCCCGCCAGCCCGGCCCGTTCGATCGCCTCGGCGATCAGGGGGGCCAGGGCGGCCTGCCCAGGAGGAGGAGCCATCGCCAGCTCGGCGGCGCTGCGGCTCCAGCGCTCCAGGTGTTGCTCCAGCAGCTGCGGCCGCCCCGCCTGCACCAGCACCGTTTCGAACAGGCCGTCTGCCAGCAGCAGCCCCCGATCCAGCAGGGGCAGGCTCAGCTCTGCCGCTGCGCCCCAGCGCCCGTCGATCCAGGCGATGGTCGTTGCCTCCACCGGCTGACCGGCGCTCATGCCAGGGCCTCCAGCAGGGGGTGCAGCTTCCAGCCCAGCTCCTCGGCTTCAGCCTCGGGGTCGGAGTCGGCGACGATGCCGCAGCCCGCCTGCAGGCGCAGCTCACGGTCCTTCAGCAGCAGGGTGCGGATGAGGATGCTGCTGTCGAGACTGCCGTCCCAGTCGCGCCGCAGCAGGGAGCCGCAGTAGGGGCCACGGGCTACCGGTTCCAGTTCCGCCAGTCGCTGGCAGGCGCGCAGTTTCGGAGCGCCGCTGATCGAGCCTCCCGGCCAGCAGGCCCGCAGCAGGTCCACCCAGCTGCGCTCAGGCCTGAGTTCGCCTGTCACCACCGAGGTGAGGTGGTGCACGTTGGCGTAGCTCTCCAGACCCACCAGCTGCGGCACGTGGATCGATCCCGGTAGGCAGCTCCGACCCAGGTCGTTGCGCAGCAGATCGACGATCATCACGTTCTCGGCGCGGTCCTTGCTGCTGCACACCAGCTCGGCCGCCAGGTCCGCATCCCGTTCGGGGTCGCCGTGCCGCGGTCGGGTGCCCTTGATGGGTCGTGTTTCCACGTGCCCGGTGCTGTTCACCTGCAGGAACCGCTCCGGTGAGGCGGAGATCACCGCTTCACCGCGGGCCTCATCGCCAGCCACCACAAGGCCGGCGAAGGGGGCGGGGCAATGCTGCCGCAACCGCTCGAACAGCGGCAGCGCCGCAGCGGCGCCGCTGGGCACTCCGGGCGACAGCAGCGCGCTGCAGCAGGCCGTGAGATTGGCCTGGAACAGATCGCCGCTGGCGATCCACGCGCGGATCCGGGCCACCCCCGCAGCAAAGCGGGCGGCATCGGTGTGCCAGTGCCAGGCCGCGTGGGGGATGGTCAGCGCCTGCTGCGGCTGTTGGCCAGGGGCTCCAGCGCTGTCGGGGGCGTCAGCGGCTGGATCCAGGCTGTCGAGCCAGTCGGCCATGGCCTGCAGCCGCTGGCGATCGACGCCGACGATCCACAGGCGCTGGGCCACCAGATCGCAGCGCAGCACCGGATCGTGGCGGGCGATCCAGAGGCTGGCCATGGTGTCGTCCTTCCAGTGGCGCGCCGGCTCGGCCCAGGCGGCCGCCTCGTAGCTCAGCCAGCCCGTCCAGTGCCCCGGCCCCAGCTCCTCCAGGGCACTGAAGGGATCGCTGCTGCCCTGCTCGCCAGGCAGGCCACGCCGGCATTTCTGCTCCAGCGGATCGGCCGCCAGGGTCGCCCAACGACCCAGCTGAGTGCCATCGCCATCCAGCCAGATCAGCCCCTCGGCACCCCATCGCTCCACCAGGGCCCGCGCCAGCAGCGGCGGCGGTATCCAGGGTCGCTCCAGCCGTTCAGGGCGCTGGGTGTGCTCCACGGCCATCAGCGCCGGCCGGCGGTGCTGGCCAGATCGGCCCGGCCGGCTTCGATCAGGGCGGCGTCACGGATGCGGCAGCTGTCGCAGAGGCCGCAGGGCTCGCTGCCGCCGCTGTAGCAGCTCCAGGTGGATGCGATCGGCACGTTAAGGCGCAGGGCTTCCTGCACGATCCGCGTTTTGCTCCAGTGCACCAGTGGTGCCCACAGGCGCGCACCGCGGCCTTCGCGGCCGGCCTTGCTGGCCAGATCCGCCAACACCTGGAAGGCTTCCAGGTAGTCGGGCCGGCAGTCGGGGTACCCCGAGTAATCCACCGCATTCACCCCCAGCACCAGCCGTTCCGCACCGCGGGCCTCCGCCAGGCTCAGTCCCAGGGCGATGAACACGGTGTTGCGACCGGGCACATAGGTGCTGGGGATCTCCCCGCTGCGGACACCGCCGGTGGGGATCACCAGGTCGCCGTCGGTGAGGGAGGAACCGCCCCAGGCGGCCAGGTTGACGCTGATCGTGTGGTGCTCCGCCAATCCGAGCGTTGCGGCCACGGCGGCCGCCGCCTCCAGCTCCCGTCGATGACGCTGCCCGTAGTCGAACGACAGTCCGATCACGCGCAGACCGGCCTCGATGGCCAGGGCGGCGGCGGTGGCCGAATCGAGACCTCCGGACAGCAGCGCGATGGCGGTGGGGGCAGCTGAGTCGTTCATCGCACCCCCAGCAGCTTGTGGCTCTGCAGGCTCAGGCGCCAGGCAGGGTTGGCCTGCACGTGCTGCAGCGCCAGGGCCTGCCCCGCGGAGCTCTGCCAGCCCGGCTGCAGCAGCAGCACCGGACGTTCGGCCGCCGGATCGCGAGCCTGGAGGGCCTGGCTGGCCATCGCTTCGGCGAAGGCCAGATCGGCGGGCTCATGCACGATCACCTTCAGCTCCTGGCACGTTGCCAGTAGGGCCGCGCGCGGCGGTGCATGGGGCTTGGGCGAGAGCGTGATCCAGTCGAAACGCCCACTGGGGGCGTCCACCCCGCTCGTCTCCAGATGCAGGGGCAGGCCACAGGTGGCCAGCGCGCTGCACAGGCCATCGAGGTTGTGGTGCAGCGGTTCGCCACCGGTGATCACCACGAAGGCGGCTCCGGCCGCGGCGGCTTCCCGGCTGCGCTCCACCAACTCCGGCAGCGGTACGGCGGCATGAACGTCGAGCGGCCAGGAGTGTTTGGTGTCGCACCAGTGGCAGCCCACCCGGCACCCCCCCAGGCGGATGAAGAAGGCGCTG
>Ga0310098_1000356_pt1 | contig 10423 bp, 10 predicted proteins | sample LakMicMIDCLREDC7_FD_194453 | JGI IMG/M metagenome (GOLD analysis project Ga0310098, IMG submission 194453) | Enriched freshwater cyanobacterial communities from Lake Michigan, Michigan, United States - MI23.DCL.RED.C7 | ecosystem: Environmental > Aquatic > Freshwater > Lake | place: USA...
ACCGCCGCCACCGCCCCCCTGGCCGCACCACCCAAGCGGGGGCTGCTGGGCTCCGGGGTGCTGCTGCTCTGCGGCCTGGCCCTGGCGCCGGTGCTCGCGCTGGTGCTGTTCGCCCTGGGCGGCACCGGCGGTACCGCCGGGCTGCAGCTGGGCAGCGACGGCCCACGCCAGCTGCTCAACACCGTGGCCCTGGTGCTGCTGGTGGGCGGCCTGGCCGCCCTGCTGGGCACCGCCAACGGCTGGCTCACGGCCCGCTGCAGCTTTCCCGGCCGCCGCGGCCTGCGCATCGCGCAGCTGCTGCCACTGGCCACCCCCAGCTACCTGCTGGCCGCCACCCTGATCGACCTCGGCAGCCGCCTGGGGCTGCGGGTGCACGGTCTGGCCGCCACCACGGCGGTGCTGGTGCTGAGCACGTACAGCTATGTGTTTCTGCTCTCCACCGAGAGCTTCTCGGTGAGCGGCCGCCGCCAGCTGGAGGCCTGCCGCAGCCTGGGGGTGGGGCCTTGGGGCAGCTTCCGGCGCGTCGCCCTGCCGATGGCCCTGCCCGCCATCGGCGCCGGCACGGCCCTGGGGGGCATGGAGGTGGTGAACGAGCTGGGGGCCGTGGAGCTGCTGGGGGTGCCGACGCTGTCGGTGGGGATCCTGCAGCGCTGGCAACAGGAGGCCGATCCCCAGGGGGCCGTGGCTCTGGCGCTGCTGGCGATGCTGATCGTGGCGCTGCTGGTGGGGGCCGAGCGCAGCCTGCGCCGCCGCAGCCGCTGCTGGAACCTCGGCAACGATGGCGACGCCGATCAGCGCTGGCCGCTGACGGGGAGCCGCCGCTGGGCGGCCCAGCTGCTCTGCCTGCTGCCGCCCCTGCTCAGCCTCGGCCTGCCACTGCTGTGGGCGGCGCTGAGCTGGGATCAGCTGCAGGGGGACGCGGTGCTGGAGCTGCTGCAGCTCAGCGGCCGCAGCTTCGCTCTGGCGCTGCTGGCGGCCCTGATCACCGTGGCGGCGGGTGTGGTGCTGGCGATCGCACGCCGCTGGATCGCCAGCCCGCTGCTGCAGCGGCTCACGTTCATCGCCGGCCTGGGCTACGCGATCCCCGGCACGGTGCTGGCCCTGGCACTGATGCTGCTGGGCGGCCCCCTGGCCCTGGCGCCACTGCTGCTGCTGGTGTGGGGCTACGGCGACCGCTTCCTGGCGGTGGCCAAGGGTGGCCTGGATGCGGCCCTCGAACGCATTCCCCCCAGCGTGGATGAGGCCGCCACCTCCCTGGGCCAGAGCTGGCCGGGGGTGCTGCGGCGCGTGCATCTGCCGCTGCTGCGCGGCCCGCTGCTGGTGGGCGCTCTGTTGGTGTTTGTGGACACGGTGAAGGAACTGCCGCTCACCTTCGCCCTGCGCCCGTTCGACTTCGACACCCTGGCGGTGCGTGTGTATCAGTACGCCAGCGACGAGCGGGTAGGTGCCGCCCTGGTGCCGGCCCTGCTGATCCTCGGCCTGGGCCTGCTGGCCGCCAGCGCCCTGATCCCCAGCCTGGAGCGGCTGGAGCGGCGCTGATTGCGGCGGGTCAGTTGCGGCGGCTCAGTTGCGACGGGTGAGCACACCGCGATCGATCTGCCGGCCGTTCCTATCCCAGGCGGTGATGCTCAGCTCGCGGGGGGTGGCCTCGAGCTCAGCGAAGCTGAACACGCTGCTGGCTCTCACCGACTGCGCCGTGGGGATCACCGGCCGCAGGCTGGCGCCGCCGCCGCCCACCACGAGGTAGGTGATGCCATCGATCGGCACGCTGCGCTCGTAGTTGTGGTCGTGGCCGTTGATGTAGAGCTGCACGCCGTGCTTCCGCATCAGGGCGGCGAGCTTCGCCTGCAGGCCCGGATCGTTGCCGTAGAAGCCCGAGGAATAGATGGGGTGATGGCCCACCACCACCTTCCAGGGGGCGGTGCTGCGGGCCAGCACGGTGCGCAACCAGCTCACCTGGCGCTGCCAGTCGGCATTGCCGTTGGTATCGAGCATGAAGAACTCCACCGGGCCGCGGCGCAGGTTGTAGAAGCGCCCCTGCATGCCGAAGGGCTTGTAGGCCACCTGCGGGTTGCCGTTGGCGGTGCGGATGTCGTGGTTGCCGAGCACCGCGTGGAAGGGAACGCCTGCGGCCAGCAGGTCGGCATAGGGGCGCCGGAAGGTGGCCTCGATCAGGGCCATGTCGCCAGAGGGGTAGATGTTGTCGCCCCCCAGCACCACCAGATCCACCGGCCGGCGCCGATGCACCGCGGCCATCTGCTGCCCCACGGCGCGCTGGTTGGAATCGCCGCTGCCGCTATCCGCCAGCGCCAGCCAGCGCAGGCGCTGGCTGGTTTCAGCCGCCTTGAGGGGTTGCAACCAGGCCAGGCCGCCACCCGCCAGCGCGGCCGGCAGCAGGCGCAGCAGGGTGCGACGACGCACGGATCCTCGGCTCAGAGCCCGCCAAGCTTGGCGGATCCGCCGGGTGCTCAGCAATACACCGCCAGGGCCTCCTCGAGGGTCCGGCAGTGCTCCCGGCGCAGGGCGTCCGGTTGGTCGATGCGGATGCCGCCCGCGAAGGCGAACAGCCAGCTGCGCAGGTCGATGTCGGCCGCCACAGTCCAGGGGGGCAGATCGAGCTCCACCGGGTAGGGATGGCTGGAGCCGGCCGGGCCGGGTTCGAGCACGTGCGGCGCCTTGGGGTGATGCCACCAGCTGTCTCCCGGCAGGGGCCTGGAGAAGCGAACGTGCTCGATCGGGTAGCGCTGCAGCCCCTCGCGCAGGAAGGCGAAGGCCCAGGGCGCACAGCTGAAGCGCAGGGTGATCAACGCCTGGCTGCGGCGCTGGGCGGAGGCGCTGGCGACGGCCAGCTGCTGCTCGAGATCCGAACCGAAATAGATGCCGCCGCTGTGGTGCAGCAAGCGCTCCAACCGGTTCAGGGCGGCGGCGTGCTGCTCGCTGCTGCGGCGCAGATCACCATCGCCGCGGGGCAGGGCGAGGCGATCGAGCCGCTCGCTGCGGATCAGCCCCTGCTCCTGGCCAATGGCGTCGTCCTCAAAGAGCAGATACCAGCCCACGTTGTGAAAGATCAGCTGCAGCGGCCACACCCGCAGCTCGCCAACGGGGCTGTCAGCGAAGCTGCCCACCCCTGGATAGCGCTGCAGCCGCACGCGGCGGTGCGCCACGATCGCCGCCTCGATCGCCTCGGCGCGGCGGGGCGCGGCCAGGGAATCGCGCCGCACCAGGGCCGTGTCCACCACCGCATGGCGGGCGTAGATGCGCACCGGCGGCAGGGCGTCGGCGCTGATGCCGGCCCAGCCCAATCGCTCATCCAGCTCGGCCAGCAGATCCTGCGCCGAGGGATCGGCCAGGCGGCCGGCCGCCTGGCGCACCACGTTGTGCACCTCCCGCAGACGAGCCGGCGAGAGCACAGCAGCGCCGAGGCAGTAGCCGTGGCGAACGTTGTCGTGGCGGTTGCGGAAGCCGTAGGGGGTGAGGAGCTTCTCGAGGTCCTTGCGCAGGGTGGCCGTTTCGCCGGGTAAGTAGCCGCCTGGGATCGTTTCCGTGGCGGCGATCAGATGCTGGTGCAGGCTGTCGCCGCGCTCGGCCGGCCGATCAAAGGGCACCTGCAGCAGGTGGCGCAGCAGCGTCATCACCCGCAGGAACACCGGCCCATCGCCCAGCGGCGGCAGACCGCCGTGAACGGTGCCCGTGGCGCGAGGCGAGGGCGCCAGCTGAAGCGGCGCCGTGCCGGGGATCGCGCTGCAGAAGCCATTGGCCTCCAGCCAGGCCAGATCAGCGCGGATGGCACTGGCATCGGCGTAGCAGGCACCGTGCAGCCGGCCGAGAAAGGCTGCGGCGCGATCGGCCAGGTCGCCCTCGGGCAGTGGCGAGAGGATCGCCTCCAGCTCCTCGGCGCTGGCGGGATCGGTGGCGGCCAGATCCGGCCAGGTGCTCAGCAGCCGGATCAGATACAGCAGCCGCTCCAGATCCAGCAGACGCGAGTAGCCGTGGCGCTGCAGCTTGCGCTCGCGGTTGCTGGCGGAGCGGATGCGCCGATCCAGGCCAGCCAGCTCAGCCTGCAGCACCGGCACCAGATCGCTGTGGTGGGACGGAACCACCGCACAGATCGCCGCAAAGCCTTCCGCCCGTGAGGGTCCGAAGTGCGGATCCGCCAGGGCGGCGGCCATCTCCTGGATCACCGGCACCGGCACGGCCCGCTCGCGGCGGGCGTTCCAGGCCAATGAGGTGGGCAGATCGGTGTAAAGCCACCAGCCGATCCACTCCACCGGCGCCGGCAGGGGCAGCGCCTGGGTGATCGCCAGCCGCCAGGCGCGGCGGGCATGGGTGGCATCCACGATCACCGGGATGCCGGCGGCCACCGCCTCCTGGATGCGCTGGTGCAGCCGCTGCTGAATGTCCACCCACGGTCCCTGAACCGCCGCATCGCCGAACACGTTGGCACGGATGGCGTCGGTGGAGAGCACCAGCGCCGGCGGCTCACCCGGAGCTGTGAGCAGGGGCGCAAGTGCCCTGGCAAGGGTGGTCTTGCCGCTGGCGGGCTGACCGATCAGCAGGTGGCAGCGCAGCGGCGCCATCGCAGCGAGCGAACGAGAGCTCCACTCTTTCGCACGAACAGCCAGCCGCGTCTACACTGGCTCGTACACACAGCAATGGTGCGGCCATGGATGCTCTCCCCAGCCGGGTGTTCATGAACGGCAACAGCCAGGCTGTGCGCATCCCCGCCGAGTTCCGGCTCAGCACGGATCGCGTGCAGATCAGCCGCACCTCTCAGGGAGACCTGCTCATTCATCCCTGCCCGAGCCGGCGGGGCCAGGCTCTGATCGAGCTACTGGCCGGTTTCGACGCTGACTTTCTGGCAACGCTTGAACAGCAGCAGGCCAACGCGTTGCCGGTTCAGGAGCGGGAGGCCCTGTGATCTACCTGCTCGACACCAACATCCTCATCTATCTGATCAAGAACCAGCCGCCACACGTGGCCGAGAGGATCGATGCCCTCAGCGATGCGGATGGTCTGGCGATGTCGTTCATCACCTGGGCTGAGCTGCTTCACGGTGCGGCAGGCAGCAAGCTCCGCGAGGCCACCCTGCACAAGCTCAATGCCCTCTCCCGCCTGGTGCCGGTTCTCTACCCCGAGGGGGAGGCGATCTGCCGGCACTATGCCGAGCAGGCCACGAACCTGAAAAGCCTGGGCACCCCCATTGGCGCCAACGATCTCTGGATCGCCTGTCATTGCCTCGCGCTTGGGGCAACCCTGGTGAGCCACAACCTGCGGGAGTTCCGTCGCATCGCCGGACTCCAGCTGGTCGACTGGGCCGCCGCCTGAGGCGACGAGGGCGAAACACCACTCCACTCTTTCGCACGAACAATCGACCGCGCTGGCCTCGGTGGCCGAAAGCTGGCGATACCCAGGGATCGCCAGCCCCCTTGAGCCGCAGCACCGTCCCATACAGCACCCCCAGAGTTCTGCGGCCGATCGAGCTGCTCGACCTGCTGGAACTGAGCGGCACCACCACCGCGGTGGCGGAGGCCCTCGGCCTCTCGCAGCCCACGGTGAGCCGCCGCACCAGCCACCTGGTGCGGGATCTTGGCCTTCGCGCCAGTGCCAATCCGCCCAAACCGGTTCTGCGCTTCGGAGAGAGCAGCTGCCTGCAGCACCTGCGCCGCGCCTGTCAGGCCCATCGCCTGGAGGCGGGCGCCTGGCGCATCGGCAGCAGCCCCTGGCAGCAGAGCCTGCTGCAACCGCTGCAGCCCTGGATTTCGGTGCCGGGGCGGTTTCGCCACCCCGAGGCCTGGCGATCGCTGGTGGAATCCCATGCCCTCGACGGAGCGGTGGTGAGCGGCCTGGATCTCCAACTGGCGCTGCCGGAGCAGCCGATCAGCGGCGAGCACCCCGTGGCCTGGGGCAACTGCATGCTGGTTCCGATCAGCCGCTCACCGCTGGGGCTGCTGGCGCCACCCAGCGCGGCCGAGTCGCCCGAGCGCTGGAGCCAGGTGGCGGTGCCCGCCCAGCCCTTGGCGCCAGGATTGGCCTCCCTGGTGCGCCAGCAGCAGTGGCAGTGCCTTCACGCCGCGGGCTCCATCCACGAGCCGAGCGCCTGGGGGGCCTGGCTGCGCCAGAACGACAAGCCGGCGGTAGCGAGCCCGGCCTGGGCCGAGCGGCTGCACCCGCATCTGCCCGAATGGCTCTGGCAGCCCTGGCCGCAGGCGGCGAGCGAGCAGCTCTGGCTGCTGCTGCTGCGATCGGTATGGGAGGCGCAGCCAGTGCTGCACACTCTGCTGACCCACTTGCGCTCGGCCACCGCCTGCGATGCGGACGCTGAATAACGGCAGCGGCAAACAGGGGGTCAACCCAGCAAGCCTCCCAGCCTCAGCCGCCGGTGGTGATGGGCCTCGCGGGCATCACCCCGAACACGAACACAGCTCACCCCGCCTGAGGGCGACTGGTCGCTGGCGGCGGGAGTTGGAGAGTGTCCCGGGAGGCGGCATCCTCAAGCGTTGATGGCTGTTCCCTTCAGACTCCTTAGTCTGAGCGGGCCGCGCTTTGCTGTGCAGTGCTGGCACTCCATTGGCCCATGACCCAAGCCAGCCCAGCCATGTCCGCCAGCACTGGGAACCACCCGTGGGCTGTCACCAGCGAAAAGGTGAACGAGGTAGTGAACCGGCTGGTGGCGGCGGCCTCGCCGCTGCGGCTGATTGCATTTGGCTCAGCTGCCCGGGGCGACCTTGCTACCGCAAACGATCTTGATCTTTTGGTGGTGGAGCCTGAGCTCACGAGCCGCTACAGCGAAATGGTGCGGCTGCAGAAGGCACTGCGCGGTGTGCTGATGTCGGTGGATCTGGTGGTGACCAGCCAGGCCCTCTACAACGAACGCTGCCGGATTCCGGGAACTGTGGAGTTCAAGGCAGCCCGTGAGGGGCTTGTGCTGCATGACTCCCTCTGAGCAACCCAGGCTTCTGTTGCACAAGGCCACTCAGGATCTTGCTGTGGTCAACAAGCTGATCGATGACCCAGCCATCGACGACGAAACTCTCGGCTATCACGCCCAGCAGGCCGCCGAAAAACTGATCAAGGCCCTGCTCGCGCATGGCGGCCACGACTATCCCCGCAGCCACAACATCGGTCTGCTCCTTGATCTCCTCGAAAGCCATGGCACCCGCCTGCCGGAACGTTTTGAGGACGTTCAGGCACTAACGCCGTTCGGCACCGTGTACCGCTACGACAACCTGCCTCTGGATGACACGCCGGATCGCAACAGCTGGCCGTCGCTGCTCCAAGCTCTCCATACCTATGTGGAATCGGTGATCGATCCCATTCGCTTACCGCGTGAGGAGATCTGAGCACGGGCCTTCAGGACGGCCGGATCGCCAACAGGTGGCCAACATGGATTGAGAAGCCGCACAAGCCAGGCAGCCGCAGACGTTGAAACGCCGGTGGCATTGGGTTCCTTGAGCGCTGTGGCCGGCCCTTGCCGCTGGCCGCACCAGGCGCTTGCGGTCCTGCGCTTGCCCCTTCGTGGCTGTTTCCTCCCCTGCCCGCTCCAGCCGATCCACTGGTGCGGCTACTGCCAAGGTCTCCAGCGAGGAGAAGCTGGTGGCCTCGCTGCTCACCCTGCTGGAAGCCGGCACCAGCCCCTGGCGGCGGGAATGGGATGCCGCCACCGGCGGACACCACGTGAATCTGCTCTCGGGGCGTAGCTACCGCGGGGCCAATCCGGCCCTGCTCACCCTGGGCCTGCACCTGCGGGGATCGGCCCTGCCCTACTGGTGCGGCTTTGCCGAGGCCAAAGCACTGGGGATCGTTCCCCGCAAGGGCAGCAAGGCGGTGCATGTGCTGCGCCCCCAGGTGCATCAGCGGGGCGAGAGCCGGCTGGCGGAGCCGGATGCCCAGCCTGCGGCTGAAGCCGGACGCAGCTGGGTGAGCTACCGGCCGGTGCCGCTGTTCAATGCCGCCGATCTGGTGGGTGAGCCCCTCGAGGCGCTGATCCGCAAGCGCCGGCTGGCCGAGGGCGCCCTGCAGCGGCCTGAACCCGAGCGGCTGGCAGCGGCGGAAGCGGTGCTCAGCTGCTGGCCCGTATCGGCAGCCTTTGCTGGGGATCGCGCCTGTTATCTGCCAGAGCCGGATCGGATCCAGCTGCCCGAGCGCGGCGCCTTCCATTCAGCCGGGGCCCTCTATGCCACCTGGGCCCATGAGGCGATCCACTCCACGGGCCACAGCTCCCGGCTGGCCCGCGATCTTTCCGGCGGCATGGATGCCGATGGCGATGGCGGCCGGGCCTATGCCCGCGAAGAGCTGGTGGCCGAGCTGGGCGCCGTGCTGCTCGGCGATCGCCTCGAGATCGGCAGTGCCATGGCCAATCACGCGGCTTATCTGGGCCACTGGGTTGAGCTGCTCAAGGAGTCGCCACGGGTTCTGCTGCAGGTGCTCAGCGATGCCCGCAAAGCCGCCGATCTGATCTGCCCCGAGGCCAGCGGGGAATGATTCCCCTTGGGTTGGCGCACAGGCTTTGAACCAGCCCCCTGCCCCTGCGGCCCGTCACGGCGCCTCGCGCCGCTCCTGGCCAGGCGCCGCCAGCGGCCGGCGGTGGGGCTGGTTGCCGAAATGCTCGCGCGCCAGGGCCAGCAGTTCCGCCTCGCTCATGGCGCTGTCGTCCACCGTCACCACCCCAACGATCCGCTGCAGCAGCTGCGGATGGTGGCGGCGCAGGTGGGCCACCAGCAGTTGGCGCACATCCGCCTGGCCATGGCCATGGCCCAGCAGCAGCACCGCATCGGCCTGAGCGATGGCGTCGCTCAGCCCCTCCAGATAGGCGTGATCCAGCGGGGCACGCTGGCCGGCGATGTCGCGCTCATGGCGATGGCTGAGGTTCTGATCGCTGCCCCACAGGCCATGGGGCTCCAGCTCGGCCTGCTCCACCGCCTCGCCCACCAGATGCCAGAGGTCGGCGCCGCGATGGTCGAGCCGCACCACCAGCCGATGGGCCTGATCGCCGCGGGGCCCCGGCTCGCTCGCCTCGGGATGCTCCGGCGTGATGCCGGCCTGCTCCAGCAGGCGCCGCAGCCGCAGCACCCCATCCGCATCCAGCCAGGGGTGGTGAACGCCGTGGGCGCCATGCAGAACAGCGGTCTCCCCGCTCGCCAGCCGCACCTGCAGACGATGGTCTGACAGCCGCTCCACCTCGGCGCCGAGGCTCAGCAGCAGGCCCTCCACCAGCGAGCAGCGCAGGCCGTGCTGCAGCGGGTGAGCGTAGAGAGCCTGCAGGGTCTGCCGGTGCTGACGCTTCATGGCGGCGGGTCGGGGGCTATCGCCGGACCCTATGCAGACGAATTGCTGCCGGCGCGGGGATGCAGCTCAGTCGCACCACCACTGCGCCACCACCTCCGGAGTTCCGTACCAGCGGGGGCCGAAGGCACCGCCATGGGCCACGCCCGGCAGCACCAGCTGCTGCGACCCCTGCAGGCAGGCGGAGCCCACCGGCACAAGGCCGTCACCGGCCACCGCCTCGCTGCCGCTGATCGCCCGATAGGAACCCGGGGCCAATCGCCGGGCCGTGGCCGAGCCATCCTCCAGGGCCAGATCTCCCGCCACGGAGACGTACGCCACCGCATCGGCGAAGCAGGCGCCGGGGTAGCGACGATCCACCAGCTGACGCAGCGGTGTGGCCCGCAGAGCCGTGTGCGGACTGCCCAGGCAGACCAGCCGATCCACCAGCGCGACGCCGTTGTACACGCGCCCGGCGAAGGGTTCGGCCCCCAGAAACAGGCGCAGCATCACGCCGCCGGAGCTGTGGCCGATCAGAGTCACCTTGCCGGTGGGCGAGCCGGCCGCCAGCTCCTCCACCAGCGCCGCGGTGCGATCCAGCAGGCGGCGCCAGCCCCAGGCCCCCACGGTGAACAGCCAGTCGATCCGGCTGGCCGGCACCAGCCGCACCGGTTGATCGCAACGCTGCTCCAGCCAGCGGCACATCGGCGCATAGGCCTCGCCGGTGATCAGAAAACCGCCCAGGATCACGATCGGTTGGGCGGCCATGGTTCGGTCGTTTCAGGGATTGGGGCTATGGTGATCGCAGACGGGCCGGTTTCCCAACACCGGCAGCTGCGCCGGGTTCCCAACACCGGTCAGCGGGAACGAGAAGAACAAGCGAGTCAAAGAGTCACCGAGTCGACGACCAGGCCACGCCAAGTGCGGCAACGCCATCCCACCCGACGCAGTCACTGATCATCCGATCAGCTCAGATCAGCTCCTTTCAGATCAGCTCACTCCAGCCGTCTCCGGCACCCATTCCTTTCCACGCGACAGTCTCCACGCGACAGTCACATCCGTCAGACAGGACTCCGCCCCACAGGGCGGTGGTGCGCGATCGATATCTCCGTCAACACAGGTCAACCATGCAACACAACACCCGCGCCCATGCGCCCCACCC
>Ga0310098_1000359_pt1 | contig 10372 bp, 11 predicted proteins | sample LakMicMIDCLREDC7_FD_194453 | JGI IMG/M metagenome (GOLD analysis project Ga0310098, IMG submission 194453) | Enriched freshwater cyanobacterial communities from Lake Michigan, Michigan, United States - MI23.DCL.RED.C7 | ecosystem: Environmental > Aquatic > Freshwater > Lake | place: USA...
CGCTGCTCCTGTTCGTCCTCCACCGCCCGGATGAAGCGCTCGGTGACATCCCGTTTGGTCGAGGCGCGGATGATCGTTTCCTGCTCGAGCTGGGACAGGTTGATCTGCTGTTGAAGTTCGTCGATGCGGCGGTTCAGGCTTTCAAGCACTTCCCGGGCTTCCCGCACCACATTGCAGAGCTGGCCATCGGAGAGGCGGGGCAGGTCGGCCACAAAGACCTTGCCGTGGTCCCGCAGGGCCAGGAACGTGGCCCGGGCACCGCCGCGAATGGGTTGTTGGGGATCGCGGGGGCTTAAGGGGCGGTTTGGCGGGATCGGACCAGCGGAGCTACGGCGCCGGGTCAGGCGAGTCACCCCCTCGGATGCTCCAGGGGCCAGGGGCCTAGTGATCGGTCTATTGAGCATCGCAAACCTCTATGGGGATTGTCTCGCGGACAACGGAAGACGAATGCGGGCAGGGATATCCCGATGCCGCATTGAACAGGAACCTTAACCAATCCATTGCCTAAATACCCCTGCTTTAGAAGGGGGTTGCCCTGTCCGGATCTGCCGCAACTTCCCCCGGGCGGCTCCGACGATGCGACCAGGCCGATCCCCCCAAGCTCGAGCAGGGTTGCCCTTGCTGGCTCTTGATGATTGGCTGCCGCCTTTAGGCCGGTAGCCCGACCAAGCTGGCGGCGGCACCCGCCGTTCCTGGCTGCACCACGCCAAGCCGCCAGGCCTGGTGCCCCTGATCGGCGCAAACCTGGAGTGCTTCGCCGACGGCCGCCTCGGGCAGCACCAGGCAGTAGCCAACACCCAGGTTGAAGGTGTGCCAGAGGTCGGCTTCGGGCACCTCTCCTTTCTCTTGTAACCAACGGAACAGCTGCGGCCGCTCCCAGCTGGCCGGATCGATGCGGGCCTGGAGTCCGGCAGGCAGGCAGCGGGGCAGGTTTTCGGGCAGGCCGCCGCCGGTGATGTGGGCCATGCCATGGAGGGGGATGCTGGCGCCCAGCAGGGCCTGCACTAGGGAGCCGTAGAGGCGGGTGGGGGTGAGCAGGCTCTCGATCACCGCCGGCCCCCCGGGGCTGAACGCGCTGGCCCCATCGATCTGGTGGGCCTCGAGGATCTGGCGCACCAGGCTGAAGCCATTGCTGTGCACGCCGCTGCTGGCGACGGCAACGATCTGATCGCCGGCGACCACAGCGCGACCATCGATCAGGGCGTCTTCCTCGACGACCGCCACACAGAAGCCGGCCAGGTCGTAGCGACCGGGGCCATAGAAGCCGGGCATTTCAGCGGTTTCGCCGCCGAGCAGGGCGCAGCCGCTCTGGCGGCAGCCATCGGCAATCCCCTCCACCACGGCCGCCATGGCCTCCGGGCTGAGCTTGCCGGTGGCCAGGTAATCGAGAAAGAAGAGGGGCTGGGCGCCACTGGTGATCACGTCGTTGACGCACATGGCCACCAGGTCGATGCCGACGCCGTGGTGGCCGCCATGGGCCTGGGCCAGTTCGAGTTTGGTGCCCACCCCGTCGGTGCCCGCCACCAGCAGGGGCTTACTCAGACCCGCCGGCAATCGGCAGAGGCCGCCGAAGCCGCCCAGGCCGCCGAGAACCTCGGGCCTGCGGGTGGACTCCACGCTGGAGCGGATGCGTTCGACAAAGGCCCGTCCCGCCACCACGTCCACACCGGCTGTGCGGTAGTCCATTCCAGAGCTGCTGTTGACCCGATCCTGCAACGGCGAGCCGCGCCTTTGGGGTTCCGGATCGGACCACAGGGCGCCTTGGAGGTGGACGGTTGGTCGATTGGCCGCCTTTACGATCAGCTTGGCTTATGGGCGTGATCGGACTTGCTGATCCTTGGCGTGTTGACGCGGCGACCAGATCGCAGTTACGGCCTTGGATCCGGCTTTAGATAGTGAATGCTGATCAATCTTTGTGCCGCAAATGTGACCAAAACCGCCAGGCAATTCGGGTTACCTTTGCCGGGTCGTCAATTCCCGATAGGAACTCCGCCGTCAGTTCATCACAGCTTCTCTTCCGTAACGCTGTTTTGAATACAACTCTGGCGGGTCACAACTTTGTTTGTGGCTACTGCTTTCGAGCGGCGGGTTTCGCCTGTTATGCGCCGATCCATTCTCCTGAGCGGCTTTGCCCTCCTGATTTCCGGTAGCAGCGCCATCTCGCCTGCCCTGGCTGGTTCCAGCCGCGCAGTCCAGACCGCCGATGCCCTGGCCAGCCAGCAGCCTTCCCTGCTCGCTGACCCTGCCGAGGCCTCCCAGGCCTACGAACCGGAATCCAGTGATCTCGCCATCCGCGAGGTGCAACCCATCCAGGTCCAGGACCAGCAACCCGGCAATCCCCTGGTTCCCAACCAGCCGATCGCCTCGTCTTCCAATCTCCAGGTTCGCAGCGTCACCACCGGCCAAGCCAGCTGGTACGGCCCTGGTTTCTACGGTGGCCGCACCGCCAATGGCGATGTGCTGCGCCGCGGCGACTTCACCGCCGCCCACCGCAGCCTGCCCTTCGGCACCAAGGTGCGGGTCACCAACCTTTGGAATGGCCGCAGCACCGTGGTGCGGATCAATGATCGGGGCCCTTTCGTCGGCCACCGCGTCATTGACATCGGCCCTGGGGCCGCCAGCCACCTCGGTCTGGTCGCCAGTGGTGTCGCTTCGGTGCGCCTCGAAGTGCTCCGCTGAATCCTGTCCTGAAGGCTGGATCCCCGATTCAGCCGCTTCGCCCATCCGTCTTTGACGGGTGGGCTTTTCAATGGGGGGAGTTCCGGGGTTGTTTTGCGTCTGCTTCACACCGCCACCGAGCTGCGCCAATGGCGCCAGGGCTGGCAGCGCCCGGCGGGGCCGCTCCAGTTCGTGCCAACCATGGGTGGGCTGCACCAGGGCCACCAGTCCCTTATTGCCCTGGCGGACCGGGCCCGCGCCGCGAGGGGCGGTCAAGTGCTGCTGAGCGTCTTCGTCAACCCGCTCCAATTCGGCCCGGCCGAAGACTTCGATCGCTACCCCCGCGACCTGGAGGCCGATGCCGAGCTGGCCGCGGCAGCGGGCGCCGATGCCCTGTTCGCCCCTAGTGCGGCCGAGATCTATCCAGGCGGCCCGGCCGAGCTCACCCGGATCCAGCCGCCCGACTCCCTGGTGGCGGAGCTCTGTGGCCGCAGCCGGCCGGGCCATTTCGCCGGCGTGGCCACGGTGGTGGCCCGGTTGCTGGCCCTGGTGCGGCCCGATGTGCTTTGGCTGGGGGAAAAGGACTGGCAGCAGTTGGTGGTCCTGCGGCGCCTGGTGGCCGACCTGGGCCTGCCCCTGCAGGTGCGCAGCGGTCCCACCCTGCGCCAGGCCGATGGCCTGCCCCTGAGCTCCCGCAACCGCTACCTCAGCCCAGGCCAGCAGCAGCAGGCCCTGGCCCTGCCCCGCAGCCTGGCGGCGGCGGCCCAAGAGGTTCAGGCTGGGGCAATGGATCTCCAAGGTGGGCCCTCTGTTCAGTCCCTCACCGGGGCGGTGCGCAGCGACCTGCTCCAGGCCGGCCTGGTGGTGGACTATGTGGAGGCGGTGGAGCCCCGTAGCCTGCGGCCAGCGGAAACCCTGCAGACCAGCCCCCTGCTCCTGGCGGCGGCGGCCTTCTGCGGCACCACCCGCCTCATCGACCATGTGTTCCTGATGCGCCGCCCGCCGATCGTTGCCATCGATGGCCCCGCTGGGGCTGGCAAAAGCACCGTGACCAAGGCCTTTGCCGCCCGCCTCGGCCTGATTTACCTCGATACCGGCGCCATGTACCGGGCCGTCACCTGGTTGGTGGCCTCGGCTGGAGTCGATCCGGCGGAGGCCAGTGCCGTAGCGGACCTGCTGGTGGACCTGGATCTGCAGCTGAGCACCAGCGCCGAGGGGGCCCAGCGGGTCACGATCAATGGCCAGGACGTGACCGAGGCGATCCGCAGCCCGGAGGTCACCGGCCAGGTGTCGGTGGTGGCGGCCCATGGCTGCGTGCGCGAGGCCCTCACCCGCCAGCAGCAGGCCATGGGGGCCCGGGGCGGCCTGGTGGCCGAAGGCCGCGACATCGGCACCGCCGTGTTTCCCGATGCGGAGCTCAAGGTGTTCCTCACCGCCACGGTGGCCGAGCGGGCCCGCCGCCGGGCCCAGGACCTGGCCCAGCGGGGCTTTGCCGTGCCTGAACTGGGCGAGCTCGAAGCCCAAATCGCCGAGCGCGACCACCTCGATTCCAGCCGCGCCGTGGCCCCCTTGATCCAGGCCGCCGATGCGGTGGAACTGATCACCGATGGCCTCACGATCGCGGCCGTGATCGGCCAGCTGGAGCTGCTCTTCCGCGAGCGGGTGCCTGCGGATGCCTGGCCGGGTCCTGCCCAGGTCTAGGCCTGCTGTTTCGGCCTAGGCCTGTCGCCTTTGGCTGCGGGTTTGCGCCGCCCCTTTGCTCGCGGCTGGTCCTCAGCGGGATTTGAGGTCGTCGAGTAGGCCGCCGCAGGCGTCTTCGAGCAGGTCGAGCACTTGCTCGAAACCGTCTTCTCCGCCGTAGTAGGGGTCGGGGACTTCCTGGGTGCGGAACTGGCGGCAATGGCGGGTGATCGGCTCGATCAGGGCCTGCTCCGTGCCAGGGGCCGGCCGCCCCTGGCGGGCCAGGGCCTCCACGGCCGCCAGGTTGTCGTGGTCCATGGTGAGGATGCGATCGAAGCGGCCCAGGTCGGCGGCTTCGATCTGGCGGGCCCGGCTGGGTAGGGCGATACCTCGCCGTTCGGCGGCGGCCAGCATGCGCCGGTCCGCCGGCTTGCCCACATGCCAGCTGCCCGTGCCGGCCGAATCCACCACAAACTGATCCTCCAGGCCCTCGTGGGCCAGCAGATGCAAAAACACCCCCTCGGCGGCGGGGGAGCGGCAGATGTTGCCGAGGCAAACGAACAGCAGGCGTTGGGGCGACATGGCTGGGGTAGGGCCGTAGGGCTGGATGGGGCAGGGGAGAAAAGAGTGACCTGGCTCAGGCGCTGGGCTGCCCGTCCAGGCGCCGCAGCGCCAGGGCGGCCCGCAGCCGCACCACCGGCACCTCTTCGCCATCGGGCTGGCTGAGGCCCAGCAGGGCCTGGCGGCTGGCGGGACGCAAGTATTCGCTGTTGAAATCAGCCAGGCCAATCCCCTCCAGACCCACGGACACCGCATAGCGCACCACCCACTCGCCATCGCTGCAGCCGGCCACCAGGGCCTGCAGGCAGCGCGTCTGGACTGCAAGGCGGAGCGGCTCCCCCAAGGCGTCAAGCCGCAACTGGCCCAGGCCCCGGGCGGCGGCCCGGCGCACGCTCGGGCCGATGTCGCTGGCGAGGGCCTCTTCGAGCAGGTCGAGGCCGCGTACATCGCCGATGCCAGCTAGAGCTCGCACGGCCCAGGCCCGGGCGCCGTAATTGCGGGGATCAAGGCTTTCCAGGATTGGCTCCACCGCCTCGGGCCCCAGGGCGATCAGGCCATTGACGGCGGCCACGGCAGCGCCGGGATTGTTGAAGCCCAGCACCTCTACCAGGCAAGCAATCGCCTCGTTGTTGACGCCGTTCCCGTGGTCGCTAGCGGCCAGGGCACAGGTGGCGTCCAGCAGGGCCTGGGCGCTGGCTGCTTGCCGCACCGCCTCGATGCGTTCGCCGATTGGGTCGATTTCAACGCTCCTCACAACAGGGAGTCCATGGCGCTCAACACTGACCCAGCCTGAATGGTGGCGTCATGGTGCGCCCCCTGCTCCACTAGGCCCCGCAGGGCGATCAATTTGAGACTGTTCTCGGCCAGGGTGTGGCAAATCGGCTCCAGGGCCGGCCGCCAGCCCACAGCCCCCAGATCCATCAGGGCGGCGCGCCGCACCTGCAGCTGGGGATGGTCCAGCAGTTGCATTAAGGGTTCGGCCCAGCGGGCCTCGCCACTGAGCTGCAGCAAGGCCCGGCAGGCGGCGCTGCGGATCAGGGGACGGTCATGGGCCGTGAAGGCTTCGATCAAGGTGATCACGCCGGGCTCGGCGATGCCAATCGCCCCCAGGGCCTCCAGCATCGCCTCGCAGGGTTCCTGCAGGCGCGGACTATCAAGACGGGGGGCTCCAGCACCGGCTGGGCCGCTGGCCAGGCGCCGCAGCAGCACCGCCACCGCCTCGGTGGCTTGCAACTCGCCGAGCGAGCGGGCAGCCGCCTCCCGCAGGCCGTCATCCCCATCGTCGAGGGCGGCCAGCAACTCGGGAATTGCGCCGTCATCGCCCAGCTTGCCCAGGGCACGGGCGGCATTACGGGCGATGGCGTTCTCCTCGACACCGGCGCCGGGATCCCGGGGGCGCCGTTGGCGCAAGGCGGCCAGCAGCAGGGGCAGGGCCTCCGGGTGGCGGCTGCGGTTACGACCCAGCCACCAGGCGGCGTAGTACTGCTGCGAGTGATCCTCGCTCTGTCGAAGGCGCTGCAGCGCTTCGGCCTCCGTGATCGGTTCGCCTGCTGCGCTGATCCCGGCATCTGGATCGATGGTTCCAGCCATGGCCTGCACGGTGCCGGAGAGAGAGTTCGATGTTGCCATTGCGTCCAGTCCTCCCACCCGGATGCCACCCCGTGCTGCCTAGGGGCGGGCTTAGAGAGGATCCCGGAGCCGAGTCTTGACACCAGTGGGGTGCCAACCAGCCCTAGAAAATGGTAGTTACTGCCCCGTCACAATGATTGAGGAGTGAGATCTAGCTGGTCATGGCCTGGGAGAATCAGGTTATGACAAGCCAGATCCTGGACTGATCACCATGGCATCGACGACCAACCGGAGTAATACAGGAGCAGATCGTCAGTGGGATCTGATGCGCGCCAGCTTTGATGGCGACTGGCAGGGGGTGACCAGCTGGTATGGGCGAGACAGCACTGGAATGAATCTGACCCGGGGAGACTCTGATCCAGCTGGATCGATCTATGCAATCCGTTTCTCCGATGCAAGCACGGGGCTTTGGCATGGAACGGGCTTGCGATTCGCTTCAGGGGGGGAACGCAAGTTTCCTTTGTTTCGGCATAGCTATAATTTAAGCAATAATTGTTGGCATTTCCCCAATACGGCAGGCCAGTCAAGTCTGGAAATGGATGGAAGTGCTTTTCGGGCAGGCCATGAAGTGAACTTCTTCACCTGCCGCTCCCGCTCGATGCTGATTGCTCTTTATCAGCGACAGGATGATCACTCCATAGTCCTGCAATCCATCGCCGCCACACCCTTTCGCTGCAAGCGGGCGCTGATCGATCCTGTTCGCGATAGACCAGATTCGATGCACGATATCTTTCAATCCATCACAGGATGGCCTGGGCTTGAGCAGGAGTTGCGACCCGGGCAATGGCCTGAAAACTCTCCTCCAGGTCATTCTATCCCTGAATTCGAGGCAAAAAGCTTTCAAAAATATGATATTGATGGTTATTTTTCGGACAATTTAGTATGCAACTTGCCAGAATGCCTACCCCAGGGTGCATTTGACCTGAATTTTGGCTGCCTATTAAGTGCAAAAAGTTTTGTGCATCTAATCATTCGCTACGATGGGAAGCATCAACTGGTCAGCTGGGTGGAGCGTCGTTATCAACCCACCATCGATGGCTGAGTCAGCGTGAAACCTAGTTGCTTGAGCTTTGCATTGCTCACTCTGGCGTTGAGCACCCGATCGGTCGTATCAGTCGTCAACCATTTTGCCAGGGGCAGACCAGCTTGTTCGCACAGGCGATCAGTGAGCTCTTGGCCGGTGAATTGGGTATCATTTACTAGGTTGTAAGTGTCATTGAGGTTGTGCTCAAAAGCAAATGACACCCCACGTACAATGTCATCACGATGGATCCAGCAAGGCACGTTTTGGCCATTGCGTTGAACAACGCCGCCGGCAGCTGAAAGCAGCATGGCGGGAATATCACGGCCAGGCCCGTAGATGCCACCCAGTCGCAAAATGCAGACGTTGACCGATTCTGAGCGGAGAGACTGGACCATATCCTCCGCCATCGCCAGAACCTCATTAACCGGGTGAAGCGAATCCAGTCGGACGGTCTCGTCTGTTAAGGCACCATGTCGATTGCCGTAAACACCGCAGCTGCTCAAGTGAACCAGTTGTAGGGGGGTTTCCCTAGGACGTTGCTGGAGTGCCTCAGCCAGCATCTGCAGGCCTCCTAGAAAGGTCTCCCGATATTGATTGACATCAACTTGGGAAGCTTTGGAGGGTGCAAATGACGCAAGGATTCCGTCAAGACTTCCGGCAAATTTAAGGCTACTGCGGCGATCTGTAGAATCAAAAACTACCGGATTATCAACAATCTCGGCTAGGTCCGCTAGGCGTTCGTAGCGGGTCGTCGTTCCCCAAAGTTCATGGCCCTCCTGCCTCCAAGCCTTGGCGACCGCTTCACCCACATAGCCACAACCGAGAATCGCCCGCCGTTCACCTGAGGGCAGGATGGGGCGCTGCTCCTTGGCCAGCAATTGGTACAGAGAGGCCAGATCTGGTGAGGTCGTCATGCAACCGTTACATTTCTTAAACGTTAGCCGGCCTGTTGGCGGCCCGTGAGGCAAGGGACGGGACGATCCGCCCCTCGCTGAGAGTTGTCCCAGCTGCGCCTCGCGTGAGAGGGTTGGCTTTAAGCGCCCTATCCCAATGCCCAGTTACCAGATCACGGCGGAGGGGCTGGCCGACTTACGGGTGAACTGCCCAGGTTGCAGCGGCGACGCCCTGGTTCTGGCCCTGGGGCACTGGGACATTCAGAGCTATCAGACGCTTCGGCGCAGCGAGGACGGTCGTCAATGGTGGTTTCAGGTGACCTTGAAGCTCGCAGCGGCTGAAGTCAGGGAAGACGCCAGTGCCGTCATCAGGGTGGTCAGTGTCTGTCGAATCGACGACTGAATGGTGCGATTGACAGCACGGGCCAGGCTGTTGGAGTTGTAGGCCGAGCTGCTGGGCCTTCCGTATTGCGCTCCCGAGAGCGGCCCACGCTCAGAGGTCGAAAAGGACCCCGTGGATGTAAGCCTCAGTCCACTCCTTGCCATGGAAGCGACCCAGCATGCCCCGGGCCGGATCCTTCTCGGCGCGGTAGGCCACATAGTTTCGTTGCCCGGCCAGCAGCTCCAGGCGGCGTTCGTCACTCACGGGTTGGGCCTCGGCCACCAGCTGCAGGTATAGGTCGAGGTAGGCCACGAAGGCCGGGAAGACCGCGTTTTCGATCAGCGCGTCGCCGTCGTTGCCCAGGGGAAGCCTTGTCCAGAGGAAGCCGGGAGAGAAGTACGGCTCGGCCTCGGCTGGAATCGGACCACCCGAGGGCAGAAGCTTCTGCCAATGCTCCCAAATCGGCAGGAGGCGCTCCCAGACTGGAACGGTGTGCTGTTGGTCGGCCTTGAGGGCTGGTTGAAGGTCAAGGGCAATCAGGTGACCCGCTGGCAAGGTGACCAGATCAGCACCGAAAAAGGGCAGATCGAAGCTGCTGGAAGGGTTGGCTACGAAATTCAGCACCGAGGCGGCAGGTCCCGCTTGCACGCATGCGGCCCGCACCTGCCGCAGTTTCTCCGTGCTGCAGCCCCAGGTGGCTGTGCAGACGGCAACGGGCTGGGCCTTGGACCCGGCGAGGCCTTCACGCCGCAGAAATTGGGCTTCGATCGGATAGGCAACCGGCTCAAACGGCTGAAGCGCCGCCACCGCATGGTCCAGGAAAGGAGCCCAGCGCCAGCCAGCCAGGCTGACCGGATCGAGGCTGCAGGGCTGGGGCAGCGCGGAGGACGTCATGGGGAAATCTCGGTGGGAAGAACCGGCATCTGGCGACTGGCGGGGAAAAGAAATTCCTCCAGGAACCGGTCCGACCAGGCCTTGCCGAAGTGGCTGGTGAACAGTCCATGGGCGGGATCTCGTTCGGCGCTATAGACGTCGTAGGCGTCTTGCAGGCGGTGGACCTCGCCTGGATCCAGCCCAGGGGACGTTTGGGGGCGATCGTGGAGAGCCCAGTAACTGGCGAGGAACGCCGTGAATGCGGTAGGCAACGATCCCTCGGCTTGTTCGGCGTTCCCCCTGCAGAACAGCAGCCATGGCGAGAAGTACTGGTGCGGGTCGTAAGAGCGCATGGTTTCCTCGCCGTTGAGGTCGGGGAAGCGCCCATGCAGCTGCCGAAGTTCTTCCAGGTGGTGGGCCAGATACTCCGGCTTTTGGAGCAGGGGTTGGAAATCGAGAACGGCCACCAGTTTTTGGCGGGCGCCAAACCACAGCAGGTCGATCCCCAGCAGTGGTTGATCGCGGTTGTAGTCGGGATAGGCCACTGAATTGAGCACCTGGAGGCTCTCCCCGGCATCGAGCCGGGTTACCCGCCAGCGGCGGATGCCTGGCAACTGCCAGAGCCAACTGCGGATCTCACTGTTGCCCTTGGCAGAGCGGCACTCGGCCAGG
>Ga0310098_1000366_pt1 | contig 10289 bp, 6 predicted proteins | sample LakMicMIDCLREDC7_FD_194453 | JGI IMG/M metagenome (GOLD analysis project Ga0310098, IMG submission 194453) | Enriched freshwater cyanobacterial communities from Lake Michigan, Michigan, United States - MI23.DCL.RED.C7 | ecosystem: Environmental > Aquatic > Freshwater > Lake | place: USA: Michigan...
GTACCACCGAAGGGGAGGTTGCCCCGGCCGTTGGGGGGAGGGCGGGAGCCTGAGCCAACACAGCTGCGGGGGTGACGGTGGCTTCCGAGGGCAGCCGCACCAGAACCGTTGTCCCCAGCACTCCGACCGAGCCCAGGCCGAGCAGCAGCGGGCGGAGGGGAAGGGACATCGTGAGCCGTTGAGTGGGAACCCACGCTATCGGCTGCGGTTCTGATCGCCGAAGCCATCCGCCCTTGGGCGCCAGGAACTCAAGGGCTGGCCCCAATACCGACGCACCCTCCCCATCCAGCCCCGCAAAGCCCGCCGTTTCGCGAGGGCTTCCTGTCCCAACCATTCCCGAACTGACCCGAGCAAGGCCCTTTGCGCCGCAACGAGCCCCGGCAGGGAAAGGTCCAACGGGGCTAGCAATTGCGTCGATTCCTTGCAACGAACCCGATGGGCCCTGGTACTGATGCTCGGCAACTGGCCAATCGTCGGCTGCTGATCCAGGCACCACTGCAGAAAGGACTCGGCGTGCAGGAGGCCGGCCCCTTCCCGCAAAAAGGTATCGATCTGTTCGTAGCGGAGTCCGTAGGTTTCGGCGGCCCCCCGCGTCACCAGAGCGAAGCGATCATTGGTGCCGCCCCACCATCGATGCCAACTGGCGCTGATCACCACCTCCTGGTGGGGGTCGGGGTGGCTGGTGATCAGGCCGGCGAGATCCAGGGGCTCTGAAAACAGGAGATCGGGCCGAACAAAGAAAAACCAGCGGCAGCGGGGCGCCAGGGCCAGGGCCTGCCGGGTGGCAACCTGCAGCACATACAGATAGCGCAGGTGGTTGCGAAGGGAGACAAAGTCGTCGTCCCAGGGGTCGCCACAGGCGGCGGTGGCCTCAAACTGTGGCTGGATGATGCGATCCACGTGGTCCTGGTCCAGCAGCGTTCCCTGCAGGGCCTTGAGAGCCCGGGCGGAATCGAATTCCGTCTGAAGTCCCACCTCGCTGCTGCGGTGATTGCATAGGGCTCCGATTTCATTGAAGGCCCAGCTGATCGCATAGGGCACCGCATGGCGCTCGAGCGGATCCAGCACCTGCCGGCTGAGATTGGGATAGGTGATGCTCAGGGAACGATTGACGCCAAACAGGACCACCATCAGTTCGGGATCAGTAAGTTTGGTCCTCACAACCGGGTCACCTGAAGATCAATCAATCCGGGCATTGATCGTCTCACCACTGAGGGAATTAGTGTAGCCAAAAGAAGGCACCGTGCAACCATCAAACGGCGCGTCATCCTACAGGTGACGCACGATCCAGACGATCGACCCATAGAGCTGATCCAGAAGGAAAGGGAGGGCGAATGAAGTGACCTAAAAAGGCTCCACACCAATGGTGTCAAGCCAATGGCTCAACAAGAAGAATAGACTTGCAATAGCTAAACAATTTAGTTCCTACGGCGGCAAACCTGAGTGAACCTACCTTATCTGTCGCAGGCTTGCCTTGTTTAAAAGCATTGTAGTCGCGCACCGATAAAACTAATCGCCGTGGTTTCCATCGAGCCGGCGCCGCACCGATTCGGCGTGGCTATGCAGGCCCTCACTCTCGGCGAGCGCGATCACGGCCGCGCCAGTGGCCTCTAGGGCCCCCCGATTGAATTGAATCAGGGAGGTGTGGCGCAGGAACGTTTCCACGCTCAGGGCTCCGGCGAAGCGGGCCGTGCCGCTGGTGGGAAGGGTGTGGTTGGGGCCGGCCAGATAGTCGCCCACCGCCTCTGGCGTGTGGGCGCCGAGGAAAATGGCGCCGGCGTGCTGGATCCGCTCCGCCAGACCCTCCGGATCCTCCACCAGCAGCTCTAGGTGCTCCGGCGCGAACCGATCGCTGAGCTCGGCCGCCTCCACCAGGTCGGAGCACACCACGATCAGTCCCCAGTCGGCCAGGGCCTGGCGCACGATCGCCGCCCGGGGGTGCCGGGCGAGTTGGGCCGCCACCGCCGCCGGCACCGCCGCCGCCAGCTCCTCGCTGGTGGTGATCAAGATGGCGGCCGCCAGCGGATCGTGCTCCGCCTGGGCCATCAGATCGGCGGCCACCTGATCCGCCCGGGCGGTGTGGTCGGCGATCACCAGCACCTCGCTGGGGCCAGCCAGGGAATCGATCCCCACCTGGCCATACACGGCCTTCTTGGCCAGGGTCACCCAGAGGTTGCCAGGCCCGCTGATCACATCAACCCGGGGAATGGATTCGGTGCCATAGGCCAGGGCTCCAATCGCCTGGGCCCCGCCCACCCGATACACCTCCCGCACCCCAGCGAGATGGGCGGCTGCCAGCACGGTGGGGTTGGGCTCCCCATTCGGGCCCGGGGGCGTCACCATCACGATCCGCTCCACACCGGCCACCCGGGCCGGCACCGCGTTCATCAACACGGTGCTCGGGTAGGAGGCCCGCCCGCCGGGCACGTAAAGGCCTGCCCGCGCCACGGGACGCCAGCGGCGCCCGAGCCGTTCCCCGTGGGGCCCGCACACCGCCAGGTCGGCAGGAAACTGGTGGCGATGAAAGGTGGTGATCCTGTCGTGGGCGAGCCCCAAGGCGGCACGCAGCGAAGGCGCCGTGGACTCCCAGGCGTGGGCCAGGCGCTCGGGCCCAATGGCGAGGGGATCGGGCCGCACCCCATCGAAACGCTGGGTGAGATCGAAAAGGGCCGCGTCCCCTTCGAGGCGCACCCGCTCCAGGATGGCGGCCACCCGCTCCTGCTGCTCCGCCATCGCACTCCCTTCGGTCCGTTGGGCGATGGCGGCCAGCCTGGCGCCAGCCTGATCGAGATCCCGAAGACAGGCCAGGGCCAGGGGAGGGTCGAGGGCCTGCAGGCCGGGCCCTTGCTGAGATGGATCCACCTCGTTCACGAACGATTGCAACAACGGATTCCCCGGCGGATCCAGGAAGCTGATCCGAGCTCAGGGTGGAACGGAGAAAGGCTAGGCCTGGCCGTGCCCGCTGCCGCCGCCGGGCCGGGCTTCTGCGAGCGGGCCAAGCTTACGGCCGACTGGCAGGGTAGGATCTTCGTTTGTCGAGTCAGCGCCAGCACCTGTGGCCAATAACAAGTCGTCGAAAAAGCGCATCGAAATCGCCGAGCGCAACCGTCTGCGGAACCGCACCTACAAGTCGGCCCTGCGCACCCTGATGAAGCGCTGCCTCACCGCCTGCTCGGCTTACAACCAAGAGCCGGCCTCCGAAGCCAAGGCGGCCGTGGAAACGAGTCTCAACGCCGCATTCAGCAAAATCGACAAGGCTGTGAAGGTGGGCGTGCTGCATCGCAACACCGGCGCCAATCAGAAATCACGGTTGAGCGCCGCTGTGAGGAAGGTTCTCGAGCCCGCTAAATCCTGAGCTTGCCCCCACGTCGAGAGGGGCAGCCGCCCCGACCCCCTCGTTGGGGTCGGGGCTTTCATCCGGAGATCTCACAGAAAATCTCCAATGGTGAGCCCGATTCCGTTGCCGCCGGCTGCCCCGATGTCCATCTCCACCGCCGCGGCTGATGCCACCACCAGCCGGGCCGATTCCCAGCCGACGGCGATCGCCCTGGTTGATTCCCATTGCCACATCGTGTTCCGCAACTTCGATGCGGACCTCGACGAGGTGGCAGCCCGCTGGCGTGAGGCCGGCGTCAGCGCCTTAGTGCACGCCTGTGTGGAGCCGTCGGAAATCCCGGCCATCCGCGCCCTAGCCGACCGCTTTCCGGAACTCCGCTATGCGGTGGGCGTCCATCCACTGGATACCCACCACTGGCAGGAGCACACCGCCCGCGACCTGCGGATCGCCGCCAAGGCCGATCCAAGGGTTGTGGCGATCGGGGAACTCGGCCTGGATCTGTTCAGGGAGAGCAACCTCGAGCACCAGCTGGCCGTGCTGGAGCCCCAACTCGATCTGGCCGTCGAGCTCAATCTTCCGGTGATCATCCACTGCCGGGACGCCGCCGCCCCGATGCTCGAGCTCTTGGCCGCTCGGGCACGCCATGGCGGCGTTCCCCGCGGGGTGATGCATTGCTGGGGAGGCACACCGGAGGAAATGGAAGCCTTCTTGGCCCATGACATGTACATCAGCTTCAGCGGCACCGTCACTTTCCCCAAGGCCGAAGCCACCCATCAATGCGCCCGCCAAGTGCCGGCCCACCGTTATTTGGTGGAGACCGACTGCCCTTTCCTTGCTCCGGTGCCACGCCGAGGCAAGCGCAACGAACCGGCCTTCGTGGCGATGGTGGCCGCCCGGGTGGCGGAACTTCGGGGGGAGACGCTTGAGCAGGTGGCCTTTACCAGCACGGAAAATGCCGCTCGGCTCTTTTCGCTGTCACTTCACAATGTATGATGTTTCATTGGTCTGGCAGCGGAAGCGCTTCTTTGTCCACCCTTCGGCTCACCCCCCGGATCACCACAGCGCTTGCGCTTGGGGTCCCCACCCGGTCCCAGGCGGAAACCACCACCACCTCGGCCCTGCGGGATGCCGGGTAGGGGGCTTCGCCTAAACAGCCGTTCCTGATCGCAGGAACGGCTGTTTGTGTCGACACCGCCGACCCTCCGCTGCGCCCGTCCGATCGTCGACCCCAGGTCGACCATCGGTCCCATGTCCAAGCCGATTCCCCTATCCACCCGTTCCTGCAGGTTCACCGCATGAGCAGCGCGATCCAGGTCGCTAAGACCGTCACTTACCTCCCGGATCTGGTGGAGGTACAGCGGGCGAGTTTCAAGTGGTTCCTGGAGAAGGGCCTGATCGAGGAGCTGGACAGCTTCTCCCCGATCACCGATTACACCGGCAAGCTCGAGCTTCACTTCGTCGGCGACCAATACCGGCTCAAGCGTCCCCGCCACGATGTGGAAGAGGCGAAGCGACGTGACGCAACCTTCGCTTCGCAGATGTATGTGACCTGCCGGCTGATCAACAAGGAAACCGGTGAGATCAAGGAGCAGGAGGTGTTCATTGGTGAACTGCCCCTGATGACCGAACGCGGCACCTTCATCATCAACGGTGCCGAGCGCGTGATCGTGAATCAGATCGTTCGCTCCCCCGGCGTTTATTTCAAAGATGAGCAGGATAAGAACGGTCGCAAAACCTTCAACGCCAGCCTGATCCCCAACCGGGGCGCCTGGCTGAAGTTCGAGACCGACAAGAACGATCTCCTGCACGTGCGCGTCGACAAGACCCGCAAGATCAATGCCCACGTGCTGATGCGGGCGATCGGTCTGTCTGACAACGACGTGCTCGACAAGCTCCGTCACCCGGAGTACTACCAGAAGTCGATCGAGGCAGCCAACGATGAGGGCATCGCTTCCGAAGATCAGGCCCTCCTGGAGCTCTACAAGAAGCTTCGTCCCGGTGAACCTCCGTCGGTGAGTGGCGGCCAGACCCTTCTGCACAGCCGCTTCTTTGATCCGAAGCGCTACGACCTCGGTCGGGTTGGTCGCTACAAGATCAACAAAAAGCTGCGTCTCACCATTCCCGATGCCACCCGCACCCTCACCCCTGAGGATGTCCTCTCCACGATTGATTACCTGATCAATCTTGAGCTCGATGTCGGAGGCGCCAGCCTTGACGATATCGACCATCTGGGCAACCGCCGCGTTCGCTCAGTGGGTGAACTCTTGCAGAACCAGGTGCGGGTTGGCCTCAACCGGCTGGAGCGGATCATCAAGGAGCGGATGACCGTGGGCGAGACCGATTCGCTCACGCCTGCCCAGCTGGTGAACCCCAAGCCCCTGGTGGCGGCCATCAAGGAGTTCTTCGGCTCCAGCCAGCTCAGCCAGTTCATGGACCAGACCAACCCCCTGGCCGAACTCACCCACAAGCGCCGCATCAGCGCCCTCGGTCCAGGAGGCCTCACCCGGGAGCGGGCCGGCTTCGCCGTGCGCGATATCCACCCCTCCCACTACGGCCGCATTTGCCCGATCGAAACGCCGGAAGGCCCCAATGCCGGCCTGATCGGTTCGCTGGCCACCCATGCCCGCGTCAACGAATACGGCTTCATCGAAACCCCCTTCTGGCGGGTGGAAAACGGGATTGTGAGCAAGCAAGGCAATCCGATCTATCTCTCCGCCGACCTGGAGGACGAATGCCGCGTCGCCCCGGGTGACGTGCCCACCGACGCCAGCGGCCACATCACCGCGGACCTGGTACCGGTGCGCTACCGCCAGGATTTTGAAAAAGTTCCGCCCGAACAGGTCGATTACGTCCAGCTGTCTCCGGTGCAGGTGATCTCGGTGGCCACCTCCCTGATCCCCTTCCTCGAGCACGACGACGCCAACCGCGCCCTGATGGGCTCCAACATGCAGCGGCAGGCGGTGCCCCTGCTGCGTCCGGAACGGCCCCTGGTGGGCACCGGCCTGGAAACCCAGGTCGCCCGCGACTCCGGCATGGTGCCGATCACCCGAGTCAACGGCGAGGTGGTGTTCGTGGACGCCACCCAGATCATCATCCGCGACGAACAGGGTGAAGATCATTACCACATGCTGCAGAAATATCAGCGCTCCAACCAGGACACCTGCCTCAACCAGCGGCCGATCGTGAAGCAGGGCGACAGCGTGATCGCCGGCCAGGTTCTGGCTAACGGCTCGGCCTGTGAGGGCGGCGAGATCGCCCTAGGCCAGAACGTGCTAATCGCCTACATGCCGTGGGAGGGCTACAACTACGAGGACGCCATTCTTGTGAGTGAGCGCCTGGTACAAGACGATCTTTATACCTCGGTGCACATCGAGAAGTATGAGATCGAGGCCCGCCAAACCAAGCTCGGCCCCGAGGAGATCACGCGGGAAATTCCAAACGTGGCCGAGGAAAGCCTCGGTCACCTCGATGAGATGGGCATCATCCGCATCGGCGCCTATGTCGAAAGCGGCGACATCCTGGTGGGCAAGGTGACACCCAAGGGTGAATCCGACCAGCCCCCCGAGGAGAAGTTGCTCCGCGCCATCTTTGGCGAGAAGGCCCGCGACGTTCGCGACAACTCCCTGCGGGTGCCCAGTACCGAACGGGGACGGGTGGTCGATGTGCGCATCTACACCCGCGAGCAGGGCGATGAGTTACCCCCCGGCGCCAACATGGTGGTGAGGGTCTACGTGGCCCAGCGCCGCAAGATTCAGGTGGGCGACAAGATGGCTGGCCGCCACGGCAACAAGGGCATCATCAGCCGCATCCTTCCCCGCGAGGACATGCCGTACCTGCCGGATGGCACCCCGATCGACATCGTGCTCAACCCCCTCGGTGTGCCGAGCCGGATGAACGTGGGTCAGGTTTTCGAGTGCCTGATGGGCTGGGCCTCCTCTCACCTTGGTTGCCGGGTGAAGGTGGTGCCCTTCGACGAGATGCACGGGGCCGAGAAAAGCAAGCAGACCGTGCAGGCCTACCTCGAAGAAGCTGCCAAGGCCCCGGGTAAGGACTGGGTCTACAACCCGTCCAACCCCGGCAAGATCCAACTGATTGATGGGCGGAGTGGCGAAGCCTTCGACCAGCCGGTGACCGTTGGCTATGCCCACATCCTCAAACTGGTGCACCTGGTGGACGACAAGATCCACGCCCGTTCCACCGGTCCCTACTCCCTGGTCACCCAGCAGCCGCTGGGGGGCAAGGCCCAGCAGGGCGGCCAGCGGTTGGGCGAGATGGAGGTGTGGGCCCTGGAGGCCTATGGCGCCGCCTACACGCTGCAGGAACTGCTCACCGTCAAATCAGACGACATGCAGGGCCGCAACGAAGCCCTCAACGCCATCGTGAAGGGGAAACCGATCCCCAGGCCCGGAACCCCCGAGTCGTTCAAGGTATTGATGCGCGAGCTCCAGTCCCTCGGCCTGGACATCGCGGTGTACACCGATGCTGGCGAAGAAGTCGACCTGATGCAGGACGTGAACCCTCGCCGCAGCACCCCAAGCCGCCCCACCTACGAATCCCTCGGCGTCGCGGACTACGACGACGACTGATCGCTGATCGCCCCGGCGCCGCCCCTCCCTTGGGGCGGTCGCACGGGAGTCCGATCCCCCCGCTCTCCTCCCTCTCCGCGCGACAGCCGCCATGTCCAACAGCAACCTCCGCACCGAGAACCACTTCGACTACGTGAAGATCACGCTCGCCTCCCCCGAGCGGATCATGCAGTGGGGCCAGCGCACGCTGCCCAACGGCCAAGTGGTGGGCGAGGTGACCAAGCCGGAAACGATTAACTACCGCACCCTCAAGCCCGAGATGGACGGGCTGTTCTGCGAGAAGATCTTCGGCCCCTCCAAGGACTGGGAATGCCATTGCGGCAAATACAAGCGGGTGCGGCACCGCGGCATTGTCTGCGAACGCTGCGGGGTGGAGGTCACCGAGAGCCGGGTGCGGCGGCACCGCATGGGGTTCATCAAGTTGGCGGCTCCCGTCTCCCACGTGTGGTACCTCAAGGGGATCCCGAGCTATGTGGCGATCCTGCTCGACATGCCCCTGCGCGATGTCGAGCAAATCGTGTACTTCAACTGCTACGTGGTGCTCGATCCAGGCGACCACAAAGATCTCACCTACAAACAGTTGCTCACTGAAGACGAGTGGCTGGAAATCGAGGATCAGATCTTCGCCGAAGATTCCGAGATTGAGAACGAACCCGTGGTCGGCATCGGTGCGGAAGCGCTGAAGCAACTTCTCGAAGACCTCAATCTCAACGAGATCGGTGAACAGCTGCGTGAAGACATCAACGCCAGCAAGGGGCAGAAGCGGGCCAAGCTGATCAAGCGGCTGCGGGTGATCGACAACTTCGTCGCCACCAACGCCCGTCCCGAGTGGATGGTTCTCGATGTGATTCCGGTGATCCCACCGGATCTACGTCCGATGGTGCAGCTTGATGGCGGCCGCTTCGCCACCAGCGACCTCAACGACCTCTACCGGCGGGTGATCAACCGCAACAACCGGCTGGCAAGGCTGCAGGAGATCTTGGCCCCCGAGATCATCGTGCGCAACGAAAAGCGCATGCTGCAGGAGGCGGTCGACGCCCTGATCGACAACGGCCGCCGCGGCCGCACCGTGGTGGGAGCCAACAACCGGGCCCTTAAATCCCTGAGCGACATCATTGAGGGCAAGCAGGGGCGTTTCCGCCAGAACTTGCTCGGCAAACGGGTGGATTATTCCGGCCGTTCCGTGATTGTCGTGGGTCCCAAGCTCAAGATGCACCAGTGCGGCCTGCCCAAGGAGATGGCGATCGAGCTGTTCCAGCCGTTCGTGATCCATCGCCTGATCCGCCAGAACATCGTGAACAACATCAAGGCGGCCAAGAAGCTGATTCAGCGCGCCGACGATGAGGTGATGCAGGTGCTGCAAGAGGTGATCGAAGGTCACCCGATTCTGCTCAACCGCGCCCCGACCCTCCACCGTTTGGGGATCCAGGCCTTCGAGCCGAAACTGGTGGATGGCCGCGCCATCCAGCTGCACCCCCTGGTCTGCCCCGCCTTCAACGCCGACTTCGACGGCGACCAGATGGCCGTGCACGTCCCCCTGGCCATCGAGGCCCAAACCGAAGCCCGGATGCTGATGCTGGCCAGCAACAACATCCTCTCGCCTGCCACGGGGGAACCGATCATCACCCCATCCCAGGACATGGTGCTGGGTGCCTACTACCTCACCGCCGAGCAGCCCGGCGCGGCCAAACCCACCTTTGGCGATCGCTCCCGCACCTTCGCCGACCTCGAGGATGTGATCCATGCCTTCGAGGAGAAGCACCTCCATCTGCATGACTGGATCTGGGTTCGCTTCAACGGTGAGGTGGAGAGCGACGACGAAGACCGGGAGCCCCAGTCGAGCGAGACCCTCAGCGACGGCACCCGTGTGGAGCAGTGGAAGTACCGCCGTGACCGCTTCGACGAAGACGGCGCCCTGATCAGCCGCTACCTGCTAACCACCGTCGGCCGGGTGGTGATCAACCACACGATCATCGCCGCCGTGGCCGCCGCCTAATGCCGGTCAGGGGAGGCTCTGCCCTCCCACCGGCTTGCCCTGCCCGATCGCAGCCCACGGCACACCGCCTTCCCTCCCTCCTTCCGACCAGCCTTTCCTCTCCGCGCTGACACCGCCGATCACGCCATGACCGCCACGCCCGCCAAGAAGTCGAGCAAGAAGAGCAGCAAGGCCGCCCCCGCCCCGGCCGTGCCGGAAACCACACCCGCCTTCAGCCGGGAGGCTCCCCCGTTCCGCAACCGGGTGATCGACAAGAAGGCCCTGCGCAACCTGGTCTCCTGGGCCTTCAAGCACCATGGAACGGCGGCCACCGCCTCGATGGCCGACGAGCTCAAGGACCTGGGCTTCCACTACGCCACCCAAGCTGCGG
>Ga0310098_1000367_pt1 | contig 10281 bp, 11 predicted proteins | sample LakMicMIDCLREDC7_FD_194453 | JGI IMG/M metagenome (GOLD analysis project Ga0310098, IMG submission 194453) | Enriched freshwater cyanobacterial communities from Lake Michigan, Michigan, United States - MI23.DCL.RED.C7 | ecosystem: Environmental > Aquatic > Freshwater > Lake | place: USA...
CCATCACAGCAAACCAAGCTACGGGTTCAATTGCTGCGCTTATCTTTAACTCATCCATAGGGGATAACGCTTGAAGATTGCTGCCATTGCGGGGGGTTATGGCAAGAATTCTTAAAAATACGCGATATTTAAACATTATAGCTCTTATTAGACTTTTACTTGCTCTGGTAAATTAATAAAATCGTTAATGGTAATGGCATCTTTGCCGAGAGAGGAAAGAACCATATGCCGTTGGCTTCTAATACTTTGGTATGGATTATTAGCCAATAGAAATCTTAGAAATAAGCTTCCAAGTACGATTAATATAGGAAGCATAAACGTCTCGAAAGGTGATATCTTTCCTGGCAGCTATCGCCACTCCTCGCCGCGCACCGTTACGCCTGGTGCTGGTGGGAGGCATGGGTTCCATCGGCGACAACCTCTACCGCTTGTACCAAGCCGCTGGCGCCAGACGGCACATGATCAAAAAAAGCTATAAAATCGGATAGAATCCGATTATGCCCCAAGAGAAAAGCAAGGCAAGTTATAAATTCAGCGGTTTGGCCCATCCGCTGCAGGAATTTGGCGCGGTGCCACTGGCACGCGAAACGTTGGATGAGGTGCTCAGCGGTTACAGGCGCCCCAGCGACAAGGTGAGCGAATGGCTGCGGGAGGGAGCCCTGCAGCCGCTGCGGCGCGGGCTTTATCTCACGGGTGCGTCCTTGCGATCCAGGATGGTGTGTTTGCCGCTGGTGGCAAACCACCTATATGGCCCCTCCTGCGTGTCGCTTGATTTCGCCCTAGCCCTACATGGGCTGATCCCAGAAGGGGTCGTTGATGTTACGTCGGTAACGCCCAAGCCCAGCCGCCGGCTCAGCAACGCTTTGGGGCGCTTCAGTTACCACCACCTACCCCTTCACTATTACGCCGTGGGGCAGGAATTGGGCGCGTTAGACGATGGGCTCAACTTTTTGATCGCCAGCCCCGCCAAGGCACTGTGTGATCGGTTGGTACTCAGCCGCGGCTTAGCACTGCTCTCTCGCGGGGCGATGCGGCAGTGGCTGCTTGAAGATCTGCGCTGTGATCCCGAACTGCTGGGCCAGCTCAACTTGGCTGAGATCCGCGCCTGTGTGGCAACTGGCTTCAAGCGCAGGCAACTGGGCACGTTGCTATCGGTGATGGAAGGCTTGCAGGGGGAGGTGCTGGTATGAACAAGGTGGTGGAGCAGATGCTGCAGAGGGTGCCGGAAGGCGGCATAGCAGTAGGAAACCTGGCTCTACGGGAGGTGATGCAGGAGATCGCCTTGGCGGGGCTGTATCGCCGTGGCTTTTTTGGTAAGGCTGCCTTTTATGGAGGCACCTGCCTACGCATCTTTCAGCAGTTGCCACGGTTTTCGGAGGATCTGGATTTCTCGCTGCTCCAGAGCGATCCAGAGTTTTGCCTAGAGCCCTACCTGCAGGGTGTGGAGGAGGAGTTTGCCGCCTTGGGAATCGGCGTGGAGATCAAGGTGAAAAGCAAAACCGCTCCCAGTGCAATCATTTCTGCCTTTCTAAAGCCAACCACCACCATCGTTCAGCTGGCCGTTAGCGGCCCAAAGGCACTCAAGATCAAATTGGAAGTAGACACCGATCCACCTCTCGGATTCAACACAGAGGAGCAACTTCTGCTGCAGCCCTATTCCTTATATGTGAAATGTTTTTCCCTGCCCGATCTGTTTGCCGGCAAGATGCATGCGGTGCTGTTTCGCCAGTGGCAGCAGCGTGTGAAAGGTCGCGATTGGTTTGATCTGGAGTGGTATGTGCGACGCGGCATTCCCCTGCATCTTGATCATTTAGCCGAGCGGTCGCGCCAGAGTGGCCATTGGCCTATTGATCAAACTTTCACGGCACACACGCTGCAGCGATTGCTGGCTGATCGCATTAATAGCCTGGATGTGAGCCAGGCCCGGGTAGACATTGAACGGTTTATTAGCGATCCACAGTTGCTGGAGATCTGGTCACAAGAGTATTTCACTCAGATTGGCCAGAGGATTACCACAGTGGGTTCGAGTTGATAGGGGAAGTTGGCACGATTAGTACAACAGTCATCGAATTGTTCCATTAAGCCCCCATGGATTGAATTAACAAACGATTACTCTCAACCAACCTTGCACTGTGATCAAAAGACCTTGTCACGCTGGTAATGGGTGATTTCTCCATTTGCAAATGGCCTGGCATAAGCAATGAAATTTGTTTTGCAGCCAGATCACCCCTTGCTGTCCTGCTTCCATTAGTGGCGCTGCTGAATGAGCGCGGCTTGATTTAATAAATCTCACAATCTTTCTTTTGGGCCCATTCAAGCCAGCGTTTGCGTTCCCATTTACCTTCACGGTTAGTTTCAAGTTGCGGTGATAAAAACCATTTTTTTGGCCGTTCTGCCGGCGGTAATTTGTTCGCCTCAATGCATAGCTCCTTGATCACCAGCTGCTGATCTGCTCCAGGTTTAATGCGCACTAATGCTACAAGTTGCTCACCCCATTCTGGATCTGGAAGGCCAACTAACAACAGTCCTGCCACCCCTTTGCTGTGGCATAAAGCCGCTTCTACTTGCTCTGGAAATACCGTGGCACCACCACTATTAATCGCCCAATCGAGGCGGCCTGTTATCTTAAGGCCAGTGATAGTTAATTGGCCTGCATCTCCACTGCACCACCAACCATTGCTGTTGGTGAATTGCTGCAATTTTGCACCATTAATCCAACCACTGCTCAATCTTTTACTGCGCACTTCGATTGCATTGGAGCTGGGATTGATTTTTAATTCCACATCCGATAAAGCCCTGCCGCAGTTGTTTATTCCGCTTAAAAAATCCCCTGGAGTTAATGCACTAACCATACCTGCAGTTTCAGTGGCCCCATAGCAAGGGGCAAGTTGTAATTTCAGGTTGCGAGCTTGAATTGCTGTTGCTTCATTAAGCCTTGCGCCCCCCAGCCAGATGAGGCGGAATTGTTGCAACCAGCAGCAGCCAGCAGGATCTGCCATTAAACGTATGAGCTGGGTGGGCACCATTGAAATAACTAAGTTGCGGGTTTTAAAACCTTTCTGATCGTTAAACAGCTCTAATAATGCACTTGGTGTTTTTAGTTGCTCCGTTGGGATATCAAGCACAGGCACCTTCCAAAGCGTTGCCCTTACCTCGGGCATTAAGCCGCCCATGTGATGTTTTGGAAGCGGATTAACTACAACTACCCGATCAAGTTCAATCCCGATACTTTCTAACCAAGCTCCACTGCTCAGAGCAGCGGCTTCTAAGTTGCTCCATGGTTGTAAACACCACCGCTTATGGCCGCCGCTGCCGCCGCTGCCAATTACCACCCCCTCAATATCTGGTAATTGCTGGCAATTCTTAAGTATTTGCTCTGCTGCTTTGCGCTCTTGGCTAGATGTAATTAATTGCCAATTACCAATCATTTATACCTCTTTGAATTACACATAGCTTGTTGAACTTTACGCTTCTCCCGCCGCCTCCCATACCTTTTCAGGATTAGCACTTGCCAATGCGCCTTCTGGCCCCCAACCAGGGGCAAGCCCTGGGGCGCAGGGGGTGGGTCCCTTTATTTGCAATGCCGCTAGGTGTGCCAAAAACCTATTGCTAATGCCAGTGCCAAAGGCAGTGCTGATCATTATTTTGGCGGCCCCACCTGTGAGCGCCTGCAGCAGTGGGCGGGGATCACCTTCTAGGGCTGGTTTATGCACTCGCCAGCCGCACCAGCCGGGGGGTATTCCGGCGGGATCGCGTAAGGATTCATCCAGGGCGATTGGTAATAGCCGGGCCAAGCGCAGCAGGCCTTGATGCTCGCCTGGAGGCAGCGGTTGCTCTAGCCATTCCAAACGTGGTTCATGGCCTAAATATTCCACCCAGCGATCGGCGCTGTTTTGATCCCAGCCAGCATTTGCATCCAGCCTTAAGCGGCCTGTAGTTGGCAGCAGCTCTAGCAATTCTTTCAACAGTTGCTTCTCTGTTGCTTCTGCTTGCGTGGCCACTTTCCATTTCACTGTGATCGGCGTGGATGCTGCATTTAAAGCATTTTCTAAAGCTGGGATTGCTGCTGCCCCAGCAGGTAGCAACCAGGCGGAAGGGGGTGCCTCCAGCCAGCCTTCACAGAGCCCCTGCAGTTCGGCAAGCGCTAAACCCAAACCAAAAGCAAGCGCCCCAGGCAGCAAAGGCAACTGCAGCTCCAATTGCTCCAATTCGAGTTGAAGGCCTAAGCGCCCAATAGCTGCTGCGCAGTTGTGCCATTGAACAAGCGGCGGCAACACTTCGCCCCAGCCAATATCTCCAGCCTGGTTACTTAATTTCAGCAACCAACCGCGTTGTTCAATTGTTGTGCCATGGGCGTTTTTTAGGGGCTGGGCTAAGCGGTAGCGCAAAGGCCGCCACTCCAAAATTAAGGAATTTGAACTGCTCAACGGCCTAAAAATAAGGGCCCCAGGGCTAAGCCCAGCGCTAAACCCAAACCATTGAGGGCCTGAAAGCGCAGGGCAAGAAATTTGCTGCCCATGATTTTTGAGGGATCGCCATGGTTGCGCTTTAGCAGCCGAATTAATTGCAGGGCTGCCGGAAGGCCAATCACACCGAGTAGGGCGCTTGGCGGCCAGCTACCTGTTAATACCGGTAACCACTGCAGGCCAAAACAAGCGGCCACAAACCAGGGCGCTAAAGCCGCTGCCTTAGCGCTGCCAAGCCGCACCACCGGTGAATATTTGCCGTTTTTGGCGTCTTCCTCCACCTGATGGAAATGGGAGCAAAACAACACCAGGCTTGTTGCTACTGCAGAACCCGCCCCCAGCTCAAGGGCCATTCCCCAGGGGATTGTGTTGGCGGCAAAAAAATTTGTGGGTGCCAGGGCTAATAGGGCGGCGGCGCTAGCCAATGGACCAAAAGCCACCCAACAAAGCGGTTCGCCCAGGCCCCGATAGCTGAGCCGAAAAGGGGGCCCTTGATACAAATAACCAATCCCACAACAGGCAAACACCAGAGGGAGCACTGCCCCTGCACTGCTACTTGCCACCAAAGCCATTAGGCCCAAGCCCAGCAGCAGGCAACCATTGGCAGCTATGGCAATGCGATCCCTGCGGCCGGTGAGATTCACAAGCGAGTGGGGTTTGCCTTTGCTATCAACACCGGTATCGGCATCGAACACATCGTTGCTCAGGTTTTCCCAGCCCAATAGCAGCACTGCAGCCAGAAGAAAAAAGCCAAGTTGCCCCCAGCGGGGCTGCAACTCTTGGCCCAGCAGGGCTCCTGCCGCCAATAGGGCAGGCATCACGGCAACGGAATACATGGGCCATTTGATCGCCGCCTTCCAGAGGGCGTAACGGCTTACAACGACCTTTGGCTCAGCCATGGGGCGCCAGGGCAATAGTTAGCTTTAGACCCATACATTTGAGCAGTACGGGGAACGGCAGCGTTGCTGAATTCCACTTTCATTGATCTGCTGGCCCAGGCCAGCAAGCAAGCAGTTGGCTTGGATGACGGTGGTGTGATCAGTTTGGCCCTGCCCCTGGCACCGATAGATCCCCTGGCGGCCCTGGCGCAATTACCCGGCGGCGATCAATTCCGAATGCTCTGGGATGGGGCACCGGGTTTTTGCTTTGCCGCCTCAGGCATTGCCCAACACCTTGAGTTGAGTGGTTCAAGGCGATTTGAATTAGCCCAACGCTTTTGCCAGCTGAGCCTTTCCCGGCTTGGTGCTGATGCAATTAAGGGCCCAGCTATGGCTAGGCCAAGGGTGCTACTGGCTTTTTCCTTTTTTGATGCGCCCCTGCAAAGCAGCCCGCTGATGTTGCCTGGGGTGCGGGCAGTGCTGCCCCGTTGGCAATTGAGTCGCCATGGCCACCGGGCTTGGTTGCGTTTGCAAAGGCCCCTTGGCGCTGAGATAACCCCCAGGTTTGTGGCGGAGGAGTTGTGGGAAATGGCCCAGCACCTGGAGAGGGCTAAATGGCCGCAGCCCCCTGCTGTTATTCCCCAGGTATTGAGTCGTTCGCCATGGCAGCAGGCCTACCGCGGTGCCATGGATCAAGCCCTCGCTTTGGTGGAGCGGGGTGAATTGCGCAAGTTGGTGTTGGCGGTGCGCCAACAGCTTCAGTTGGATAGCCCCTTAAATCCCCAAATGCTGTTGGCGGGTTTACGTAAATGCCAAGCGGGCAGTTGTCGTTTTTTATGGGGTGAGGCCGATGGCAGTGTTTTGGTGGGGGCCTCCCCGGAGCGCCTGTTGGCGGTGCGCAATGGCCAGTTGCGCTGTGATGCCCTGGCTGGAACAGCAGCCCTTGGTGAACCAGCGCAGGCGCTGCTGCAATCCAGCAAAGATCGCCATGAACATGAATTGGTGGTGGGGGCAATCCGCTCGGTATTGCAACAACAGGGCTTAAAGCCGGTGTGTTTGCGCCAACCGCGTTTAGCCCGCCATGGCACCCTGCGGCATTTGCACACTCCAATCAGCGCTTCCCTTGCGGGGCAACAACTGCTAACGCTGGCGGAAGCATTGCATCCAACCCCTGCGGTGGCTGGTTTGCCACGAAGGGAAGCGATGGCATGGCTGCGCAGCCTGGAGCCTTTTGAGCGTGGTCCCTATGCCGCCCCGATCGGTTGGCTTGATAGTGCCGGTGATGGGGAATTGAGGGTGGCGATTCGTAGTGGTGTGCTGCGGGGTGAGCAATTGGAATTAACTGCAGGCGCTGGTTTAGTGCGGGGTTCAGAGCCGGAGCGGGAACTGCAAGAGGTAGCCCTCAAGCTGCAGGTGTTGCAGCAGCAGCTCAGCCTGGCTGGCGATCCTGTTTCAACAGCAGCTCTTGGGTGAGATCGCCAAGGGGGATGCCGCCAAGGCGTTCCACTTCCCGCACGCCCGTTGGGCTAGTGACGTTGATTTCACTTAGGTGGCCAGCGATCACATCGATACCCACAAAAAACAAACCAGCCTCCCGCAAGGCAGGGCCCAATTCAGCGCAAATTTCCTGTTCCCTTTGATTTAATTCGCAGGCCTCGGGTGCACCGCCAACGGCCAAATTGCTGCGAAAATCGCCTGTTTTTGGGATGCGGTTAACGGCGCCAAGGGGTTTGCCATCCACCAGGATGATGCGCTTATCACCGGCGCTTACCGCCGCTAAGAAGGCCTGAATCATCACCGGCAGCTGCTGCTGTTGGGTAACCAACTCCAGGAGGGCAGTAAGGCCAGGGGCGGCACCATTAGCCCTGATTACGCCGATGCCGGCCCTGCCGCCAAGGGGTTTGAGCACCACTTCCCCGTGGGTTGTGGCAAAGCTTGCCAGCAGCTCCACTTGGCTGCTCACCATGGTGGGAGCCATTAGATGGGGAAAGCGCAAGGCCCCAAGTTTTTCGTTCCAAGCCCGCAGGCTGGCGGCGCGATTCAGCACTTGAACCCCCTCTAGTTCGGCTAGTTCAAGCAGGTGGGTTGCATATAAATAGGCCTCATCAACGGGTGGATCTTTGCGCATCCACACCCGCGGGAAGTGGCAAAGAGGTTGCCATTCGGCGGGCCCCAGTTCAAACCATGGTTCGGTTTTGATCGGCCGCGCCTGCACCTGGGGACCGTTGCTTGCAAAGGCAAGATCGGCGCTGCTGCAAACCCACACAGCTTCCCCAGCCCGCTCGGCGGCCTGCATTAGGGCAACGCTGCTGTCTTTTTCAGGCCTCAGGCGTTCAACTGGATCAACAACAAATAACTGACGGGCCACTGGCTTTAACTCCTATTCAAGTGAGCAGTGCATCTAGCTGGCCAGAGCGTTCTAGGGCGTGGAGGTCGTCACAACCGCCCACGTGTTTAGCGTTAATAAAAACTTGGGGAACGCTGCGGCGGCCACCACTTTTAGCTGCCATGGCCGTGCGGGCTGCTTCATCACCATCGATGGCATGTTCGGTGTAGGCAACCTTTTTGCGATCTAACAGCTGTTTTGCCCTGATGCAAAACGGGCAAGACCTCCAGGTGTAGATCTCAATGCTGGCGGTCATGAAAAATCAAGCTCTTCAGCAGGATCTTAATAGAGTTAAGTGTGTTCACAATGCCCATGGCTGAGTTAACGGGGTTTTAGTTCATTATGAAGCCGATTTCAGCAGCGCAGATTCGCAATGCGCTACAGGTGGGATTTGCAGGATTAATTGCTGCAGCGATTTATGAGTTTGCAGGATTAGATGCTAAGGGGATTGAGGGTTTTTATATTATTTATGGTGTTGCTCGTAGCTTGCTGCTAACCCCCGAGGTTTCGTTTGCAGCAGCCCGTGATCGAATTGTGGGAACCATTTTTGGTGGAGTTATTGTAGCGCTATTAATATTGGTTTTGAACAGTTGGTTGGCAGTTGGCATTGGCTATATTTTAATCCAAATATTGGGCCGTAAAATCGGATTAAATCAACCCACTTTAATGAATGGATCGATAATGGCAGTGCTGCTATTGGCTGTACCAGGAAATACTAATCTTGGTGGATTATATGTTTTTGAGCGAACGATATGGCACCTGGTGGGACTGTTCATCGGGATGCTGATTGAAAGGCTGTTTTGGTTTCGTTCAGAAACTCAACGCTTGCAAGATAGTGAGCAATTGCTTGTAAAGCAGCTACAGAGTTGTTTATTAAAAGCGGAAGCTGTATCTTCTGATGATCTAATTTTATCCTATGCTAAACACTGCAAAATTAAAAGCATTGCCTATCGCGATTGCAAAATAGATGATTTAAAATTTGTTTCCTTTAATGAAAGAGAGGAGTTGCTAGAAATAGCCTTGAGGCACGCAGTTGCCCTGGGGCGCGTTCCTGCTCAGCTTAGGAAATTTGATCAAATTGAATGCAGTATTGCTCTTGCGTCCCTGGAAAAACTATTAACTAATGTATGAAAAAAGTAATACCAATAGCTGAAGCATTAAGAGCAAGAGTGATTATTCGTAATGGAGCATTGTTGGCATTTGTAATTTATGTAAGTGAGTCTTTGGGTTTGCCTGAGGGGCTTTATATGGCCCTAGCGATGTTAACTGTAATGGAATTAAACCTGGGTGGTGGAATATTAGCTGGCCGTGAAAGATTGGTTGGTACGATTCTGGGTTTGCTCGCTGTTGTAATTGGTGCTGGTGCTTTATCGGAAGCACCAGCACCTTTAAGACTGGGTATTTCCTTGATTCTTGTACGTATATTTTGCTTTTACTTTGGGCTTAACAGCGGCTACATAGTTGGTGGACATGTTGTTTCTGGAAGTATACTTAATCATAATTCAGACTGGTGGTTTTATGCCTCTTGGCGCACAGTAATGACTCTTGCTGGGGTTGTGCTTGGTATTTGGTTCTCAACTCAAATTTACTCTCAACTGGCCACCACTGAATGGGAGCAGAAGGCTCGAATTTGGATCGGTGACATAGCGAACTGCTTGAGTAAATTAAATAACTCTAAGGGCAGTATTGAGTTGTTTATTTCCTTGAGAAATCGCCGTAATTTGCTGCAGCAAGAGATTCCAAAGTTGGTTTGCGAGCAATCTGTTCTTGATCAGGAGTTCAATAACCTTTTTTGGGCTCAGAATTGCCTTCGTTGCGGTAGTACAGTGATTAGCTGTTGCCGTGATCTTTCACCTTTGTTTGGAGAGCATTTACAAAAACCTCTCTCGTTTGAATTGCCTATTAATAATTTAATCTTTTGGGGATCTGCTAAATTAAAAGTGTTAGCTAAATCGGTTGAATCAAATGATGATGAGATTGATTTAATATCCAGGGAGCTTTCATTGATCCGCGCTGATTTAACGCGGATTTCTCAATGCTACTTTGATGTAGTCGAAATTTCAGCAAATTCAGCTTTAGCATTAGGGCAAGATCCGAATTCGAACTTGTTTGTTCTCAGTAGGCTTTTACTTTTAGTTGATTCTCTGATTGAGATTTCTCCATTGAGATCAATGCCATCTAAGGCATTGATCTAAGCTGATATGGTTAACCAATGAGTTGTTAGTTCACCCAGGTGCTCGACCTAACTGATTTCAAGCGCGATTTATCTGAGCTCACCGATCGCCTGGGCCATGTCCAGGACTGCCTTTGACGTTGCTGGTTTAAAAGCGCGCCAGCGGGATTTGGAGCAGCTGGCTGCCCAGGCTGATTTTTGGAACGATCAGCAAAATGCCCGCAGGCAAATGCGGCAGTTGGATGATGTGAAGGCCCAGTTGCAGCAATTGCAGCAATGGCGCAATTGCATCAACGATGCCGCTGCCACCCTGGAGCTCTACGACCTTGAGCCCGATGCAGCAATGCTTGAGGAGGCCAATGCTGGCTTGCAGAACCT
>Ga0310098_1000368_pt1 | contig 10271 bp, 18 predicted proteins | sample LakMicMIDCLREDC7_FD_194453 | JGI IMG/M metagenome (GOLD analysis project Ga0310098, IMG submission 194453) | Enriched freshwater cyanobacterial communities from Lake Michigan, Michigan, United States - MI23.DCL.RED.C7 | ecosystem: Environmental > Aquatic > Freshwater > Lake | place: USA...
ACATTTAATTTGGCATATTCACTCGGATACCTTACATTTACAGGTCTATTAGGACTTCCAGCTCGAAAATACATTTGGTGGCCCATCTCGTGAGTGTATGTTCCCAGAACTTTTTCGTTTCTATTTTTAATGCCCATACCTCCAGCATAAGTATCAAGCTCAGCTTTTGACTTTTCTCTGCCCTCCAGTCGGTCTAAATTCACCCGTGTCTCAAGGATTTTTCCCCAGTTTTCTTGATTTACCTTGGGGTCAGCCCGGTGAGATTTATCAAAAGGGCTGTGGAGATTGGCGACGTCGTCGGTGATTTTGATAATGCGGCTATACTTGTCTGTTGACCCATCAACCCCATCCGCGGCTAGAGCAAAGGAGGAGAGGCGCCTGGGCAAATCCTTTATAGACCCTTTATCATCCCGCATTTGCTTTCGAACGGTTTTCAGCATATCTTGCTGCACTGTGTAAGCTTTGTAACCCAGAGAGTCGTTCGACTGTTTTTCTCGTTCGGCTTTTGGCTTAATTTCAGCCTCTAATTTCTTATTTTGTTTGATACGATCTTCAGAAAATTTGATTTGATCAAAGATTTCTTGAGACACTCCCGCTTTTCTTAAGAAATCTACGTATTCCTGGCTAACAGACCAAGGCACATCTTTCTCATTCAATTCCCGAACCCCTGCAGCGCCCGCACGCTCAGCTACGGTTTCGATGGACTGAGTGACGATGACTGCTTGCTTATCTTTTAAAATAAAATCTTGAATTTTTCGAAAGTTTTCGCCGGCTTCTCCGTCAAGCTTGGCTGCGTCATTGAGCATTTTGCCAATGTCCTCCCCCGAGAAGCTAGTTTCGGGTAGGGCGTAGGAACTTTCTTGAAAGTGAGCCAAAATCCTATTATCAACATCTTCACGCGGTCCTACTTTATTACCAAGGCGGCATGTCCCCCCAGTTCCGTAGAAGGTGCCATTGGGCCTCTCGCACCGTGTAAAGGAGAAAACATCAATAGCATTCAGAAGGTTGGCACACCTTTCTAAAGATTCTTCGGAAAAATGCCCAACCACTGCTTGTTCCCCCACGTCGCCAGAAGTTAGCTTGCTACGGGGCTTTTACCCTTTCTTCGAAAGTAGGTCTTGAACCCTGTCTAGCTCAGCACCGATCTTGTCTCTTTCTTCCGTAGTCCACGCTTTTTGCATTGCTTTCTCTAGACGGTTACGTTGTATCCGCAGTCGTGTGTTTTCGTCTACTTTTATTCCAGAAGGCGTTTTTACCGCGCTGCTTTTGCTCGTCTCTTTTGTAATTGACCCACCTAACTCTTTCAGTCGAGTTTGGATGCGGGCCCTGGCGGCCTGTGCAGCTTCCTTCTCTCCCGGAGTTCCGGGGTTTTTTATAAGGGACTCCACGCTTTTTAGCCGCCTTTCAAGATCTTTCTTTTCCTCTTCCGTGCCTTTCCTGCACTTGCCTCCGGTTCCGTAAGCAGTACCGTCAGACCGAACACAACGGGCGAAGTCGTAAGTGCCCTCTTCAGAGAAGTCCACTCCCAACAACCCTTCGGCGAGTTCGGCAAAACGTTCTAGAGCTGGCTCTGAAAAGTAACCTTTCATAATACACTGGGACCTCATTCAGTTTTACCCCTTTGTAGCAACAATGCACCAGCCACTGCCATCACCCTCGACAGTCCAGCGTGCCTTCAGCAGGTTCTTGCTGTACTTCACACGCTTGCCGTTAGTTGAGGGGTAGGTTCCGGTGGCGTGGTCTATTTCCCCCCAGGGGTCGTTACAGATATAGTCGCTACCATCCTTACCGATGACGCAGAGCCAGTGCCCTCCTCCGGAAGGTGCAGATGCTGGGCCATGATGTAATATTCCAATGGGTACGGGAATACCCTGCGAGAGTTGAGAATCGAGAAGGTTGAATGTCCCGTTAGTAACGAACCTTGCAGCCACCCCAAAGTGTTTGAGCACTTGAATCTGGACGGCCGCATCGGTGCTGTCGCCCCTTTTGAATACTTGCTCGACGTACTTGTCATCGCCTTTGGCTCCGGGTAGTGTTCCAGGTTTGAGGAGTTCAGTTAGCATTGCACAGCTTGAGCTGAAGCAAGTGCGTGAGGCATCGCGGTAGTTGTCTCGCTGTGAGAAGTAGGGCACGTTCAGCACAGCACCAACAGCAGGTTGTGTGCGGTAGATTTTGACCCAGTTGGCTTCGTCGGTTAGGAGTGAGGGGTCGAGTGTTTTGATCTTAGCGTAGAGGTCATCGTACGCTGCTCGATGCTTGGGGTTTGCAGGGTCTGCAAACTGGGCAAAGTCAAAGAACTTTTTGCTGTCGAATGCTGGCATTGTACTTATAAAATAAGGGGGCCTTGCGGCCCCTGGGATACTATTTGAAGAACGGAAGTTTCTTTACGAAGTCAATAACTGGTTGGACCGCTTTGAGTCCGGCCTCAATCCGACCCAAGGTCAGAATAATAAGGTCCAGTTTTTTCTCAAGAGCATCGACACGCTTGGTAATCGGTTCGAGTCCCTCTTCTAATTCTGCTTTAAGGAAAGCACCGGGGTCGCCCGACTGAGCGATGCCGCCAATCAGTTTATCAAGTTTCATGCTTCTTCCGAGACTTTTACTTCTACGATTTTCGCGTCACGCTTGGGAATGCGAATAGTTAGCAAACCATTCTTGATGTTTGCCGTAGTATGGTCAGCGTCAATGCGCTGGCCGATGGTGAAGAAAGCAGAGCCGCGAGGAGTTTCCACGGTGAGGCTCCGACCTTCGAGACGCACTTTGACGTCAGACGGTTCCACACCGGGCACTTCCACTTCTGCTACCGCGGCGTCATCTTCCGAGGTAATACGATAGTTTAGGCCGGAGCGATTGTTCGTCTGAGCAAAGGGGGCTTGATTGAACAGTTCAGACAGAGTCTGAAACTCACCAAACAAAGGGCTACGAACGAGGTTAGTCATGGTTCTCAGGGCGCTAGGCGCAAAAGGGTGAGACGTCAGTTACCTGACAACACCATTATACCCCCTGGTCCTCTTTTGTAAACTCGTTTGCTGCAACTTTGGTCGCTGGTTTCTTAACCGGTGCGGGAGCAGAGTCGTGCACGCTGACCTTGATGGTGCGAGCCTCAGGGGCCTCAGGGAGGGGGATCGACAGGGTCAGCAAACCCCACAGGATGTCTGCTTTGATCTTGGAGACGTCGACAGTAGGGTCGATGGGCAGAGTCAGCTCGCCACGGTCGCAGCAGACACTTAGAGTGTTACGCTCAAAACCGACACCGATGGTGGAGGGGTCAACACCCGGGACTTCCACCTTGACCTCAGTTGAGGTCTCGGTTTTAATGGTTGTGTGAGGCAGGGTCAGCACTTGAATGACCTCACCTTGGCCGCTTTTGGGCTGAGAGAGAACGAGGTTTTTTGTGGTTGTGTTTGACATGTTAGTTGGGTGGTGTGTTAGGTTTTACCCGCTTATCCTTCTTATAAGGGCGTCTCTTCAGGCTTTTAGTCGAGGCTAGCTCTTTCTTTATGGCAGCCAGCCTGTTGATAGTCTCTTTCAGGGAGAAAACCCCATTGGTCATTTTTTGTGGTCTCTGAGCTGTTTGATTAATATGCTAGCGGGGTGACCCTGGCTCTGCAGTGTCTTGACTTTCTGCCGCTTCTCTTCCAGTGTTTGCTTGTCTTCGCCGAACTGTGCGGGTTTGACACCTGGGGTCTCAGGCTTCTTTACGCAAGGCGGCTTCTTCTGGGCTGGGTCTTTCTTTGTGGCAGGGTCTGACTGCGCGGCGGTTATGGGCTTGGGCTCCTGGGGAGCTGCGTCAGGTTTCTTGGCCTCTTTGGGCTCCTCTGGCTTTTTCTTCTCGGGGCAAGGCTCGCCACCAGACTGAGGCTCGGCGTGGTCTACCTTGCAGTAACCCGCCCCCACGGCCCTGGTGTTGGGCGGGCACTTCTTTTTTATGGCCTGGATGTAGCCAGCCTTGTCAGGGTTGGGGTTCTTGCAAAAACCCGCCCCTACCGCTTGAGTGTTGGGCGGGCACTTTTTCTTGTTCGCAGGAAAGAACTTGTCTGCGGGGTTGGCGAAGTCGAGCATGTCATTGACCTGCTCCAATGCCTCTTGTGAGAAACCTGGTACGTCCATCATCCTAACATCCTGAGGCCAAAAACTTCTTTGCTGCTGCCACCCTGAGGGTTGCCAGGCCCCTTGGGAAGTGCTGGGCCCGACAGCATTTCGGGTTCGTCCTGTTTGGGGTTGTTTTTCCGAACTTTTGCTGACACCAGCTCGTTGGGGTGCTTGCGGTCTTTCGGCCCAAGGTCAGGGTTCAGGTCTTTCCCTGGTCCCTTTCCGGTGTCAAACTGCTTCCCCCAGTCGAGGTTGGCGTTGGAGAAGTCCAGAAGGGCCGCCACTTTGTCGGAGACTTCCTCGGAGTACCCCATGGACTGAAGTCGTTCCGAGTGTTTGCACTCGCTTATGGCGATGGCGAGAGCTTGGTCGCGGCTTTTTACCACAGGGCCATTCTCGCCTGAGTGGAGGTCACCAGACTTCCACCGACGCATCTCGTCGCCTACACAGTTTTTGCCCTTCTTAACTGGCATGACTCACTTATTCTTGGAGTACCGGCCCAGGAGGCTTTTACCAGCGTTGACGATAAGTTGGAGAGTGGAGTTGGACTTCAGCTTATCGTTAGCAGCGATCCACTGCTCGAAGACTAACCAAAGACCCAAAACGATGTATCCGTTGGCCTCCAAGAAGGCGAAAAGAGCGGCGACTGACATAGTAGTATCCTAAACTAGTCAGTTTTACCCTCTACTGCTCCCCATAAGCAATGGACTGCAACTCCCACAACTTGTCCGCGGCCCACTCTCGTTCCTCTTCAGAGGAAGATTCACCTTCCACGTATTTCAAGACCATGCTGATCTCGGCGTCAGTAAGAGACGTCATAGCTTTCCTGAGATCTTTAGAGAGAACGTACTCCACGTCTTCTATGTATATGAACTCTTTAGTAGCCCAGTCCTCAGGTTGGTTATCATAGGTGATGTGATAATTGTAGGAAGACATATCGCACATGATAACTCGGTCCTCGTCTATACCGAGCTCCTTGGCTATCTCGGCGTAGGACTTACCTTCTTTCAATAGCTCATCCACTTTGTTCTTGTGGTTGGCCACCCACCTTGGGGTCCGCACCATGCGAGACTGGTCCCTTAGAGCGTGTTGGATGTACCCCCGGGCCGTAGCCCAAGCATAGGTGCTGTACTTAACACCTTTAGAGGGGTCATGCCTAGTGGCAGCCACACATAGGGCGAAGTTTGCTATGGCCTCCAGGTCATCCCTAGTAAGGCACCCCGTGGTGCCCCCCGTGAGACCCTTAGCGCGGTGAGCCAGCCTACCTGCAATCCAAGCATGCTCAGCAACCAGGCGTTGCTGCTCCCTGGTTAGAGGGGGGTGTCTCTTACTTCTCCTCTTCACGCTAGGCCTCGCATGCTGCACACTCAGAGTACTTGGGCTCTTCAACATGCTTTTCTTTAAGGGCAACATAGTCAGTATAGCCACCGACATGCTTTTTGTAAAGCCACATCTGAGGCACTGTTTTCCACTCTGAGTTCCAGTACCCCTTGTCAACGGCCTCCTGCTTTGTGATCTCTTCGTAGGTGATGCCCTCAAGTCGTAGGGACTCTTTCAGTTTATCACACCACGGGCAATCTTTCTTGGTGACAACCAGAGCCGGCACTACCTTCTTCTTAGTCAGCAATGATGAGGACTTCAAGTAGTACAGAGACTTGAGCCCGTTCTTCCACGCTGATAAGTGAAGTCGCATAATGTAGGCTGGGTCACTCTCGGGGTCTACGAACAGGTTGAGAGACTGGCCTTGGCAGATGAACGGCTGGCGATCAGCTGCTTGCTTGACGAGTTCGAACTGGTCGATTTCACGAGCGGTCTGGAACACCTCTTTTTCCTCATCGGATAGGCATTCCAGTCCCTGAACACTGCCCTTAGCCTCCAGAATCTGCTCCCAAATCGACTCATCTACTCCGCGCTTGCAGAGTAACTTCTCGAGAACTGGGTTTTTCCTTACGTAGGTCCCTTTGGCCTGTTTGGCGACAAAGTAGTTTGAGTCAATCGGCTCAATGCCTTGACTAAATGCTCCGCTAATAACCGAATTTGTCCGAGTAGGAGCAACAGCCAGAAGATGAGTATGACGTAGACCACTGCCAACACACCACTCAGGCTCCCCGAATCTTTTAGCCAGTTCTCTTGATGCGGTCTCTGACTTGTTGCGAATCCACTGATGAGCCTCAATGTTCAACTCCCTGGCTTGTGATGATTTGAAAGGTAGACCTAGCTTTTGGTACAAGGTGTGGAGGCCCATAGTCCCCAGACCCAATGCCCGGGACTTCTCTGCGAACCTCACGGCTCGGCCCAGCCCCACCTTGTCCTTGGCTTTGCGAATGAACTCGGTGACGACGGCCTCTAGAAGGTGGATAGCCACCTCAGGTACTGTCCGTCCGCTGGTGGGTGATTTCCAGTCTTTAAACTCGTCATAACGCGACAGATTTAGGGAACTCAGAACGCACACAAATGAGTGGTGCTCGTCAGTGTGGAGGAAGATTTCGGAACACAGGTTCGAAGTTTTCACACTCAGACCACGGTCTTTGTAGCACTCGGGATTCTGTGCGTTGGCATTGTCGATGAAGACAAGGTAAGGAGAACCGGAGATCATCCGAGTTTTCAGGACTTCGCCAAACAGCTCTTGCTTGTGCGCATCACCGGCAATCATTGACTCTACCCACTCGTCACTGATAGTGAGAGCGACATTAGAATCAACAAACTTGCGAGGATCACCTTTGCTATGGTCTTTAGCTCTAAGGAGTTCTGGGACATCGGGGTGGTCAATAGGTAGATAGATAGCGAACGAGCCACGCCTTACGTTGCCTTGCGACACCACGGCGGCCTGGTCGTACTGCTGTGCCCAAGGGACGATACCCACAGACTTGCCACCACCAGTGATAGGAGCTCCTGAGGGACGGACGTCGCCAAAGTAGATTCCAACACCACCACCGTTCTTAGACAGGCAAGCTACCTCCTTCAGATGAGAGTAGATACTACTAATGCTGTCACTGAGGTGTACTGAATAACAACTAACCGGTAGGGCTCTACTCGTTCCGAAGTTAGCAGCCACGGGAGAAGCGAGGCCAAGCCAACCGTTCCAAAGACAGTCAAATAGGTCTTGATAAAGGCTTTCATCTTCATTGATTTTAGAGGCGGCTGATGCCACTCGTTGGAACATTTTACGTGGTGTCTCACCCGGCAGCAAGTACCCGGCCGATAGCGTGTGCATGCCCTCTTCTGAGAGCCATTGGGGTGCTATAGGTTGGGTCATACTAGGCTGAGATCGAGTGTTTTGAGATTAACGCCCATGAAGTCTTGAGTCGGTTTGCTTACGTAGTTGCCCCCATCTTTAGACTGAGCGAAGAAGTCAGTGCTTGTCGCCCCGGCCATAATAGGGTGGAACCAAGACTTTACGCGGTCTGCTGCTTCCTTATCAACGTGGAACAAGGGGACGGATATTCCGAGCTTTGTCAGCCTTTCGTTTGCCCGCCACCGAACGTACTGCTTTGTGTCGTGAAGGGTGATAGTGCCGAGGTTTCTACCGTTGAAAATCTGGTCAAGAAACGCTTCTTCGTTGCGAAGAACTGCTTTGAAACCTTGGCTGATTGACTCAGCTTCTTCAGGGGTCAGGGGATCCTCTTTGATCAGCTCCTGGAAGAGGGCGATTCCGGTGTCGGAGTGTTGCTGCTCGTCAAGCGCAGACCAAGAAATGATTTGAGCGATTCCCTTGAATCTTCCGGTGAGGTTGAGAGAGAGCAGAACGGCGAAAGAGCTGAATAGAGAAACACCTTCGCCAGCACCGCTGAACACAGCAAGAGACTCTTTAACCCCTCTATTTTCGAGGAAGTAACCGATTTTTTGCTGGGCAACCGGGTCTCCCAGGAAGGCTTCAAACTCATCTAATCCAAGTGTGTCAGAGAGCAAATTGTATGCTTCGGCATGAACTATCTCCGAAAGTGCGAAAGCTCGAGCAACCGCTGCGATCTCGTGTTTGGGGAACCAGTTGGGAACCCCAGACCAGTAGTCACTGACGTGGCACTCAAGCTGAGTGAAACCACGAAGGATCCCACCGATAATTTCTTTTTCCTCGCTAGAGCTAGACTGCCAGTCTCGAATGTCAGACTCTAAGCTAACCTCCTGGGGCCTCCACTGTGAGGACTGTGCCTTGTGGTATGCCTCGAAAAAGTCGGGGTACTCGAACGACCCATCAACCTTGTATGCTTCCCTGTAATCTCGAATGCTCATCCTGCTGCCACCATTGGGGTTGTTCACTGTATTTCCAAGCCGCATAGTGCTTGGTGTGCATGTAGCGGCGATATGCCTCTACGCTGCTGATCGTTAGATCGGTTTTGAGTTCTTCGGGCATCGCACGTACAAATGGCGTGTGTCCGACATAAGTTTTTAGGTGGCCACCGTTGCTTTCGAGTAGACGTTTAGCGTCAAGGTGGGCTTGTAGGCAGCTGTGGATCTTTCCGTAGCGCCTGTGGTACTCGGCACAGATAGCAAGACCGTGAGTGATCATCCAAGCGACATTCTCTTTGCTTTCTCGACCCCACTTAGTGCAGGGGTGATTCTTATGCGTCGCTTTGTAGAAGTCACCGTCTTTCTTTTTTAGACCCCCGTAGTTTAGAAACTCTTCGCTGAAGTTTGCTGCGAGCATCTGGGCATTTTCCAGAGCCATTTTTACAACGAGCTTGTCTGGTAGTGCGTAAGCTGCCTTGTAGGGGCAATCATCAGTGACAAATAGGTTCATGTTGTTTTGAACATCGGATTAATTTTAACAGTGAAAAGGGCGAGTAAACTCAGCCTTCCATCTTGGCGTATGCTTCCATTCGGGTTTGTTCCCGCTGGACCATATCGAGGTAGCCTTTCTCAAGCTCTTTGAGTTCGGCTCGTTGCTTTTTCTGGTTGCGCTCGGCCAAGGCCCCAATGACCCAGAAGACGAGTGTGTTCCCAAGAAACGAACCGATGGCGGCTCCAGTAGCGATTGCCAGAAAGGTCATGAACCTTGCCCCCGGTAGCGCTTACGCCGGGCTCGATTGGGGGTTGCAGCGAGGTTGGTGTTACGGCTGCGACCCTGTGCCGACATCTTCGGTTTCGACTCCATCTTCGTGGATCCCGTTGGTGAGCTCTTCGGTTTGGCCATCTTGTCCTAAAATAGTGTCGAGGTTGTTTTTTAATGCTTCGGTGAACGCTTCGGTGAAGAGTTCGATGTGTTCGGGAGACTGGTTCCAGTGGGCCAGCCACTCCCCGCACTCCGTGTCGTCGGGAGCTTCGAGGGTGAAACCTTCCTCGGTGTCTTCAACTGTGAGGTCGTCGAAAGCACCAGGGTTAGGCCACCAAAACTCAGTAGGTTTCAGAGAGTCGGTTGACTGCATGAGCTAAAAGCACGAAGAATGCGATTGAAGTGACGGTGAAAACCGAGGCGGCCATTACCAAAACCCAGGAATAATCTGGCCGGTAACGGCATAGGCACCTAGGGCGGCAATGACGCCGAGCATAGCTAGGCGGCCATTGAGTTTTTCAGCTTTTTCGTTGTGGTTCACAGTGTAAGTCTCGTCGGTGTACATAACTGGCTCTTTGGCAAAAACATTCTGCCTATCGCCGTCTTCAGTAGAAACTGTCATAGTTGTTTGAGTGTCAAGGTTACTATAGGATTGAGAGAACAGAAGTAAACTTAAATTAGGAACATTTGTTCAAGAGTCAGCCGGTTCTGTTCGAGTCTCAGCCGGCTCTGTCTCTTTTTTGCGGCTTTCCGCACCTTTCGCTCTTTCAACCAGAGTTGGAAGTAGGCCAACTCACCTTGGGAGAAGAGATGGGGTTGCTCCAGTGCATGTTTCGCGAGCTTGCGTTTCTTAGTCATCGCTTCACCTCCTGGATCGAAGTTTCGATCGGATTGAAGTGTTCGATAAGAACCCTCATCCCTTTCATCGAGTCCATGTCTCCGCAGGTATAGACATCGATCGCACACGACCCTTCCTCGGGGAATGTGTGAATGGAGATGTGTGACTCCGCCAGAGCGTAGACGATGGTCACACCCTGGGGGTGGAACTGATGCGAGAAGCGGTTGAGCACAGTGGCTCCGCACACTTCGACGGCTTTTTCAAAGGCAGCTTTGATGCCGCCGAGGTCGTCTAAAAGATGGAAAGAAATGCCGTAAAGGCTAACAAGAACGTGATGGCCCAATCATAAAT
>Ga0310098_1000369_pt1 | contig 10252 bp, 7 predicted proteins | sample LakMicMIDCLREDC7_FD_194453 | JGI IMG/M metagenome (GOLD analysis project Ga0310098, IMG submission 194453) | Enriched freshwater cyanobacterial communities from Lake Michigan, Michigan, United States - MI23.DCL.RED.C7 | ecosystem: Environmental > Aquatic > Freshwater > Lake | place: USA: Michigan...
AATCTATTTGGAGTTTTTTATTATTGGTGTTGTTTTGTTTAATTTTTTCTCGAATTTTTCAGAGGTTTCCAGGGTATCATATTACTTCATGCCCTTCGGATTGATAATATTTTGTAACGTCACTGAAATGATGGTGGCGCTAAAGCGGATTATTGCAAGATCTCTGTATATTGTACTATATACTGCTTCAACTATTTTGGCTTTTTCGAATCTTGAGTTATTGAGATTAAGTGGCGCAGGCTTTCCAAGCTTGTTGAATTACAATTCAATTATTGCAAAATAGCAATAATTGAACGCATATTTTCAATTGGCTCTTGAGGTCGCCTCTAGATATCAACAAGGTACTTGATTGTATCATGATTATGATTTATTGAACAGTTTTGGGGCCTAGCTTTGGCTAGCGAAGCGAAGCTTCTGGGTAGGTAATGTAATAGCTACAGAACTCTTGGACAAAAATCAGTTCTTTAAAAGTCTTACTAAGTCTATCCCATGGGAATCATCTCCCCCGACTGCTTGACAAGGGGTGCCTGATAGAGCGTAAATATATTGCTGGTCTCAAAAGGATTTATCTGTTAATTCTTTTCAGGATGCTCATACTCCAGCAGCCCTTCAACCTCAGCGATGAGGAGCTTGAATTCTAGATGAATTATAGCCTCTTATTTAAGGTCTTTGTCGGCCTAGGCGTAATGAACAACGTTCCAAATCCGTCCACAGTCGCCTTCTTTCGAGAGAAACTTTGGAAGGCTGGCGTGATCGAAGAGCTCTTCGAGATGTTTGAGTCATACCTGTGCTCCCAGTATCTCCAAGCCCGTGTTGGTCAGATCATCGCATCCATTCTCTTCCCTGTCCCCAAGACGCAGGCTTCTGCGCAGCAGCAGCAATGCAATACCCGCGAGGAGATTAAGGAGATCAAAGCAGGAGAGCTGCAAGATCGCTGGGATAAGAACCCAGGTCGATTGTAGCAAAAGAACTTAGATACTCCCTGAACAAGGGAAAACGATATCAATTACTACGTCTATAAAAATAGTATTTGCATCGAAGAAGACCATGGCATCGTCAGCCGATATCCTGTTATATTTGCCAATAACTACGACAGTTAAAAGATTCTTAGGTTGTTGGATCTCTGAAACGAAGATAAATTTGTCTGCGCAGACTCAGAGTATTCCGGTGAATCCATTGAGAGTTTGTTGAAATACGTTAGCTTCGAAAGCCTGATCCGTAAAAAATACTCGCAATCATCAGCTGAGCGACGCAGCAATAGAGTTAAATCGTGTTAAATCAGCAATTAGAGCATGCATTGAGCATATATACGGCAGCATGACCGTGACAATATGTGGAAAGTTGACTAGAAAGATTGGGTTTCCGATAACCCAGGCTTGGTGGGGCCTCAAGAACCTAACCTTCACCTTTCTCTGGTATACACAGCGATCTAGTCGAGTAGCGGTCACAGTAATAATCTCGCGTATAATTTACCAGGGTTCAGATGACTTTGCCAATGATCAAGATACAAGTTTTGTGTACTGCCCCTCTTGGGTGGCTTTTTTATTACCATAGAGCCACTGCTAAGAACTAATTATTCGAGGTGCCCTTGACATGATTTTATCTGTTGTAATGCCTTTAATCCGAGTTCATGGTTTTCTTATTGAAACACTTATGTCTATCCAGGCGCAAACCTTCAAGGATTTCGAACTGGTAATCGTCTGCGATACAGAAATCTTTCATGATGTCAGTAAATTGCTGAAGACTGGAGGTTACTCTTTTGATTACAAGATAATTCAAACAGCCTTACGAGGCTTTGCCTTTGCTGTCAATCTTGGAATAGCATCCTCATCGGGTAAGTATATTGCACGCTGGGATTCTGATGATTTATGTGATCCGAATCGTTTTTCAAGACAACTTGAAGAATTTTCTAAAGATCCTCGGCTTGGTGTAGTCGGAACTAGAGCATTGATCGTTGACGAAAAGGGGGAGCCCAGCCAGTTTCAAAAGTTTAAATATTACGAGAGCAATAAAGCAATTCGACGAGCATTAAAATATAGGCAGCCGTTGGTGCATTCCGCGCTTATGTTTCGGGCAGATGTACTTTTTCGCAATAGGGGTTATTTGTATGGCCACACTTCCGAAGATCATGAGCTTTTTATACGGATAGCACGCGATAAGCAGATTTATTTTAAAAATCTGCCTGATGTATTAACCTATTACAGGAAGCATTCATCCCAACTTACTGATGTCTCTAATTCAAAGAAACATTTTTATGAAATCGCTGGATTCATGTTTACGGAATTTTTGCGAACATTGAATCCGCTCTACCTTGTCGGCATGTGGGTTAACTTTCCACCCTTGCGTAATCTCCGCTACCGATACCGTGCACTTCTCATGGCAATTTCCAGGAAGGTTTAGTATGTTTATTTTTACTGGTTGTACCGGTTTCGTCGGCAGCATATTTGTAGATTTTCTCTCGCAAGAGTTCTACTGTGTTATTAGTTTAGATAATTTTGAGCCGAGCAGCTGCGATTCTTAGATAAAGCTTTAAAAGTCCTGCGTTCAAGTTAATTGAGATGGATTTCTTGGATCTTGATGCGTTGAAACTTGATTTTGTCGCTGGCTAGGCTGTATTCCAGTTGTTGGCAAATCTGGACTTGATTAGGTGGAAAACCCCGCAAGCAGCCCTGACGGGCTAAGCTTGTACACAAGTATTGGTAGGTAGGCCAAAGCCATGAATCGGATCTAATTCCAGTTAAGGCTATCCTTGGTCCATCTCATGCAGCTCTACGGAACCGAAAAAATGCGAAGCCGCATTAGCGCTAGCACGGCGGCAAGATGTTTTTCTTTGCCCTCATTGTGCTCGGCAGTAGTACGGTTCCATCCATGGTAGGCATGACAAATGTGGCCGGTGCCGTAACTGGCGCCACCAATCCACCTTCAACATCAGTATAAGAATCGAGGCAAGGAAGTCGCCTTTGGTCACCTGGTTCCTAGCCTCCTATTTAGTTGGGTACGCAAAGACTTGTATATCCATACTTGCGCTGCTGCCCAACTTGGGATCTTTATTTTTATCATAGCTCATACAAAACAAAATTATGCAGTTGATAAGCGAGCAAGAAGATTTCTTCGTAATGCGGGTAAAGGTACAGATTGATGATTCTCAGTAGGACGGTGAACACTGTAGTGGCAAGCCTGTTCGTCCATCCGAGAATAGAGTTTCGATCATCGCAGCTGCTTCGGTCGATGATGCTGGCGATCCTCAGCAGATGTAGGCTTCAACTGTAACTACCTTTTCATTTGATGCCATTGCAGACTGAGCCCAAGATGCTTTAGCGCCGGATTGGTAGGTAATCTCAGATGGATGGGCTGCTTCCGCACAGTAATAGAAGACGGTTGTATTTCATCAGGCAATAAGTGCTCATTTTGAAAGTCGCCAGAATTTTCTTAGTTCAAGACAGTTCTTAGCAATTTAAAAACAAGTTTTAGTGGCACTTTCCACGCTCTGCGTTATTAAAAAAATACTTGAACCCCTTTCTGGTTACTTTTAGTTTTCGCTTTAATCGGCGATTTAACATCATATCGTTGACAGATCGGGTGTTGCAGACAGTCTGCCGTTGCCTCACCTTGCCGAAACGCCTCCAAGGGAGTGTGGAGATCACTACCTAATTAAGTAAATTTATGCTGTTATGTTGACTAGCCTCATCTTCCCCTTGTTATGCTTGTTTGGCTGCAATTATCTTGCCCACGTAGTCTTTCTAGATCTATCCCTTTATGTGTCTATTTTAGCTTTCACAAACAAGGCCTATTTTTAATTTTAATGCTTTATCATCTTTGCCACTTTTATTATCATGCCTAAGCAAAGTTTCTGTGATTACATCAGCATATTATTTGACTCCCTTCCATTGATAGATGAATCTCAAATTGAGCGTTTAACTTCCGAGATCTATCAGCGGCTTGATGGTCAACATTCAGTGTTCCTCCTTGGAAATGGAGGGAGTGCAGCAAATGCTCATCACGTTACAGGTGATTATACCAAAACATTTGCATTAAAACGGCAGCGCTTGCGTGTTGAATGTTTGTCGGATAATAACTGTTTTATTACAGCAGCAGCAAATGACATTGATTTCTCCGAAGTTTACGAGATTCTCATTGGTACGAAGATCTTACCAGGTGACCTCATGATTTTTTTATCTGGCAGTGGAAATTCAATGAACCTGGTTAAGGCCGCGCGCGCTGCAATTAGGCATAATGTTACAGTGGCGAGCATTATCGCATTTAATGGTGGTGCCCTTAAGGATCTTAGTTCAATAGCTATACATGTACCAGTTTCAGACATGGAAGTTGCCGAAGATGCTCAAATGATTATTCTGCATCACATTAAACAAAATATATGCACAATGCTTGATGATATTCCATCAGATCGTCAACATATTTTGACACCTAAATATTCTAAGCGTATCGCAGAGGGCCTCGTATCATGATTTTTGCTGCAAAGGCACCGTATCGAATCTCGCTGTTAGGTGGAGGATCAGATCTTGATTGGTTTGTAAATGGTTATGATTACGGTTTAACTCTAGGATGTGCAATCAACAAGTCTTCTTATGTATTTCTTGGCAGCAGACCTCCATATTCTCAACGAGGAATACTTAACTATTCTTCTCGTGAAGAGTATATCAACGTAGATTCCATCTCTCATCCCCTTATTAGGAGTGTATTTAAACGATATAATGTTAACTCTCCGATTGAATTAGCTTCGTTTGGGGAGGCTTCAGAAGGCTCAGGTCTTGGAGGCTCATCCTCATTTCTCCTTGCATTGATAATTTCTACATTGAAAATGCAGTCTATTAGTGTTTCATCTTTTGATGCAGCTGCCATAGCTTGTTCTATTGAGATCGAGGAACTGTCTAAGCCTATTGGACGGCAAGACCAGTATCTTTGTGCCTTAGGAGGTTGCCAAGCTCTTAAATTTTTACCTAAAGGTATAGTCGAGATTATCGACTTTAAAAGTAAATCTGAACTAATAAGCTCTTTCTGCCAATCCCTTGTACTCGTTTCAACCGGAATCAGTCGGCCTGCCAGTGGTGTTCTTAGTAAAGTTAAGTCTGAACAGACTTTGTCTGTTCCAATAATAAAAAAAATAAGAGATCTTACGGACGAATTCTTTAATTATTATGTAAACCCACCTGTCTCTTCCCATGACTTTTCAGCAGCACTTGAACACTTTATGCTGCGGGCATGGTCAGAGAAGAAGCTACTTCCCGGTGTAATGACTCCTGAACTTGAGGCTATCGAAGCCACGTTAGCACTCAATGGCTATACTGTCCTTAAGCTTTTAGGAGCTGGTGGTGGTGGCTATTTTCTTTGTAAATCATCTGGTTTTGGTAATACAAAAAAAGTTCTTGAAAATCTCAATCTATCCTTTTCAACGCTAAACGTAAGTGCTTACGGTTGCCAATCTTGGAGTTTTTAGTTTATGGTTAGCCAGTGTGTTATAACCCTTGGCGGCGAGGGCTCCAGATTTAAAGAGATATCTGGTTCTATACCAAAGCCATTGTTCCTCATCAATGGTATGTCTACACTTGAGAGGGCAGTAAAACTTCTTCGTAGTTTCGGTATCAGTAAATTTATTTTCCTTTGTGGTTACAGAGTATTTGACTTTGAGCCGCATGCTCGTGAACTAGAACATGCTTATTCTGTATCTATCTCTATTTATACAGAGAATTACCCTATGGGTGAGGCAGGCGCACTTTTTAAAGTTAATCACCTGTTACAGGATGCCTTCATGTTTCTTAATGGAGATATTGTTTTTAATTTAGATGTTAAGCGCCTTCTTTGTTTTCATGCCGATGTTTCTTCTGATATTACTCTTGTTACACACCTTTCAACCCATCCATATGATTCTGACTGCATTCTAGAAGATCCTTCTAGATTAATTCAAAAATATAAAACTAAGAATGATTTTCGCGCTGACTCAGGTTGTTATCTTGGAAATGCAGGCTTAGCTGTTATTAAGAAATCAACAATTGAAAGACTTATGCCAGAAGGTGAGCTGCTAAATAAACCTGATTTATTCTCTGGTCTTGTTATATTAGCTTTAAGTCATGGATTAAAAGTTGCAAGTTACAATACAACCGAATATTTAAAGGACATGGGTACGCCAAAACGTTTTTATGAAGTCTCAACTGCATTGGCTTCGGGGCTCGTCGATAAGTTGTCTTATGTGAATACTCAAAAAGCCTTGTTCATTGATCGTGATAATACTCTAGTTACATGTGCGGAAGGATCTTACCTTTATGACGCCAATCACATTAGTCTAATTGTAGATAATGTTAAGAAGATATCCAAGCTTGCTCTTGATTTTAACTTTGTTGTGTGTATTTCGAACCAGCCTCAGGTCTCTATGGGACTTTGCTCCTCACGAGATGTTAATATCATCAACGGTTTAATTGCCGAACAGTGCATTAATCACGGTCTCTTTATTTCTGCATTTTATTATTGCCCTCATCATCCCGACGGTGGATTTGATGGTGAAGTGAACGCGTTAAAAGAACGTTGTTTTTGTCGCAAGCCAAGCCCTGGCCTTGTCCTCCGAGCTGTTCTTGAAAGGAATATTAATCTTTCTCAGTCTATGTTTGTGGGCGACAGTTGGCGAGATCAAGAGATCGCGGCTCGGTTGTGCATTCCATATCAAGATGTTTACCAGCTATAGCCGCCTCTTCGCCAATAAAAGTATCCCGGAAGACAACGATATCCTTTGAAGATTGACATTAATTCCACTTTGGATTGGTAGTATTACAATAAGTTATCTTCTCGCTTTCTCGATTCGAATGTTAATCTGTGCTGTAGTATTCTCCAAATCTTTTTCTGTTGCCCATTATGTGCTAAGAGTTGTCTTTGGCCCCCCAACTATTTAACTTTATGATTTCGCGAAAGTAGTTTCCTTGTCCATAGTTTAAGGTCTTCTGTTTCTAAAGTTTTCATGATTGCCTTCAGTTTGCGTAAGTTCCTCTTCTTTGCGCAAGATGCTGGATGAGTTATCGGATTTAATCCTATTTACAATTTGCTTGGTATTTAGAGTGTTTTCGACGGGTATCGTAAAGTTTCAACTGATCTAGTCTTCATTTATGAGTAGCAAATGCTTCTAACTAGATGCTTCATTGTCTTGATCTTTTATCCTGTCTTAATTGCCTGCAGAGATCGTATTTGTCGATTTTGACTAACTACCCAGTCTTTGTGACTATTGCCCCATAATCTAAGTATGCTGGGATGCCCGCCTTTTAATCATTTACAATTAGATTTATTGACTCTTGTTTGCAGTATAACTCTAGGTTTTTTGAAGTGATTTGCCTTTATTAATTTTGCTTTTTTCGAAAACTTGTGTTGGTTCCGAGCTGTGTCCTATTCCTCGCATAGATTTGCTTAATATTGGCAGATTTTTCTACTTCTTCAAATGGACATCCGAACATTGCGGCTAGCAGGCATGCATCTATTCCGACAATAAGATTATCGTTCGCTATTTATTCCTGTTGCACTAGTGTTGATTTGAAATTTCTGCTACTGCTAATCTGATCGCCTCCCTTGAGTTAAGTTTTGGCTTCCATCCGTACGAAATAGCTTTTGAGATATTATACTCAAATCTTGGGATATCGCCTTTCCATCCGTATGGAGTAGTGCCATATTTTATAGTTGCGGTGCTTGACACTGCGTCTCTTACACATTCTGCAATCTCCCTGACCGTAATTGAGTCATTGGCAGGTCCGAGATTAAATATAGGATTCACTCCCTTTGTCACCTGTATGCTTGAGAGGTGCGTCATTGCATCGACTAGATCAGAAACATGCAGGTATGATTTTTTTTGAGACCCATTACCTAGGACTTCAAGAGTGGCGGGGTTAGATTTGAGTTTATTGATAAAATCGTAAATCACTCCATGAGTTGCGGGCGTTCCAACTACATTTGGGAATCTAAATACAAATAAACTTTCCAGGAAATCATGCATGGCCGCATAGCATATGGCTTCAGATGCAAGCTTCATTGCCCCATAGTTCGAAATTGGCATTAGAGGTGCTGTCATTTCGGAGATAGATAATTCTCCATGATCTCCATATATAGCAGAGCTTGATGCAAGAATGAATCTTTTTATCTTTTCTTCCTCGCAGAGTTTTAGCAAGTTAAACGTTGTCATGAAAGTATCTTTAAGGTCGATCGAAGGATCTTCGGTTCCAGATGGGATGTCTGAATTGGCCGCAAGATGCCATATTGTGTATTTGGTTGACCTATCCGCTTTGCATGAGTTTATTGGCATACTATTTTCGAGTATAGACCAGGCCTCTTTTAGGTCTTTGTAGTCTGCGATATCTACTTTTATGGATTGTAGCCGATTTAGATATTTTTTGTCATCTAGCAATGCGCCCAGTTCGTTGGAGTGGGCATTTGAATGGTTGTCGAATATTGCTACACTATCGTTCGTATTTGAAAGAAGATGGCGGGTCAGGTTGATTCCAATGAAACCAGCTCCGCCAGCGACAATGTGGAGTTGATGATTTTCCATTTTTTTACCCTTTCCATTTATCCTAGCACCTCTCTAGATTCGTTTTGTTTAGCACTGAAGCCCCTCCCCTCTTTCTGCAAAGATGCCGCCTCTGCTGTTCGACCACATCCACCCACCAGGTTGCTTGATGGGGCACAGCAATGCGTCGTTACAGCGAGATGCTCTAACCTGATGTGAGAAGGCGGATGAGTCCGCCTGCGCTGCCTGGAGCTGGGATATGTCCTATCTACTTACAAGCTTCAAAGGGATCAGGCTTTGCCTCTACCCAGAGATTGAACTATGGAGAAGAAAGGTCGTAGAATCGGATATGGAAAATAGCGAGGATCCCTGCCTTGCGGCCGAACTCATCAGCAGAGCTTGTCTGCGCGAACGGATCGGTAAGCGCAGCCTGCAGCCTCTGATTCTCCATGCTGACAATGGCAATGCACCAGCCCTAGGCTTCTAAAAGAGTTGCGAGTAGCCACCCTGGAGGTGCGGCTAGAAGAGCTTGGTGTACTGAGATCCTTCTCCAGACCAAGGGTCTCAAACGACAACCCTTACTCAGAGTTGTTGATCCGCACCATTAAATACCGCCCTGATAATCCGCGCTAGCCAGTCACCAGCAAGAAGCAAGCCTGCTTGTGGGTTTTAGATTTTGTTGAGTGGTACAACCACAGGCGTCGCCACAGCGGCATCAAATTTGTAACGCCCGAACAGCGCTACAACGGCGAGTCTGTGACAAATCTGCGAACACTGCGGGCGGTTTTACGTGCAGGCCCCGGAACTCCTCCAAGGTGATTGAAACAATCCACGCACTGCTAGCTACAAGCGGAAGTTTTTTTGATTAACCCTCAACTTTATGCAGCAACACTCAGTCCGCTACCGTGGCAGCAACTGTTTGCTTAGCAGTGGCATCTTTCCCGGCAGTTACCGAGCCTGATTACTCGTTCTAAGCAAAGCTCTACTTTCATGAACGGATTTGGGCGGATTTGTTTTTATGTACTCTGCGCCTGGATAGTTCTGCAAGATTAGCCGGCCGAAGCATGCCTGCACTAGGTTTACTTTGTATTTCAGTGACATTTGTGATCGGTGACTTGTGCGTGCAAAATTTTTCTGCAGTTGTTCATTGTTTACTTAACAAGCGTGGCTCATCTGTTTCCCATTCGATCCAATATCGATTTTGATTTAAAATATTTTCAGGCACTCTAATTCTCTCTCCCCTTGCTTTGTCTGTTATGTTTATCCCATAAGAAAAGAATTGGTAATAAATTCTGTCAACGAGGCCCCCCTTGTTTAGCATTTGCCCTGCCTTCGGGGCTTTCGCTGCAAGTGAAGTATTAAAGATCTTATCAGTTTGCAGCAAGGGAATTGGAATCCTTGGTCCATGATCACTCATTATAATTATTCTTTCGTACATCTTAGCCTTACCTTGGTCGTGCAGTATTGTATTAATAGATGCCATATAGCAAGCATCTGCATTTTCTAATTGATCTATTAAAAATGTGTTCTTGCCACTTTTCTTTTCCTCTTGGCATTTTGTACTTAAGGGTTTTTCCATGATATCATGATAACCGGTGTCATGAAGAATGTCTATACTATTTTTTCTGCTACCTGTGTTATTTATTGCGATTAACTTTGATAACTTAGTATTAAATTGCCTCAATAGTATCGTACATCTTCTTTTCTCATTTATTAGTTTATTGGCTATTCTAACTAATATTGGTATCGGTCTTGTTA
>Ga0310098_1000371_pt1 | contig 10231 bp, 10 predicted proteins | sample LakMicMIDCLREDC7_FD_194453 | JGI IMG/M metagenome (GOLD analysis project Ga0310098, IMG submission 194453) | Enriched freshwater cyanobacterial communities from Lake Michigan, Michigan, United States - MI23.DCL.RED.C7 | ecosystem: Environmental > Aquatic > Freshwater > Lake | place: USA...
GCATCGAAACCGTGGGCATTCCGGCCTCGGACCGGCTCACCGTTTGCGTCAGTACCCAGGTGGGCTGTCCGATGGCCTGCCGTTTCTGCGCCACCGGCAAGGGCGGCCTGCAGCGTTCATTGGCCGTGCACGAGATCGTTGACCAGGTCCTCAGTGTGCGCGAGGTGATGGAGCAACGGCCCAGCCACGTGGTGTTCATGGGCATGGGAGAGCCGCTGTTGAATATTGATGCCGTACTCTCGGCGATCGATTGTCTTTGTCGGGACCTGGGCATGGCCCAACGGCAAATCACAGTGAGCACCGTTGGCGTGCCCCACACGCTGCCGACCCTGGCGGAGCGGTCCCTAGAACGTTTGGGGCGGGCCCAGTTCACCTTGGCGGTGAGTTTGCATGCCCCCGATCAGCGCTTGCGCGAGGAGCTCATTCCCACGGCCCGGGCCTATCCGCTCGAGCATCTGTTGGAGGATTGCCGCCGTTATGTGACGATCACGGGCCGGCGGGTGAGCTTTGAATACATCCTGCTGGGGGGGCTCAATGACCAGCCCCGCCATGCCGTCGCCCTGGCCCAGTTACTGCGGGGCTTCCAGAGCCATGTCAATTTGATCGCCTACAACCCGATTGAGGAGGAAGAGTTTCAACGCCCCAATCCTGCGGCGGTCGAGGCCTTCCGCCGGGCCCTGGAGCAGCGCCACATTGCCGTGAGTGTGCGGGCCAGTCGTGGTTTGGATGCCGATGCGGCCTGCGGCCAGCTGCGGCGACGCCTGGGGGGCAGTCTCGAACCGGCCCAACCCGGCCGGGTCTAACCATCCAGCTTGAGTTGAAATTCGACTGGATGGTTAGGTCAAATCCCGGCTGGGATCGAAGGCGCCCTTGACCCCATCCCCATGCCATGGCGTTAGCCAGGCCATCAAGAGGAACGCCGGTAGGGAGGCCGCCGCGGTGAGCAAAAAGAAGCTGCTCCAGCCGATCCCTTCCGCTACGAAGCCCGCCTGGCCCGAGAGCACCGAGCGGCTGAGGGCGTAAACCCCGGAGAGGAGGGCGTACTGGGTGGCCGAAAAACGGGGGTTGCATAGGCCCATGAGCAGGGCGACGAATGCTGCCCCCACCAGGCCGCCGCCGAGGTTCTCCAGACCCACCGCCAGCAGCAGGCCGGTGCTGTCTCCGTGGAACTGGGCGAGGGCCCAGTAGCCCAGGTTTCCAGCTGCCCCGACCAGGGCAAACAGCCAGAGGCAGCGGTTCAGGCCCAGCCTGCTGAAGAGGAGGCCGCCCAGGATCGTGCCGACAATCGTGGCGCCGATGCCCCAGCCCGCTAGGACGGAACCGACCACGGCCGGCGAGAAGCCCTGCTGGATTAAAAACGGCACTGCCATGACGTTCAGCAGGCCGTCGGGCCAGCGGTAGAGCAACACCAGCGCCAGCAGCATCACGGCCCGCCCGCCGCCGGTGCGATGCAAGAACTCCCGAGCCGGACCGACCACCGCCTGGCGCAGGCTGTCGACCTGGTGCCCAATCGGCGGCAGTTTCGGGGCCGTGAGGGTGAAGGGCACCACCAGCAGCATCAGTGCAGCCGATCCCAGAAAGGCCAGGGGCCAGCCGTAGCGGCTCGCCAGGATGAAGCCCCCAGCTCCGACGGCGAGCATGGCGCCGCGGTAGCCCAGGTTGGTGGCGGCGGCCCCGGCTCCCCGTTCCGGCTCCGGCAGCAGATCGGTGCGGTAGGCATCCACCACGATGTCCTGGCTGGCGCTGACCAGGGCCAGGGCCACGGCCATCACACCGATCGCCGTGAGGCTGGTCGAATCCTGGCCGGGCCTGAGCCACGCCATGGCGGCGATTAGGGCTACGAGCAGCAGCTGCAAGACCAGTAACCAGCCACGCCTTCGGTCGGGCCAGGGGATCGGCCAGCGATCCAGCAGCGGCGCCCACAGCATCTTCAGGGTGTAGGGCAGCTCGGCGTAGGCCAGCAAGCCGATCAGGCCCAAGGGCACCCCGCTGGCGGCGAGCCAGCCCTGCAGCAGCTTGGTGCCGACCATGTAGGGCGTACCGCTTGCGACCCCCTCGGCGGCGACGGCGGTGAGGCGTCTCCAGGTGCCGGCCGGCGGGACGGGCTCGGGGGGCATCGCAGCTGGCTCAGTTCGGCAAACCCTAGGGATGGAGGTTCGATGGCCCGTGCTCGCTTCCCCGCGTCTCGGTGCCGGGTCCCTGCCCTTGCCCTGTGGGCCCCATCAGCGATCCCCTAGGGGCCATGCCAACGGGGTGGAGATGGGCCCCTGCGCGCCGCCTACTGGCTGCTGTCCCCTACCCCACCGCTCTCCCGCCACAATGGGGCAACTGAGTGCCTAGCCCCTTGCAATTTTTCCGTTCAACCCTGTTGCCGGCGGCGATCGTGGTGCTGTTTGGCCTGGCCCTGTTTGCGGTGAGTGCCCGCATCTGGCTGCCGGGGGACATGGCCGCTCCCGCTCCCCTCTCCTGAGCCATCGACGGGACCCATCGGCCTAGGCCAGGGGGCCAGGCCCGCTCTGGCTTTTACGATCTGTTGATGGCGGACTCCCTGCACCCGTTCTCCCACAGCCCGGCCGAGCTGGCCCTGGACCCGGAGGTCTTGGCTTCCGAGCTTGCGGAGGAGCTGCTTGGCGATCCCCTCGATGACCTGGAGATCGACGCTGCCCAGCCCGATCTGGCGGCCGAATGCGACCTGGGCTTGGAACTCCTCCAGGGCAGTTCGGACGAACGGATGCAGGGCCTGAGGATCTTTTGTGAATACCGCGACCCCCGGGCCCCGGACCAGTTGATGCCCTTGCTGGGGGCCAGTTGCCCGATTCAGCGCATGAGCGCCGTCTACGCCCTGGGCCGCAACCCTGCCCTCCAGGCCGTGGGGCCCTTGCTAGCCCTGCTCCAGAACGACAGCAATGGCTATGTGCGCAAGGCCGTGGCCTGGAGCCTGAGCAGCTACCCGGATGCGCCGGTGATGACGCCCCTGATCCGGGCCCTGCAGAACGACATCGCCGCCGTGCGCCTCTGGGCGGCCAGCACCCTGGCCGATGCGGGCTCCACGGGCCTGGCCAAGGCTGACCAGGCCGCCGGCCAGTTGCTGGTCAGCCTGCGCATTGATAGCGAGCCGGTGGTGCGCAGCAACAGCGCCTGGTCCCTGGGCCGGCTCTATGGCGACCTGGTGGAGCCGCGGCAACGGGAGGTGGAGCAGGCCCTGGTGGAGGCCCTGCTCCAGGACAGCGATCCCACCGTGCGCGATGAGGCCCGCATGGCCCTGGAACAGCTCGAGGATCCCGAGGTGCTCGAACGGCTCCACACCCTGGTCGATGAGGGGCTGCTCAGCTAGTTGCGTCCGCCTTGGGCTGGGCTGCTCTTGGGCTGAATCAGGTCTACCGATCGGAGGACTTGGAGCGGAGCGTGTCAAGGGGGGGTGGCGAGCCCATCGGGTTTGGAGCCTCACCAACTAGGCACCGCGGTTAGCATCCAAGCCACTTAGGGCACCTGTGGCATGGGCCAGCAATCGATTCGTTATCGCATCCTGGCCAACGGCCGGGTTGAGGAGGAGGTGATCGGCGTCCAGGGAGCCGCTTGCCAGGCCCTCACCGGCGTGATCGAGGCCAGCCTGGGAACCGTGCTCTCCTCCCGCCCCACCGCCGAGGCCTATGGCCAGGATGCCGTGACCAGCCTCCATCAACAGGCTTCGCTGCAGCAGCAATCCACCTAGGGCAAGCCCCCTCCCCGTCCGTTTGAGCCCTGCTCCTGGAGCCCGCCCACTGGCCCAGAGCACCCTTCCCCCCTAAGTCGTTCTCCTGAGGGTCCCCCGATGTCCCACTTCAGCACCATCAAGACCGAACTGCGCGACCGTGGCGCCCTGATCGAGGCCCTGCGCGACCTGGGCCACGAGCCCAGCGAGGGTGAGCGGCCGGTGCGGGGCTATCGCGGCCAGAGTGTCATTGCCGATCTGGCAATCGCCCAGGCCGAAGGCACCGATATCGGCTTCCGCTGGAACGGCGCCACGGGCAGCTACGAGCTGGTGGCCGATCTCGAGCTCTGGAAGCAGCCCGCCCCGGTGGAGCGCTTCCTGGCCCGGCTGTCCCAGCGCTATGCCCTGCGCACGATCCTGGCGGCCACGGCCCAGGAGGGCTTCCAAGTGAGTGAGCAACAGCAGGCCGCTGATGGCAGCATCGAACTGGTTGTGACCCGCTGGGACGGCTAGGCCCCCAGACCATTCCGCCCCAGGCGAACCCGCAGCTAACGATCCAGCAGCAGCCCATCCTGCAGCAGCCCATGGCCGGCCCGATCGATCCTTCCCTTGCTTTCCAGGCCAGCGCCAGTCCGCCCGGCGGGCCAACCGGATCGGAGCCCCTGCTGGGCGGTGCATTGCGCCAAAAGGCGGTTTGGGTCGATGAGGCCGTCTGCATCGGCTGCCGGTATTGCACCCATGTCGCCAGCTTGACCTTCCTGGTGGAGCCCCTCTGGGGCCGTTCGCGGGCCCTGCGCCAGGATGGCGACAGCACCGAGTTGATCCAGGAGGCGATCGACACCTGTCCGGTGGATTGCATCCATTGGGTGGCCTACGAGGAGCTCCCCCGGCTCGAGGCCCAGCTGGCTAGCCAGGAGATCCAGCCCCTCGGTTTGCCCTCCCCTGCCCGAGTCAAGCGGACCCTGCCGCGCCCCTGAGCCGCCTTGGCCGCCCCCCTAGTGCCGATTCCCACCCGCCGCTTCGGCCGCACCGAGCTGGCCATGCCGCTGCTGTCCTTGGGGGGCATGCGCTTTCAGCAGAGCTGGAGTGACCTGCCGGCCGAGCAGATCACCCCGGAGAGCCAGGCCAACCTGCGGAGCACCCTGGAGCGGGCCGTAGCCAGCGGCCTGCACCACATCGAAACGGCCCGCCATTACGGCACCTCCGAGCGCCAGCTGGGCTGGTTATTGCCCGAGTGCCCAGATCCTGAGCGCCTGCTCCAGACCAAGCTGCCGCCCCAGGAGGATCCGCTTCGCTTTGAAGCCGAACTCCGCCTCAGTTTCGAGCGGCTCGGGCTCGATCGCCCTGGTTCTCCTGGCCGGATCGACCTGCTGTCAATCCACGGCATCAACCAGCCCAAGCACCTGGACCAGGCCCTGCGGCCCGGCGGCTGCCTGGAGGTGGCCCGGCGCTGGCAGGACCAGGGACGGATCGGCTCGGTGGGTTTCTCCACCCATGCCCCCCTGCCCCTGATCTTGGAGGCGATTGAAAGCGACCGCTTCGATTTCATCAACCTGCACTGGTACCTGATCCGCCAGGACAACGCCGCCGCAATCGCGGCGGCCCGTCGCCACGACATGGGCGTGTTCCTGATCAGTCCCACCGACAAGGGCGGCCACCTGCACAGCCCCTCCCAGCGCCTGCTGGAGCTCTGCGCCCCCTGGCATCCGATCGTGGTCAACGACCTGTTTTGCCTCAGCTGGCCGGGGGTGCACACGATCAGCGTGGGTGCGGCCAGGCCCAGCGATTTCGACCTGCATCTGCAGGCGGTGGGGCTGCTGGCCCAGGCCCCTGAGCTCCTGCCGCCGGTGCTGGAGCGCCTGGAGCGCGCCCGCGTCGAGCGCCTTGGTGAGGCCTGGCTCGCTAGCTGGCAGCAGGGCCTGCCCGCTTGGCAGGACACGCCGGGGGGCATCAACCTGCCAACCCTGCTCTGGCTCCACAACCTGCTCCAGGCTTTTGACCTGGAGGCCTACGGCCGGGCCCGTTACGGCCTGTTGGGCTCCGGCGGCCACTGGTTTCCCGGCGCCAACGCCGATGCCCTCGATGACACGGTGAGCGAAGCCGAGCTCCTGGCGGTGCTGGGCGAGAGCCCCTGGGCCGCCGCGATTCCGCCGATCCTGCGCCAGTTGCGCCAGCGCCTGGGCGGGGCCCCCAGCCAGCGTCTCTCAAGCGCTGACTGAGGGTTCGGGGGGCCAGGGTTTCGGGGTGAAAGCCTCGGCGGTGAGGTCTTGGTGTCAGGGAATCCCTGGGCTCAGGTGCTGCCCAAGGGAGTTTTGGCGGGCACTCCAACCGCCCGGGGGTAGGCGGCCGGGCAGGGGCCAAGCGGTTGGAGCACCAGGGCATGGCGCACGCCCCGCTCAGCCGGCAGGTTGCGGCGCTCCTGGCGCTCCAGGCTGGCCCGCAGGGGGACTAGGGCCCGCTCCAGGTCGTTGCCGTCCTGGTCGCTCCAGTGGCCCCGGTAGAGCAGGGCCTCGCCACCTTGGGCTAGCAGGGGCACCAGGTATTCGGCCACCACGGGGGCGGCGGCCACGGCCCGGGCCAGGGCCAGGTCGAACTGGCCGCGGCAACTGCGCTCGCGGCCGCTGCGTTCCACCCGCTCGCAGCGCACGCTGACCCGCTCGGCCAGCCCCAGGGCCTGGGCCATGGCCTGCACCGCCTCCACCTTGCGGCCAACCGAATCAACCAACGTCAGCCGGGCCTCGGGAAGGGCGATCGCCACCGCCAGCCCCGGGAAGCCGCCACCGGTGCCCACATCGACGCAGCGCAGGGGTTCGGGCGGACCGTTGAGCCGACCCACCAGGGGCCAGAGGCTGTCGTAGAGCTGGGAGATCCAGAAGTCTTCCCCCTCCACCAGGCGGGTGAGGTTGAGCCGGCTGTTCCAGAGGCGCAGCTGTTCCTGCAGGGCCCCGAACTGGGCCAGCTGCCCGGCTGACGGGGTCCAGCCCAGGTCCTGCCAGAGGAGCTCCGAGGGGGACGCGAACGGGGAGGCGATGGGAGATGGGGTGGTGTCTTGGTTAGGGGGCATCCTGGCGGGGTATCAACGGGGGACACGGTGCTGGTCCCTAGGATCCACCAGACCAGGGGCGACCACTGTGGCTGCCGGCAATTTCAGCAGCCCAGCCAGCAGCCCAGCCAGCGGTGGCAGCCCAGGGCGCCAGAACGGCGGTCAGGGGTCGCCGGAGACCCGGGCTCCGCTCAGTTTCTATGCCCTGTTGCAGCTGGCCGAGGACGCCTCCCTTGAGGAGCTGCGTCAAGCGTTTCGGCGCCAGAGCAAACGGCTCCATCCCGACACCACCAGTCTGCCGGCGGCAGTGGCCCAGGAGTCCTTCCGCCAGCTACGCCAGGCCTATGTCACCTTGCTGGATCCGGAGCGGCGCCGCGCCTATGACGCCAGCCTGGCGGCGGCCCGAGCGCGGGGCGGCCAGGGCCTGAGGACGCCGCCAGGAGCCCCAGGGTCTCCCCCTGGGGCGGCGCCGGCGCCGTCGGGCGGTCCGGGGAATCGCCCGGCCCAGAACGGCAGCCCGGCCTCCCAGGGCGGGCCCGTCCCCATGGCCCACCCCGCTGGTCCGGCCAGTTCCTTTGGCAACACCCCAGGTGCTGCCAACCGCCAGGGCAACGGCGCCCAGGGCGCCAAGGGCCCAGGCGTCAGCGGCCTGGGCGGTGACGGCCTGGGCATTGACGGCGGCCTGCCCAAGCCGGATTCGGTGCGGCGCAGCCTTTCCGGGGGCGAGTGGTTTGCCCTGTTGCTGCTGGGCGTGGCCTTGGTGTTCTGCCTGGTGCTGGGGGTGGGCCTGGCCTGGCTGCGCGGCACCGAACTGGTGCGCGAACCCAGTTGGTGGCCTGCCCTTGAGTCCCTGGAGTCGTCGCAGCCCGATCCCGGGTCCCTTGCTGTTCCCCAGCCAACCCTGCCTCAACCAACGCTCCCCCAGTCGACCGCGCCGCCGTCGTTGGGGCCTTCCCTGCAAACGACTTCTTGGCACGCGCCTTCGCTTCCGTAGAAGACACGGCCTGGGTTGGGACTTGCCCAGCGCCGTTCAGCTCTGCTCCTCGCCCCGAGATCTGCCCTTGCTTCGTTCTGGCTTGGGCACACCGGCCGCGATCCCTGACGCCCCCGGCAGCACCCCAGACTGGAGCCTGCCTTGGCGTAGCCCTTGTCCCTGCCCTCCTTGCCGCCGGCCCAGACGCCCCTTTACAACCATCCGCTCCCGGCGATTGAGGCCTGGTTGGCCGTGCTTGGGGCCGTTCAGCAGCCGGGGCGCCCCTGCTTCTGGCGCTTGCGCCATGGCGGCTGGAGCGCCGACCTGGAGCTGGGGGTCGAGGAGATCACCGTGGTCTGGCAGCCGGGCAGCGCCCGTGATGGCTCGGCCACGGCTGCCGCCCGGCGCCAGTTTCCCTACGGCCTCTCCCGGGCCGATGTGGAGGCGGCAATCCTGGCGGGTCCCTGAATGGGAACCCTGGGCTTCGGCCCAGGCCTGGCGGGCCCTCTTTCAGAGGTCGTCCAGGGCGCGGCGGATGGCCGAGTAACAGCGCTCCAGCTGGTCATCGCTGAGACACAGGGGCGGTAGCAGGTAGACGACCGGGCCCAGGGGCCGTAGGAACACTCCCTCGGCCAGCACCCGCCGTTGCAGCTCCCGCCCGGCCGGATGGAGATAGCCCGGTTTTTCGACCGCCAGGTCGAAGGCGGCGATGCTGCCGCAGAGCCGGGGCCGATGGACCCGGGGGTGGGCCGCCAGCTGCTCCAGGTGGGGCCGATGTCTGGCGGCGAACCCCTGGTAGCGCTCCGGTTGGGCCTGGAGCAGGGCCAGGCTGGCATTGGCGGCGGCGCAGCCAAGGGGGTTGGCCGTGAAGCTGTGGCCGTGGAAGAAGGTGCGGGCGTAGCCGGGATCGTTGTCGATGAAGCCCTGAAACAGCCGTTCGCTGGCCAGGGTCACCCCCATCGGCAGGAAGCCACCGGTGAGGCCCTTAGAGAGGGTCATCAGGTCGGGTTGCAGGCCGGCCCTGGTGCTGGCGAACAGGGAGCCGCTGCGGCCGAAGCCCACCATCACCTCATCGGCAATCAGTAGGGCCCCGGCCGCCCGGACCCGCTCCTGCACCGCTCGCAGGAACTCGGGCCGCACCATGGCCATGCCCCCGGCCCCCTGCACCAGGGGCTCCAGGATCACCGCTGCGGTGGGCACCTCCAGCAGCTGGTCCAGGTGGTTCAGGGCCTGCCGTTCCCGGCTCTCCACCGTGTCATCGCCCCACCAGGTGGCCGGCCAGGGGCAGCGGGCCACTCCGAATAGCAGGGGCTCAAACGGGGCGGAAAACAGTGATCGCTCCCCCACGCTCATCGCCCCCACCGTGTCGCCGTGATAGGCGCCCTCAAAGGCGATCAGCTGCTGGCGGGCGGGTCCCTCCCCTCCCTCCGAGCGGTTGTGCCACCACTGCCAAGCGATTTTGAGGGCCACCTCCACGGCGGTGGAGCCGTTGTCGGAGAAGAACAGGCGCTCGAGGCCGCTCAGGGCCGCTAGCTGGCTGGCCAGGGTTTCGGCGGCCGGATGGCTGAAGTTGGCGAAGATCACCTGCTCCAGCTGGATGGCCTGGGCGGCGATGGCAGCGGCAATGGTCGGTTCGCTGTGGCCATGCAGGGTCACCCACCAGCTGCTGATGGCGTCGATCAGCTGGCGGCCGTCGTCCAGTTCCAGCAGGGCGCCTTGGCCGCCCACGGCTTGCAGGGGCGGATCGGCGCCGGCCACCTGGGTGAAGGGATGCCAGAGGTTGGGATGCCAGCTCATCGGGGATTGGGGTTGGGCTCTGGTTGGCGCTTTAAGCCCCTTGCGGCCGCTGCCAGGGCCGCGCCCAGGCCGCTGGTTTGCCAGAGGGCAGTCAAGCTCTGGCTGTTGATGGCTGCCAGGGGTGGCAGGCAGGCCAGTAAGGGCACGCCCCCTAGGGCGGCCAGGGTTCTGGGGTTGTCGGCGTGGGGGGGGCCATTGAGCACCAGCCCCAGCACGGGAATACGCCGCTGGGCCAGGGCCTCCAAGGAGAGCAGCGTGTGGTTCAAGGTGCCCAGGCCACTGCGGGCCACCAGCAGCACCGGCAGGCCCCAGGCCTGGATCTGCTCGATTTGGAGCCGGTCCCGGCGCAGGGGTACCAGCAGCCCGCCGGCGCATTCCACCACCAAAGATCCCGCCACCGCCGGCAAGGCCAGCCGGCTGGGCTCGATCGGCGGACCCATGGCGCCAGGGCCGGCCCCTTCCAGTTCGGCGGCCCCTTCCAATTCGGCGGCCCAGTGGGGGGACACCGGAGCGGCCAGCCGGTAGGCCTCCGGCAACAGCCGGGGCTCGGGCAGCTGCAGCCACTCGCGTAGCCGATCGCGGTCGCCGCCGCCATCAAGGCCGCATTGCACCGGTTTCCAGTAGCTGGCCGAGAGGCCCTGCACCAGCAGGGCGCTGACCACGGTCTTGCCCACGTCTGTGTCGGTGCCGCAGACCACCAGGCGAAGGGGTTGGGGCTCTTGGGGGC
>Ga0310098_1000375_pt1 | contig 10171 bp, 10 predicted proteins | sample LakMicMIDCLREDC7_FD_194453 | JGI IMG/M metagenome (GOLD analysis project Ga0310098, IMG submission 194453) | Enriched freshwater cyanobacterial communities from Lake Michigan, Michigan, United States - MI23.DCL.RED.C7 | ecosystem: Environmental > Aquatic > Freshwater > Lake | place: USA...
CCAGGCGGGTGATCCCCACCGAATAGGTGCTGGGAAAGGCCAACACCGTGCGCAGGGCCCCCGCCTGGGGCTGGGCCGGATCAAACAGCAGGGTTTCCTGGTTCAGGGGTGGGGGTGTGGGGCGGAAGGTCAGTCTGGAGGCTGAAGGGCTGGGGAACCCTTATGGGCGGGGCAACGCCGCCGCAGTCGCCATGACCGATGACACCCGTCCACCAGGCCTGATCCAGCGCTACCGGGAGAAGCTGCAGGTGCGCCACTACGCCCGCCGCACGGTGAAGACCTACGAACAGTGGCTGCGGCGATATCTGCGCTTTCACCGGCTGCGCCATCCGCGTGAGATGGGCAGTGCGGAGGTGAATGCCTTCCTCAGCCACTTGGCTGTGGAAGAACAGGTGAGCGCGTCCACCCAGAATCAGGCCCTGGCGGCGCTGTTGTTTCTCTACAGAGATCTGCTGGGCCAACAGCTGGAGCTGGACGGCATTGTTCGGGCACGAACGCGCCAGCGAATACCAGTGGTTCTCAGCGAGGCCGAGGTGAGGTTAGTGAGGGACCTGCTGGAGGGGGAGCCTGCCTTGGTGGTGGGGCTGTTGTATGGCAGCGGCCTGCGGCTGATGGAGGCCCTGCGGCTGAGGGTGAAGGATCTGGACCTTGAGCGGCGTGAACTAACCGTGCGCGACTGCAAGGGGGGCAAAGATCGTCTGACTGTGCTGCCGCAGAGCCTGGTGCCAGCACTGCAGGAGCATCTGCTGGGTGTGCGCAGCCTGCACCGGAGTGATCTGGCCGCAGGCTGGGGCAGGGTGCTCATGCCCTATGCCTTGGACAGAAAGTATCCGAACGCCAGTCGGGAGTGGGCCTGGCAATGGGTATTCCCCCAGCAGAACCGCTGGCGCGACAGGGAATCCGGTGCACAGGGCCGCCACCATCTCGATCCGAGCGTGGTGCAGAAGGCGGTGAAGCAGGCTGTCCTCAAGGCCGGTGTGACGAAGACGGCCAGCTGCCACACTTTCCGCCATTCGTTCGCGACACACCTGCTGGAACGGGGCCAGGACATCCGCACCATCCAGGAGCTACTCGGCCACAAGGATGTGAGCACCACCATGATCTACACGCATGTGCTTAACCGCGGTCCGCTCGGGGTACGAAGCCCAGCCGACATTCTGTAACCAGCTGAACAGTTGGTTCTCGGACCCGTGAACCACTGCTAGCTTGGTAGAGCGTTCTGGAAGATCAGTTGCGGGACGAGGAGTTGCAGGGCATGTCCCACTGGATTCAACAGTGGTTCTCGGAAGGGAACGGCCGGCAAGCTCTGGTTCTCGGAACCATCCAATAAAGAGTTGGACCGGCGGTTAAGTCAGTTGCTGCTACCATCCAAAGAATTGAGTCCTGTCGCGTATGATCCCAAAATCATTAGATGAGATAAACTCCGCAGATATACAATCTCTTATTGGCTCTGACATTAGAGAGGGTCGCACTCTTGACTACAAACAGGAGCTTCCTGGAGAAACTGGCGATGATAAGCGCGAGTTCCTAGCAGATGTCTCTTCATTCGCGAATACAAGTGGAGGAGACATCGTATTTGGGGTGCGCGAAGAAGAAGGTGTAGCTGCCGAGATTCTTGGTATTGCCGGTACAGATCTAGACGCAGCGATACTTCGCATGGATGGCATTATAGCTACTGGCATCCAGCCAAGAGTGCGCCACCGCATCCAACTAGTAAGGACTGACTTAGCCGGCCCAGTAGCAATCATAAGAATCGAAAAGAGCAGTATTGGCCCACATCGCGTTGTATTTAGAAGTCACGACAAATTCTACGCCAGAAACTCAGCTGGGAAGTATCCGCTGGATCTTACCGAGCTGCGAGATGCTTTTCTCCGCACTTCGTCAGTCTCTGAAGGAATCCGCAACTTCCGGCTTGAACGGATTGCCTCAATTCGATCTGGGGAAACACCAGTCGAGTCGCCTGTTACCCCGCGCCTAGTTATACACCTAATACCAATTGGAGCTTTTGGCGGGGAAGTAGATTTTGATATGGGCGATTTCTATAGAAATCCTCATCAGTTGCAGCCTATGCTGACTCAGTCTTGGAATCACCGCCCAAACCTCGATGGACTTGTTGCTTATAGCTCGATTCCGGCCTCAGTCATTGGCTCAATTAACTATACGCAACTGTACAGATCGGGGATAGTCGAAGCTGTCGATGGTGCCATCGCGCAACGTCACACCAACGGTCACATTGTCATTGTCTTGCAAAGAATTGAGCAAACAGTTCTCCAGTACGTTCCGCAGTATTTTATGCATCAAGCCGCATTAGGCGTAAGCCCACCGGTCTACATTTTTCTGTCGCTTCTGGATGCCAAAGGTTCGTATCCATATATTGGCAATGACTTTGCGATTGATCTCGATAGATATTCTCCCCTCGACCGTGATCTTGTCTTGTTGCCAGAAACTGCAATTCTAGATTTTGGCAGCAATGTAGCATCTGCTCTGAGGCCCATCTTCGATATGCTTTGGAATTCGTTTGGATTCGCTGCTTCCACAAGTTACGATGCGAATGATGATTATTGCCAAACGCGCCAGTTATTTTGATTTACGTTCGGCAGTCCAACATCAAGATCCACCTGGCACGCCTCCTTGAAAGCTTAGAAAATCGCTTCTTGGCTTTGCGTGCAGGTGATCTTGGCGTTGTACCGACCGGCCTGATCATGTTATTATGAATTCTAACTACTAGATAACGATGTCTGAGAAGGCAAATTCTTCAGGAGCGGACACGAACTCTGCGGCCGAAGCATTTCAACAAAAGCTTTCCGACGGCTTGATGGGACTCTTCGAGCTCGTTATATCTAATCGGAGAGGATACTATGCCCAGCATCCAGAAAACATCCCGACACGGGAATCAGTTGGGGCGATTATTGACTCATACTCTACCAAGAATGCAATAATCTCTGGAGGATTTAATCTTGTGCCGGGCCCTTGGGGGCTTGTTGGCATAGTTCCTGAGCTGACGTTGATTATACGTAACCAGCTAACGCTGATCTATGACATTGGGATGGCCCATGGAAAATCTCAAGTCCTAACCAAAGAACTTCTTGCAGGCGTCCTTCTTGATGCATTCGGAGTGGGTGCTGGGTCTTTATTCGTGATGCAGGGGAGCAAGCTAATAGTCAAGCGTGTTTCTCTTCGCGTTTTCCAACGTATTGTAGCCCTGCTAGCAGGTCGAGTTACTCAGCAGGCACTGAAGTCTGCGCTTAGCAAATGGGTTCCAGTCCTAGGTGCTGCCGCGATGGCGACTTGGGTTCATTACATGACCAAAAAGGTTGGCCGAAAAGCTGACCAGATTCTTAGCCAGGACGTTTCAGTAGATGCAGAGGAAGTGGATCAAGATGAGCCCTTCCGCTCGCAAGAAGCTACAACGCTATCCGATGCATCAGATGGAGCAGCTGCTGTTGTACAGAGGCTCAGGATCCTTGCATGCCTTGCAGCAATTGATGGAACGGCACACGATCAAGAAGCAGCATTTGTTAAAGAGATGATGTCAAACTATCAGATTCCACCAGCAGAAGAAAGCGCAATTCTAAGTTCTCTCGCAAGTTGCCAGCAAATTGACGTCAAGTACGACATTCTGGGGGCGAATCCGGGTGACGCGGTAGGCGTCTTGGTTGACATGGTCGCCCTATCTAGGCGTGACAGTATTGTCCACCCTGCAGAAAGAATTTTCATTCGTAAGGTTGGAGAGATTCTTGGGGTTGCCGAAGCTGACGTAAATGACCTAATCGAGACTGCTTGAGTTATGCGGTACAACAACCAGAGGCAGAAGACGGGTAAGTGGGTTGCTTGTCGAGGCGATGATTCCTTGCCCGCTTCTGATCTGGAGCGTTCGGAAGTAGCTCGGTACTGTGACTCACCGGCCGCTGGCTGGCGTCCTCCACAACAGGCCAGCGATCCCAGCCCCAACGCCACCTGCGCCCAGGAGATAACCGATCGGAATCAGAGCGAAAGTCTCTCTGAGCGTGCCATCAGCATCCACGTGTACGCCGATCAGGTGATAGGCCACCCAGCAGGCCGTTGAGCCAGCGAGGAGTAGCAGCGACAGGCGGATGAGCGTGCATTTCATGGCCGCAACTGCTCCAGCAGGGTCTGGGTGAGCGCCAGCTCACAGCGCGTCGTGAAGATGCCGTAGCCCGTGCCCTGGAAGCTCAGCGACTTGGCATACGCACAGACCTTGCGGCGTTCGGCGCGGAATGCTGACGCTTGCTCAGTCGGATGGGCACTCGTTTGGTAGAAGCCGGTCAGGTTGTCGCGCCAGAGCCTCTTGAAGGTCTCGCTGGGCACCTGCCTGGCCTCGCTAGCCACCCGGACCAGGGCCTTCTCCAACTCCTGGTCCATGGCCTGAAGGGCTGCCATCACGCAGCGTGTTTCAGCTACGGTGCTCTCGGATGGCCTGCACACCTCTGCCGCTGGGGCCGGAAGCGGCAGCAGCGGCATCAGGGAGGCGGCCAAGGCAAAGGGGAGACAGGAACGCATCGTCGGCCTTTCGCCACAAGGAGTTTCATCATGGACCCTGCTCTGCCGAGCCGCCGCTTCTCTTCACCATGTTCAGCGTGTTCTCCCGCTACCTCCCGCGGGTGCTCGCAGCCATTACCAGCGGCTTTGTCAGTAACCAGGCTGCCGTATGGGCAGCCCCGACCGGCAGCAACCTGGCAGTGCTGCTGCAGACAGCGGGCAGCCAGATGGCTTGTATCTGGGTGCCCTTTTGTGCTCTCTGCGTCAAGCAGAGATTAGATCTCAGCGACGAGAAAACTGTTCACCAAATCAGAGAGAATCTGGGCACTCCGAACAAGCCCCTTGAGTGGACAGGCCACCACCAGCTCTCCACCGGGCCAGCGCAGATTCATTGCCTGCCACTCAGGGGCAGCGTTAGACAAGTTACGATTAAGCATGACGTTGGAACTCACTTGACAAGCAAGTTGATTAGGGGTAGCATTAACTAAACGATCAACACCCCAGCCCTTCTCTCCCACTTCCGCCTCTCATGAAAGGAAGAATTTCAGCCAATCTCGAGAAAATCTTGAGGTCTCCGCAAGGCAGCATTCGGCTTCGTCGTGTCTTAACAAATCAAACAAATGAACCAATCCAAGTCGATGGAATTAGATATGTTGTTCGGAAGATTGGCCAAGGCGACAGCATACCAACGGCTAAAGATGGAAAGTCATCACGCGTTGGGATGAGCTAATTGAATGAACATAGCGTTTCCTGCGCTATTATTATTCCTCTTGGTTTTACCAGGAATCACGTTACGGTATACATACTTCAAAGGCCTCTGGAGATGGAATAGCCCAATTTCGATCCAGTCCATATCCGACGAAATTGCATATAGTCTTGTTTGGGCTATAATGCTCCATCTCGTATGGTGTTCTATAGTTTCATTCTTGGGTTTTGGAAAACCTGACTTAAAGTCCGTTCTGATTCTCCTTACTGGAGGCGAAGCAGGTAAATCAGAAGGCTTGCAATCAGCGATTGCCGCTACAGTTGAGTCTCCATACAGAGTCGTTGGATATTTTTTATCGCTTCTTATTTTTTCAGGCCTCTTGGGCCTGCTCGCTCATATCGCAGTACGGAGCTTCGGTCTTGATAGAACGAAAAAAGCGCTAAGATTTAAAAATGAATGGCACTATCTGTTAAGTGGTGAAGTTCTTGAATTCTCGGAGTTCCAGCCCTTTGAAAATCAAGGCAGAATAGACGGTGTGTACCTTTCTGCAACCGTAAAACAAGGCAAAGATGATATTCTGTATAGGGGTATAGTCGCTGATTGGCTGTTAGATTCAAAAGGGGACTTAGACCGTATATTGCTACGAAGTACCCATCGCCGCAAACTTGACAATGATCGAGAGCCTGGTCAGACTCGAAACAAGGAGGATCTAGGATACAAAGATGATCCAAGGTACTACGACATAGAAGGTCACTTCTTTGTAATCCGATACCAAGAATTGACAACAGTAAATATTGAGTATGTATTTGTAGAAGTCGGCGGCTCGGAGGATGAAGACAAGTTCGATAAATCTGAGCCTGAACCTGAGTCTGAGTAATGCTAGAGAATGACTTTTTTCATTGAGGGTATGCGAAGAGTCTAACAATGCCATCCACCTGAGCCGCCCTCGGTATAGTTGCTGTTCGCCTGCATAGCTCATCGCGGCCAGGTGATGGCAAGCGTTAGAAGTACAGGAAAGCAAGACAGCTAGAATGCATCTATACTGAGGTGGAATATCCCCCTTAATGGCGAAGAAGGCTCAGGCTGAATTCATTCGGTGGTTCGGACCCCTCCTAGATGCTCTGCGAGATCTAGGAGATTCAGGCCGGCCAAGAGAGGTGTCTGCCCGTATTTCCAAGAATCTCAATCTTCCGGATGCGCTGCTGGATCAGACTCTCAAGTCCGGTGGAAGCAAGTTTCATAACCAAGTTGCGTGGGCAAGGCAATATCTTGTCTGGGAAGGCATGCTGGATTCTTCTAGGCATGGCACTTGGACACTTACAGAGAAGGGGCGCAATGCTCATCTTGGGGACAAGGAATCACGCGAGTTATTCCTTAAATGGGTTTCCATTCATGCGGAGAATCGCAAGCAGAAACGAGAAGCACAAGAAACCGACGAGGAGCTGGTGCCATTAGGAGAGCCCGCAGAAGAATCAGACGAAGTCGAAAAGTTAGATCTATTAAGTACCCTGAGGTCCATAAGCCCTACGGGCTTCGAGAAGGTATGCAGAGAGCTTCTCAGGGAGTCAGGCTTTGAGAACGTCGAAGTGACCGGTGGCTCTGCTGATGGAGGGATTGATGGCTATGGAACTCTTGAAATCAACCCTTTCGTGAGCTTCAGAGTACTCTTCCAATGCAAACGTTATGCGAAAGGCAATTTGGTCTCACGCGCGCAAGTCGGCGACTTCCGTAACACAATGCTTGGCAGAGCTGAAAAGGGAATCATCCTAACTACGTCAGGATTTAGTAATGCTGCGATCCAAGAGGCGAGCAGAGAAGGCGCGCCTCAAGTCGAGCTTGTTGATGGGGATAAACTGGTTGATATGTTTCAGAGAGTTGAGCTTGGTGTCTTCAAGCGGACTGTTTACGATGTTGACCCTGCCTACTTTGAGAAATTCAAGGAGTGACTTCTAACATCACCATTCACCTAAGCCGCCACCGTTTGGCAGTTTGCTTCGCTGAGCACACTATGCGGCCAGGTGATGGCCAGCGTTCGCAAACTGAGGGGTTTGGAAATGGCTAACAACTCCTGCGCGAGGGATCCTCAGGGCGAACGTTAGCCGGAGGAGTCGACAGGGGTTGCCCCCGTCAGCAGTGCCGACTGCCACGTCCGATTAAATACCACATGAGGTCTGGTCTTATTCACCAGACGGCAGTCAAAGCAAAGACAACACCTTACAAAGCCTTCGAGAAAGCTTGCCTCAATCACTTTTAAGGGTAAGATGGGGCCAACGTGGTTTGGTTCATCGAACAAGCCAATAAAGAATTTTCAATATTATAAAAGCCACCAACCACCTTTATGGAATACAGCCCCATGACAGCAATGCGCGACAATCTGAACATCGAATTTAAATTCTACGCAGACACACCTCCTGGCAAAGATCCAGACTCCCACAGCCCCACCCTGCGTCGCTATCACAAAATGCTTTGGAGCAAAGAGCTCCCCAATGGGCACACGCTCGATTTAGTCGACACCCACGCCAAGAGCTATTTATACCACAACTCAAATCTAGGAGAATTTTTTATGAGCAGTGATTCGATTACACATTCCTATAGGGACACCAAGAGGATTGCCCATATCATTGAACAAACTCCCGCCGAAACCGTGGCCTCTTTATTTGACTGTGGCAGCACAATTGGCGCTTATATCATTTTTCCGGGGAACAAAATAGAAAACAAGATGACGATTAACTGCGCGCGCGGCTTAAGCTCGAAGATTGTCGATCGGTTTGACCTCACACTTGAGTGCATTCGACGCTACTACGAAAAGCTGGAAAGCCCCCTAGGCGCAACCCTGTCAAGGTACAGTAATTTCTTCTCATTATTTAACGACTTCAAGGGCTACATCGATTTCTTTCTCCTGCAGGATCTTGTGACATCAGATTATGCAAAGATTAACTTTCATCTCCCCCATAATTGCTTTGAGGATGATCCGCTTCCGAAAAGCAAGGAAGACTATCTGATCTATCTAGAAAGAACAGTGGATTTTGTAACCGCCAGGGCGGCACGCATGCAGGAATCACTATGAAAGCAATATCGATGAACTCGACTGGGATGCAGCTGAAGAGGACCTGGCGATTACGGCAGCTGCTAAGGCCGATCCCGATGCCCTGTCACTCACGACAGGGCAACTTCAGGCCATGGTTCCGCTTCGCTCCTTACGGGGCCGCCCCAAGTCGGCCAACACAAAGCAATTGGTGTCGTTCCGATACAGCCCTGAAGTTCTTCAGTATTTCAAAGCCGCCGGTCCAGGCTGGCAGGTTCGGATGGATGAGGCCCTAAAGGAGTTTATGGCAAACCACTCTCTCCGTGATATCAATGTGGACTAAAATTATCTCTAGCCCTCAAGTAAACCCCCCCAACACTCAAACCCCCGCCAACACCTTCGCCTCCTCCTCGCTGCTCACCACCCGGCCCTGGTCTTCGAAGCCAGCGAGTTGGTCGAAATTGAGGTAGCGGTAGATCTCGGCCTGTTGGGGGTTGATCTTGGCGGCGGCGATCGCCAGGTATTGGTCCTTGGTGGGGATGCGGCCCAGCTGGGCGCAGACGGCCGCCAGTTCGGCGCTGCCCAGGTACACCTGGGCGCCATTGCCGAGGCGGTTGTTGAAGTTGCGGGTGCTGGTGGAGAACACGGTGGTGTTGTCTTCGACCCGGGCCTGGTTGCCCATGCAGAGGGAGCAGCCGGGCATCTCCATGCGCGATCCCGCCTTCTCGAAGATGGCGTAGTAGCCCTCGGTTTTGAGCATCTCCTCGTCCATGCGGGTGGGCGGGCAGACCCACAGCTGGGCCTCATTCGTTCCTTGACCCTCCAGCACCTTGGCGGCGGCCCGGTAGTGGCCGATGTTGGTCATGCAGGAGCCGATGAACACCTCATCGACGGGCGTGCCCGCTTCTTCTGAGAGCAGTTTGACGTTATCGGGATCGTTGGGGCAGGCCAGGATCGGCTCGGTGATGTCATCGAGGTTGATCTCGATCACGGCGGCGTAGTCGGCGTCGGCATCGGCCTCCAGCAGCACCGGGTTGGCCAGCCAGGCCTCCATCGCCTTGATGCGGCGGGCCATGGTGCGGGCATCGCTATAGCCGCGGGCAATCATGTTTTTGAGCAGGGCCACATTGCTGCGCAGGTACTCGCTCACTGTTTCCACCGACAGCTTGATCGTGCTGCCGGCGCAGGAGCGTTCCGCCGTGGCATCGGTGAGTTCAAAGGCCTGCTCGAGTTTGAGATCGGGCAGCCCTTCGATTTCCATGATGCGGCCACTGAAGATGTTGATCTTGCCGGCCTTGGCCACGGTGAGCAGCCCCTGCTGGATCGCCACATAGGGGATGGCGTTCACCACATCACGCAGGGTCACCCCCGGTTGCAAGGAGCCGGAAAAGCGCACCAACACCGATTCGGGCATGTCCAGGGGCATGGCGCCGATGGCGGCGGCGAAGGCCACCAGGCCCGAGCCGGCCGGGAAGGAGATACCCAAGGGGAAGCGGGTGTGGCTGTCACCGCCGGTGCCGACGGTGTCGGGCAGCAGCATGCGATTGAGCCAGCTGTGGATGATGCCGTCACCGGGGCGCAGGGCGACGCCGCCGCGGGAGCTGATGAAATCGGGCAGTTCGGCGTGGGTCTTGAGGTCCACCGGCTTGGGGTAGGCGGCGGTGTGGCAGAAGCTCTGCATCACCAAATCGGCCGAGAAGCCCAGGCAAGCCAGCTCCTTCATCTCATCGCGGGTCATCGGCCCGGTGGTGTCCTGGGAGCCCACGGTGGTCATCAGCGGTTCGCAGCTGGTGCCGGGCCGCACGCCCTCCAGGCCGCAGGCCTTGCCGACCATCTTCTGGGCCAGGGTGAAGCCCTTGCCGGTGTCGGCCGGGGCGCTGGGGCGGATGAACAGGTCACTCGGGCCCAGGCCCAGCTGGCTGCGCACCTTGTCGGTGAGG
>Ga0310098_1000377_pt1 | contig 10147 bp, 7 predicted proteins | sample LakMicMIDCLREDC7_FD_194453 | JGI IMG/M metagenome (GOLD analysis project Ga0310098, IMG submission 194453) | Enriched freshwater cyanobacterial communities from Lake Michigan, Michigan, United States - MI23.DCL.RED.C7 | ecosystem: Environmental > Aquatic > Freshwater > Lake | place: USA: Michigan...
GTTGCCCAGGCCGACCAACAACTGCAGGGACCCGGCGGGCGAGGCGGTCATCGAACGAGCAACAGCGGGCAAGCACTAGGGGCAGGATGCCAGGCGAGGAGTGCTGGGACCGGGGCACCCGGGATATTGGCAGCCCCGATGGGTGAGCCGCCAGAAGCGGCCGCACGACCTTCGCCTCTGGCCTAAGGCACTGGGGCGGAAACGGCAGAGGGGGCGATGGCAGCAGAGCGAGGGCCGGGGGCTCAGGAGCGCCTGGCTGGACGGATCAGGCTGAAGGGGTGGGGGGCTGCTCGGTCACCAGCCCTGAAACCCCAGGGGCAGCAGCACCGCTCTGGCTGGCAGCCAGGGTTTCGGGTGGGGCGACGGCCACGGAACCGGCCTCTGGGGAGAGCGCTTCCGAAGGCTCGACTGCAGCGGAGACTTCCGCAGGGGAGACTGCCGAAGGGGACGCTGCCGAGGCAGAGACGACTGGAGTAGAGACGGCTGGGGTAGAGACCGCTGTGGCAGAGACCGTGTCATTGGAAACGGTGTCCACGGCCTTGCGGAATTCCTGCTCGAACTGGCTGGAGGCGGACTGGAAACCCTTGAGGGTCTTGCCGAGGGTCTTGCCCAGCTCCGGCAGGCGCTTGGGGCCAAACACGAGCAGGCCAATGGCAGCGATCACCGCCATTTCCGGCAGGCCGATTCCAAAGATATTCATCGTTTCGAAGCACCGATGGGTAGATCCAGCATTAACCCGCCCAGGCCAATGGTCAAACAACCAAGAGCCTGGGCGGGCATGGAATCCGATTGGAGGATGGATTCAGGGACTGGCAATCAGCCGGCGCCGTTCCAGTTGACGGTGATGCCATCCAGCAGCAACGACTTGTTATAGAGCTGCAGTATCACCAGCAGGAAGACCAGGAAGAGAACCATGAACACTCCCATAACCGGAGTGGTTCCCCAACCCGGCACAACCTTGCCGTATTCAGAATTGAGGGGACGCAGAAGGTCTCCGAGGCGGGTGCGTTGGGCCATGACGGCTCGCTCCTCTCTGGCAGTGGATCGTCTGGTTACTTTAGGGGTGCTGCGGCCCGGACCGGGCCCAGCTGTCGAGAGTTGTGATGGAAGCGGCCTCCCGAAGCCCCTTCCGGCCGGCTTCGCCACCACCCCCAAGCCCCTGCGCCCATGGAAAGCACCTCGTCTCCCGCCCTCTCCGTGGCCCTGACCGTGCTGGCGGTGCTGCTGTCGCTCACCGGATTTGGCATTTACACGGCCTTTGGGCCCCCTTCCAAGCAACTCACCGATCCCTTCGACGAGCACGAGGATTGAGCCCAATGCTGGGGGCCTAACCCCGCCCAGGGATCGGGGACGCTGAAGACCTAGCCCGGTCCAAGCCCTCAGCCAGGCGCCTGATCCGATAGCTGGCCAGCTGCCAAGGCCGCACAACCGCCGGCTCGGCCAGACGATCCAAGACTTCGGGCGCCTGGGTGAGCGGCCGATCCAAGCCATCGATCCGGCCCAGCAGTTGCCAGCCGGGGCCCAGGTCCAGCCTCTGGCGCAGGGGGCTGAGGTTTTGAACGGTCAGCGCCAGGTCGCCGGCCAGGGGCGAGCTGGCGCCCTGGCAGGGCAAGCAGCGGAGACCGATCAGGCGCAGGTGCGGGGCGCCTAGGCCCAGGGCCTGGCCTGGAGGAGGTAGCCCCTCGGTGGCCCCAGCTGATCCCAGAGGCTCGCGTTGAACGGCGCCCTCGCCCCGGGGCCGCAGCCAGGGCGGTTCCCGGAAGCGCACGGCCTGCTCGGCCGCGCCGGCCTGGCGCCAGCCCCCCGCGCAGGGCATCAGGGCGAGGCGCAGGCGCTGGGGTCCGTGATCGGCGCCCGGATCGGGCCAGGTGGGGGCCCGCAGCAGCGACACCCCCAGCCGCTCCAGTGTGCCGGACACCCCCTGGGGCCCATCCAGCAACACGGCCAGACCCGAACCAGCCGCCTCGGCCGCCAGCCAGCTGATCACCGGCACTTCCCAACGGCTGCGCTCCCGCGCCGTGATGGCCGCCGCCGGCCGCTCGATCACGCCTCCACTGGTGTCGGCGGCCAGGCGCAGGGCGGCTTGGGCCAGGGGCAACTCCAGCCGCAACAACTCATGCACCTGGCGCCAATCCACCGCCAGGGTGAGCTCCAGATAGGGGCTGGCCGCCCTGAGCACCACGTCGAGCCGCAACGGCGAACAACCACAGAGCCCGCGCCAGACGAGGCGCACGCATAACGGTCCGGTTTCGGCCAGCTCCGGCGGCCCATCCCAGCGCAAGGGCAAGGGCTGGCTGCGGTAGTTGGCGGCCAGGTCCCAGGCATCCCAAAACTCGCCCCGGTCGGCCCAGCGGCACCACTGCAGGGGAGACGCCAGCTGGGCCAGGCCATCGGCGCCCCACAGCTGCTCCACGCCAGCGGGCCCCGCCAGGACCGTCACCAAGCCATTGCTGAGGCGCCAGCGCCCGCCTGCCGCCGCGGCCCCAGGCCCTGGCCCCTGGCCACCAGCCAAGGTCGCCCCTGCCTCCCGATCGGCGGCCACCGCTCGTGGCTCCGCAACCAGGCTCACCGGATGCTGTACGGGCAAGGGGGACGATCCAGCCTGGTCAACCCTCCGATCTGCAGCTGGCCAGGGCTGGCGCTGCAAAGCCAGGTGGGCGATCCCGGCGGGAAGGGGCACTTGTAGCCATTGGCCACCGCCCGGGGCCGGCTGGCCCAGCAGGGGCTGGCCGGCCAGGGCCCAGTGGCCCGAAGGCAGCCGCAGGGTCAAAGGGGCCGCCGCCAGGGGCTGGAGCTGCACCAAGACCCAGGGCTCGGGCCCCTGATCCGGCCCAGGAGCCAGCCTCCGGGAGCCAGGGGCGGCCCCAAGCCAAGCCAACAGGTCTTGATCCCGGCCCCGGGAGGCGGCCCGGCGGGCGGCGCGCCACTGGGGTTCGGCCTGCTCGAACACCTCCGGAATCGAAGTGCCCGGCAGGATGTCGTGGAACTGTTGGAACAGCAGGGGCCGCCAGTCTGGGGCCGGCTCCCTGGGCGCTGCACCAGCCTGGCTGGCCCGTAGGGCCCGGGCGATGTCGGCCTCGCGCAGGAGCCGCTCAAGGCTGCGGTTGTGACGCTTTTGGTCGGGCCGGCTGGTGGCGATGCCCCGGTGTAATTCCAGGTAGAGCTCATCGCGCCACACCGGCAACCCCGCCGCCAAGGGCTCCAGCTCGGCCAGGTACTGGCGGAGGGTGCCGTGGCGCTGGGGCCGGGCCTGGGGCTGGTCTTGCCAGAGCTCCAGCTGCTCGAGCATCTCGGCGGTGGGGCCGCCGCCGTGGTCGCCCACGCCCGGGAGCCAGAGGGCCCGATCCAGGCCCGTGCTGGCCTGCCACTCGAGCCGGTAGCGCTCCATCGCCACCGGGTCGCCGCCGGTGCCGATCGGCGCCGTGGCCAGGGCGAGCACCTCCGCTCCGCAGCGGCTGCGCCAGCGGAAGAGGCGATGGGGGAAGGGGTTGGTGGCGTTCCAGGCCAGCTTGTGGGTGCAGAACCAGTGCACGCCGGTGGCCCGGGCCACCGCGGGCAGGCCGGCGCCAAAGCCGAAGCTGTCGGGCAGCCAGCAGAGTTGGTGCTCCCATTCCGGGAACGTGGCGCGGCTGTAGGCCTGGCCCAGCTGGAACTGGCGCAGCAGCGAGGCCGTGGCGATCAACACGCAATCGCTTTCGACCCAGGGACCATTGATCGGCTCCCAGCGGCCCGAGGCCATGGCCTGGCGGATGCGGGCGAACAGGGCCGGCCGGTGCTGGGCGATCCAGGCGTACAGAGCCGGGGTGGAATGGCCGAAATGGAGCTGGGGATGGCGCTCCATCAGGCCCAGCACCGACTCGAAGGTGCGCTCCGCCGCCCGCCAGGTGTCCGCCACCGGCCAGAGCCAGGCCAGATCGAGATGGGCGTGGCCCAGGAGCTGAAAACCGCCCTGGCCCGGCCCCTGCTGGGCCTGGAGGGTCTGAAGGGCCGCGCCGAGACGGCCTGGCCCATCGGGCGCCTCGGGATCGGCGCCAGCCAGGGCCGCCTGCAGCGAAGCCGCCGCCGGCTCGTGGCCCCGGGCCGCCCGCAGGGCCACCAATTCCAGGGCCGTGCCTGCCAACAGCCCCTGGGGATCGGCGCAATCGGCGGGCTCCAACTCCAGCCGGCTCTCGACCAGGGCGCCGTCGTCGTGGCGGGGGCTGCGCAACGCAAGGCTGAGGTCGAGGGCTTCGCCCCGCCACCAGGACTCGGGCAGCACCCAGCGGCAGGCGGAATCAAACAGGTCACCGCGATGGACCGCCTGGCCAGCGACTGAAAGCACCACCTCCTCGGCCCACCAGCGCAGGACCAGCCGGGCCCGGGGCGGGGCCGCCTGCGGGCCCGCTGCTTGGTGGAGCTGCCGCCAGTCGGGCGGGCACTCCAGCCGCAGGCGCAAACGCAACCCTTGGCCGCCCCGGGGCCAAATCAGCAGGCCGCGGGCAAACCAATCGGGCCGATGGCTGGCGCCCCAAGGGTTTTCGATCGCCGGCGCCAGGGCTCCTCCCGGGCCATCGGCCAGCCAGCGGGCCTGCAGATCGCGCCGCGTCCGTGACTGAAACGTTTCAATCCAGGGGCGAACCACCCCCTCCAGCCCCTCTGGCATCGATCAACGCCATCTGTGCCCCATAGGATGATGCCGCTGCCGCAGGGTCGTCCCAGGGCCCACCTGGCGCCTGTCACTCCCTGTCACCCGCCGGACGGACCATGCTCGCCCTCAAGATCTCGGTTTATTCAGTCGTTTTCTTCTTCATCGGGATCTTCGTTTTCGGCTTCCTGGCCAGCGATCCCACCCGCACCCCCAGCCGCAAAGACCTGGAAGACTGAAGCCCAACCGGAAGCACAAACCGGTCCTAGCCGTCTGGAGCTGATCCAGACCCCATGGCAGGATCGGCGCCGTTTCCGCTTCGTCGGTGCCCGCGCCCACCCTGTCTCGTTGGACATTTGCGGCGATGGGATCGGCCCTGCTGGTGGCCCTGCCACCAGCAGGCGCTGAGCCACTGACCACCATTGCCGCAGCCCCTCAACCGGGCACGGCAGGAACCCAGGCACCCGCAGCCCCTAGGGCCCAGGCCCTGACCCCGTCGGCCCCGGTCCAAGCCCAAGCCCCAAGCCAATCCCAACCGGCCGCAAAACCTGCCGACCAGCCTGGCCGCCCCCTCAGCCAGGCCAGCCCTGGGCAGGCCCCGCCCCTGGAACTGGAGTTGCAGGCCGATCAGCAAGGCTTCGACCTGCAGCTCAACCGGTTCGTCGCCACGGGCCAGGTCAAGGCCCTGCTCAATGGCGGCCGCCTGCTGGCCGATCGCCTCGAATTCGACCCCACAAGCCGCACGGTCTATGCCAGCGGCAGCGTGCGCTTCCAACGCGGCCGTCAGTACCTCCAGGCCAGCCGCCTGCGCTTCAACCTGATCCAGGCCGAAGGGGAGCTGGAGGATGTCTACGGGGTGCTCGACCTCGAATCCGCCGAGTCTGATTTCGACCTGGCACGCCAGCCCAGAGGGGCCCTCCTGCCCCTCAGCTACTGGGAGAACCCGGATCCGCTGCTGAATCGCCAGGCCAGCTTTGCCGTGGCCGATGGCGGCCCAGCCCCGGCGACCAGCAGCTCAGCACCCCAGAGCGCCAGCCCCAAACCCCTCCCCGGGGCCCAAGCGCTGCAGGCCCTAGATCGCCAACCCTTGGCCCCGGCTGGGCTGAACCCCACTCCCGGGGTGGAGGGCTACCGCAGCGAAGCCGCCACGGTCCGCCCCCTAGCGATCAGCGACTGGCGCATGCCGCCGGTGGCCCTGGCGCCCCAGGCCCTCTCCATGGCCTGCCAGCCCCTGCTGCCGCCGATCCCCAACTGGCACCCCTATCCCCTGGCCGTGACCCTCTGGGGCGGCAAGAGCATCGATTCCAACTTCGGTGAAACGTTCCAATTCAAGGGGCGACTGCGGCCCGAATACGAACTGGGCGTCGGCTTTAACAAGCGCCTGATCGATGCCGGCCCCGTGGCCCTGGAATGGGACAGCAACCTGCTGGGCCATGGCGCCCTGGAGCAGGCGGGCGGCGAATTCAACCAAAGCGTCAAATATGCCAATTCCCCTGCCCAGAGCTTCGGCGAACTCACCACCGGCCTGGGGATCCGCCTCTGGGTGCAACCCTGGCTGAGCCTGGGGTTTGTCCAGGGGGTGAGCTGGCTGAGCGAGCCGAGCAACTACGAGAAAACCTTCCGCCAGAACTACACCCAGTTCCTGAACTACCTGGGTTTTGAAATCGAAGCGCTGGTGGCGCCCCAATGGTCTTTGGTGGGCCGGGTGCACCACCGCTCCGGCGCCTACGGCACCTACAGCGGCGTGTCGGAGGGCAGCAACGCCTATCTGATTGGCCTGCGCTATCGCTTCGGCTCATCCCCCGCTCCCCGCCAATCGCTGGCGATGGCGCCACCCCTGGGCTGCAACGATCCAGGCCGGGGCAACCGGGTCCGGCCGAAACCCCTGGGCGAGCTCCTCAATGATGTGGCCATGGGGCCGCCCGGCCAGGGCCTGGCCCCCGCCCCTGCGGCCCCAAGCAGCGGCCCTGCCCCAACGCAGCTAGCGCCGGCCCAGGCCGAAGCCCAGCGCCAGCAAGCGATTGACGCCAGCGTGGATCAGCGCATCACCGCCCTCAACTACCGCGGCAGCTTCTCGCTCCAGAGACAGCAAGGGACGACAAGCACTTACACCACCCCAACGGAAGTGAACACCTACGGGGGTGTTAGGCCCCCCCAGATCCTCTCGGTTCGCACCACCAGCAACACCCAGCTGGTCAGCGGCATGGTGAGCCGCTGGCGCTTCCAGGCTGCCACCTTGACCCTCACCCCAGAAGGCTGGCGCGCCGATCGGGCTGCCCTCAGCAACGATCCGTTCACACCAGCCCAGTCCTGGGTGGATGCCGAAGGGGTTGAGGCCCGCCTGCTGGCCAATGGCGACACGGTGATCCAGGCGAAGCGCAACCGCCTGATCCTCGAAGATCGCCTGCCCATCCCCCTCAATCGCAACCAGGTCTTCAAGAAGAAAAAAGACGTAGACAACCGCTGGGTGCTCGCCAGCGATGGCACCGACCGCAACGGTTTTTATATCGGCAACAACCTCAAACCGATCAAGCTAGGAGCTCGCGCCACGCTGGAACTTCAGCCCCAGTTCATGGCGCAACGGGCCCTCAATGGCAGCACCACCAGCTACGTGCTGCCGGGCCAGCCGGCGGGCAATGCCCCCAGCAGCCAACCCACCCGCATTGGCGATTTGTTTGGCGTGGTGGCCAAGCTGCGCGGTCCCCTGCTGGGTTTCAACAGCGATGTCAACTTCAACGCCTCCACCCTCGATCCCAGCAACTTCGCCAACGGCACCCGCAGCTGGGGTGAACTAAACCGCCCCATCACCCTGCCCCTGCTGGGCGAGATCACGACGCGCCTGTTTGGGGCCTATCGCTACCGCATCTGGAATGGCTCCCTTGGCGAACAGGACATCTATTCAGCCATTGGCATCTCCCTAGATCAGACCAAAAACCTCCCCAACCTGGGTGCCATCCGCAACAATTACTACGCCCGGATTGCCTACGGAACCTTCCAGGGCAACCTGTTTCAGAGCACCACCACCGGCAGCTTCTCCCGCAGCAGCTTGTTCGCCTCGCTCAATAGTTCTTTGCCGATCTGGACTGGCCAATCCCTTGACCCGAGCCTAGCTAACACCTATCTCTATTCACCAGTGGCGATCGTGCCAGGCCTGAGCCTCAGCACAAACCTAAGCCTGAGCCTGTTCAACTACAGCAACGGCAATGTACAGAACTCCTACAGTATTTCTGGGGGTCCCACCCTAACCCTGGGGCATTTCACCAAACCCTTCCTCGATTACACCCAGATCACGATCACGGGCGGCGGAACCCGCCGCACGGGCCAAAGCCCCTTGAGTTTTGACCAGTTGGTGGATCTGGGCACGATCGGGGTTGGCCTCACCCAGCAGATCGCTGGACCGCTGGTGTTCAACGGCGGCATTGGCATGAACATCGACCCCAACTCCCCCTACTACGGCAATGTCACCGGCTCCTACGTGGAACTTCGTTGGCAGCGGCGCTCCTACGAGCTGGGGATTTATTACAGCCCCTACGAACAGCTCGGCGGCATCCGCGTGAAGCTGCACGATTTCAACTTCGATGGCACCGGCGTACCCTTCGTTCCCTACCAACCCAGCACGGCCCAGAGTGCCCGCGACAGGCCCTTCTGAGGGCATCGAGGCGCAAGCAAGGAAATGAGATCAAGCTTGATCCGCGTTGATCAATCTGCGAATTTACCCAACCAGCATTCAACTCATTAGTGCGTTAGCAAATCAGCCAGTAAAATTATTCATGTAAGGCAAGCGGGCGGCCGTGGCCGCCAGGGCCGCGCCATTGGCGACCAGCTGGCCGGTGCCATCCCACTGGCCGGTGCTGAGCATCTGGCGGGGCCCCGCGGGCAACTCAAGCTGCCAGCTGGTCTCTGGCTGGCTGGAGCGCAGGCGCGCGGATGCCACCTCCAACTCAAACTCGGCGGCAGGGTCGGCCGCGGCCGCCGCCTGGATCGCCAGCATCAGGTCGTGGGAGGCGGTGAGGCAGGGGATGCCCAGGGCCAGGCAGTTGCCATAGAAGATTTCGGCGAAACTCTCGCCAACTACGGCGCGAATCCCCCAACGCATCAGCGCCTGGGGAGCGTGTTCGCGGCTGGAGCCGCAGCCGAAATTACGGTTCACCAGCAGCAGGCGCGCCCCCTGGTGGTCGGGCCGGTCGAAGGGATGGGCGCCCTGGAGCTCGATCCGGTCGTCGGCGAACACCTGTTGACCGAGACCATCAAAGGTGACGCACTTGAGGAAGCGGGCCGGGATGATCCGATCGGTGTCGATGTCATCGCCGCGCAGCACCAGGGCGCGGCCGTTGACCTGGATGATGGGCCCAGCGGGCAGGGCGGACGCAAGGGCAGCGCTGGTCATGGCGGGATCGGCGATCGGACGGGCAGGACAGGATGGGCGGCGAGCGGGTCAGACCTAAACGACCGAGCGGTGGTCAAAGCGCCGCAGGGTCGTTGGCCCAAGCGGTCAGGGGTTGAGCAGCAGGCGCACATCGGCCACATGGCCCGACACGGCGGCAGCTGCCACCATGGCCGGACTCATCAACAGGGTGCGGCCGGTGGCGGAGCCCTGGCGACCCTTGAAGTTGCGGTTGCTGGAACTGGCGCTGATCTGGCGGCCTTCGAGCCGGTCCGGGTTCATTGCCAGGCACATCGAGCAGCCCGGTTCACGCCACTGGAAGCCAGCCTCCCGGAACACCACATCCAGCCCCTCGGCCTCGGCGGCGGCGGCCACCTGCTCCGACCCCGGCACCACAAAGGCCGTGATCCCTGCTGCCACCTGGCGGCCCTTGGCCACGGCCGCCGCGGCCTGGAGGTCGCTGAGGCGGCCGTTGGTGCAGCTACCGATGAAGCAGACATCCACGGCCAGCCCGGCGATCGGCGTGCCCGGGGCCAGGTCCATGTAGCGGTAGGCCTCCTCGGCGATCGGCCGCTCATCGGGCTCGGTCTGCTCGAGGCTGGGTACCGCCTCATCCACACCGATGCCCTGGCCTGGCGTAATCCCCCAGGTGATGGTGGGCGCAATCGTGGTGGCATCAAAGTCCACCTGGTCGTCAAACACCGCATCGGCGCCGCTGGCCAGGCTTTGCCACCAGGCCACCGCCCGCTCCCAGGCCGCGCCGGCGGGCGCATAGGGGCGGCCCGCCAGGTAGGCAAAGGTGGTGGCGTCAGGGTTGACGTAGCCGCAGCGGGCGCCGCCCTCGATCGCCATGTTGCAGAGGGTCATGCGCTCCTCCATCGAGAGGGCGTCGATGGCCGGGCCAGCAAATTCGTAGGCGTAGCCCACGCCAGCCTTTACCCCGAGGCTGCGGATCACATGCAGCACCAGGTCCTTGGCGTAGACGCCGCGCTGCAGCTGGCCGTTCACCCAAATGCGGCGCACCTTGAGCTTGGTCATGGCCAGGCTTTGGCTGGCCAACACATCGCGCACCTGGCTGGTGCCGATGCCAAAGGCGATCGCACCAAAGGCGCCGTGGGTGGAGGTGTGGGAATCGCCGC
>Ga0310098_1000385_pt1 | contig 10013 bp, 12 predicted proteins | sample LakMicMIDCLREDC7_FD_194453 | JGI IMG/M metagenome (GOLD analysis project Ga0310098, IMG submission 194453) | Enriched freshwater cyanobacterial communities from Lake Michigan, Michigan, United States - MI23.DCL.RED.C7 | ecosystem: Environmental > Aquatic > Freshwater > Lake | place: USA...
TACTGGAAGGAAAAACGCCAAGAAGTCGAGGCGCAGAAAACATTGCGCGATGCCGTTGAGGTATTCTTGTGCTTGAAAGCACAAACAGTCAAACCGACGACGCTTAGGGAATACCACCTGAAATTGACCAACCAAGTCATGGGTATCATCCCACCCGAGACGCCACTACAACATTTGGAATGGGATCAAGGCGGGAGGCGGGTTGTTGACAAGGCAATTGATCAGATCGCAAATGGATCAAAGTTCGATCTTGCCCGCAGATGCCAGAAATTGCTGTTCCAGGTCTTCAACCTTGCAATTAGCAAGCAGTGGATGGAGAGGGGGCAGAATCCTGCTGTCAGACTGGAGGGAGACGCATCTCCAAAAAGCAGTTCACGACACCACAAAACTATCGACTGGGAGCAGGTGCCTCAGTTGCTTGAAAGGGTCTCCCTTAACCGAAGCAATACACACATCAATTCAGTTGCAGCAACGAAATTGATGTTGATGACATTTCTTCGTGCAGGGGCATTGACTCGAATGGAATGGGAATGGGTTGGTCAGGAGTTCATTACCTTTCCTGGCACGACTCCAGGACTAAAGAGGCGAAGGGGCAAATCAGATCACATCCCCCATCTTGTGCCAGTAACTGGACAGATCAGAAAAGTTCTGGATCACATGGAGAGAATGCACGGAAGAGGGAAATATGTATTTCCGAAACTCAGACAGAGTAGGTATGAACATCTCGATCCAAGCGCCCCAAACGCCTTCCTCAAACGAATTGGATATGACGGGGAATTAGTTGCCCATGGATGGCGGTCTGTTGCTCGCACCTACGGAGTGGATATTCTCAAGGGAAGGGAAATCGTGATCGAACGCCAGATGGGTCATCTGCCAACAGGCAAGATAGGAAAGGCATACGACCGCGCTCAGTATCTGGAAGAAAGAACCGAGTTCATAAAGCAGTGGTGCGAACTTCTAGAAGAACAGGGTCTCAAAATATGACGCCGCTGGATCTCAGATTCTAGACAGAAAATTTTTAACTGAACCCGGACTCGAAAAGACTGATTATCAACGCAGGATCTGGCGGAATTTTTTAACCGCCGGAATTTTTTTTATGCTCTTGGGTAACACTTTATAGTTTGGACTCTGGGACTCCTCTTCAACTGCCAAACACGAACGAACGACTCATGGCAGATCAGGCAGTGGGGTCTCCAGCATCAATGGCAGCAAACTGCTCTTGAACCTCCAGGTGCTTGAGCAGAACCTGCTGAGCATCAAGTTCTTCGATCAGATACTGGTAGGTCTCAGGGACATAGAAGTAGTCCTTGAGTGCTTCTAGTTCACTCTGAAGGTATTGAACCTTTGCCTGTAATATGTTCTTGGTGTGCGGCATGATCGTCATCCGATGCAGGAAAGTTTATGCTTCTCATACCACTTGTAGTGGGTCAGGAGAAAGTGAAGAGTCCCAGTTCTGGATCGCTTCAGGGATCGTGATAAGGCATCAAACTCCTCAAGGGTGTCCAGATGCTGTTCCCCGAAGTAGAAGTTGATCGTGGCAAAGGGTGCTGTTGACATCTGATGCGGCATATAGATGGTTCGTGTACTGAATCTATTTAGGCAGAATGAGGTCAGAACTCAGGACATCGAGCACCAGGTCAGAGTCTTGCTGGTACTTGTGGCGGTAGTAGTCCTTCAGGTTGTAGAAGGCATGATGGTCGTAGTTCCAGGGGCGGATGACGAGACCAGGATCATGCTTACGGTGAAGGTTCTTGAGGCAGTGAAATCCGGGAGCAACCTTGGTGTCAATGATCCACTGGAGATGAAGACCAGAGATGACTTGAGGTGCTTTAGTGAGATGAAGGTGCGAGTGGTAGATCAATCGACCATGAGGATCTTGTGCTCGCTCATGAAACCAGACGAGTTTGCAGCAGTCTTTTTTGGGTGGTAGGTTCTTCAGGGAGCAGGAGTAGATTGCGGTCAGAAGTTTGTTCCTAAAGTGCCTAGCATGACCTGATGCAACCTGATACTCGGTAGGTGCTGGAGACCATTGAATCGTGATGAACCAGGTGGGCGGATAAGAGTCCCATTGCTGCTTCAGGAGATTCTGCAGCATGGTCAGGTAGTTCTGATCTGGTCTTGAATCATTCCCTCCCTCCGGTCGGGAATTTGCTGTCGCAAGGTCGTGTTGTGTTTTCATCTGAAATAATCGTTAGTTGAACTTATTCCTATCGTTCTGAAGGGACTCAGGATTGAAGGAAGTGAATCTTGAGTCCAATGAACCTGGAACCTTATGAGGATTCAGGTCGTAGAGATCTGGGTCTGATGAGGTTTGGATCTTATGAGGTAGGAACCTTATGGGATCTGAATCTGATTGGATTTGGATCTTATGTGTATTGACTCCTTGTACCTCAGAGAACCCTGATTCACCCCTGCCAATCCTTATGAGTTGCCAGTGATCCAGGTTCTCCTTCTGTTGAACCCAACCCGTCTAGCAAGAATATCTCTACAGAATATATAGGCGAATAAGATTCTTGGAATGACAGCGTGTTCTTATGCAGGGTAAGCAGCACTGAAGGAGAACACTGATCTATGATTTTTAATGCTTTTGTGGATGCCCAGTGATCAGCATAGAACCTGGAGAAGTTCTTATCAGAAACCAGAATACTCAGATCAAATGCCCTGCGGGCATTGCCATTGGCGTCACACTGGGTGCTGAAGAACAGGCGTCTAGATTATCTCTAATACCTTAAAGAACTTAGTCCTTATCTTCATCGGAGACAAACCTAGTCTACAAGCAAATGGGCAACTTGTCAAGACTTGATTGACACCTAGCGCGAGTAAGTGTAGAATTAGAGAAGGACATTGAAAATTGAATACATTGCAATCCGACTGCTATTTCCAGTTGCTACATAGAACTCATAGATGGCATCAAGGATCAACCAGATCCAGCAATCGCCCTTGATCATCCACCAGGCGATGTCTTTTTCCTGTAGTTCGTGCCCTGTGCTGAGCAGTGCGGAAAGCATCAGCGGCATTGTGCTTCTCCTGGAACCGATGCCATTTTCCGAACTGATCCTGCCACTGAACGATGATGCGGATCATCAGACTAAATACAAGAAACGGTAGCAGAATGATAACAGGAGATCAGCGGTATCAGTTCTTATGGAAGGTGATTCAGGAGTCGCTGAGATCCAGGCGACAGGTGATGCTGGATCTTGCAGAAGAACTCAGTTTCTTCGTGTACCGCAGCGACAACAACGCGATTCTGGCAAAAGGGATTCTGGGATTTGAGGCAGCAAAACAGAAGGCAGATCAGATCCGCAAAGCACAGGGTCTGCCCTGGAGTGTGGTGAAGTTCAAGGCAGAACGCAGAGTGCAGAAACCAGCAGGGCAAGTTGGCACGAGTGCTGGCAGTCAGAACTTCACCAGCAGATACGGGCAGCGTGGTCGGATCGATTATGCAAGAAACTACAACCCGTCAAAGGGGCGCAGGTTTCGTGGATACACTGATTCGGCAGGGAATTATCATGATATTGATTGAAGATTTAAAGTTTACCAGACGCATCATGCTGATTACGCCAGAACCCTGGTGATCTACTTCTGATTACTCGGCAAGACGCTGAGCGACCCGATAGGCATCCGCCTGATTGCGCTTGGTCTGGTAGTGGTGCCAACGACCGTACTGGTCTTGCCATTCGATATTGATGGTCAAATTGGCGACTCCCAAACAGTTTCATCAACAGAAAGGGTATTGCGACCTGGCATAGTTTGGGATTGGCGAATCTCTCCAACGATTATCTTTTTCGTTCCCTCTTCCGTTGAAACGTATTTTGCCAATGCTTTTTGGTCTGGATCGGAAAGAGTCTCCCAACTTGATCGGGGAATCATTACCACTTGCTCGCCGCCCCATTCCATATAGATGCTCTTGCTCACCGACGCAGTTCCATCGGGATTCATTTTTACAATATGCCAGTAATCAGAATCTTCTTCTAACTTCTCTGCGATTGTCTTCCCCTTGGCAACAGTGGCATCTACTGCGGCAGTTCGTGTATCAACTTCTGGAGTTGAGGCAGTTTCTTTGGTGACTGACTGAGTTGAGCAAGAGGAGGCAATCGTCGCAAGTGCAACAAATGTAAGAATGCGCTTCTTCATTTCTCCGTGACGTATTCATACCAGAATAACTCGAACCCTTGCGGATATCACCCCCATAACTCCAGACCCAACCCCGCTAACGCCGCCGCCCGCCTCAATGCTGCACTGGCGGAACATTCCGCAGATGGGGCATGAGACTTGGATTCCAACGGTTCCGACGCGACTGCCGAGTAGTGGAGCAAGTTTCCATCAGCAGTAGGGATGGTCAGTCGCCCCGTGACCACTACAGAACCTCCCACCTCTTGAACGCTCTGAACCTCCCAGCACCAACCTGGAGCACGGTGGTGAAGGTGGCGAGCAATGATGTGCCAGGGGCAGTAAGTCAAATTCATTCCGCCTTGTTGCCTGGTCTTCAGGTGCCGAGGGTCAATGGGGCGTGACAGTTCTGCCAGGGTTTCGGCAGTAGGGCGCAGAGCAAACTTCGCGGCACCGTTGGTGGTGGGTGCAGTTGCGCCGTTGCTGGAGGTCTTGAGCATTGGATTGACTCTCTGTGGAGTTCTGTGCTGTGATTATAGCATCTAATGCTGGAGAATGACTCTCAGGTGCTCTCCGTTGTCAGGCAGAAGTAAGTGCTGATGAGAGGTTGTGCCCGCCCATCCCGCTGTGCCTGCTTCTGGAGGGTCTTGATGGCATCGCGGATCTCAGGGGCATAGTCCCAACTGGTACGGGAGCGTTGCTGGAGCATCCGCCCACCAGGGGCACGAACACCACAACGGAGTTCGGCAGGATTGAACGCTGCCATCAGTTCGGCATCAATTGCCTGCCTTTCCTGCTCCAAGCGTTTGCTGATTTCGGAAATCCTTATCCGCCTACGCAAAAGGGCATCAGGGGTCAAATTTGCCAGATGGGGAAAGGGATCTTGGCGTTCAGGCGGCAGGGTCTGCAGCAGGTGCTCCAAGGCACCAGGGGGTAGTGGGGTCATCAGTCATCGGTAATGGCACCCTCTCTGACCAAGCGGTTGTAGTGACACCGAATGGCATCTTCAACGACTGCAGAGAGGGTGAAGGGTTGGTTGGTGGTCTTGCGGTGCTCCTGAATGGCGGACACCAGTTCCATCGTGTCCTGACTCAGGCGGATTCCAAATTGCTTGGGGGCATCGGGATGATCGTGTGCCATTGCTGCTGGGATGAGTGGAATGAGTGTGGCAGGGGATTCCGCCAGCACCAGCAGGGATCAGGACGCGCATTGGACGAACCTCTATGGGTTTCAGGGAATGGGTTGAGAGGGGCGGACTTCTTTGAGTGTCTTGCCCCTCAACGCAACAACTATAGCACTAGACGACAGGAGTAGAGTGCTTAATGCTGGATTCAGGCGGCGACAGGTTCCTCCTGTGCTGATGCCACCTCCAGCGCCAGGGCATCAAGGATCTGATCCTGAACGGAACGGGCGCTGGCGGTGCTGACGCCAAAGCGGGCACGAACGACCTCCTCGAAGAATCCAGCGAACTCAGTGATCACGCTGAGGGTCAGCAGGTCGGCAGCATCTGCCCAGTGCTTCAAGAGCAGGGCAGTGCTGAGGTTGCCTGCTGCTGCGGCATCAGCACTGCTCTGCTCCCACTGGATGGTGCTGGAGCGAAGGATGGCGAGGATTGCACTCTCAGCAGCACTGAGGGTCGCCAGATCCAGGGTGGAGAGATCGGAAGGCATCGGTCTGAACCTCTAAATGGGTTTCTGTGACACAAGAACTCTAGCACCTGGTGCTGGGTTGTGGCACCAGGGCGCTTGAGGTAGTGTGCGCCTTATGGCAAAGCAAGTTCGTCTGACCCTCGCCAGGGCAATCGCAAAATCAAATCTGCGTCGTGCTGAGGTGGGCAAGAAACCCATCACCATGAACTCTCTGGCGGTGCAGGCAGGGGTGGCAACCACAACGATCACGCGATTAGCGAGATCTGCTGATGATCCGAAAGCGGCAGGAGCACTGTCGCTGGATCTGGCGGGGAAGATTGTGACGATTCTGGATTGCGGGATTGAGGATTTGCTGGAAGTGGTTGAGGGTTAGCGCCCGTTCAGAACTGCTTTTCCAGGGCATCTGCGACAACTGCCTGAATCTTCTTCCCAAGATCCTCTCTCGACCATTCCTCAGAAATCATTTCAGTCTGCTGGAGCACCAACTCAATCGCTGCTGCTTCTTGATCAGGAGGATACTTGTAGCGTTTCAGCAGTGCCTTGATCATCGTTCGCAGTCGCGCCCTCACATTCTCCTTGTATTGCCAATCGATGCTGAGGTTGCCCCTGAGTTTCTGTGCCAGTTCCCGTGCCATCTTCATCAGCACCTCATCACCCATCAGATCGTGTGCTGATTGATTGTTCGCCAGGGCGTCATAGAAGGCAACCTCAGCGACCGATAAACCCATCGCTGCCACTTTCTCCGCTTCATCACGGAACTGCTTTGCCATCGCAATCAGTTCCTCGATCACCTGTGCCGCCTCGATGGAGCGGTTGGCGTATTTGTTCAGGGATACTTGGAGCAGTTCGCTAAACCGCTTCTGCTTCACCACATTGGTTTTGAAGCGGGTCTGAACCTCTTCCCTTAGCAACCGCTGGAGCAGTTCAACCGCCAGGTTCTTCTGAGGGATCTTGCTGACCTCTGCCAGGAACTGATCCGACAGGATGCTGATGTCTGGTTTCTCAAGACCTGCGACCTTGAAGACATCAGTGATTCCATCTGCGACCAGTGACTCAGACAGTAATTGGCGCATGAAGGAAGGTCACCTCATCATTGAGTGCCATCGCTTCATCAAGCGTTCCGCACAGGGCAAATGCCTTGGTCATCGCCAGCACGGTGTCGCAATACCGCTTCTTGCCTTCTGGTAGTTCAAGGATGTGATCCAGGCAGTTGGGAAGCAGTGCCATTGCTGTCTTGGGATCCCTGAAACCACTCCACTCGATGGGGTGGAGGAGGTCACGGGCAACTTGGAGTTTCTCCTTGAGTATCCGCAGCGCCTCACTGGTATCAATCGTCGGAGCACCCTTGCCCTTCGATGCCGTGTAGGTCGCCAGTGCTTCCTTCAGTTGGGGGGCGATGCCTATGTAATCGACCACCAGACCGCCTGGTTTGTCTTTGAAGACCCTGTTCACTCGGGCAATCGCCTGCGCCAAGTTTGCCCCCTTCATCGGTTTGTCCACATACATCGTCGCCATACAGGGCGCATCGAACCCCGTCAACCACATATCCCGCACCAGCACGATCTTGAGCGGATCGGCAGGATCCTTGAACCGCTTCTCCAGATCCTTCTTCTGCTGCTTGGTGGTGTGGTGAGGTTGAAGGTATTGCTCATCCGATGCCGATGCCGTCATCACCACCTTGATGGCACCTTTCTTCGGGTCATCGTCGTGCCATTCAGGGCGCAGAGCAACGATGGCGTCATAGAGGCGAGCACAGATATCCCTACTCATCGCTACCACCATCGCTTTACCTGGTTGGGTGCGTGAGCGTTGCTCGTAGTGGGCAACCAGATCCGCTGCCACCTGCTTCAGGCGTGGTTCAGCGCCCACCAGTGCTTCCAGTGCTGCCCACCTGCTCTTTGCCCGCTCGGCAGCGGGGATGTCGTCTTCATCTGAGAAGAGGTCATCCACCTGCTCATCCACCTGGGGCAGCAACGGTTCCTTGAGCGCCAGTTTTGCCAGGCGTGATTCGTAGTAGATCGGCACCGTCGCACCGTCTTCCACTGCCTGCTGGATGTCATAGACGGATACGTAGTGCCCGAAGACCGCCTGGGTGTCACGGTCGTCTTGGGAGATGGGCGTTCCCGTGAAGGCAAGGAAGGTCGCCTGGGGCAGGGCATCCCGCAGTGCCTTTGCCAACCCGTATTTGATTTCCCCTGTCTTGGTGTCGAAGCGACCCTTGAACCCATATTGAGTGCGGTGCGCCTCGTCGCAGATCACCACGATGTTGTGGCGGTCGGTCAGGGCAGGGAACTTGTCTTCATCAGGTTCGGTGGCGAACTTCTGAATGGTGGTGAAGATGATGCCGCCACTGGGTCGATTGGCGAGCAGATCCCTCAACTCCTGCCGACTATCCGCCTGCTTGGGGGATTCACCCAGCAGATCACCCGCCCCAGCAAAGACCCCGAACAGTTGCCCATCCAGGTCTTGGCGGTCGGTGACCATCACTAGGGTGGGATTCTCCAGGCGTGGATCGGTGAGCAACTTGCCCGCCAGACACGCCATCTCGATGCTCTTGCCAGCACCTTGGGTGTGCCAGACGACGCCACCCTTCTTGTCGCCATCAGGTCTGCTTGCTCTGACCACGCTTTCCACTGCTGCTCTGACGGCGTGGAACTGGTGGTAAGCGGCAATCTTTTTGATGATCTGCCCGTCTTCCTCAAACAGGCAGAAGGAGCGAACGAACTCCAGCAGTCGCCCCTTGTCGAAGATCCCCCGCACCAGGGTCTCCAGGTCTCGGTGATTACCCAGCGGATCGAGGTGGTTCTCTCCTTCGATAGTTCGCCACCGCTGGAATCGTTCCCGATCAGCACTCAATGACCCCAACCGTGCCTGGATGCCATCGCTGATCACCAGCAGCACGTTGGGCGTGAACAGGTCGGGGATGTCTTGCTTGTAGGTCTGGAGTTGGTTGAACGCTGCCCAGATGTCTGCCTTCTCATCGGCAGGGTTCTTCAGTTCGATCACCGCCAGGGGCAGACCGTTGACGTAGACCACCACATCAGGGCGGCGGTTGTGCTTGGTGCCTTGGATCGCCAACTGGTTCAACACCAACCAGTCGTTGACAGAAGGGTCTTCAAATCCGATGACTTTGAGACGGATCCCAACCTGCTGATTCCCATCCAGATAGGTAATGGGCAAACCTTGGGTCATCCAACGGTGGAAGTTGCGGTTGGATGCCAGCAACCCAGGCACGTTGGGGTTTGCCAGTTGGAGCACCGCTGACTCAATGGTGCCCGCTGGAACTTCTGGGTTCAGGCGCTGGAGTGCTGAGCGCAGACGCCCCGTGAGGATGACCTGCCTGAAGTCAGTGCGTTCTGGTGTGGTGCCGTCGGGTGCGAGATCTGGAGCAAAGGCATAGGCATATCCCAGTTCCTTGAACCACTCAAGGCACTGCTGCTCCAGATGGTCTTCTGTGATGAGTGCCATCAGACACCAACCTCCTCTAGCATCTTTTCAGCATCAGGTATGCGTATCTCCCCTGATATGAGTTTGGGGAGAAGAGCATCTCTGATCGATCCGAGTTCTTTTGATTGCCTCCGTAATCCAAATGCTCGATCCAGAAGAGCGGTAAATGCTGAATCCATCGCAGCAAGAAGGGTTGGCGGTGGAATCAGCACCTTTGCCGCACTTAGGTGATGTCTCTGGATGTGCCCCATCGTGGTTGCCTTTCCCTGGGCGATTTCCTGAAAATCAGGCAGATGGTGATTGACCCACTGATAGAAGAACCACTTGCCGTAGGTCTTGGATGTGACCTTGAAGAGGTGCTGGTTGAGAGCACCGTCACCTCCACACCAAATATCAACAGCGAGAGAACCAGACCAGGAGAACAACACATCGCCATCTCTGACCACATAGTCGGATGGAACAGCGGTGGAGCACCTGTCTGCTCCTGTCGATTCCCCTTTCTTTAGTTGAGCGATCTTGATCACTGGAAGCGTTGCGGCACCGTCTTCAGGAGGGAACTTCTGTAGAGCAAGACCATTGAGAAAATGAGCGATTTCATCCAATGCCTTTACTTCCCACCCACTAGGAATCTCACCAAGTTCCGAATCCTCAAATGAATCTGGGAACAGATCACTGATTTCATCGGGCAATCCAGTTGGGCGACCTTCTGCCTTCGCTCTTACAGGATCGAAATCCACAAACCACGACTTGAAGAGCGCCTTTGCCATCGCCTCCAAGGTTTCGTTGGTCTTGCGGTTTAGTTCGATC
>Ga0310098_1000387_pt1 | contig 9978 bp, 9 predicted proteins | sample LakMicMIDCLREDC7_FD_194453 | JGI IMG/M metagenome (GOLD analysis project Ga0310098, IMG submission 194453) | Enriched freshwater cyanobacterial communities from Lake Michigan, Michigan, United States - MI23.DCL.RED.C7 | ecosystem: Environmental > Aquatic > Freshwater > Lake | place: USA: Michigan...
GTCGATGACGATCCCGAGCTGCGCAGCATGCTGGCGGGCTATCTCACCGACCAGGGCTACGCCGTGCGCGCCCTCGCCGATGGCGAGCAGCTCAGGGCCCGCCTTGAGGGGCACCTGGGCGGCGAGCGGCCCGATCTGTTGGTGCTCGATCTGATGCTGCCGGGCAGCGATGGCCTCAGCCTGCTGCGGCGCCTGCGCGACGACGGCGACGACCTGCCGGTGCTGTTGCTCTCGGCCCGCGCCGATGGTGTGGATCGGATCATCGGGCTGGAGCAGGGCGCCGACGACTACCTGGCCAAGCCGTTTCTGCCCCGCGAGCTCACCGCCCGGATCGAGGCGGTGCTGCGCCGCCGCCATCCCACGCCGCCGGGATCACCCCGCCCCGGCGCCGAGCCAATCCTCTTTGGCGACTGCAGGCTCGATCCGGAGGGCCGCCGCCTGGAGCGGGCCGGGGTGGAGGTGGCCATCACCGGCGGCGAATATGCCCTGCTGGAGGCCTTCGCGGCCCATCCGCACCGGCCCCTGTCACGGGAGCGGCTGATTGAGCTGGCCCGCGGGCCCGACAGTGGGACCGACGGCCGCAGCATGGATGTGCAGGTGTCGCGGCTGCGGCGGCTGATCGAACCCGATCCCGGCCGCCCCCGCTACGTCCAGACCGTCTGGGGCTACGGCTACGTGTTCATTCCCGATGGCCAACCCCGCCGTGGCTGAGTCCGTGGGCTCCGTCCGCCCTGGCGTTCAGGCGGCCGCCCGGGCCCTGGCTTACGGGCTGATGGCCCTGGGCCTGGGCGCCCTGGTGCTGGCCCTGCTCCAGCTGCTGGTGGGTCGGCGTTTGGTGGAGCAGCGGCAGCGGCAGCTGGGGGCGGATGTGGCGACCAAGGTGCTGCTGGCGGAGGTGGCCCTGGAGCGGTTCACCCCCGCCGCCCTGGCGGAGATCGGCAGCCTGCGTCTGGCGGTGGGAGCCGATCCCGAGCCGGTGGCCTCCGGGAGGGACCCGGGTGGGGCCCTGCTCTCCTCCAGCGGCCCGGATCCCCTGCTGCGCCGTCAGGCGCTGGATCTGCAGCGGCAGCTCTGCCTCCGCCTCGGCCCCTGCCCCATGGTGCGGCCGGCAGGTCAGGGCCCCCGCGGGGTGTGGGTGCGGATGGCTTCCCTGAGTGAAGGCGGCCCACCGGAGGCCACGCCCCTCGAGACCGTGTGGTTGTTTGCCCCCCTGCCGCCGCTGCCGGGCTGGCCTCCCGATCCGCTGCTGCTCGGGCTGGCCCTGGCGAGCGGTGGCCTGGGTGCCGGTCTGGTCTATCTCGCCCTGGAGGTGCAACGCCCCCTGGGGCGGCTGGAGCAGGCCCTGGCTGAGGTTCGTTTCGACCAGCTCAGCACCCTCCCCGTGCCGGCCGGGGGCAGTGCGGCGGTGCGCAGCCTCACCGCCCGCTTCAACGGGATGGTGGAGCGCCTGGAGCGGAGCGGGCGGGAACGGGCCACCATGCTGGCCGGCATAGCCCACGACCTGCGCTCCCCGATCACCCGCCTGCGGCTGCGCCTCGATCTGGCCGCCTCCGCCCCTGGTCTGACGGCGGTGAATCGCCACCGCAGCGACGCCGATCTGAACGCCCTGGAGCGGATCACCCAGCAGTTCCTGCTGTTCGCCGGTGCAGAACAGGCCGAGCCGCCGCTCCCCGTGCCCCTCCACGACCTGTTGGCTGAGGTCGCCGCCCTGGCGGGGACGGTGCCCCTGGTTCTCGATCTCCAGCCCCTGGAGCGCCGGGTGCGGCCCACGGCCCTGGCCCGGGCGGTGGGCAACCTCCTGGAGAACGCCCTTCATTACGGGACCCCACCGCTACGGGTTGTCTTGCACGCCGCCGCCCCGGATCCGCACGGTTTTGTGATCGAGGTGTGGGATAGCGGGGCCGGCATCGCCGCGGAGGCCTGGCCGATCGCCCTGGAGCCCTTCCAGCGGCTGGATGCCGCCCGGGGTGGTCAAGGCCATTGCGGACTGGGGCTGGCCATCGCCGATCGCATTGCCCGCCAGCACGGCGGCGACCTTCGCCGCCTGGAGGCTGCGGGGGGCTTCGGGGTGGCGCTCACGGGCCGCTCCTTGCCCTCCCCGGCTCCCGCCCAGCCTCCTTCGGCCCCGGGCGACTGACGCTGCCTGGGCGGCCGGTCACATCCAGTCACAGATGGCTCCGGTTTCGGTCACAGAACGGGGGCATCCGCTGCCCACCATGGCCAGGTACCCAGGTCCTCAGCTCGTTTCTCCATGGCCCGCTTTACTCCCTGGCAACGCCCGCTTATCGCCGCAGCCCTGGTGCTGGGGCTGGGAACCGCCGTTCAGGCCCAGTCCAGTGCTCCCTTGAAGCCCAAGGGCGAAGGACCCCGCCTCACGGAGGCCCAGAAGCAGAAGATGTTCCCTGAAACCCGTGCCCTGGCCGCCCAGGACCACCGGGCCCGCATCGCGATCCTTCAGCAGGGCGAGCGCTGCATCAGCGCCGCCCCCAATGGCGATGGCCTGCGCACCTGCATGCGCCAGGAGCGCGACGCGCTTCAGAATCAACGCCAGCAGCATCGCGATGCTTTGCGCCAGGCCTACGTGCGCAACGGCATTCCGGTTCCGGATTGGAACCAGCGCAAGGCAGGCCGTGGGGCGGGAACGCCCGGGGCACGGGAGGGCTGGGACCATCCTGGCCAGCCGGTTAGCCCCCTGCCGCTCCGTTGAGCCGCATCAAGCCCTGAGCCCAGGGCCCGCTTGGTTCAGCGCCCCTGGGCCGCGGCCAGTGGGATGAGCAGCATCGGCAGGCCCTGGGGATCGCCCAGTCCGCTGGTGGGGGTGATCTCCCGACCCCGGGCCCAGCGCAGCAGCAGGGCCCGCAGCGGGCCGCCGTTGCTGCTGGCGTCGGCGGGCAGGTTGAAGTGGGTGCCTCCATCCACCAGCACCAGGTCGTTGGCGCCCCGCGGATAGGCCCCATAGGGGAGCAGGGCTTCCGGCCGGGTGGGAACCACGAAATCGCGGCTGCCACTGACCAGCAGCACGGGAACTTTCAGATCTACCAGGCCCGCGGCAAACACCAGGCCCTGGGGTGGACTCACGGCCGCGACCCGCACGATGCGGGGATCGGCTAGGGAGGTTTCCGTGGCGGCCGGCAGGAAACTGCACTGGAGCACCCAGCTGATGTTGCGCATGGGACTGTTGGCCTTGGTGCAGTCCTTCCAGAGGGCAGTGGGCAGGCTCCGGGCACCGGCGAGCTGCAGGGCGGTGGTGCCCCCCCAGGAATGCCCGATGAAGGTCACCTGACGAGCAAGCACCCCTTCGCCCCCCGGAAGGGTGCCGGCATCGAGGGCATCGAGCACGGCCCGCACCTCGAAGGGACGCCGCAGGAATTCCTTCGGATCCGGTGGCGGGGAGTTGCCGGCGAGCATGTCGGCCTGCTGGCTGATGTCGCTGCCGGGGTGCCGGGGCAGGAACACCGGCGCGCCATGGCTGGCGAGGTGCTGGGCCCAGCCAAGGAAGCTGGCGGGGGAATCCCACAGACCGTGGGAGATCACCACCGCTGGCAGGGTGGGAGTCCCGGTGGGCCGCACCACGGTGACCTCCAACGGCTCACCGGTGTAGGGCTCCGGAATTGTGCTGACCCTGGTCTGGATCGGCATGGGGCCCCGTCCCAGGGAGGCCGCTGTGGCTGGGGGCAGCTTCGGATAGGTGAGCACCAACCGATCCAGCTCTCGCTGTTGTCGTTCGATCCTTCGCAGCTGGGGCACGGCCAGATCCAGCCGGATGGTGACCTTCTGGCCAGGAATCTCCCTCAGCAGGCTCAGCAGGGTGATCTTCTGTCCTGAAGCCCTAAGCCGAGCCACGGCCATGGTCACCGGTTCGGATTTCACGAGGCTCATCAGGTTGGCATCCACCTCGATGAGTTGTTTGAGCAGCACCTCCACCTGCTGCACCATCGGACTGCTTTGGTAGTTCTGCTGGGGCAGCTCGTAGTTCACCAGATCGCTGATGGCCTCCGCGAAGCTGCCATCGGTGGCCCGGTTCAGTTCGGCCAGGTCGCTGTTGCCGGCCCAGAGGGCATCGGGGCTGGCCAATTCCGACACCCGGGCCGAGAGGGTGTCCTCGAGAAGGGGCAGTCGCAGTTGCACCACCTCGATCGCCCCGGCCGGCTGGAGATTCATGCCGAGGCTGAAGCCGGCAAGCAGGGCCAGTCCAAGTGCGCGCTCACCCGCTCGGAAGCCAACGGCCCGGAGTTGGTCAGCCAGGGGCCGGGGAATCAGCGATCGCAGGTGCAAGGCCGCAGAACGAAGGGGGAGATGGGCCCTGCTGGGATTTAACGGTGGCATCGGCCTTTGCGCTGCTTGCGCCTAGGGGACCTTGGCCTGAGCTTTGCCGAGGCCCCGTTCAGCATTTCCGCCCCGTGAGGTTATCAGCACTGGCCGAAAAGTCCTGCCTTGCGGGACGCTCCATCAGGGGGGCTGGGTCTCCTTAGGGAGCCTTCACGTTGGGGCAGGTCGCACCGTTGAAGTGGGTGGCCACCCGCTTGCCGCCTTCGGCATAGATCTTGCGGGCCTTGGCCAGATACCCGCTGGCTACGGCGGCGTTGACCTTACCCCCGAATTTGGCGCAGGCCTGGTCGAGGGTCATGGCGGCCCTGGCAGGGGTGCCCACCAGGCCAGGGGCGAGGGCGGCGCTGAGGCTCAGAGCCAAGAGAAGGGCAGAACGGTGCATGGTTGTCATGATCAACGCAGCCCCCTCCGGTTCACCGGGCCGCCGAGGTTGGGCCCGACACCGGGGCCTGCCGCGGGCCGCACTCCGACCCCTGGGGCGCCGTAACCGACCCCCGGGGATGGGTTCACCACGGGGCCCACCACCGCAGCACCAGGAGCGGCAACGGGCCGCCGCACCACACAGCCCTGGGGAAGCCCAACGGTGTTGCAGTACACCACCGCCCGGGCCGGTGCTGTTATCAACAGTGTTGCCGAGCCCAGCAGAGCGGCGGGGATAAAGCCCCAAAAGAGCGACATGGACTGGGAGCGGTAGGGAAGGGAGATGCCAGTGAGCGCAATCCACTGCATTCTGCGGTCTCTTGGGACGCGGAGGGGAAGGGGCGTCGGGGGTGATCTCCGCCTTTGGGGGGCAAGTTCTGGCTTCAGCTCGACGCGACCATCACGGGGTCTGGGGCTGGTGAGGTCTCAACCCGATTGGTGCTCCTTCATGGCTGGCCCCCTGCTGGCCATTGGAGCGGAGGAAGCCCTTGTCTGGCACAATCGGCGCCTTGTCCACGACCGCTCTCCCGACCCCTTCCCCATGCTGCGTTTGGCCAACCCAAGGGCCCTCAGGGCGTGGATGACCCGCTGGCCTGGCGTGGCGTTGTTCGCGGTCTTCATTGCCCTGCCTGCCCAGGCCCGCCCTCGGGCTGTTTCGGGCCTCCCCCTGGCTCCGGCCGCCGCCTATGGCTTTGCGGAGTTGCACCCCGCCTGGTTGCTCGGTGGTTACTGGGTTGGTCGCCCGTGGGGCTGGGGCTGGTACCAGGCCACACCGGCCACCTGGTCGGTGGAGGGGCTGGCATCGGGAGGTGTCATCACCGAGGCCGTCAATGGAGCCCTGGCCATGCGTCAGACCGCGATCGAGGTGCCGGGCACGCCCATCTGGCTCAACTTCGCCTCGGTGGAGGCCTTGCCCAATGGCCGCATCACCTTCCACTACTCCAACGGCCCCAAGACCCAGCGCGGGGTCGGGGAATGCCAGCTAGGCCTGATGGATGGGCGCCCGGTCCGGGGCCTGGGCGCCCATGTCCTCAACGCGGCCTGTGTGGTGGCCTACGGCCGTGGAGCCTGAGCTCTGATCACCACGGCTGATCCGTTTGCAGCCTCGGGGCAAAGAAAAAGACTCCCTTGCGGGAGTCCTGGAAGGATTGGGTTAGGACCTTTCGGGCTCCGCCCAGAGAGGCCCCGGGCCCGATCAGGCTTCGTCCAGCGCCGCCACGCCGGGCAGCACCTTGCCTTCGAGCAGCTCGAGGCTGGCGCCGCCGCCGGTGGAGATGTGGCTCATGCGGTCGGCCAAACCGGCCTTTTCCACGGCGGCCACCGAGTCACCGCCGCCGATGATCGTGGTGCAGCCCTTCGCGCTCAGATCGGCCAGGGTGGTGGCGATGGCGTTGGTGCCGGCGGCGAACGCCTCGAACTCGAACACGCCCATGGGCCCGTTCCAGATCACGGTCTGGCAGTCGGCCAGGGCCTCCTGGAAGACCTTCACGGAATCGGGGCCGATGTCCAGGCCCATCCAGCCGTCGGGGATTTCCTCCACCTTGGCGACCCGACTGTTGGCATCAGGGGCGAAGTTGTCGGCCAGCACCACATCGGTGGGCAGCAGGAACTGCACGCCCTTGGCGGCCGCCTTGACCTCCAATTCGCGCGCCAGCTCGAGTTTGTCCTCCTCCACCAGGCTCTTGCCCACCGCCAGGCCGCGGGCTTTGTAAAAGGTGAAGATCATGCCGCCGCCGACAAGGATCTTGTCGCACTTGTCGATCAGGGCCTCGAGCACGCCGATCTTGCTGCTCACCTTGGAGCCGCCCACGATCGCCGCCAGGGGGCGCTTGGGCTCATCGATGGCGCCCTGCAGGTACTGCAGTTCCTTCTCCATCAGGTAGCCGGCCACGCTGGGGCGCAGGAATTTGGTCACGCCCTCGGTGGAGGCGTGGGCGCGGTGGGCGGCGCCGAAGGCGTCGTTCACATAAATGTCGGCCAGGGCCGCCAGCTTCTCGGCGAAGGCGGGATCGTTCTTTTCCTCCTCGGCGAAGAAACGCACGTTCTCCAACAGGACCACGCCGCCATCGGCGAGCGCCGCCACCTTGGCTTCGGCGTCGGGGCCGATGCAGCTGTCGGTCTTGGCCACGGGGGTACCCAGCAGCTCACTGAGGCGGGCCGCCACGGCGGTGAGGCGCATCGTTTCGTTCACCTGGCCCTTGGGACGGCCGAAGTGGGCCGCCAGCAGCACCCGGGCCCCCTTGCCGCTCAGGTCCTTGATGGTGGGCAGGGCGGCGCGGATGCGGGTGTCGTCGGTGATCGCGCCGGCATCGTCCAACGGCACGTTGAAGTCGACCCTCACCAGGACGCGCTTGCCGCGGAGTTCATCGGCGCTGAGGCCGGCCAGGGATCGCTTCGCCATGGATACAGGTAAGGGGAAAGGCGCGCAGACATTAGCCCCCAGAGGGTCCGATCCCCGCTGCCGGACCTCGCGCCCGCGGAGCGGGCCGTTGCTAGGACGTGGTGGCCGCCGCGTCCGCCATGTTTCAGACCGTTCTGTTTCCCATCGACCAGAGCCGCCAAACGATGGAGACGGCTGGCGTGGCCCTGGAGCTCGCCAAGACCCATGGCAGCCGATTGGTGGTGCTGTCGGTGGTGGAAGCCGAGGAGGGCGCCATGCACGACGCCGCCGCGGTGGCGAAGCTGCTGGAGCAGGCCCGCGCCAGCTTCGAGCAGGCGGGGGTGCCCTGCGAGATGCTCGAGCGGGAGGGCAAGCCCGCCTTTGTGATCGGCGATGTGGCCGATGAGATCAATGCCGATCTGATCGTGATGGGTACCCGCGGCATCAGCCTCGAGAGCAGCGAGCCCAGCACGGCGGCCCGGGTGATCCAGCTGGCTCCCTGTCCGGTTCTGGTGGTGCCCTGATGGCCGATCCGCAGGTGGGGGATCCGGAGGGCATGCCGCTCCCCCGGCCCGACGAGGACGGCGATCCCGCCGCGGCGTTGGAGGCCCACCAGGAGAGCGAGGCCCGGGTGCAGGCCGCCGGGGCCCTTAGCAGTGCCGCCCCGGCGATCCAGTGGTATCCGGGCCATATCGCCAAGGCCGAGAAGGCCCTCGCCGAGAACCTCGCCAAGGTCGACCTGGTGATCGAGGTGCGCGATGCCCGCATTCCGCTAGCTACCGGTCACCCCCGCCTGCGCCGCTGGATCGGGGCCAAGCCCCACCTGCTGGTGCTCAATCGGCGCGACATGGTGACGCCCGCCGCCCGCCAGACCTGGGACGCCTGGTTCCGCAGCCAGGGGCAGACCCCCTGGTGGTGCGATGCCAAGGCCGGCACGGGGGTGAAGCAGTTGCAGCAGGCGGCGATCCGGGCCGGTGAGGCCCTCAACGCCCGCCGCCGGGGCCGCGGTATGAAACCCAGGCCGGTGCGGGCCCTGATGCTGGGCTTCCCCAATGTGGGCAAGTCGGCCCTGATCAATCGCCTGGTGCGCCAGAAGGTGGTGGAGAGCGCCCGCAAGGCCGGCGTGACCCGCAGCCTGCGCTGGGTGCGGCTGGGGCAGGACCTCGACCTGCTCGATGCCCCTGGGGTGCTGCCCCCCCGGCTCGACAACCAGCAGGCCGCCCTGCGCCTGGCCCTCTGCGATGACATCGGCCAGGCCGCCTACGACACCGAGGCGGTGGCCCTGGCCTTTGTGCGGTTGCTGGTGGCCCTGGAGCCCGTCGATGCCGCCGGGGTCGAGCCGCGGCTTCTGGAGCGGCGCTACGGCATGGCCCTTGCTCCACTGTTGATGCCGTCTGGGGCTCCGGCGATGGCAGCTTCGCCCGATGCCGAGGCTTGGTTGGCGGCGGCGGCGGCCCGGCACACCAGCGGCGACACGCTGCGGATGGCCCAGAGAGTGCTCGATGATTTCCGCCGTTCCCTGCTGGGGCCGATCGCCCTGGAGTTGCCACCGGGGGAGCGACTTGCCTCCATCCGCTCCGATGGCTTAGTGCCCACTGCGGAGCGGCAATCTGGAGCGGAAACGGGTCTGGTTGTAGCTAACCTGGTTGTAGCTAATTGAGTGATCTCAGAGAGCTGGATGCCTGCTTTCGATGGCGTCGCTAGCCTGGCGGTGATTCATACAATGACACTGTTCTATCAATGTCGAACATCGCAGATGTCGTTCTTGGCGTGCTTAAGGATGCATCGGTCAAGAGAATCTATGGAATTCCTGGTGATTCCCTCAATGGATTCACCGATGCCCTCCGTCGCGATGGCACCATCGCTTGGCAGCATGTCCGCCATGAAGAAGCGGCGGCTCTGGCGGCCGCAGCGGAAGCTTCCCTGACCGGTGAGCTCGCCGTCTGTGTCGGCAGTTGTGGGCCGGGAAGCATCCACCTGATCAATGGTCTTTACGACGCCAATCGCAGTCGCGTTCCGGTGCTGGCGATTGCAGCGCAGATCCCGGGATCTGAGATGGGCAGCACCTATTTCCAGGAGACCCGCCCTCAGGATGTCTTTCGGGAGGCCTCCGTCTACTGCGAACTGGTGAGCGTTCCCGAGCAGCTGCCGCGGGTTCTGGAGATTGCCATGCGCACCGCCGTCGAACGTCGGGGCGTTGCGGTGGTGGTGATCCCGGGGGAGATCTTCCTGAAAAAGAGCACGCCGCACCGCAAGTCCGCCCCGATTCAGTTTGCGCCACGCGTCGTTCGACCGACTGATGCGGGCCTACAGGCCGCTGCCGATCTGCTCAATTCCGCCAAGAAGGTCACCATCTTCGGAGGGGCCGGCGTTGAGGGTGCCCACGACGAATTGCTGGCGATTGCCGAGAAGCTGAAAGCACCTGTGGTGCATGCGCTTCGTGGTAAGCAATTCATCGAATACGACAACCCTTATGACGTTGGCATGACCGGTCTGCTCGGCTTTACATCCGGCTACCGCGCCATCGAGAGTTGCGACACGTTGTTGATGCTTGGTACCGACTTCCCCTATCGGCAGTTTTATCCGTCCAAGGCTAAGATTATTCAGGTTGATATCAGGGGGGAGAATCTCGGCCGCCGCACTCCGATCGATCTTGGCCTTGTCGGCAGCGTTAAAGATACGGTGCAGGCGCTGCTGCCTTTGGTCAAGGGGCAGCCTGACGTCAAGCATCTTGAAGAGTCGAGGAATCATTACACCAAGGCCAGAAAAGGGCTTGATGATCTGGCGATTGATGATTACAATCGCTCACCAATTCACCCGCAATATCTCGTGCGCATGGTGAGCGATCT
>Ga0310098_1000393_pt1 | contig 9927 bp, 17 predicted proteins | sample LakMicMIDCLREDC7_FD_194453 | JGI IMG/M metagenome (GOLD analysis project Ga0310098, IMG submission 194453) | Enriched freshwater cyanobacterial communities from Lake Michigan, Michigan, United States - MI23.DCL.RED.C7 | ecosystem: Environmental > Aquatic > Freshwater > Lake | place: USA: Michigan...
TCTGGCCGCTGGCCCGTAGCGGCGCTCGGCTGCGCCCGCTGCTGCGTTTGCTGGTGGTTCTGTGGGGCTGGAACGCCGCTCAGATGCTGATCTGGCGCTGGTGGCCCCTGCTCAGCAGCGCCCTCGTCGGCGGGCAGCCGTAAGGTTCACTCCCGCAGGGAGCCGCCGGTGACGCTCGAGCAGCTCAGACACTTCCTCTCGCGGGTGCAGCGGGATCCCGCGCTGAAGCAGCAGGTGCAGGAGGCGATCACGGCAGATGAGGTGGCACGGCTGGCGCAGGATCTCGGCTTTTCGGTGTCCGGCAGCGACATCCTGCGTTTTTCCGGCCAGTCGGCCGCGGGTGTGCGCGTGCAGCGCATCGATCATCCGGGCGAGTACCCCGGCCGCTATTACTGAGGCAGCTCTCGCCCGGGATCGGTCCCACTCCAGCGCAGCTCTGCCGTGGCTTTCCTGCAGAACTGAACGAAGCCTTAGTCCAAGGGGCATCCCGTGGCAGTCGCCAAGGGCCCCCAGACGCATCGGCCCTTGGCCGACGAGCGCTTGGTGAACGTGCGCCAGGCAAGACCCATCTCTTCCAGCAGCTTCCGTCAGCGGGGATTCATCAGATCTCTTGCAACTCTGAACGGCTGATTCAGGGAATCTCCAGCTCCTGGTAGGACCTGTCTTGCATCGTTTCAATGACGGTTACGACGCGAGCGGCGACGAGACGAATTCTTGGCCAACTGGTTGTTGTGAGTACAAGAATGGCGATGTTGCGGTTCTCGAGATTCTGCTGATATCGGAGATTCGTGTCTGTGGTGATCAGCAACTCGTAGCCTTCCTGCTCGGCGAGCCGAATCAGGTCGCCATTGGTGACGGTCGACCACCCCAGCTCATAGGCCGTTGCCACCTCGTGGGCGTCCAGGGATCTCCTCAGTGGGACAGGGGTCCCCTGGTCGAACAGGATCCGCATTCAGGCTGCGGACGCCGTGCTTCGGGCAACATGCTCGAGAACACTCCGTGCCTGCACCTTGGACACACCTGGGAAGAGCTCGACGAATTCAGATAGCGAGACCCCGTCTTCCAGGTTCTCGAACAGGGCGGCAACGGGGATGCGGGTGCCGCGAAACACCCAGGCGCCACTCACGCGTTGCGGGTCGCGCTCCACGGCGGAACAGTCCGCCCAACCGAGATCGGCATGTAAAGCCATGACGGCTCCCCGCTCAGGGACTCTCTCAGCGTAGCCACGCCCACAGGGTGGGCCGCCATCAAGACTTCACCCGCCGGGCTGTCAGCCAGCACCGCCTGGAGCATGCTCTTGCACTGCTTGTGGGGGAACGCCAGGCGCGCGGCGTGGCATCAGTGAGCACCCTCGATGGATGCACAACCGAAACGGATCCATGCTGGTTGCGGCCATGCTGCCTGCCTTGCGGCCTACCTGTTTTGCCTGGCCCGAGAACGGAGCAGGCTGAGCTCCTGGGATTTGTTAGGTGGCTTCGCCGAGGAGCTCAAGATTTCTCAGGACAGCGTCATAAACGAGTTCATTGCTTCGAATTCCTCAGCACTGAGACCGGCTGTGTAGCGGATCACCTTGCGGCAGAACTGACGCATTTCCTGGAGAAAGAGCGACCAGTCACGGGAGGCGCCCTGATCAGTCAAGGGCAACAGCCTCCTGTTCAATCCGCTCCCTGAGCTCGGGGCGCAGGCCGCGTCTGGTCACAAGATCCACCCGCACGCGCAGCAGGTCCTCCAGAGCCAGCTTCAGATCCATGAACTGCTCAAAGCTGGGGCTTCGGGGAAAGTCCACCAGGAGGTCGAGGTCGCTGCCTGGCCGTGCTGCTCCGTGGACCACGGAGCCGAAAACCTGCAGCCCCGTTCCACCGTGGGCGGCGGTGAGTCCCTGCAGCGCCGGTGCCAGTCGGCGCAGCTCGTCGAGACTGGGAGGATAGGAGCGCTCCATGTGGTCCATCATCGCTGGTTCAGCCAAGAACCAGTGAAAGCGCTCTTGCCACTGGCAGCCGTAAGGTTCACACCCGCAGGGAGCCGCCGGTGACGCTCGAGCAGCTCAGACACTTCCTCTCGCGGGTGCAGCGTGATCCAGCCCTGAAGCAGCAGGTGCAGGAGGCGATCACGGCAGACGAAGTGGCACGGCTGGCTCAGGATCTCGGCTTTTCGGTGTCCGGCAGCGCCATCCTGCGCTTTTCCGGCCAGTCGGCCGCGGGTGTGCGCGTGCAGCGCATCGACCACCCGGGCGAGTACCCAGGCCGCTATTACTGATCCCCATCAGCGCTCCATGACCCGCTACACCGTTCTCGAGCGCTACTACGGCGATCTCTGCTGTTCCGATGATCGGGAGTTCTACCGGATCGAGGAGGAGGTAGACGCGTCGAGCTGATCTGGCATTCCGTGACGCCCATGCCGCCACTGCCGCTCCGGCGCACCCAGGGCCCACTGAGCAACCCTGTTGCCCTGCTGGGCTCCAAGAGCTGATCCGTTCGCTGCTGGTCAGCCGATGACGGGGGCCTTCTGGCCGCGCGGCAAGAGGAACCCTATATTTGCTATTCGCGAATAGCGAATGAGGCGTTGCCATGGCCCGCTCTTCCTCAAATCCCCAGCCCGTGCTGCGTCCTCAGGACCTGGTGGTGCTGCTGCGGCTGGCACTGGAGTCTGGTCCGCCCCCCAGCTACGCCGCTCTGGGCGCCGAGCTGGGACTGACGGCATCGGAGACCCATCAAGCTGTCAAACGGGCGGTAGGGGCCAACTTGGCCCAGAAGAACGCCCAAGGCCGGGCCACGGTCGTCCGCAGCGCATTGGCCCGGTTTGTTGAGTACGGAGCCCGTTACTGCTTTCCGCCCAACCGGGGCGGGCTGACGCGGGGCATTCCAACCGGTTACGCCGCAGCTCCTTTGAAAGATCAGATCCGGCAAGGCAATGACCCGCCGCCGGTCTGGCCCTGCAAAAACGGCACCGTTCGAGGGGTGGCGTTGGTTCCCCTTTACCCGAGCGTTCCCGATGCAGCGGTGCGCAATCCGGAGCTCGGTGAGCTGCTGGCCTTGTTTGATGCCGTACGCGCTGGCAGTGCCCGCGAACAGGTGCTGGCCATGGCCCTGCTGGAGGAGCGCCTGAAGCGATGAACCCCAACGACCCCAATGTCTCCCTGCTGGAGCGGGCTGTCGGCGGGGCCGTGGCTGGTGTGTTGATCACGGATCCGGCGATGCCCGAGATCCGGCCCACCCAGGATGTGGATGTGATTTGCCGCGCGATTGCTCGGGCTGAATACCACGTGACGTGGACCCTGGAATTCGATCCGAAACGCCTCACTCAACCGGTGCAGGCCCTGCTCGTTGATTCAGACACCACGGTGCTGGTGAGTGCGGCCACGGTGTGGGAGCTGAGCCTTACCCATCACCAGGGCAAATTGCCAGAGCTGGAGCAGGCCATCGTTGAATTGGCCGGACTGCTGCAGGCCGATGGCTTCCAGGCCCTGCCGCACCCTTTGGTGACAGCCATGGCCCCGAGGACGAGCCGATTCTGATCCAGCCCTTCCGCCGCCGCTGTCGTGAGTCAGGCGTCGCTGTGGGAGATGGCGATCAAGGTGTCGATCCACCGGCAACGCCCACGTGCTGGGTCGAGGTGGGCTTGGAGGCCGGCCATGAGCGGACACACCATCCAGCGCGACTAAGCCGTTCTCGTCCTCCACAAGGCGCTGGATCAGGTGCCACTGCCGCTGCCGTCCGGTTCCCAGGGGAGGCGCGGCAGGCGGTGGAGGGCTTCGCGCTGGGCCTGGCTCCAGGTGTGGATCATCGCCTCGAGGCTGGGATCACCCGCCTCCAGCTTGAGCTGGTGGGCGATGGTCTTGCGGCCGGCTTCGATTATCACCAGGTCGAACGGCGGGCCCACGGAGAGGTTGGAGCGCTGGGTGAGCACCTCGGAGATCAGGCAGAGGCGAGCGGCGTCCTCCAGGGAGAGGTTGGTGTGGCCGATGTTGTCGAGCGGGGGCTTGCCGTATTTGCTCTCGCCGATCTGAAGGTAGGGCGTTTCAGGCGTGGCCATGATCGCGTTGCCCTGGGGATAGATCAGGTAGAGCCCATGGGGTTCGTTGCCGATCTGTCCACCCAGCAGAAAGGTGGCCGCGCCGCTGGCGCCGGACTGGCTCAGGGCCTCCTCGTGCTGCTTCTGAACCGCCACGCTCAGACGACCCACGTAGGCCGCCGCTTCAAAGAGATAGTCGCAGTGGCGCAGGTCCTGGCCGGCTCCTGATGCCAGGTCGGCGGGGCGGTCGAGATCGCGGCGGATGGCGCTGATCACCGCCTGGGTGGTGGCCAGGCTGCCGGCCGCCAGGATCACGAACAACCGATCCGGGGCGGGCTGGAGCACCGTCATCTTGCTGTAGGTGGAGATGTAATCCACCCCGGCATTGGTGCGGGAATCGGAGGCCAGCACCAGGCCCTTTTCCAGCCAGTAGGCGATGCAGTAGGTCATGCCAGAGCGGGGCTGTCGCCAAGAGGCCGACGCTACGCCGGCTCGTTTTTCAGCGTAGGCAGGCTCCAAGGCGGCCTAAGGACCTGGAGAGGCAGGCGCTGACCAGCAGCGTCTGCTTGGCAGCAAGGTCGGAGCTCTCGAGGATGAAGCCCGTGAGCGACTTGTGGATCACCTCGGCGGCACGGCGCAGCACGGCTACCTGATCCGGCGTGGCGCGCCGGGAGAGCCGGGCTGAGCGCTCAGGAGCTCACGTACCGATGGCAGACATGGTCACAACCCCTAGGCGAAGACCATCGATCAGTGCTGGTACAACCGACGCATGCGATGAGGGGACGCCCCAGGGGATGGCGACGGGTGCCCTTCTGCATCGCCATGGACGTCGCGCCCGAGATGGGCGGACTAGACTAAGACTTAGTTCAGCGCAATCCATGATGGAGCCGGTGAACATCCACCAGGCCAAGACCCAGCTCTCCCAGTTGCTGCAGGTGGTGGAGCAGGGAGAGGAGGTGGTGATCGCCCGGGCCGGCGTACCGATTGCACGGCTGGTGAGCTGGCAGGCTCAAGCCCAGCCTGTGGCAGCGCCCGGAGCGATGCGCGGCCAGATCCAGCTCGGTGCTGACTTCGATGCACCACTGGATGACCTGTTCGAAGCGCTGCAGTGACGCGGCTGCTGCTCGACACCCACCTGGTTCTGTGGTGGCTGAATGACGATCCGCGACTGCCGAAGCCTGTGGTGGAGCGCGTGCGGGCTCCGGAGGCAGAGGTGTTCGTGAGCCAGGCCTCGCTCTGGGAGATGGCGATCAAGGTGTCGATCGGCCGCTTGCAAGTGGATCTGCCTGAGTTGGAGCGCCAGGTGCCGCTGCAGGGTTTTCGCTGGTTGCCGATTCGCAACGCCCATCTGCTGGCGGTGGCGGAGCTGGAGGCCGATGGCGACCATCGCGATCCCTTTGATCGGCTGCTGGTGTGCCAGAGCAGGACGGAACCCATGCTGCTGTTGACAGCGGACCGCCAGTTGGGGCGCTACGGCAACACCGTGAACGTTGTCGGATAGCGAGCGCCCCGCCCTGACGGGAGACGCCTGATGAGGCAGAGGCGATCCAGGGAGAACGGCGAGATCAGGGCTCCAGACCATTACAAGGGGGACACGTCATTGGCCTGTGATCCCGAGCTAAGCAACTGGCTGAATCAGGCATCCGGTGCTGGCATGGGGGCATGACGAAATACTCCCAGGCTTACCAGCGCCTCCGGCACTACATCGCCGAGCGGATGCGCATGAGCCATATCTACCAGCCCATGATGCTGATGGAACTGCTGGGCCGCAGCAGTCCGGCCCCAGCACAGGACATCGCCCGGCGGATCCTGGGCGAAGACGTGACCCAGGTCGAGTACTACACCGAGCGGGTAAAGCGGATGGTGGGCCGCGTACTTACCGGCAACGGCATCACCCGGTATGGCGATGGGCTCTACACCCTGATCGGGCGGAGGAGCTGAGCGACAGCGAGCGCGATGCGCTGCTGCAGTTGTGTCGCCAGCGCCTGGAAGGGTTTCGCGAGCAACGGGGTGAGGAGGTGTTTGCCCATCGCTCCCGCCACCGGAAGCCGATCAGCGGTTCCGTGAAATACCGGGTGCTCACAAGGGCACGGGGCCGCTGCGAGTGCTGCGGCGCGCACGAGCACCAGCGGGCCCTGGAGGTGGACCACATCATCCCCAAAAACCAAGGGGGATCGGACGACATCAGCAACCTGCAGGGGCTCTGCTTCCGCTGCAACGCCGGCAAGCGGGATACCGACTGCACCGACTTTCGTGGTGTTCAGGCCAGTTATGGGCAGCGGGAGGAGGGATGTGTGTTCTGCACGCTGGAGGGCAACGGGCGAGTGCTGCTGGAGAACGAGCTGGCGATCTGCATCGCCGACGCCTACCCAGTGAGCATGGGACACAGCCTGGTGATCCCCCGGCGGCACGTGGCGGATGGGATGGCGCTGCACCAGCCGGAGTGGAACGGAGTGGTTGAACTGCTAAAGCAGCGGCAGGGGGAGCTCAATGCCACAATCAGAGACTAGAATGTTGGCATGGACTCAAGTGAGGCGGCGGCCAAAACGAGTCTTACAAATAAACATAAAAACCAACGGTGCCCAACAGGAGAATGTTGCTCAAGCCGTCACATTCAGCATGAGGCTATCACGAAGTCAAATAAGGTATGATAGGTCAATGGCCATCACACAGTTCAGCGCTTTGGCGAAAGGTAAAACCAAAGATCCAAGCAAACCACCAATTGAAACAGGGGGCAAAGCTGTCAATTCAGAAATAGCAGCATTTACCCAAGGCCCCTTTGTTTCAAGGCTTTCGGCTTGCTCGGCCTTATATGTTGATTTTTATTCCCTGCTAAACGCGGGAGCGTCAGCGCAATCATCTAGTGATTACAGGGCGCTTATCCTTCAGCACAACTGCTTGGCCAAGCGAACATCAAGCTCAAGAAACAAAGCTTGGAAAGAGCTCAAGGCTCGATATCTCCTGGATCCAACCAATGTACTGTTCCGTGATTTCCTGGAGGAATGGCGGCGCTGCACCTCTGATCAAGAGAGGGCTCTGACCGCTTACTGCCTGCTGGCCCTGAATGACTGCCTAGTAGCCGACCTAGGCAGTAACTATCTTTTTCCTCGCATCCGAAAAGCTCCCACTGAAATTCGACAAGACGATATTCTTGCCTACTTACATGCCAGTGAGGCAAAGCATCCAGAGCTCAAGGAATGGACGAGAAACACAACTATTGCGGTTGTACGGAAATACATTGCAAGTATACGAGACTTCGGCCTGGCAAAGGGTGTTTACAAGAAGCAGACAGTCCGACCCGCTCTCTACGCTAGCCCTGTACGATTACTCATTCGTGCGCTCAGGGCATCTAGGAACGGTGATCTTAAAATCGTCCGCTCACCTTGGTTCAGGCTGGTCGGCCTGGACACCCAGGAAGTGGTCGACGCCTTGAGCGAGCTCAGCAGACAGGGTAAACTGGGTTTCCGCATGCAAGCCGACATCGTCGAGCTTGACCTAGAAGATCGTCAACGATGATCCAAGGCTTCCAGACCCTCCGAGAGCTGCTAAAGGAGCCGCTTCGAGAGGAGGGGTCGGTGAAGACAGACAATTCCATACTCCTGGTGTACCCTCCTGTTGAGGAGTTGGACTTTCGTGAGCAGCTGCTGGACTCGTTTGCTCCACAACTTGAGGCGATGGGACACTCCTATCGGCTGCTTGACCTCAGTCGATTTCTTTTTGATGGCTACGACGAAGCGACAATTACGGATCTTTGTGAAGACGAATTCGACGATTTCCACTGGCTTCTGCAGGGACTTGCTTCACGGGTTGAGCAGTCCTTGCCCAAGGCCATTGCTGAACTTGCAGCAGAGATTCCTGGCGGTACGGTGATCGCATACTCCACTGTATCTTTGTATCCACTGATTCGCTTTGGCGAGCTACTCCGTGATCTTCGCAATCTGGAGTGCAGGATCGCTATCGCATTTCCAGGCGAGGACCGCGGCGGCAAGCTCTACTTCATGAACCAGGCAGATGGCGGCAACTACCTCGCTGTGAAGTTGCTGATGCAAGGAGGCGAACGATGACAACCGTACGCGAAACGATCAAGAGAGATATTGGCATCAAAGTTGAGGGTGTCGTCAAGGTTTTTGACCCATCGACATTGGCCACGGAAATCCGTGAATACGTGGTCACCGACAAGATCGAGGCAGAACTCAAGACGATTTTCGACACCTTTACTCAGATCAGTGACACGCTGCGGCGGGGTGGATCTCCCAGGGATGTCATGGGCATGTGGGTGTCGGGCTTCTTTGGCTCAGGCAAGTCCCACTTCGCCAAGGTGCTCGGCTATCTCCTGCAAAATGATGTGCTCGATGAGGGATCGGGTGAACATTGCATCGATGCCTTCCTGAAGCACCTGTCTGATACGCCCCGTGGGAAAGACCTCCGGCTGCGCCTGGCTGAGGTCAAACAGACGACTCAGATCAAGACGATCGCCTTTGAGATTAAGAGCCGGCAATCCCTAACCAATCCCAATTCTGTAGGTGAAATCCTGCTTGGCGAGTTTTACCGAAGCCTTGGGCTCTCGGATAACTACGTGGTCGCCCGCATCGAGCGCCGCCTTCAGGAGAAAGGATTGCAAGACAAACTCGCTGAGGCCTACGAAAGCCGCTATACGACTGCTTGGGTTTCTCAAGAAGGGCGTGGGGATCTTGCCACTGTGCGCCGACGACTTGGAGAGATACTCCCCGACATTGACCCTCACACTTATCCTGACCAGCGGGCGGCAAAGGAGTCCCTGGCTGATCTATTCCGCCATGAAACTGTCACTGCCGAGGGGATCGCCGATGAGCTGGTGGCCTGGGTGGATGAACAGAAACCAAGCGGCGGGAAGGTCCAACATCTGATTGTCGTGATCGATGAAATGGGCACGTTCATCGGCGATTCCAACGACAAGATTGGCGAGTTGAATGCCCTGGCTGAGATGATCGGAAATAAAGGCAAAGGCAAGGTCTGGTTGATTGTCACGAGCAGGTTGTTGATCGGACCAACTTCCAGCCGGCCCTGGTTGGTCGCCTGAATGCCCGTTTTGAGCTCAAACCGCAGCTGATTTCAGACGAGATCAATCGAGTGGTTTCCGAGCGGATCTTGAAGAAGAAACCTGCCAAAGAACCTGAACTGCGTACCCTCTACGAAGCCAAAGAGGGTGGGATCGCCCAGCTTGCCGATATCAAAGCAAGCCGACGGCTTGGTGACATCACCGCACAAGCATTCATCGAATGTTATCCGTTCCTGCCTCACCAGATTCGGCTCTCACAGGACATCTTTGAGGCGCTCTCTGGATTCCGCCTCTCTGGAGGAGTGCGATCGATGATCTCGGTCAGCATGGAAACTCTCCAGAAAGTGGCCGATGAGCAGATTGGCGTGATTGCCAGTCTTGACCAAGTCTTTGATGCCGTTGCCAATGATCTGATTTCCCAGGAGTATCTGGGTGCGTCCGGAATCCAGGCGATCCAGGACTCCGATCAGCGGGTCCAGGGAACTCCTCTGGCTCCAGCGCGAGTGTTGAAGGTGCTCTGGTTGCTCCAACGCATCACCTGGGTCCCGCGCATTCCTGAAACTCTGGCCAAGCTGCTGGTTCGCAGTCTGTCTGAAGACTTCATTCCCCTACGGGCGAACGTCGAAGAGACGCTGGCCAAGCTGCAGGAAGCGGGCTATGTCGCCCGTGATGAAGCCACTGGAGAGTGGAAGTTCCTAAGTGAGCGTGAACGCACCATCGAGCAATCAATCCAGGAGATGGTGCGAACAGGTGGGCCAAAAAGCATCAGTGTGGCCACTGTACGGCGCACTTCACAGTTGCTCTGCAAGAGCGACTTGATCACCAAAGCGCGGCTTCCCAACTTCGCCGTGTCCTACGGAAAGACCAAGACCCCCTTC
>Ga0310098_1000413_pt1 | contig 9717 bp, 15 predicted proteins | sample LakMicMIDCLREDC7_FD_194453 | JGI IMG/M metagenome (GOLD analysis project Ga0310098, IMG submission 194453) | Enriched freshwater cyanobacterial communities from Lake Michigan, Michigan, United States - MI23.DCL.RED.C7 | ecosystem: Environmental > Aquatic > Freshwater > Lake | place: USA: Michigan...
GGTGTATTGACCTGCATTTGATCCGTAGACCCCTATCCAGCATTCCTTTGGCACTGGTTTCGATTTTCCTGGAACTCTGCGCTGCATCGTTCCTGTGAAGTAGAGACCACCTTTCTTGGATCTTGGATCTCGAACCACGAGTAGACCATTCCCGCAACTGCGACGGGTCTTTCGATCCATGTTCATTAGATCCAGGATCTGCCTTTTTGTTTTGATCATTTATCTGACTCCTCACACTGAACGCGACAGGTTGGATAGATAGGTGTCGATATCGCCTGATACCCATCGCACCATCCGCGAACCCAATCGGATGGGTCGTGGGAAGGATCCATCATCCATTCCCCTGTATATCGTGGACTTCGATTGTGCCACTCGCTCAATCACCTGCTCAAGTCTGAGCAGTTTTTTGCTGTAATCCATAATTAGTTCCTCCTGGTATTGATGAGTCTGCAATCTTCTGCCGACTTCTTTGCTTATTCTACCATCAACGCCCTGTTCTTGCAATACTTTTGTCGATGAAGTTTCTCCGCTTTGGCGCTTGGTGGTTGACATTTTGCTTTTGGGGGAACTTTTGGGGGATTCCCGCCATGAGGCACTGCTATCGGTGTCTTCTGTTCCAGCGCAGTCTCTCTGAGGGTTGGGACGAAATCCTCCCTCTCCGTTTTAAGAAGGATCCAGCAGGTCACACGACCTGCCAGAGTCCATCGGAACCTTGGCTGCGACCGGAAAATCGCTTCCAGAAGGTTTTCTGTCCATCCATAGGGCCCCCGCCGACCGCCTCTTGCTGGAACCTCTGCAGGACACGGGGTTTCCTGCGATCTGTTCGAATCCCTCCCCCCCAAGCGATCAAGCCCGATTGGTTGGAGTGAGGGGTCTTTCCCTTGACCCTCCCCGCTGCCGTGGGATGCAGCGTCCAGCAGCGCAGTTTTCAGCACCACATGCAGTGGCAACGGTTGCCCAGATGCTCTCCCTGGGGAATCAGACCCTGATGATTCGGACAGATCAGCACCGTGACGCAGACAGGAGCAGAACGGGCAGCGGTCATCACCAGCGAGTAAGTACGCCTGTCCTCTGCGAGAACCGCGCATACCCTGCGCTCAGAGGCATCAAACCCGATGAGGCACCTTCTGCTCGTCACTGCCCTTCTGCTGCCTGCTAACACTGCCCACGCCCAAGACCCCAAGGGCATCCGCTGCCCTGGCGAGAACACTGTCGAGATGCGGTATTGCGCCAGCAAGTCCTGGGACCAGTCCACCGCCAGATTGCAGCGCAAGGTCCCCAGGGCACTGTTCCAGCAGTGGCAGGAGGTAACCCGCGCGGTCTGCGCGCATGCCTATGCCCCCTACAAGGACGGCACCATCCACCCGCAGTTAGTGGTGGGGTGTGACGACCACCTCAACCGCGCCCTGCTGAAGGAGTTTGCGCCGTTGAACAACCAGGGCGACCTGGAGCGAACGCCGTGACGGCCGAGATCCTTCTGGCGCTGGGCATCCCCACCGCCTACCTGCTGATCAGCACGGCCCTGCTGCAGAGTCGCAGCAAGACCCTGCCTCCGTTCCTGCTGCGTCTCAGCACCCGCAGAGGAATCGTCTGGAATGCGATGGTCGGACTGTCCATCGGTCTGGGAGCATTGCGGTGGGCGTTGAGTCGATGACGCCGCCAGTGGTGCTCGTACTGAGGCGCAGGCACGGTGGGCAGCGATTGACGCTGCGTAGCTGGTGCCCGCCACTGCCACCAGCTTCAACATGCAGAACCTGCGAGGGCAGACTCTCCTGCATGCCAATCGGTGCCAGAAGGCGGAGAGAATGCCCTGATGCACAACCCCATCTGGATGCTGGTGCCCTGGGCGGTCTTCGCGGTCGCTGCTGGGGCCAAGTTCTGGCGTCTCACCAGCGTGTTCCGCAGGCGAGTTCAGGGCACTCCCAGCGGAACTGAGCGGGTTCGCCAGTCGCTGGAGCGGAGTTGGCAGAAGGATCAGCAGTCAGCGTGATGGAGCACCTGAACTGGGGATACCTCCAACTGGGTCTGTTCGCCCTTGCCTTTGGCGGTCTTCAGATCTGGTGGATCGGCAGCGTCTTCAAGAAGCAACGGGCACCACGACCGATGGGTGAGGGGGAGTTCCGCAAGGCCCTGGAGCGGATCTGGGCGAAGAAGATCTGATGCCGCTGAGCGCCGCAATCTGATGCGGTGCGCCTCATGGATGCAGCGGGTTGATTGAATAAGCGTATCTTGCTCAATGACAGGTCGATGGGTCTTGGCCTGCAACCACCTCCAATAGATCCTCAACCCCCCGGTCAGCGCGTCGTGATCTTCGATGCCACATCCAGTGAGGGTGTCGCCGGGAATGGCATTGCTCAAATTGGCGTTAACTAAAATTGTCGCCAATAGAGAGCTATTTGGACTGAACAAGGGCCACTGCTCTGGAAAGAGTCAGACCCATGACATCAAAGATCACAATCCCATGAAGCAGAATCAGTATTCTTGCGCGAGCAAGCCGGCCCTTGATGCCACTAATAGAAGCGGAAAAAACGGAGGAGAAAGAGGCGACAAAATAATCCAGTGGCCTGGGGCAGTCGCTCTCGCAATCCAAGCGGAATAATGGTCGGTTGTTGCTTCTGCCGATAGAGTCCAGTCTCCAATAGATCCACCCCCAAATCAAAAGAGAATAAGGCAAGAAAAACAGGAGTTGCGTGATGAGAAGGAATCTCGAGGTCAATACGTCAAACACAAGGATGTTCAGGCCGATCAGTTGAACGACCATCCTGAAGATGGCGTAAACCCCCAAGACGTCTAAATAATTTCTCGCCCAACTTGGTCTCTGTTTCAAAAGCAAAAGACAGAGCAGGGGCAGCAGGGTCGCCGGAGTAACTACGTAGAATACTCGATGGACAACAAATGATTCGAATGCGGCAAATGCAGCAATCGCACGGCCAATGGAAGAAAGGTCTTGAATCTCATTGTAAAACAGCAGGACTTGAAGGGTGAGCAAGCAGTAGAGAACCAGGAAAAACGCAATCTCCCACCTGTTCTGCAAATGGCGAAGAAGCAAGAGGTGGAGGTCCACTTTTTCGGATTGCGAATGTAGATCCATGGTCACTTTTCTGTAACCTCCAGCAAATCCTCAATCCCGCGATCAAGAACCGTCACGAGCTTCGACGCCAGATCCAGTGACAGTGCTGATGCCGCCTTGTCGTCGGTTCGCGCCAGGCGGGTGATGGTCGTTGCCGCCACCCCTGCCTGGATCGCAAGAGAGTTCATCGTGATGGGTTTCCGCGCTGCCTCGGCACGGAGATGATTTGATTTTGCGATTGCCCTGGCGAGGGTCAGGCGAACGTGCTTGCTCATACGGCGCACACTATCTAAAGTATCCCAGCCTCACAACCCAGTGTCTGATACTAAAGTTGCTGCACCATAGGAACCCCTAGAGGTTCTTTCCCGCGCTCAGTGCTGCCAGCACCAGCGCTGGGGCATCTGCCGCCAACGATGTCGTTGTGGTCGCTCCGTCCTCGTCTCGGTGCCTCATGAGGACAGCAGTCTTGGCGGGTTAGGGGTTGGAGCTCAGGATCCGACTCAAGAAAAAGCAGGGTGTGAACCCTGCTCATTCCCCTGTTGGAGCAATGCCCCGCCTCGCAATGGCGCGTGGTTCGTGATCCGGCACGCGACTTGCTCAACCTGTGATCTGAAGACTTAATAAACATCGCCAGGGATTAAGAAATGGCGACAAGTGGAAGAGAACAGGCGCCTTTTGTGAAGCCATGGCGATCCTGCCTACAACTGAAGTTACGGCAAGAAAAGGCCTCGTCTTACGAAAAGCTCTACCCTCCCTCATCCGCTGCATCGCCTCGAGCAATATCAAGTTGTTCTTGAAGTGGTGCGCTATTTCTCGAAGCACTACAGCGAAGCGATCTGCATCCCGGTGATGGCGGATCACTTGTTCATTCCTCTGGAGCAGATTGAGTTCTCGTTTGATCGCCACAGGAGAACGACGGCAACACAGGCGCTCCTGGAGTACCGCCTTAACCGATTGTGCGATCAGATGAGTGAAGACCCCGCTGGCGCAATCAGCAAGCAGGTGCGCAGCTGTGGCTTGGGATCGCCAGGGCACACCAACGCTGCCTTTGAGAACTACTTCGGTATTGGCATTATTGACTATCACAAGCAGTGCTTCCTCGCTGCTGCCGTGCGTTGCCAGGAGAGGTCAACCGGGCGTGATTCCGTCGGAGATGATTGGGTGAGCGACCTTTCCGCCAGCATGACGAAGGAAACCAAATTCCATCGGGGTTAATCGTCCTCGCCCTCTTGCACGGTTGCCCTCTTGCACGGTTGTCCTCTGCGATGGGCGTACTTTCAGCGACCGCTGCCCACTAGCAGCTTGCACAGGTCCGGCAAGAGCGCGACGTCCTCGGCGCAGGTGCGCCCTTCGCTGAAGGCCACCAGCAGGAAGGGCGCCTGTTCGGGCACCTCCACGTAGGCGGCGTCGTGGCGCGCCTGGCTCATCCAGCCGGCCTTGCTCCATAGCTGCGCACCCTGCGGCAGCCCGGCCCCCAGGAAGCCGTCCACCTGATTCTCGGGGTCGGCGGCCCGCGCATCAGGCTCAAGGCTGCGGGTCAGCCGCTCCTGCATTCGTCGGTCCGCCGGCGGGGAGACCATGGCTCCGGCCATCACCGCATGCAGCACCCGGGCGGTGAGGTCGGTGGTGAGGCGGTTGCGGTTCTGCAGCTCCTCGCCGTACGACTGACGCTCCCGGCCGTAGGGGCCATCCCCCCAGGTTTTCTGGCAGGCGTTGCAGCCCGCCCACTCTGGCCAGTTCAGAGCGGCGAACCAGTGGTTGATCAGCTGGCGCTGGCGGCTCCAGCGCTCGAAGGCCGGCGGCGGCAGCTCCGGCCCGCTGGCGGTGCCGGTGAGCAGGTCCACCACCAGGCCTGTGGCGTCGTTGCTCGAATCGCGGATCATGTCCGCCAGGGCTCGGCGCAGCTCGGCGCCGTCCTCGATCAGCTGCCGCTGCAACCAGGCTTCAGCGGCCACGAGATAGAGCAGCTTCACCACACTGGCTGGGTAGCGCGGCTGATCCCCTCGCCAGCTGGCGCCCGGCACTGGTTCATGCCAGAAGCTGGTGCTGTCCGTGGCATTCGCGCCCCGCTGACGCAGGGGCCGCGGGTAGCGCAGCCAGGTCACCGAAAGCTCTTGCCGCAGGCGCGGTCGCCCCTCCGCCGCCAGCGCGTCGATCGCCTGCTCCAGCTTCTGCTGCAGGGCCCCATCCGGGCAGTAGAACGCCATCACAGCCAAGGGGGGCAATGGCGAGATTAGGCAGCCTGGCCGAGGGCACACCGCTGGCGCCGGAACTGGCTTGGCCCGGGAGCATCTGGCGGCTCACTGCTCCGCTCAATCTCTACAGCCACTGGCGCGGTCCCGGCCTGGCCAGCCAGGCCGCCCCGGGCCGACACCTGCAGCTGCTGGTGGATCCACGCCCCGACGCTGCACAGCCCGGCCAGCCCCGCCTGCGTGCCCGTCTGCTGGAGGACGGTTACCCCGGCTGGGTGGACCTCCAGGCGCTGCTCGGCCACGCGACGGCCAGCCGCCCACCGCGCCACCGCTTCCTGGATCCCGCGGCGATCGCGGCGGAGATTCCCGCTGTGCTGGCCTTCGCCCAGCAGGCGCGTCTGTGCACCAACCAGTACCTCTGGGGCGGCAGCCTGGGCCCCGATTTCGATTGTTCCGGCTTCACCCAGACCGCCTACGCCGCGGCCGGGATCTGGATCCCGCGTGATGCCTATCAGCAGGAGCGTTTCTGCCAGCCGGTGGCGGTGGCACCCGGCTGTTACAGCCTGCTGCGGCCAGGCGATCTGATCTTCTTCGGCAGCCGCCGCCGCTGCACCCATGTGGGGCTGCATCTGGGCCGCGGTCGCTACCTGCACAGCTCCGGCCGCGAGCATGGTCGCAACGGTCTGGGCATCGACGGCCTGGATGCCCATCTGAGCGACCCCGTCAGCGTTCACTATCGCGGCGAGCTGCGCGGCGCCGGGCGGGTCGTGCGCTGCCACGACGGCTCCACCCTGCCCTGACGGAGCCCTGGCTTAGGGTCCTGGACAGCCTGAGCGCCACGATGCACGCCGCCTCTGGCCCGGCCGCCAACCCGGAGCTTTCGATCGTGGTGCCCCTCTTCAACGAGGAGGAGAGCCTGCCGTTGCTGGTGGACCGTTTGCTCGCGGCCCTGCGGCCGCTGGGCCGCAGCTTCGAGCTTGTGCTCGTGGATGACGGCTCCGCCGATGGCACCGGTGCCGTGTTGCGGGGGCTGGCCTCCTCCATCCCGGAGCTGGTGGCGGTGCTGCTGCGGCGCAACTACGGTCAGACGCCCGCCATGTCCGCCGGTTTTGATGCCAGCCGTGGCGCCGTGATCATCACGCTCGATGGCGATCTGCAGAACGATCCGGCCGACATCCCAATGCTGCTGGAGCAGCTGGAGCAGGGGTACGACCTGGTGAGCGGCTGGCGCCATCAGCGTCAGGACAACGCAGTGAGCCGCCTGCTGCCCAGCAGGATTGCCAACCGTCTGATCGCCGGGGTGACCGGGGTGAAGCTGCACGACTACGGCTGCTCGCTCAAGGCCTATCGGCGCGAGCTGGTGGAGGACATGAACCTCTATGGCGAGCTGCATCGCTTCCTGCCAGCCCTGGCCTTCATCGAGGGCGCCAGGATCAGCGAGGTCAAGGTGAACCACAACGCGCGCCAGTTCGGCCAGAGCAAATACGGCATCGATCGCACCTTCCGGGTGCTGATGGACCTGCTCACGGTCTGGTTCATGAAGCGCTTCCTCACCCGGCCGATGTATGTGTTCGGCTTCGGTGGGATCAGCGCGATCGCTGTCGGTCTTGTGCTCAGCCTGGTGCTGCTGCTGCAGAAATTCGCCGGCGCCGACATCGGCACGCGTCCACTGCTGCTGGTGGCGGTGCTGGCGCTGATCGCCGGTGTGCAGCTGTTCTGCTTCGGCCTACTGGCCGAACTGCAGATGCGCACGTATCACGAGAGCCAGGGCCGGCCGATCTACCGGGTGCGCGAAACGTTGCGGGGCGGCTTGGCCGTCGGTTGAGCGGAGGCTGCTGCCGTGCTGCGTCCCCGGAACGCGGCCATGGCCTCGGCGGCCAGGCCCACCACGGACGGATCGCTGTCGCGCAGGCCGCGGTGGATCAGCGGCAGGGTGTCGCGGTGATTCCAGGCGCCACAGACGGCCATGGCCTGGCGGCGGGGCTCACCTCCAGCCAGAAACTGCTGCTCCAGCTGGCGCAGCAGCAGCCCCCGTTGCCGCTGATCCCGCGGCCAGGACGGAGTTCCTCCGTTAGCCAGCGTGGCGTCCTCACTGCCCGGATCTGGGTCTTGATCGGTGGCAGCCGTTGCCGTGGCAGCGCCACCCGCCGCCTCCAGCACCAGCTCCATCTGCCCGCGGTTGAGCGCGGCCACCGCAGAGGTGTCGGTGGAGCGCAGGATCTTCGGCCGCGGCCGCCCCAGCAGCCAGCACACGGCAATCACGGCAGCAATGGCGGCTCCAGAGAGGGCCTGGGTCATGGCAACGGGCGTGTGGGTCTGAACTTTTATGTCGCCACCTCGGCCGCGCAACGGCGGCTCCGGAGGGGCTCCGTACAGTGCCGACGGTAGCTGTATTGGCCCACGCTGATGACCGGAGACTTCGTCGCCGCCTGGATGCCCTCGGTGTTCGTGCCCATTGTCGGGATCCTGGCTCCTGCGGTGGCCATGGCCCTGCTGTTCAACGTGATCGAAGCCCGCGACTGAGCTGCGCTCGTCCGCGCTTCATCCCAGCCAACCATTTTCGTTCGACCGATGACCGTGACCCCCGTCGCCGACCCCTGCGTCGGCAATCTGGCCACTCCTGTCAACAGCAGCTACTTCAGCCGCGCCTTCCTGGGTGCCCTGCCGGCTTATCGCCCCGCCCTCTCTCCCAACCGTCGCGGTCTGGAAGTGGGCATGGCCCATGGCTTCTTCCTGTACGGCCCCTTCGCCATCACCGGTCCCCTGCGTGCCACCGAGTACGCCAGCACCGCCGGCCTGCTGGCGGCCGTGGGTCTGGTCTCGATCCTGACGGTGTGTCTGTCGATCTACGGCACCGCTGGTCTCGGCCCCAGCGTGCAGCCTGCCGACGCCACCATCGACAACCCCCCGGCTGACCTGTTCACCAAAGCCGGCTGGGCTGAGTTCGCCAGCGGCTTCTGGCTGGGCGGCTGCGGCGGTGCCGCCTTCGCCTGGTTCCTGGCCGGCACCACGATGGTGGCTCCCCTGGTCAAGATCGCCGGTGGCGTCTGGAGTGTGGGCTGACGCCCTTCGCCGGAACCGAACGTTCGTCCTTATTCCGTCGTCTGGTCCAGGCGATCAGGTTCAGGCCCCGCATTCGCGGGGCCTTTTTTGTGGCTGGTGGCCATGGCTTGCGGGTGCGAGGGCCGGCCTCAGCAGAAGCGAGCCCAACGGCTGGTCTGCTGCTGCTGCGAACAACGGTTGAGGGCGCTGCTGGCTTGATCCACCGACCACCATCGCGGCTGGAATGGCCGTGGCTGGGAGGGTGCGCGCAACCGCAGTCCTCTGAACGCCTCGGCCGCCTCGATCAGCAGAACCACGAGCCAGAGCAGCAGCTCGAGCCAGGCGGGCAGTGGGCGGCTGGGGCCTGGCAGGCTCGCCGATGGCGCCAATGTCACCGGCGTCGCCGGCTTCACGGTTGCGCGCTGGCTTGGCAGCTGGATTGGCTCGGCTGTAAGCCGCTTCGGTGCCAGAAAGGCCTGCAGCCCCAGGGGCGGCTCCGCTGTCACGGGACTTGCCGGCCAGGAGCGTTTCAGGGCCAGGACCTGGAGTTGCTGTCGTCTGGAGCGTTCCGCGAGCGTTGGGATCACCCTGTCTGCCTGCCTGCACGAACGCCCGCCATCCTGGGGTGAGTCTCCGCTTCACGAGGCGGATAGCCACAGAGCGTTGCGCTCAGCGGCGGGCTCTGGCGTGGAAGCCCGCTGACGGATTTGACCAATAGCCTGCGCTTTACAGTGACTCTGAAGGGTGAATCGACTGTGCCGCAATAGCTCTGTGGCGTTTGATTGATGCGTATTTACTAGGATGATGATCCGATTGGTTGACCCGGTGCTCAACCATTGTTGGGCCTCGTTTCCTTTTGGTAGCCACTGAACAACCTGATGGGACTACGCACCTAGAGCACTTGCAAAGCTTTCTCGGCCTTGCTGCCTGCTGTCCTTGGTGCGGCGTGGTGGCAGAGACAGCGAATGCTCTAATCCGGCGAAGGGCAGACGCCTCGTGTTGGTGCCGCCATCCCAGCCCCCACTGGTAATCGCAGCCTTAACAGTCCACACGTAGTGTGAAAGGATCTGATGACCGGCGCGTTCATCACCCATGGCGGTGTCCCAGGCTCATTCCTCTGAAGTCCTCTCGCCTGAGCACCAGCGCCTGGTGGAGGCCGACCATGGCCGCAAGCCGTGGAAAAGGTGGGGGCCTTACTTGAGCGAAAGGCAGTGGGGCACCGTGCGCGAGGACGACAGCCTCGATGGCAACGCATGGGAATCCTTCAGTCATGATCAGGCCAGATCTCGTGCCTACCAATGGGGAGAAGATGGCCTGGCAGGCATCAGTGATGACCGCCAGCTTCTTTGCTTCGCCTTGGCACTCTGGAATGGCAAAGACCCGATACTCAAGGAGCGCCTATTTGGCCTGACA
>Ga0310098_1000418_pt1 | contig 9589 bp, 9 predicted proteins | sample LakMicMIDCLREDC7_FD_194453 | JGI IMG/M metagenome (GOLD analysis project Ga0310098, IMG submission 194453) | Enriched freshwater cyanobacterial communities from Lake Michigan, Michigan, United States - MI23.DCL.RED.C7 | ecosystem: Environmental > Aquatic > Freshwater > Lake | place: USA: Michigan...
TGCAGGGGCCGGTGCTCTACACCTGGTTGAGCCAAACCCTGCTGACGGCCCTGCTCGCTCCCATGGTCTGTTCACTGCAGTTGCTGCTTTGGCGGCAACAGGTTTCAGGAGGGCGTCGCTAGATGGCACCGATGGCCCGTCGATGGCGTCGCCGCAGCGTGCTGGCCCTGTTGGCCGGTGGTTCGGCGGCGGCGGCCCTCTCCAGTTGTGGCAAGGGCCTGGGCCCCCAGCCCGGGGGGCCTGGGGCCGGAGGGCGGCAGTTGAATTTTTGGACCTTGGATCTGGCACCCAAGTTCAACGGCTACATCCGGGAGGTGATTGCCGCCTGGGAGCAGCAAAACCCGGGGGTGGTGGTGCGCTGGACCGATGTGCCCTGGAGCTCGGTGGAGCGCAAGTTGTTGGCGGCGGTGTTTGCCCGCACGGCCCCGGATTTGGTCAACCTCAATCCCCCCTTTGCCGCCAACCTGGCCAGCAAGGGGGGGCTGTTGGATCTGGCCTCCGTGCTTCCAGCCGGTGCCCAGCAGGTGTATCTGCCCAAGATCTGGCAGGCCGGAGCCCAGAACGGCCAGCAATTCGCGATCCCCTGGTATCTCACGACCCGGATCACGATGGCCAACCGGAGCGTGCTGGCCAAGGCGGGCTATGAAGCCCCGCCAACGCGCTGGCAGGACGTGCCCGCCTATGCCGAGGCCGTGCGCCGCCGCACCGGCAAGTACGCCCTGTTCATGAGCGTGGTGCCCGACGACTCTGCCGAGTTGCTGGAAACCCTGGTGCAGATGGGCGTGCAACTGCTCGATGGCCAGCACCGCGCAGCCTTCAACTCCGCCGTAGGCCGTGGGGCCTTTGCCTTTTGGAGTGATCTGTATCGCCGCGGCTTGTTACCCCAGGAGGTGGTGAGCCAGGGCTACCGCCGGGCCATTGAGCTCTACCAGGCCGGTGATTTGGCCCAGGTGGCCACGGGCCCCGACTTCCTCACCAATCTGCAAACCAATGCGCCCGGCATCGCCGCATCCACAGCCCCCTACCCACCGCTGCTGGGCCCCAATGGCGAGGCCAACGTGGCGATGATGAATTTGGTTGTGCCCAAGCAAACGGCCATGGCCGCTGAGGCGGTGAGCTTTGGGCTGTTCCTGACCAATGCCGCCAACCAGCTGAGCTTTGCCAACCAGGCCCGGGTGCTGCCGTCTGCCACGGCTGCTTTGGCAGAGGTGCTCGAAACCTTGCAGCAGCCAGAGCCCCAGCCGGGAGCTGTGCCCTTGGTGCGGGCGGCTCGGCTGCTCTCAGCCCAAACCCTTGGCCATGCCCGGGTGCTGGTGCCGGCAACCCCGGGGGTGAAGCGGCTGCAGGCCATCATCTACACCCAGTTGCAGCGGGCGATGCTGGGCGAATTGTCCAGTGAAGCGGCCCTGGCGGCGGCGGAGCTGGAATGGAATCGCTATGCCGCAGCCCGCTGGCCTTAGGCAGCATGTCTGCTTCTTGAGAAAAGCTTAAATCTGCCCCAATCGGCTCTGGCAGAGGCGTTTTTGGGGATGACCGCCAGGCTGTCTGAAGGGTAAGGTTGCGATTCTTCATCCCAGACCTTCCCCATGCCCCTGGAGGACAGGCCTAACTCGAGCCAGGCTTCTGGGGCCGCGGACGGGTCCGAGCCCCAGGGCCAGGCCCCCCTTGCCCAGGGCCCAGCTGATCCCAAGGCCACCGTGCTGGTGGTGGACGACGAGGCAGCCGTGCGGCGGGTCCTGGTGATGCGCCTGCAGTTGGCCGGCTATCGGGTGATCTGTGCGGAAGATGGCGAAGAAGCCCTCACCCTGTTCCACCAAGAGCAGCCCGATTTGGTGGTGCTCGATGTGATGCTGCCCAAGCTGGATGGCTTCGCTGTGTGTCGGCGTTTGCGGGCCGAATCCTGCGTGCCGATTATTTTCCTCTCCGCCCTTGATGCCATTGCCGAGCGGGTTTCGGGCCTGGATCTCGGTGCCGACGACTATCTCCCCAAACCCTTTAGCCCAAAAGAACTCGAAGCCCGGATCGCCACGATCCTGCGCCGGGTGGGCCGCGGCTCCGCTTCCACCGAACCCCGGGAGGTGCCCACGGGCAGTGGGGTGCTCCGCGTGGGCGATCTGGTGGTCGACACCAACCGCCGCCAGGTGACCCGCGATAGCGAGCGCATCGGCCTTACCTACACCGAATTCAGCCTGCTGGAACTGTTGTTCCGCGAGCCGGGCCGGGTGGTGCCCCGGGCTGAGATCCTCGAGCAGCTGTGGGGCTACCCGCCGCGCCGCGCCGCCGACCTGCGGGTTGTCGACGTCTACGTCGCTCGCCTGCGCGGCAAGCTCGAGCCCGATCCCCGCAACCCGGAGTTGATCCTGACGGTGCGCGGTACCGGCTATGCCTCCCAGCGGATGGGAGATGGGGTTCTTTCGGCTGCGGTGTCCTAGCCGCCAGAGCGGCGCTCCTGCAGGATGGGCCGATCTGAGTAGCCCACGGCCTTGTCGGATCTGCGCGAGACCCGTCTCGAGAAAGCTCAAGCCCTAGCGGCCATCGGCCAGGGCCCCTATGGCCTGCGCTTTGAGCCCAGCCATCGCCATGGCCAGCTCCAGGAGGCCCACGCCGATCTGCCCAATGGCGAGGAGCGGGATGTGGCCGTGGCCGTGGCCGGCCGGGTGATGACCCGCCGGGTGATGGGCAAATTGGCCTTCTTCACCCTGGCCGATGAGACCGGCCCGATCCAGCTGTTTATAGAAAAGGCCACCCTGGAAGCGGAGATTCCGGAGGATCCCGAAGCCTTTGCCCACCTCACCAGCCTGGTGGATGCCGGTGATCTGATCGGTGTGAAAGGCACCCTGCGCCGCACCGACCGCGGCGAGCTTTCGGTGAAGGTGAAGGGCTGGACCATGCTCACCAAGAGCCTCCAGCCCCTGCCCGACAAGTGGCATGGCCTGGCCGATGTGGAGAAGCGCTACCGCCAGCGCTACCTCGATTTGATCGTGTCGCCCGACACCCGCGAAACCTTCCGCCGCCGGGCCCTGATGGTGAGCGCCATGCGCCGCTGGCTCGATGCCCGGGATTTCCTGGAGATCGAAACGCCCGTGCTGCAGAGCGTGCCCGGCGGAGCCGATGCCCGGCCGTTTGAAACCCACCACAACGCCCTGGATCTACCGCTCACCCTGCGCATCGCCACCGAGCTGCACCTCAAGCGCCTGGTGGTGGGCGGCTTTGAGCGGGTGTATGAGCTGGGCCGGATCTTCCGCAACGAGGGGATCAGCACCCGCCACAACCCCGAATTCACCTCGGTGGAGATCTACCAGGCCTACGCCGACTACACCGACATGATGCAGCTCACCGAGCAGCTGATTGCTGCGGTGTGCCAAGAGGTGTGCGGTAGCACCACCATCACCTACCAAGGCACCGAGATTGATCTGGCGCCCCCCTGGCGCCGGGCCACCATGCACGAGCTGGTGGAGCAGGCCTGTGGCTTGGATTTCACCACGTTTGCGACCCGCGACGAAGCTGCTGCTGCCATGGCGGCGGTGGGGCTGGAGGTGCCGGCCCTGGCCGATTCGGTGGGCCGTTTGTTGGTGGAGGCCTTCGATCAGCGGGTTGAGGCCAACCTGATCCAGCCCACCTTTGTGATGGATTATCCGGTGGAAAATTCGCCCTTGGCCAGGGCCCACCGCAGCAAGCCAGGCCTGGTGGAGCGCTTCGAGCTGTTCATCGTGGGCCGCGAGACGGCCAATGCCTTCAGTGAGCTGATTGACCCGGTCGATCAGCGCCAGCGCCTCGAAAACCAGCAGGCCCGCCGGGCTGCCGGCGACTTGGAAGCCCAGGGGGTGGACGAAGACTTCATCCATGCCCTTGAGGTGGGCATGCCACCCACCGGGGGACTGGGGATCGGTATTGATCGGCTGGTGATGTTGCTCACCGATAGCCCCTCGATTCGGGATGTGATCGCCTTTCCACTGTTGCGGCCGGGTGCAGTGGGATAATTGGGCTTAACAGCCTATGTCCCTCATCGGGGCTCTCCAAGCAATGAGCGGTGAGCGCGTCGGTTTTCGCTTCAAGCACGCGGATGCGGTGGTGAAGCGCAACCCCCAGGGCCGCTCGCGCCGGGGTTGGGTGATGGAGCCTGTGGAACAAACCACCAGCCGTGGCACCAAGATGCCGGCCTATCGGATTCGCTGGCGCGACAGCGAGCGTCCCGAGATCGTGTTGCAGCACATGTTGATTGCCGATCCAGATCCCACCCCGCCCCCCGAGGGGGTGAGCCTGGTGCCGCCCGCTCCCAAGAAGTAGGGACGAGCCGAAAGCATTAGACCCTAGCTCCAGCCCTTGAGCCGATAGGCCACCAGCCCCACGTGTTCCTTGAGCGCCACGGTACTCAGGTACAGAAACTCGGCATCGGGAAGCAGGTCTTTGACGAAGCTGCCCGGGGTGACCCTGCCGGAGTGGGCCCGATCGACCAATTGGTAGTCGCAGGCCACGGGGATCACCGTGAGTCCGCTGCGCCTTTGGAAGGTGGCCAGCGACCTGGGCATGTGAAAGGCGCTGGTTACCAGCAGCACCCGCTTCCAGCCCCTCTGCCGGCCGAGCTCGCCAATGGCTTGGGCTTCTTCGGCGGTGGTGCGGGAGCCAGGGTTGAGCAGGATTTGGCTGGGTTTGAGCCCTAGTTCGATCGCGAGATCCCGGGCCCATAGGGCCTCCGGTGGGGCCGGATCGGCGGCTGTGAAGCTCACCCGGGCGCCGCTGGTGACCAGCAGGGGTGCTTTGCCCTGGCGCATGAGCCGCAGGCCGGTGAGCAGGCGATCGCCGCCTTCGGCCACTTCCACTGCCCTGCGGGGCGGCAGTTTGGGCCGGAGCCCTCCCCCCAGTACCACCACCGCATCGGCCTGGGGAATGGTCTTCGGGGTGAGGGCGGCGCTGCGTTCCTCCAGGCCCCAGATCAACTGGCGGCTGGTGAGGGGCATGGCAAACAGCCAGATCAGGGCAATGCCGCCCCACGAGAGCCAGCCCGAAAGCCTTCGGGTCCAGGGGCGCCCAGCCCGACCGACCTGACCGCTCAGCTGCAGCAACAGGCCCAGCCCCAGGGGATAGAGGGCCAGGGGAAGCAGCTTGCTCAGCAGGAAACCCATCGGCGTTAGGTGTTGGGTTCGGAGGGGCTGGATTCTGGGGCGATGGTTTCGGGGGCTCTCGTGATCAGGGGCGCTTCGATTTCTGTTTGCAGGGGTGTGATCGCCGCTTCGCGGGAGCGCAGCAGCAATTGGGTGAGCCGGGCAATGGCGCCTTCGCCCAGGTCCTGTTCGCTGATGCGATCGAAGGCCTGGCGGTAGAGCTCCTCGAGCTCCCCAATCAGACCCTCGCGCACCTGGCGCATGGCCGCCCGCTGTTCGTCTCTGCCCATGGATCAGCTGGCCGTTGCTGTTGAGTCTGCCCGCACCAGCAGGTGCAGGGCCAGATCGTCGCTGGGGTCGCTCCAGCGCTGGGCGCAGGACCAACCGGCGGCCTCGGCCAGGGCCGTGAAGGCTGCGGCGGCATATTTGACGCTGTATTCGCTGATCAGCGCTTCGCCAGCGGCAAAACTCCACGACCGGCCGGCCAACTCCACGGTGTGGGGGTGCTCGCTGACCAGGCCCATGGCGATGCGGCTTTGGCCTGCCTCCCAGCGGGCCTGGTAGCGGAAGGCGGCGGGGTCAAAGGTGCCCCCAAGATCGCGGTTGAGCCGCACCAGCAAATTTTTCGCAAACGCGGCCGATACGCCGGCGGCATCGTTGTAGGCCGCTTCCATGCGTGCCACGGCCTTGGGTTGATCGATGCCGATCAGGAGCTTCCCCCCCGGGCCCAGGAGCTGGGCGAATTGGACCAGGAGGGCTTGGGCTTCTTGGGGGGTGAAGTTGCCCAGGGAGCTACCGGGGTAGAAGCCCAACAGGGTTTGGCCTTCTAGCAGGGGATGGCAGGGGAGCTGGTCGAGGTCGCTGTAGTCGCAGCAGATGCCGAGCACGGGCACCTGGGGGTGTTGGCCTTGGAGCTGGTGGCAGGCGGCGGCGAGGTGGTCGGCGCTGATGTCGAGGGGCACGTAGGCGGGCGGCTGGAGGGCCTCCAGCAGGGGACCCACCTTGCGGGCATTGCCGGCACCGAATTCCACCAGCACCCCAGGCCCCAGGGCGGCGGCCAGGGCTCCGGCCTGGGCCTTGAGCAGGCTGGTTTCGGTGCGGGTCAGGCCGTATTCGGGCTGCTCACAGATGGCATCAAACAGCCTGGAACCCTCTGCGTCGTAGAGCAACCAGGCCGGGAGCTGCTTGGGCTGGCGGGCCATGCCCTCGCTCACCAACCGCGCCATGTCGGCCGGTTGGGGATGCAGGTCGATCAGCATGGGGTTGGGCCTGAGTCCTGATGGCCAGGGCATCCATCCATCGCCAGCCTGAACCCCGATGCCATCCAGCGACTCGCCGGTGGATAGAAATTCCGGTAGCTGGGTCGTCCGTGGCCCTCGGGGGTGAGGAAGCAACTGCCCTTGAGCACCATCTGGGAGCTCATGAATTTGCCGTTGTACTCCCCCACGGCGCCCGGGGCGCTTTGAAATCCGGGGTAGGGCCTGTAGGGGCTGGAGGTCCACTGCCACAGCACCCCGAAGGCCTTGGGTAGGGGCTGGCCTGCGCCGGTGGCCATCACTTCCCACTCGGCCTCGCTGGGTAACCGGCCCCCGGCCCAACGGGCGAAGGCATCGGCCTCAAACCAGCTCAGATGCCGCACGGGCGCTTCGCTATGGCGGGGTTGGCGCCCCGCCAGGCTGAATTCCCAATCACCGGTTTCATCACCGGGCCCAGCACCCCGCCAATAGCGGGGCGATTGCCACTGGCGCTGCTGTACGAGGGCCCAGCCTTCGCTCATCCACAGGTCTGGCCGCCGGTAGCCGCCGTCGGCGATGAAGGCCCCGTACTCCCCATTGGTCACCAGGTGGCTGGCGATGGAAAAGGGCTCCAGCCATTGGCGGTGCCGCGGCGCTTCGTTGTCGAAGTGGAAGCTGCCGCTAGGGCCGCCGTGGCCGATCTCCACCAGGCCGCCGGGGTGGCTCAGCCATTGCCATTCGCCTTCAAGCCAGCCGCTTTCGTAGTGGGTCTCGGGTTCGGGGCCGTAGCTGGGCTCGAGGGGATTGCGGCTGAAGCCATCCAGCAGATCCATCAGCAGCAGTTCCTGGTGCTGCTGCTCGTGCTGCAGGCCCAACTCCACCAGCTCAAGCCACGCCGCAGCCCCAGGCTGGCCTGGATCCTGCTGGGCCTGGGCGATCCCTTGGCTGATGGCCCTGTCTACCTGGCCGCGCCAGGCCAGCACCTCGGCGATCGGCGGGCGGCTCAGCAGCCCCCGCTCGGGCCTGGGATGGCGCTCGCCGATGGCGTCGTAGTAGCTGTTGAACAGGAAGCCCCAGCGGGGATTGGCGGGCTCATAGCCAGGGATGAAGGGCGTCAGCTCCGGTGCCTTGAGCAGGAATTCCTCAAAGAACCAGGTGGTGTGGCCCAGGTGCCATTTCGGGGGGCTGGCATCGGCCATGCCCTGGAGGCAGAGGTCTTCTGGGTTGAGGGGGGCGATCAGCTCAACGCTGCGGCTGCGCACGGCCTGGAAGCGCTCCAGCAACCCTTTGCTGGCGGTGGAAGAGCCCATGGCTGCGGACATCAACCGCCCAAGTCAGGCCCGACCATAGGGAGCTTGCCTACGATCCCGCCACAGCCAATTGTTTGAACAGGCCAGCGCCATGGGCGGCAGCGCTTTGGGAATCACCGATGGATTTGTGGGGGCCGTTGGCGAGACGCCCCTGATCCGGCTGCATGGGCCTAGTGAGCTCACGGGTTGCGAAATCCTGGGCAAGGCGGAATTCATGAACCCCGGCGGCTCGGTCAAGGACCGGGCGGCCTTGGGAATTCTTCTGGAAGCCGAGCAGGAGGGCCTGCTGAAGCCCGGCGGCACCGTGGTGGAGGGCACCGCGGGCAACACGGGAATTGGCCTGGCCCATCTCTGCAATGCCCGGGGCTACAAGGCCCTGATCGTGATTCCCGATACCCAGTCGGCGGAGAAGATTGGCCTGCTGCGCAGCCTCGGGGCTGAGGTGCGCACGGTGCCCGCCGTTCCCTACCGCGACCCCAACAACTACGTGCGGCTATCGGGCCGCATCGCCGCCGAAATCCCTGGGGCCGTGTGGGCCAACCAATTCGACAACCTGGCCAATCGCCGGGCCCACTTCAACAGCACCGGCCCTGAGATCTGGCGGCAGACCGCCGGCAAGGTGGATGCCTGGGTGGCGGCCACGGGCACCGGAGGCACCTATGCGGGGGTGGCGCTCTACCTCAAGCAGCAGAACCCCCAGGTCCAGTGCGTGTTGGCCGACCCCCATGGCAGCGCCCTCTACAGCTGGGCCAAAGGGGGCGAGCTGGCCACCGATGGCAGTTCCATCACCGAAGGGATTGGCAACAGCCGGGTGACGGCCAATCTGGAGGGTGCCCCCATCGACGACGCCGTGCGCATCGACGACCAGTCGGCCATTGACACCATCTACCAACTGCTGTGGCGGGAGGGCCTCTTCCTGGGGGGCTCCGTGGGCATCAACGTGGCAGGGGCTGTGGAAACCGCCCGGCGGTTGGGACCTGGCCACACGATCGTGACGGTGCTGTGTGACAGCGGTGATCGCTACCGATCGCGCCTCTATGACGGCGACTGGCTGGCTACGAAGGGGATCCAACAGCCCCAGCGGGCCCGATTGGAGGCGATCTGATGAACGCCGTGATTGGGCAGGTGATCGGCGAGCGCTATCGCCTGGAGCAGGGCCTGAGTGAGGGGCCCCAGGGCAAGCTCTGGCGGGCCAGCGACCAGTTGGCCAGCAACGCTCCGGTGGCCTTGAGGCAACTGGGACCCGACCAGGACCAGGCCACAGCCCGCCAGCTCTGGAGCCGCCTGCAAGGGGTGCTCCATCCCCAGGTGCCCCGCTTAGGCGGGGCGATCACCGCCGGCGATCAGCTGTGGTTGGTGCGCGAGTGGCAGGCGGGCCGCACCTACCAGCAGTTGCTCGAAGCCCGGGCAGAACGCCAATTGGTCTTTGGGGCAGGAGAAGTGTTGCTGCTGTTGCGCCAGTTGCTGCCTGTGGTGGCGGTGCTGCACAGCCAGGAGCTGGTGCACGGTGATCTCTGCCCCGCCAACGTGCTGCGCCGGGAGAGCGATGGCCTGCCGGTGCTGCTGGATTACGGCCTGGTGTGCGGCAAGGCCTGCGTGACCCCCGGCTATGGCCCGCCGGAATTGGCCAGTGCCGCCGCGACCGAGCGCTGGATGGACCTGTATGCCCTCGGCGCCTTTGCCCTGGTGCTGCTCAGTGGCGATGCACCGGCCCAGCTGCTCGATCCGGTGAGCCTGGATTGGCGTTGGCCGGCAGCCCTTGGCGAGCATCCTGCGTTCCAGGCCCAGTTGGAGCGCTTGCTGCAGCGGGATCCGGCATCCCGTTTTGCCTCCGCGGCCCAGGCCTTGGCGGCTTTTCAGGCCTTGGCGATGCCCGAGAGCACCGGGCCCGTACCCCGGGCCGATCGCACCATGGCCCTGGTTCCGCCTGCCCCCACGCCCG
>Ga0310098_1000422_pt1 | contig 9553 bp, 7 predicted proteins | sample LakMicMIDCLREDC7_FD_194453 | JGI IMG/M metagenome (GOLD analysis project Ga0310098, IMG submission 194453) | Enriched freshwater cyanobacterial communities from Lake Michigan, Michigan, United States - MI23.DCL.RED.C7 | ecosystem: Environmental > Aquatic > Freshwater > Lake | place: USA: Michigan...
GGCCTGACCGCTGCGCCCCCCCCACCCAACCGCGGGCCGATCGATGGCGCCGTAGCCCAGGCCATCGAAACTGAGCACCAGGAGGGGCAGGTCCAGCCCGTGTTCGGCCGCCACCGCCAGGCCGTGGGCCAGGTGGTGGGGCACGGCCTGGAGCGACGCAACCCGGCCTTGACTAGGGCGATGGCCCAACTGCTGGAGGCGATGGCCCAACTGGTGGCTGAGGTAACCGGGGTGGCCGTCGATGGCGATCGCCCCGATCTCGTGGGCGTGGCGGCTGAGGAGTTCGCAGGCCCCGGCCTCCAGGCGCTGCAGACAGGCCGGGGCGCCAAGGTCGCCGAGTTGGGGCGCCAGAACGAGCTGGTCGCCCAGGGCCAGGGCCGGCGCGCTTTTCAGGTCGCCACCGAGGGCGAGCACCCCCAGGGGGGGCGCAACCACGGCCCTGGCTAAGGCCGAAGGCTGAGGCAAGTCCGGGGCATGGGGCAAAGCCGGGGGGTTTGGCAACGCCATGGGCACCGGCAAAGCCATCGGCACCGGCAAAGCCATCGACACCGGCAAAGCCATCGACACCGGCAAAGCCATGGCCCCGGGCAAAGCCGTGGCCCCGGGCAAAGCCATGGCCCCGGGCAAAGTCATGGGCTCAGGGGCGTAGCCCCGGGCCCGGCGCAGCAGGGCTGGCCGGCCCTCGATCAGCTGCAGCAGCGAATCCTCCAGGGGGCGGGCGATCGGCCGGTTGTGGACCAGAAAGCCATCGGCGATCTCCCCGAGCAGCCGGCGGGCCTCCAACGGATCGCTGACTAGGGGCTCGCCGCTGCGGTTGCCGCTTGTGGCCACCAGGGGCCGGCCGAAGCGAACCGCCAGCAGCTGGTGCAGGGGCGAGGCCGGCAGCATCACCCCCAGGTCAGCGCTGCCCGGCGCCAGGGCCTCCAGGGCCACAGCAAAGCGGGGGGCTTGCTGGGCTGGGCTCCCCCCAGAGCTGGGACGGGCCCCAAGGGGATCGCCGCCCCCAAGCCGGCGCCGCAACAGCACGATCGGGGCCGCCGGATGCCGTAACTGGGCCTGCTCGGCCGCCGAGATCACGCAGCTGGCCTGGATCCAAGCCAGGTCGGCCACGAGCAGGGCGAGGGGCTTGCTGGGCCGGCGCTTGCGCTGGCGCAGGCGCTCGATGGCGGCGGCATTGGTGCCATCGACGAGCAACTGGAAGCCACCCACCCCTTGCAGGGCCAGGATCCCGCCTACGGCTAACAGGGCGCAGGCCCGCCCGAGCAGGGCGTCGCTGCTTGGGGCGTCGGTGCTTGCAGCAGCAGTGCTTTGGGCGGCAGGGCTTGGGGCCACCGTGCTTGGGACCTCGCCAGCCGCCCGCCCTGGGCCCCCGCCAGGGTCCGGCTCGCTGCCCCCCTGGCCCGGGGGCTCCCACCAGGCCAGCTGGGGGCCGCAGGCGGGGCAGCCGATCGTTTCGGCGTGGAAGCGGCGGTTGCCGGGGTCGTGGAACTCCCGCAGGCAGGCGGCGCAGGGGGGGAAGGCGGCCAGGCTGGTGTGGGCGCGGGCGAAGGGCTGGGCCGTGGCGATGCTGTAGCGGGGACCGCAGGCGCAGCAGCTGATCAAGGCGTAGCCAAAGCGGCGGTTGGCCGGATCGGCTAGCTCCGCCAGGCAGCTCCGGCAGGGGGCCAGGTCGGCGCTGAGGGCTGGTGCCACCAGGCCGATGCCCAGGGGTTCGGGGGGGCTGGCCGTGATCTGGATGCCACCGGGATCGCCTGGGGCCTCGCCCAGGGGCCCGCCCAGGGTCCCGTCCTCGGCCGGCAGCCAGTGGGGCTGCAACGGCTCCAGGCGCCCCGGCAAGGGCAACTCCCGCGGCAGCCGCTCGAGCAGGCGCTCCAGGGCCGGGCGGGAGCCCTGAAGCTCCAACACCACCGTGCCCACTTCGTTTTGGGCCCGGCCGCTGAGGCCCAGCTCCAGCGCCAGCCGGTGCACAAAGGGCCGGAACCCGACCCCCTGGACGATGCCGTGGCAGCGCAGCCGCAGGCGGCTGGGACCCAGGGATTCAGGGCCTTCATCAGGCCTTGAATCAAGACTTAAGGAGGGACTTAAAACCGCCCCAGACACACGCCTGAAACCGCCCCCTAAGCCGTTGCGGGAGCCCGCCCCAGCGCCTTGAGCCAGCTTGGGCAGTAGGACGCTCATGGCTGCAACACCGGCAGGGCAACCGGGGCAAGATCCCTAGCCAGACCCAGGCCGAGGGCGGCGCGCAGGGCGCTAAAGCCGGCGCCGCTGCGGGCGGACAGGGCCAGCACCCGGGCCCGGGGCGCCACCCGGGCGATGTGGCGGCGGCATTGGTCGAGGTCGAACTCCACCGCCCCCAGCAGGTCAATCTTGTTAATCAGCACCAGATCGGCGCCATGGAAACTGCTGGCGTACTTGAGCGGCTTGTCCTCGCCCTCGGTGACCGAAACCATCACCACCCGCAGGCTTTCGCCCAGGTCGTAGGCGGCGGGGCAGACCAAATTGCCGACGTTTTCAATCACCAGCAGCTCCAGGCCCGCCAGGGGAACGCCGTCTTGCTCCAACGCCTGCACGCCCCGCTCCACCATCCCCGCCTCCAGATGACAGGCCTGGCCGGTGCTGATCTGCACGGCCGACAGGCCGGCGGCCCAAAGGCGCCGGGCGTCGTTATCCGTGGCCAGATCGCCAACGATCACCGCCATCGGCGGGCGAGCGTGGGGGCAGCGGCTAGCGGAGGCGGGGACACCCGTATCACCAGTATCACCGGTATCACCAGTGGCACCGGGCAAAGGGGCGGTGAGCAAAGGGGCGGTGGGCACCGGGTTGGTGGGGCCGGCCCCTAGCCCAGGCTCCCGGGGCCAATCGCGGCCGAGCCGCTCCAGCAGGGCCGTTTTGCCGGACCCCGGCGCCGAGAGGAGGTTCACCACCGGCAGGTGGGCCTCGCTAAACCGTCGGCGATTGGCGGCCGCCTGCTGGTCATTGCGGCGCAACAGACGCTCGCCCAGGTCCAGCCGCTGGGGTGCGGGCGGCTCGGGAGCGCTCTGGCCGCAACGGCAATCGACACACATGGGGCTCGGGCGATGGAAAGACAGAGCAGGAGGGAGAGCAGGAGGGAGAGCAGGAGGCAGAGCAGGAGGCAGAGCAGGAGCCAGGGCTGGCTCGGTCGGGGCCGCAGGCGCTCAGGGCCGCAGGCGCTCAGGCCCGCCGACACAGGCCGGTGGCGAGCAGCAGGTCCCCGTCCTGGCGGGGGACCCAAAACGGCAGCCCGGGCTCCAGCCGGTAGGTCCGACCCGTCAGGGGGCTGCGCAGGGCCAGGGCGGCAGCGCCGAGATAGAGCAGTACCAACCCGTCCTGGTCCGAGGCGCCCCCGGGGCTGGCCCCCGGGCTGCCGCCGGAATCGGGTGCCGGCGGCCCCGGGGCGGGTGGATCAGCGCCCCAAGCCGCGGCCGGGGGTACGCGGGTGAGCACTGGCTCCAGGAAACGGCGCTGCTGGAGGGAACTCAACTGTTGGCGGCGGGATCCACAGCAGGCCATCGCACGCCTCAGCGTCCCCGCCCGGGGCCCAGGGCCCTCGAGACGGGACCGAGCAGGGGTGGCGCCAGCGGCGCAGCAGGGGAGGCCCCGGCCACCAACCCATCGGCCGCCATGGTCAGCAGGCAGGAGCCGGCCGAAATCGCCTGCCAGAGCAGCAAGCCCGTGACCAGGTCCCGGGCCAGCCAGGCGGCGATCGGCGCAGCCACCCAGAGGCTGAGGCAGTAGGGGCAATCGAGCAGCCGGGCGACCATGCCGCTGCCGGCCCGTAGGCGCAACCGCAGGATCAGGTCAAAGGGACCGTCTTCGCGGGCGACGAGATGGCACAGGCGCCAGGTGGCCAGGATCGCCAGGGCTAGGTCAAACCAAGGTGCAGCGCCAAGGGAGGCCATCGGTTTGCTCCCTTAATCGGCGTTGAAAACTGAAAACGCAAAGCTGGGATTGATCCAGGCATGGGCCGGGTCGTAGGCCCAGGTGGGGATGGCCAGCTGGCCGCCATCGCCCCCGCTGGGATTGAAGCCCCGGCCGACCGCATAGGCCGCAAACCAGTAGGTGCCCTGGGCTGCACTGGCCGGCAGGCGGTAGATCACCTCCAGCAGTTGGTCGTTGTCGTCCGGGTCCTGGTGCCAGTGGCGATAGGTGGTGCTGCCGGCCGGATGCTCGCCGCCACTGCCAGAGACGAACTCAAAATCGCCATCGCCACAGCCGTAGGCGCTCAGTTCGGCCGAGCGCAGATGGCGGGCGGCGGCGCTGAGTTTCACCCGGAAATACAGATCGGCTGTGTTGGCACCGGCACCGCGATTCACCACCGGGCAGACCGTGCCCACCGGTTGGAAGGGCCCGGCCGCCGACTTGCCAACCTCCACGCTGAACGGCGCCACCGGCAAGCTGTTATCGACAACGATCGGCACCTCCGCCGATTCGGATCTGGTCGCCCCACCGCTGCCGAGTTGCAGGGTGAGGGCGTAGAGCCCATCGGCAAAGCCGCCTTGGCCATCGGTTTGCCAGTCGAGCAGCAGGTCCTGGGGCAGCCAGGCGCTGGCCCCATCGGGCAGGTTGATCGGATACCAGCCCTGGGCATCGGCCGCCGGGTAATGCCATTCACCCATCCCCACCCCATTGAGGCGATAGAGCGGCCAGGTGAGGCCGGTGAAGGGGGTTGGGGCCGTGAAACTGGCGCCGCCATTGGCGCTGTAGCGATAAAGCAACCGGTAGTGGCTTGCCTTGGGATCGGTGCGGTTGCAGCCGTAGAGGGAGAGCGTTTGGCGCAGCGGTGCCCGGCCCGGGGTGATCGGCGGGCCACTGAAACTGCCGCCGGCCCGGGGGCGGTTGGTGCGCTGGGCATAGCCGCCGCTCGGGTCGGGCAGGGGCAAGTTGAGAACACCGTCAAACACCAACGGATCACCGATCAAGGGCAAGCGACCGGCCATCACGATCGCCGGCTGATCGCCACAGGGGATCTCGGTGGGGCCGCAGGGATGGCCGGCCTTGGCATTGGGCCAGGCATGGATCAGCTGGTCGGGGACGGGCCCGGCATTCCAACGCACGTCAAAGAAGGATTCGCCATAGATCACCTCTTCGACGCCATCGCCATCGGTGTCCTGCAGCACCTTGAAGCTGATATCGGGGATGTCGACCAGGGGCACCCAGGTGGGCACCAGCACGTCCTGGCAGCGGAAGAAAGGCCCGGCCCAGTGACGCAGGTCGACGCCCTCGAGAGCTTTGGGATCGAGGTTCACCTGCCGGGCCAGCAAGGAGACGGTGGCCGAGCGGGCTTCGCGCAGGGCCGCGTCGCCCCTGCTGCCGGAGACTGCCGAGAGATTGCGAATTGCCTTGAGTTCCGTCGGCAGGGGCGGCTGCAGGTGAGCCAGCGGGGCAACGGCCGCGAGGGTTGCTTGCGACGGCGTTAACGACGCGCCGATGCTGTCATGGGCCCCCAGAGACGCCAGGCGCTGGGCCACCGGCTGGCCGAAGGTCTCCCTGGCCTGGCGTAGCAACTCGCCCTGGCGAAAGCGAAAGGGCCAGGGGTCGGGTTCGGGGAAGGGGCGGGGCGGCCATGGCAGCAGCTCCGGCGGGCGCAGGTGATCGAGCAGGTCCTTGATCGAAGGACGCTCAAAGATCACGCCAAAACAGCGACGCTCGCGCCGGAAACGCAGGATCCAATCAATATCCCAGCGGGGAATCCAGACGCAAAAGCGACCACATGCATCGGTTAAAGCTGTCGCAATAACTTCGCGTCGGCAACGGAACGGGAAGGCCCAGCCCCAGGGACTGGCGGCCGGAAAGTAGCCCAGGAAGGAACAATCCGTATCCTCCACTTGGACCGTGGCAAAGGGAACCGGAGCATCCACGCCCGTGGCGGGATCGGTCTTCACCACCGTGCCACAAACCTGACGGAAAAACAGGATCTTCGGGTCGATCAGGTAGGGAAATGACCGATTGATATCAGCAATTGTGAGGCCCTTGAGTTGCTCAGGCTCCAGGCCGCTGAGGGCCCCGAGGCGACCAGCCAAGCTGCCACCAAGGCGAAGATTGTCGAGCCTCTCCCCATCCTTTTTACCGCCAAGTCCCGCGCTAGTTGAGTGCATGACGAACTGCTCCCAGCAGGAATGCCAGCAAGCCCGATAGCCCCATAGGGCCGACTGGGTTGACGCTGGATTCAGGTCAGGCCAAAGCTAGGCCGAAGTCATTAATGCGGGCTGACCTGCTGCACAGCAGGAACAGATCTGCGGTTGGGCCCGATGGGGCCCAGCCATAACAAGTAACACGCGACAATCGCGACGGGACTTTGATCGCGATAGCACTGTGATCGCGACGGCACGTTGATCGTCAAAGCCAAGACATGGGCGACGTTGCCAAACCTGCCGCCGATCAATCGGGTCTAGAGAGCAGCCAACTGCATCAACACAAGCCCGCCCCCCTTGACGATTGGGCCCTTGCCACCCAACTCGGCCTAAGCAACGGGCAAGCGGCCCCCCACCTTGGCCCGCCCGTCGTGGTGGCCTGGGGGGCAAGGCCTAACCGGGGAAAGGCCTAACCGGGGAAAGGCCTAACCGGGGAGCCGCTCCTTCGGCATCACCCACGGTTAAACCAGGACAACCGCCACCAACCAACGGGCTAGCAGCACCAGGGCCCATCGCCTGCGCAACCTTGACCGCGATTGGGAGGTGATCCCCATTTGGCGAACACCTCCAAGTCGGCAAGCCCTTGGGCCATAGCGATCCCAACGACGATGGGTAGCCCAACAGATTGCCAATAGGGGCACAAGTCGGGCCGAGGGCAGGTGGGCAGGTGGGCCATCAAGGCAAGGATGCCGTTTAGCCCGGCCAGGCAGGGGCATTCTTGCCGTTACCGCAATTTCCCTGCAATCAGCGCTAAGGTGCTATTGCGAGCCCAAGTCGTCTTGAGCCATCCCACCCAATCAAACGGCTCGACGATAGTGATTCACTCCGAAGCCAGGAGTAGCTTCTCTCCTTCGCCCCAGCAGGGCAACAGCCCCTTGATCAGCGCCTTGCTCGGATGGACCTAACCTCCAACCTCGAGGCCCTTGGGCCAGCCCGGGTCAACCTGGTGCTTGAGGCGCTGCTATCGAGTGATCTGCGGCTCAAGATCTTGATGGTCACCGCCAATCGGCTCGGTCTAATCGTTTCGGCGATGCGCCTCAAAGCGCGCCGACTCTTGGTCGGGGCGATGACGACAGAAGAGGAAGCCTTGCGCTACCTCATCGGTGGCCTACCAGGGCTTTTGCTCTGTAGCGATCGACTCGATGGTGGCGATGGCTATTCCTTGGCCCGCCAGGCCCGCCTGCTGGTGCCTGATATCCGCATCATCATGCTTCTCGAAGAAGCCAATCCGGATATAGCGAAGGCAATTCGTTCTAATGTGGATGCGATTATCTGCGCAGGTGATCTTGGCGATCCCAGCCAGCCAGTCTCAAGGGGTTTACTGGCCATTGCCAACCATCAAACCTATCTCTCCCCCACAGCGAAGGTCCTACTCAAGCAACAATCTCCAGCCAATCCAATCAACACCATCAAACTTACCGATCGCCAGGATGAAATTCTTTCGATGCTGCTTAACGGCGATACGGAAATCCTGATTGCCGACAAACTGGGCATTTCCCTCACCACCGTCAAAGATCACACCAAGGTGCTCCGCAGTAAATTTGGTGTCAAGAACAAGGTGGCACTAGTGATGCGGGCAATGCAGCTTGCCATCTCCAGATAATCATGCAGTTGCCGGAATGCCTAGACCAACAGCAACAGAGTAGGCAACTTTATTGTCATTATCAAAACTTAGATTGAATGGGTCTCGCTAGTCGTCTAACGACGATTCCCTTCGGCAGTGGCCAAGGCAGCACTGGGATCACCACTGAGATCGGCGGCCAGGAAAGCGGCCGTTTCCGGCAGGGCCAGGTGCAGATTCGATTCCGTATGCAACCCCAGCTGGAGGGATTCGGCCGCCAGTTCCAGCAGATGGCCGCCATGGCGGTGGTCATCACTGAGCCAATGCAGGTGGTAGCCCGGCACGTTGATCGTGCGGGCATAGTTGGGGCTCCAGAAGCCCACCAGGGTGCCGCTGATGTTTTGCAACTCAAATTCCGCCTGGTGGCTGGTGGCGCTGACTAAATCCGTGCCGGGAGCGCTTTTACAGGCGGTGCGCACCTTGATCCGCTCGAAGTGGCCGTGCAGGCGAAGGGCCACAAACAGGTTGGCGCTGGGACGCAACCCATCGAGGCGCTGACACAGGTCAGCGAAGCTAGCCACCCCCTTAAAGGTGGCCTGCGAGGCAGCGGCAAAATGGGTGGCGACGAAAAAGGGCGCCAGGGCCGAATCGGGGGCCACCCGGACCGAGCCATCGCCGCGGGCCTGCCAGCAAACCCCATCGAGCAAAATCGCCTCGCCATCGAGGCCATCAAAGGTACCTAGGCCGAAATCACCATGGCGGCGGATATCACCAACGGAGACACATCCCTGGTAAACCCCCTCCACGAGGGCGCCGGACGTGGACACCTGGTAGAGGGTGTGGTGCTCGATAGCGAGGGCCCCAGCCAGGGCCGCGGTGACGGCATGGTTAGGGCTTTCGCCCGTGCTGGCGCAATGGTCTTGCAGGGCGGTCCAGAGGCCAGCCGGCAAGCGCAGATGCAGGTTATGAACGGAATCGGGATGGCTCATCATGGCGCGCAGGGGAAACTCAGTGAATGCAGCTCAGTGAATGAAGCTCAGTGAATGAAGTCTTGATGGACGTTTTGCATCAACTTGAGATTGTCTGAATAATCAATGGGGATGTCGATCAGCACGGGACAATCGGCCTGCAGGGCCTCGCGCAGCACCGGACCCAGTTGGTCGGCATCGCTAATGCGACAGCCCTTGCAACCAAAGGCTGCCGCAAACGCCTCCACGTCGTAGTGGCCCAGCTTGACGCCAGCGATGCGGCCGTAGTGGGCCTGCTCCTGGAACTCCACCATGTTGTACGATGAGCTGTTGCAGATCAGGTGCACGAAGCGGCTGCCCAGCCGTTTGGCCGTTTCCAGTTCGGTGGCCGCAAACAGGAAGCCGCCATCCCCCGACACGGAAATCACCGGCTGACCCGGCCGCAGTAGGGCAGCGACCATGGCCCAGGGCAGGGCCACCCCCAGGGTCTGCTGGCCGTTGCTCACGAGCACCTGGCGGGCATAGTCGGCGGCGAAATAGCGGCTCATCCAGATGTAATGGGAGCCCACATCAAGGGCGACGGTGGTGTCTGGGGTGACCACCTGTTGCAGCTCATGGACCACCCGCAGGGGATGCACCTGCATGCCGCCCAGCTGGGCCCCCTCGGCCACGGTGGCGGCCAGGTCGGTCCGATCGGCATCGGCGCTGCGGCGGAAGGCCTCCTCCACCTGCACCTGCAGCAGGGGCGCAAGGGCCTCGAGGCTAGCGTCGAGATCGCCGATCAGTTCCGCCTCGGGCAGGAAGGCCTGGTCCTGGTCGATCGCCTGCACATCAATCGCCACCAGGGGCCTGGCCTGGCCGCTGTTCCAAAG
>Ga0310098_1000431_pt1 | contig 9407 bp, 10 predicted proteins | sample LakMicMIDCLREDC7_FD_194453 | JGI IMG/M metagenome (GOLD analysis project Ga0310098, IMG submission 194453) | Enriched freshwater cyanobacterial communities from Lake Michigan, Michigan, United States - MI23.DCL.RED.C7 | ecosystem: Environmental > Aquatic > Freshwater > Lake | place: USA: Michigan...
CCAGCAACAGCAGCAGCGGAGCCGGCTGCCAGCGTTCGCGGAGTTGTTGCAGTTCGGCGCTCAGGCTGGCGGCTGGCATGGAGGCACTGGGCCCCCAGATCACCAGCTGGGGACGACGTGCCGAGCGCTCCTCCTCGTTGAACAGGCTGTACGGCGCATCCTCGCGATCTGACTGCGCCGGGATCTCGAGCAATCGCAGCAGCCCTTCACGCAGCAGTGGCTCGGCCAGGATCAGCAGGGATGGTGCAGCCTTTCCCTTGGGCACGGTGCCGTTAGCGCGCCGCCTGGCGCATCAGTTCGGTGCTCAAGTTAACGGCAGCGGACCGGCTTCTCCAGTGCCTGGTTGGGCTCAACGATCTGAGGGCTCAGGGCCGGCGCCGCCCGCTCAGATTGAGTGTGTAGCTCTCGATTCGATAGCCGGTCTCGGCCTCGATGCGTTGCAGCAGGGATTCGGGCAGCTCGACATTGAGGTCTTGAATCGCGCCGGATTCCAGGCAGGTGAGGTGGCTGTGGGGATCGCTGCGGTAGCCATACAAGCGGCCGCTGGCGCGATCGAGACACTCGATCACACCCGCGCTCTGGAGGGCTTCGAGGTTCTGGTACACCGAGGTGTGGCCGATGTTGCGGCCACGGGTATTCAGTTTCTCGAAGATATCGCGGGCGCTGAGGTGGTCTTTTTCATCCCAGAGCAGCTCCAGCACCATGCGCCGCTGCCGGCTCAGCCGCATCCCCAGGTGGCGACAGCGCCGGTAAACCTCGTCGACGTTGCTGGCCGGCGTTGCGGTGGCGTCCGGGGATGCGCCCGGTTCGGATGGAAGGGCGTCGGCGAACACGCCACACACCTCGGAGACCTGAAAACTGTTATAGGCCAGGCCGCAACGGTTCCGCTTACGGGTTGCCCTGTGCTCCGCGCCAGCTTCAGGCCATCGTGAACGGCAGCGGATCCTGCAGCCGCCCCTCGCCGATGGCCTGCAGGGCCTCGGCCAGGTCCACCCGGCCGTCGTAGAGGGCACGACCGACGATCACCCCCTCCACCCCCAGTGGCGCCAGGCTGAGCAGGGAGAGGATGTGCTCCAGGGTGCCGATGCCGCCGGAGGCGATCACGGGCACGCTGCTCGCCTCGGCCATGGCGCGCAGCGCATCGAGGTTGGGGCCCGCCAGGGTGCCGTCGGTGGCGATGTCGGTGCTGATGATCGCGGCAACGCCGCTGGCGGCGAAGCGCTGGGCCAGGGCAGTGGCTTCTGTGCTGCTCTCTTCGATCCAGCCGCGGGTGGCCACCTTGCCGTTCCTGGCGTCGATCCCCACCACGACCCGGCCGGGATGGCGCCCTGCCAGGTCATCCACCAGCTCGGGCTGCTCCAGCGCCACGGTGCCGAGGATGACGCGATCGAGGCCGCAGGCCAGCAGCTCCTCGGCCCGCGCCGCCGTGCGCACGCCGCCCCCCAGCTGCACGGGGATGTCGAGGGCGGCGGTGATCGCCTTCACCACCTGGTCGTTCACGGCCTGCCCGGTGCGGGCGCCATCGAGATCGACCAGATGCAGCCGCTCCGCTCCCTGGCGCTGCCAGTCGAGCGCCTGGGCCACCGGATCGTCGCTGAAGCGGGTCACCTGGTCGTAATCGCCTTGGTGCAGCCGCACGCAGTGGCCGTCGAGCAGGTCGATGGCGGGAATGATCTGCATGGCGGCCGGCGCGGGCAACGACTGCCAGCCAGGCTGCCAGAGGCCTCGATCCCGCAGCTCCAGCAGCGGCACCACGATCCGGAAGCCGGGCTCAAGCACGGCCGCCAGCTCTGCCGCTCTCTGGGCGCCGCGGCCTCGCTCACTCAGGAGGCGAAAGTGCCGGTAGCCGCCGCTGCGGGTCAGGACCGCCGGCTGTGCGGTGTAGGCCGGACCGGTGCGCATGCTCGAACGACGTGATATGCCGGGCTGATCGGCTGTCGGGGCCATCCTGGAGGACCCTGGCCCGTTGATCCTGACCTTTCTGCTGGAGCTGGTGCCGGCGCTGCTGCTCGGCCTCGCCCTTGGCCGTCGCTGGCCGGGGTTGTCGCAGCGGCTGGCTCCGCCGCTGGTGCAGTGGGGGGTGCCGTTCAGCCTGATGGGGCTGCTGCTGCGCAGTGGTCTGAACCGCAGCACCGCCCTGGTGGCCCTGCTTGCGCTGCTGGCGGTGGCGGGGGGCTTGCTGCTGCTGCGCCGCTGGCTGCCTCAGCCGGTGGAGCAGATGGGCGCCGTGGTGGGGAACACGGCCTATTTCGGAATCCCGGCGGTGCTGGCGTTGCTGCCGGCCCAGGCGGTGGGCTACGCCATCAGCTACGACCTGGTGGCCACCCTCTTCACCTGGAGCCTGGGGCCGCTGCTGCTGGCGGGGCAGCCCCTGCGGCTGCGGCCGCTTCTGCAGGAGCTGATTGCCAGTCCTGCCAGCCATGGCGCGGTGGGTGCTGCCCTGCTGCTGCTCACGCCCTGGCATCAGGCGCTGGCGAGCTGGTTGTGGTGGCCGGCGCGGGCGGTGGTGCTGCTGTCGCTGACGCTGGTGGGGATGCGGCTGGCTGCCGCCCCGGGCGGTGGATTGCCGCGGCGGCTCTGGCCAGTGCTGGCGATCAAGTTGTTCTTGTTCCCGCTGCTGCTACTGGCCTTGGTGCGGCTGTTGCTGCTGACGCCGCTGGCACTGCCGCCTCTGGCCCAGGCGGCGCTGGTGCTGCAGGCGGCGGCCCCCACCGCCGTGTCGGTGCTGCTGCTGGCGGAGGCGAGCCCGGGACGTGCGCGAGCTCCGGAACTGCAGGAGGGGCCCGCGGCAGCGGCAGCTCTGGTGTTCTGGAGTACGGCCCTGGCGCTGGTCAGCGTGCCGCTCTGGGCGCAGCTGCTCCATTGGTGCGTCGGCTGGCCCGTCGACTGATCGGGCGACTGGTCTGTCGGCTCCGGGGTTTGAATGGCGCCCAGTTGGCAGGCCCTGGCGTGAAGATCCTGGTGATGGGTGGCACCCGTTTCGTGGGCAGGCCGCTGGTGGCGCAGCTGCTGAGCCAGGGGCATGACCTCACCCTGTTCACCCGCGGCCGCAACCTCGTGCCCGCCGGCGTCGAGCATCTGAGCGGGGATCGCAGCAGTGCCGAGGGCCTAGCGGCTCTCGAGGGTCGTCGTTTCGATGTGATCGTCGACAGTTCCGGCCGCACGGTGGACGACAGCCGAGCGGTGATCGAGCGCACCGGTGCCCCAAGCCATCGCTTCGTCTATGTGAGCTCCGCCGGCGTTTACGCCGACAGCGAGCTGTGGCCCCTGCATGAGGACTCCCCCACCGATCCCCAGAGCCGCCACAGCGGCAAGCTCGACACCGAGGCCTGGCTCAGGGCCGAGACGATCCCCTTCACCAGCTTCCGCCCCACTTACATCGTGGGTGCAGGCAACTACAACCCGGTGGAGAGCTGGTTCTTCGATCGCATCGTGCATGGGCGGCCGGTGCCCCTGCCAGGTGATGGCAGCACGATCACCCAGCTGGGCCATGTGAACGATCTGGCCACAGCCATGGCCCGCTGCATCGGCGTCGATGCCGCCGCCAACCGCATCTACAACTGCAGCAGCGCCCAGGGCATCAGCTTCCGGGGCCTGGTGGCCGCCGCCGCCCGCGCCTGCGGCAAGGACCCGGCCACGGTTGAGATCCGCAGCTTCGATCCTTCCGGGCTCGACAAGAAGGCCCGCAAGGCCTTCCCGCTGCGGCTGGCCCACTTCCTCACCGATATCACCCGGGTGCAGAGCGAGCTGGCCTGGACGCCGCAGTACGACGTTGAGCGCTCCCTCGCCGATAGCTATGCCAACGACTACGCCCTGCGGATGCCCACCGACCCTGACTTCTCCGGTGATGCGGCGCTGATCGGCTGACTTTCAGGACTGAGGGGCCGGCTGCTTGGGCGGTGCTGTTGGTTCAGCGTCGCTTCAGGTAGCCCCAGGCGGAGCTGATGGCCAGCAGCAGCGAGGGCCAGAACAACCAGTAGCCCGTCTGGTGCAGCAGCCCGGGCAGTCCGAAGCTGTTCTCTCCATCCAGGGCGGCCCCCCAGCCGTTGGGCCAGAGCAGCAGCAGCAGTGAGGCGAATTGCAGGATCGTCTTGGCCTTGCCGCCCCAGGAGGCGGGCCCGCCACTGCCGTGACCGGCCCGCCAGCCGGAGATCAACAGCTCGCGGGCCAACAGCAGCCAGATCGCCCAGAGCGGCAGCACGCCCTTGGTGGCCAGCCACAGCAGTGGCGCCAGGATCAGGATCTTGTCGGTGAGGGGATCGAGCCGGGCGCCCCACACCGATCCACCACCGGCGCGGCGGGCCAGGGCGCCGTCGGCGGCATCACTGAGCCCCCCCAGCAGCAGCAGCCACCAGGCCAGGACTTCCCAGCCGGCATCGAGGGCCAGGATCAACGGCAGGCCCGCCACGGCTCTCGCCACGGTGAGGGCATCGGCCAGGCGGCGCAGGGGACCAGGGGACCAGCTCACGGCAGGGGGCCCAGCTGGGCATCGAGGCCGTAGGGCTCGGCGTCGGCCGGATCGCTGATGCCCAGCTCCTCCCTCCATTGACGCACCGGCTTCTCCCAGCCCTCCTCCCACTTCACCGCCGCCATGCACTGGGCCCGGCGGGCGATGGCATGGCCGTGGGCCTGGGAGGCGCTGAGCAGTGGAAAGCGCTCTGGCTGGAAGCGGAAGGCCGCCAGCTGGCCCGCACTGGTGAGCAGCACATAGCCGGGAAAGCCGATCTGGGCAGCTGTGATCGCCAGCACGCCGTTCTCACCGGCGGTCTCGGTGCCGAATCCGGCCACCACGTGGTGGATGTCGTGGGTGGTGGCGATGCGCTGGGTGAGCCAGCGGTCGTCTGTGCTCACATCGCGGGGTCTGAAGAACTCGGGGTCGTAGCCCAGGGAGAGGATCAGGTCGGCATAGCGGCGCCCGAGGCTGTCGGGGGGCAGCTGGCGCAGGCTGTCGATGTCCGGCTGCAGGGGCGGGTAGCGCTGGCTGAGCATCTCCGCGCCGCCCGGCACGGCCTTGAACCGTTCCACGCTGGCGGCCAGTTGGGGGCTGCCCAGAAAGTTGTCGATCAGGTCGGCGATGCTGCTGAGTTCGCCGCCGCTGCGGCCCGCGGCCGCCAGCAGGCGCAGGCTGTTGGTGGCGCGCAGGGCCTCCTGAAAACGGCTCATCAGCTGCAGGTGGATTGGTTGCAGTCTGCTGGGAGTGGTCTGGCCTCGCAGCGCGGCGAGCCCGCGGCCTCAGAATGCGGGCAGCCAACCGACTCGCCCGTGGTGCAGCAGCCCGTTTCCGCCGTGATGACCACCCCGGTGCTGAGCGTGAACCAGGATTCGCCGCTGCAGGAGGCGGTGACGCTGATGAGCGAGCACCACATCAGCGGCCTGCCCGTGCTCGATGCCAGCGGTGCGCTGGTGGGGGAACTGAGCGAGCAGGACCTGATGGTGCGTGAGAGCGGCTTTCAGGCCGGCCCCTACGTGATGCTGCTGGATGCCGTGATCTACCTCCGCAACCCGCTCAACTGGGACAAGGAGGTGCACCAGGTGCTGGGCAGCACGGTGGGTGAGGTGATGAGCCGCAACCCCCACACCTGCAGTGGTGAGCTGTCCCTGCCTGCCGCCGCCCGCCAGCTGCACGAAGGCAGCACCCAGCGCCTGTTTGTGCTCGATGGGGCGCGCCAGCCGGTTGGCGTTCTCACCCGCGGCGATGTGGTGCGGGCGTTGGCCGCAGCCGGCTGACGTCAGGGACGAGGATTTGTCGTCACCGAAGCGTCGGGCTGGGCGGCTGGGGCCTGGCCTGGTGGAGGTAGCGGTGGCGGCGGTGGTGCTCCCCCCGCGGCTCCGCTGGCACTGTCCACCTCTGGTGCGGTGATGGCGTTGCTTCCCATCGCTGGGCTCGCTGCCTCCAGCGCTGGCGCCACGCTGCTGGCTTCCGGGTCGGCCGGTAGCGCCTGACCCTGCTGTATCAGCAGCGGTGGCGGCAGATCCGGTGCCAGCGGTGTGGCCTGATTGCTGCCCGTGCTGCTGGTGCCGTTCTGCTGCAGCTCCCGGAGGGCGATCGGATCGGCGGTGATCGGCGGTTCACGCAAGGGCGAACGCAGGGCGGCTCGACGGGGTGCAGGATCGCCCTTCGGTGCCCAGATCAGCCGCGCCAGCGGCTCCACCCCTTGCTCCATCAGCCGGTTGAGGCCTGCCAGGGCGCGATCGAGGATCTGCGTTCCCAGGGTCTGGCCGCAGCGAAGCGGGCCACCGCAGCTGCCGGAATCCAGCCGTGGGGTGAGGCTGGCCAGCAGATTGCCCTGCAGCGGCACAGTCCGCTCACTCAGCCGCAGCATGTAAGGCACATGCACGAAGCTGGTGGCGCCGCCGCTGATCCAGTTGGCGTCCTCGTCGCTGAAGCCCTTCACCCCCGGAATGATCAGACGGCTCTTGGAGGCGTGATCCGGCAGGTAAGCGGCCCGCAGGCCCCGCTGACGGGCCAGGGAGCGGGTCTGCTCCAATGTCAGGCCGTCGCGGCTCATCAGCACATCCAGCCGGCCGTCGCTGCGAAGGCCGATCAGCATGCGGATCCGAGGCAGGAAATAACGGATCTGCTGGCCCATCGAGATGCTGTAGGCACCGCGGTACTCCCGCGGTGGGGCCTCCAGATCGTTGTAGACGCTGTGCAGGCCACCGATGAAGCTGTCGTACTGGGCGGCTCGCTGGGGGGTGAGCTCGCCGTAGCCGAAGTCAACCCGTCCGTCGTGCCGGATGCCGATGAAGGCGCGCTGGCGGGCGGCGGTGCGATTGCGGCCACGCCAGACCCGCTCGCCGAGCTTGATATCCCCCAGCGGCACGGTGATCTCCTGGCCGCTGTTGTTGACATGCCGCTCGTACATCGGCCCGGAGATGTAGGCCAGGGCAGCGGCATCGTTGTAGGCCTCCTGCTCGCGGTCCCAGCCCTCCAGCAGATCCAGCCGCACCTTGCGCGGATCGAAATCCAGGGCGTACGCCTGCGAGTCCGGTTGGTAGCGAAAGCCACGGCTGCTGCCGGCCGCCGCGGCCGCTGATGCTGCCGGGTCTGTGCGCTGGCTTTCGGGCAGCGGTGGTGCAATCGCCACGAGAAAAGCCACGGCGCCAGCGGGCACGCCGATGGTCAGCCAGCGCTTGCGCCACCACCAGGGCCTCGGATCAGGCAACGACGGAGCCCCGCTGGCTGCGCTGTGTGGCGAAGGGGCGCGAGTCAGAGGGCCGAATCAGGCGGCTGCAAATCTACGGGGCTTACTCACCGGCGACATGTTCGCTGCGCTTCATGGCAGGGCCAGCACCTGGTCGTCTGCCACCACCCAGCGCTGCAGCTCTCGGGCGCAGGGATGGCCGCCGGTGAGGTCACCGAAGGCCGGCAGCTGCAGCTGCCTTCGCTGCCGGTCGAACCCGAAGCAGGGCAGCCGCAGCCGGTCGGCGCCGCCGCCGAGCAGTGCCACGGGATGGAGGTGACCACAGAGGTTGAGCTGCTCCGAACCGGGCGCTCGCTGCGGCATATGGCTCAGCCAGAGCGGGCCGCAGCCCTGGGACGACTCCGCCGGCAGCTGCGCCAGCCAGCTGCCGGCCTCGTGGTTGCCGCCCACCAGCTGCAGCGGGCAGCCCAGCAACTCCGGCAGCGCGCTGAGCTTCTGGCGTAGCTCGCCGGTGAGGCCCAGGCGGCTGTGGATCAGATCTCCGAGCACCACCACCCGCTGCGGCCTCAGGCCATGGGCCAGTGTCAGCAGACGGTTGAGATTGGCCAGGTCGCCATCGCTGGGCAGGGGGATGCCGCTGGCCTGGAAGCACTCCGCCTTGCCCAGATGCACATCCGCTAGCAGCAGCAGCCCCTGGGCCGGATCCCAGACGGCGCGCTCCGGCAGCAGCTCCAGGCGGTGACCATGCCAGTGAAGCTCCGCGGCCCCCGGCCAGGCGCGGCCGGCTCCGCTCACCGCTGCCCCATGGCCTGCTGGTAGGCAGGGCGCTGCTGGGTGGCGGCGATCGTGGCTTGCACGTTCGGATAAGGGCTGAGGTCGATCTGGGGGAAGAAGATCGGCAGATAGGCCAGATAGGCGTTCACGGCGCAGTCGGCCACGCCCCAGTCGCTGCCGATCAGGGGGTGACCGCCGGCCAGCAGCCCATCGAGCACCGTCATCAGCCGTGGAAACTCGCGCTCGCGGTTGCTCGGCACGAACAGGGCTGTGGCCAGGGTGGCATTGGCGAACAGCACCCACTGCTGGGCCAGGGCCCGCTCGGCGGCTGTGCGGCACTCACCGCCGTGGCGTTCGGCCAGATACAGCAGGATCGCGCCGCTCTCGAACAGCTGCACCCGCCCGCCGGGAAGGCCAGGGTCCTCCTCCACCAGGGCCGGCACCTTGCCGAACGGGTTGATGCGCGTGAACGGTTCGCAGCGGTGCTCACCCGCCTCCAGATCCAGCTGGTGCCATGCGTAGGCGATGCCCTTCTCTTCCATGTACCAGCGGGGCATCGAGGCGCGGCTGCGGGCACCGCCGTAGAGGGTGAGGGTCATCGCAGGGGAAGGAGATCGCTCGACGCGCCAGTATCGGTTCAGACCCGGTGCTGCTGCGTTGCGGCCTCGGCATCACACTGGAGGGCACCGCCGACGCCTCCGTGAGCTCAGCACCGCTGGAGTCACCGTTGCGACAGCCGGCCGAGCTGCTGCGGCTGGCGCCGCTGCTGGTGGGTCGGGCCCGGCGCGGCGTAGTCGGCAGCAGTCGTTATGCCCGCAGCCTGCGCGAGTCGGTGAGGCTCTCCGCCGCTGATGTCACGGCACGGCCGGTGCTGATCAGCGGAGAGCCCGGCCTGGAGAAGGACAACCTGGCGGCCCTGATCCACTTCGGCTCCGCCGCTCGCCACCAGCTGATGCTGCAGCTCGATGGTGCCCTGTTGCGGCCTGATGGATCCGATCTGTTCGGCACCGTGGCCGACGACTCGGAACGACCGCTGCTGGAACTGCTCGCTGGCGGCGCCCTGCTGATCGACAAGCTCGATCAGGTGCCGGCCGACCTGCGGCCTCTGCTGCTGCATCTGGCCCAGACCGGGCAATGGCGGCCCGCCGGTTCCGATGGTGATGCCGCCGGCCCCTGGCGTCACTTTCCCGGCCGTGTGTTCTTCACTGCGGAGCAGGCAACGCCGGCCTTTGTTCGTGCCTGCAGCCTGATCCGCGTGCCGCCCCTGCGGGTGCGGCGCCAGGATCTGGGCGAATGGCTCCGCTACGGCGTGCGTCAGCGCAGCCGCAAGCTCGGCTGGCCCTATCCCCCGGAGGTCCCGGAGGCGGTGGTCAAGCGGCTGCAGAGCTACGACTTCCCCAACAATCTGCGCGAGCTCGAGACGCTGATCTACCGCGCCTTGCAACAGGTGCGGCGCCAGGGGGGGACCAACGGACAGGCCGCCTGGCC
>Ga0310098_1000435_pt1 | contig 9378 bp, 13 predicted proteins | sample LakMicMIDCLREDC7_FD_194453 | JGI IMG/M metagenome (GOLD analysis project Ga0310098, IMG submission 194453) | Enriched freshwater cyanobacterial communities from Lake Michigan, Michigan, United States - MI23.DCL.RED.C7 | ecosystem: Environmental > Aquatic > Freshwater > Lake | place: USA: Michigan...
GGGTACGTAGTCAGGCTCAGCTTGTTAAAGATATTGAATCAGTGCTTACGACAACTGAGCTGTTCCTTATGGAGATCGAAAAATCACTCACTGCTTGAATTGCTGTTATTGAAGATGTACTTACGCGCAGAAAGCACCATCCAACTAGCCCCTCGAGTGGACAGGCCACCAAAAGCAATCTGCCATACCACTACAAGCTCCTTGCCTGCCACTCAGGGGCAGCGTTAGATCCATCAGCGATTCTAGTCTTTTATTCAGTTCATTTCTCGTTTTGTTACTCAGTTCAGATAGTATGAATTTTCGACTATATGTATAGGTTTTTGTTGAGATGGCAGTGCGATCGCACTTCATCCAGTTGGCAAAATGCGTCATGCTCTAATATGAACTCAATGTATTCAATCTTGCTACTGCACTCGTCTAAAAATTCGGTACACTGGCTTATGAACTATCGTCTCCGTTGTAAATTACGATACTCCACCTTGTGCTCTGGTACAGGGCTTTCTTGTGTGCAATCAATCCTACGCATTGTTCGGCTTTACGCTTTATCCCAAGAAGCATTCATGTCAGGAGATTGATGATGAAATCCCGTCGTTTTATACTGGTTGCCAGTTTGAGTTTTACTGTTAGCTTGTTGGGCTGTACCAGAGGCACAGCAACCCAGCAATCGGGATCGAACGCCGTGAGCGAAAACCCTAAGTCCAACGATCCAGTTGCTAATTCGCCCTCTCCCAAAACCGCTCAATCACCCCAGGTATCGGTATTGCGTTCCGGCAAATTTGTTGATGGGGAGCATCCCACCCGGGGAAGCGTTCGGATTATAAAGCAGAATAACCAGCGTCTCCTGGAACTGGATCAAACTTTTGCTACTTCCACTTCTGGCCCTGATCTAGTTGTGATTTTACATCGTTTAGCAGATGTCATTGGGTCTACCACCCCCCCTGCTTATCCCATCAAGGAAGGCGATTACGTCCTGTTGGCACCGCTAAAGAGTTATAACGGAACTCAGAGTTACCTTATTCCAGCCAGCCTCAATTTAGATGACTTCAAATCTGCGGTAATCTGGTGTCGTCGCTTTAATGCGACGTTCGGTGCTGCTACCCTGAAACCATAGAGGCAGGCGGGTCTAACAGTCCAATGCACCGGAACAAAATCAAGTAGTGTGGATTTGCAAGGCATATCTATGTCCGGTGATTGGAAGCGTTAGGCGAATCAGGCCTCAAGGAAATGGCTTATGTTCTCTTGAGCAGATACCACCTAAAATCTACTGAGAATCAGCGCATTTTCAATCAGGCTCTCGCTCCGGGTGCAAAAGACTCGTTAAGATTTGACTCAGGGTATCGGGTCAGATCCATAAACCGCATAAAAGTCAAGGACGGCATCTCCAAGTCGGGTACGATCATTACCGGAGCGGCCAATCAAGAAAACCCAGAATGACCAGATCCAGAGATACAATGATGTTGATGCATAGTTATCGAGGTGCACCTGGAAGTTCTTATAAGTTGCTGTCGGAAGACCAAGACCACTTGCCATGAACACTAGTATGGCGATGATCATAATCAGGCCGAGATTCAGGAAGCAGAAAAGCGAGAGAAAAAAGGTGTATGTGCGAAGGTCCTCGCCAAGTTGGCCAAGGACCAGCCGCTTTCCTTGCAGAGAACCTTTGATCTGAATTGCCAACAGCTTGCTTTGCGGGTCAAGAGCTTCTTGAGCGCTGCCTTTCAAATCACCCCCGTGAGACCTGTATAGCATGCCCATTTGATCAACGTAAACAGACATCTCAGAGAGTCTTTCCTTGAAAACTTCTTCGATGCCACCATTGAGGTAATCCAATTCATTACGCGACAGTATTGGTATGGGTGTATCTCTCTTGCTGTCCGGTATGCGTATCAGCCAGTACAGAAATGAGCCCACGAAGAGTGCCGAGGTCCAGCAAATCGCCAACCAAGCGTTGACGAGTGCAAGATCTCTATTGAGAGAGTCACAGAATATGCGGACGATTAAGAAATAGGCGATCAAGATACTGCCCAGTATGGGCATATTGAGGACTATTGTGAGGACTGTTTCCAGCATTCGCTCTGCTACCACCCGCACGAACGACGGGCTGCTATTGAGACGAGGTTTCGTTGTGCTGTTGGCCATGGGGTGGCGTCGCTGCCCTGAAGTCCATCTTCCACCGCCACTTCGACCGTGTCAATGATGAGCCATTCGAGGCAAGTGGAAGCCGATGGAAGATGCTCCCATCGGCTTCTTGAATGCGGGCTAGGATCCCATTTATCGCCTTTGCATAGCTGCTGGGGCAGTAAGTGGGGCGTTGGTGATCGATCAGCCCGAGGATCAGTTGGATGCTAACTTTATGTTCCTGGAGCTAATTCCACTACTAACAAAGCCAATTCTAGCCTCTAATTCATTTTGGCTATGCACAATGTCAATCTGCTCATAGGCGCAGATGCCAAACTGATCTACGACTTTGAAGCCCTTATCAGCAAAGGTGTTTCGCTTGCTTTCGGTGGGCTTTACAGAGCATCAGCAACCAAGGCTTTTTTCGGCATCGTGGAAGGGACGAAAGAAGCATTCCGCAATAGAAGAGGAGTACGTTTTTTGAGAACTAACTTGAAGTAGTCGCCCAACATCCAGATACAGAAGACGGGAGCTGAGGCCAGGTTCTATGCTGAGATCCCTGCCCGCTTCTGATCTGGGGCGTTAGAGAGATGGGGGCGAAGCGTTTGCAGTCCAGAGCTGGTATACTCTCTGTATAGCCGCTGGGTTGCTGTGCAGACACGGGTCCAGAAATGGGGAAACAGTCTTGGGGTGCGGATCCCGCGCGGCCTGGCTGAGGAGGTTGGCCTCGGCGCTGGCTCTGAAGTTAGCTTGAGTGCCAAGGATGGCGAGCTTGTCGTGAAGCCGTCGGTTCCTGCTCGCCTCAGCCTCGACGATCTCTTGGCAGAGGTCTCAGAGGAGAACCTCCATTCCTCTATCGATACGGGCTCTGCTGTCGGTGCGGAGATCTTCTGTTGACTGCTGCGTATATCCCTGATCGGGGTGACTTGGTCTGGCTGGAGTTCACACCGCAGACGGGTAGTGAGCAGGCTGGACGGCGTCCTGCTTTGGTGATCTCACCGAAGACCTACAACTCGAAGGTTGGCTTGGCTCTGTTTTGTCCAGTGACATCACGCGTCAAGGGCTATCCCTTTGAGGTGGCTTTGCCTGAGGGCAGTGGCGTCATCGGTGTCGTCCTTGCAGATCAGTTGAAGAGTCTTGACTGGCGTGCCAGGAAGGCGAAGCTGATTGAGCGTGCTTCGTCTGATGTGCTGGCGATGGTTATAGCAAGGATCCTGCCCCTACTTGTTCCCGACAATGCTGCCACTCTCTAACACGGCCATTCACCTGACCCGCCACCGCAGATTCACTGATCCCTCAGACGAGCTTTCCCCATAGATCACTGCGGGCAGGTGATGGCCAGCGTTAGAGAGATGGGGGCGAAGCGGTTGCAGCCAAGAGCCGGTATACTCCTTGTATAGCCGTCGGGTTGCTGTGCAGACACGGGTCCAGAAATGGGGAAACAGTCTTGGGGTGCGGATCCCGCGGGGCTTGGCTGAGGAGGTTGGACTTGGCGCTGGCTCTGAAGTTAGCTTGAGTGCCAAGGATGGCGAGCTTGTCGTGAAGCCGTCGATTCCTGCTCGCCTCAGCCTCGACGACCTCTTGGCAGAGGTCTCAGAGGAGAACCTCCATTCCTCTATCGATACGGGCTCTGCTGTCGGTGCGGAGATTTTCTGTTGACGGCTGTGTATCTTCCTGATCGGGGTGACTTGGTCTGGCTGGAGTTCACACCGCAGACGTGTAGTGAGCAGGCTGGGCGGCGTCCTGCATTGGTGATCTCGCCGAAGGCCTACAACGCGAAGGTTGGCTTGGCCTTGTTTTGTCCAGTGACATCACGCGTCAAGGGCTATCCGTTTGAAGTGGCATTGCCTGATGGCAGTGGCGTCGTCGGTGTGGTTCTTTCAGATCAGTTGAAGAGTCTTGACTGGCGTGAGAGGAAGGCGATGCTGATTGAGCGTGCTTCGTCTGATGTGCTGGCGATGGTTACAGCAAGGATCCTGCCCCTACTTGTTCCCGACAATGCTGCTACTCTCTAACACGGCCTGGGCTTCCCCCGATTTCGTGGACACGGATCAGGGGTTCACAGGGGTGAGTGTACGGGCAGCGATGAACGCCTGCTCGTAGTCGATCGGACTCAGGTAGCCGATCGTTGAATGGCGCCGTTCGCGGTTGTAGTAGCCCTCGATCCAGAAGGCCAGATCGCGCTGGAGCTGTTGGGGGGAAATCAGCACCTCTCGATTGTCATCGAGGCCCAACTCCAGCTTGAGGGTGGAGAAAAAGCTCTCCACAACTGCGTTGCCCAGCAGCACCCCTTGGCTGACATGCTGCAGGTGATCTTCTCCTTTTGGAGCAGCTCCTGGTAGTCGTTGGCCCGGTACTGGCTGCCCTGGTCCGTGTGGATCAGCAGCTGATCTGGTTCCACCTGGCGATGACCGAGGGCACGGCTGAGGGCCTCGATCACCAAGGCGGCATCCATGCGGTGATCCAGCTTCCAGCCCACCACGCTACGGCTGAACAGATCGATCCACACCGCCAGATACCGCCAGCCTGAGCTGGTGCGGATGTAGGTGATGTCGCCGGCCCAGCAGCGGTTGGGATCCGGGGGCTGGAAGTCCTGCTGTAGCAGGTTCTCCACTACCCCGGAGGTGCCTCTGCTGCCCTTGGAGCAGGGGCTGAACGCCTTGCGGGTTCTGGCCCTGAGCTCAGCACGGCGCATCAGCCGGGCCACGCGATGGCGGCCGACGTGGCGCCCGGATCCCCGCAGCTCCTGATGGATCCGCGGGGATCCGTAGAAGCCGCGATGCTCCTGGAACACCGCCGTGATCTCAGCGGTGATCGCCGCGTTCTCGGCCGCTCGCTTTCCCGGCGCCTCCTGCCGCTGCCGCCAGGCGTAGAAGCCACTACGGGCCACACCCAGCTGCCGGCACAGCCAGGCCACCGAGTAGCGACCTGTGAGCTGATCGATTAGGCAAAACCTCTCGGCGGCAGCTGCTCTTTCGCAAAGTGCGCTGCCGCCAGCCTGAAAAAATCCTTCTCCCTCCTGAGCTCTCGAACCTCCTTGCGGAGCCGGTTGAGCTCGGCGCGCTCGTCGCTGGAGAGCAGACCTTGGTCACGGGGCCCGGCCTGGCCACGATCAATGCGGGCCTGCCGCACCCAGCGCGCCAGGCTGCTGGTGGGAAGCCCAAGCCGCTCAGCGACGGCGTTGCAGGAAAGCCCCTCCTGCAGGCAAAGCTCCACGGCCTCCGCCTTCTGCTGTGCCGTGAACCGGCGACGGGTTCTGGTCGGGTTGGTCATCGATGGACAGTCTGGTGGTCATGGCGTGACCCCTATCGACTTGTCCTGAAAACCGGGGGAAGCCCAGCCATTCACCTGACCCGCCACCGCAGATTCACTGATCCCTCAGACGAGCTTTCCCCATAGATCACTGCGGGCAGGTGATGGCCAGCGCTAGCCAGAGCAAGGGGGATGCGCTGAAGTCGCATGCGTGGCTACAATGTGGGCACGCCTGCAGGGTGTGGCCGTGGTTCGAGCGAAGCTGGTCAAAATCGGCAATTCGAGAGGGATCCGTCTCGCCAAGCCGCTGCTTGAGGTTGCGGGGCTGGCTGACGAAGTCGAGATCGAGGCTGCTCCAGGGGTTCTGACCATCAGACCATCGGCGCATCCGAGGGCTGGCTGGGCAGAGGCGGCAATGTCTATCGAGGCGGAGGGACTTCTCGACGAGATGAGCGCCACTCGGTTTGATGATGAAGAGTGGTCATGGTGACTCAAGAATGCGTCTCAAGAGGGGATATCTACCTTGTTGCATTGAATCCCACGCGAGGATCTGAAATCAGGAAGACAAGGCCTTGCGTCGTGGTGTCACCGGATGAGCTCAATGCTCATCTTCGTACTTTCATTGTCGCGCCTCTTACCACTGGTGGACATCTATACCCTTTTCGTGTGCGATGCAGTTTTGATGGTAAAGACGTTCACGTTGTGGCTGATCAGCTAAGGGCTGTAGATCGGGAACGTCTCGTCAGGCGATTGGGGAGTCTGTCGGAGGCTGCGCTGAATGAGCTACTGGCTGTTCTGCAGGCGATGTTCGCTGTGTAGAGGCGTGGCTAACACAGCCATGCACGTGACCCGCTACCGCATATTCACTGATCCCTCAGACGAGCTTTTCCCATAGTTCACTGCGGGCAGGTGAAGGCCACCGTACCAGACACATAGCAGGAATGACCGGCGACATGGCTGTAGGACAGGCCGCACTGATCAGAAGTCGGCTCATGCGTTCTTCAGTGAGCAATTTCGTCTCGCTCTGCTCAGTGTTGACTATTGCCTCGTCGTCATATCATTGAGGCTGCTATGATGAAAGCGCTTAATCTCACTGCCGTGGCACTTTCGGCTTCGCAAGCGCCAGGGCGATCTCATAAGTGGCCCGTGTACTTGCTGGATCTTGCCAAGAGAAAGCTTCTTGCCTGCATTGGATTCAACCATGTCATTGTCTGACGAAGAGTTTAATGAGTCGATTGATGACATCGATCTCAATGACGTACTGGCGCTTGCTGCATATATAGAGCAGTTGCTCATGACGGAGCAGCAGTGGATCCTCAATCGTTTGTCTTGGCTTTTTACCTCTCAATCTTTTCTGCTAACCGCTTTTGTTGTCCTTCTGAGCTCCGGCAATCATTCTCCCGCTGCTCATCTGTTGAGATTTGCGCTGCCTCTTTTGGGGTTGTTTTGTTGCGTCACTGTGGCGTTGGCTATTCGGGCTGCTGAGCGCGTAGGCAAGCCGCTTGGAAATCGGCGTGCGTTCTTGTCAATGCTTATCAATGATCGAGTTAATAGCCCAATGCTGATCCCAAGGCTGGGATCAAGTAAGGCCCTTCGTGATAATCCATGGACATTGCATCATGGTTCATTGCCGCATATCATTTTGCCTTGGGCATTTGCCATGCTTTGGCTCCTCTTGTTGATCTCACTTGGGCTGTGAGCTAAGGCGATCATTTCCTCCACGAAGTGACACTTTGAGCAAGCACTTGGAGTGGATTGGCCGCCATGCCGCCTTCCAGCATTACCGCAGCTGTGCTGGCCGCAGCAGCCAGCACCTCTCCCTGGTTAGGTTCCGCTGCCATGGGCCCGCTGCAGATCGTCTGGTTCAAGCGTGACCTGCGCACGGTGGACCATCAGCCGCTGCTGCAGGCCAGCCAGCTCGGATCGGTGCTGCCCCTTCTGGTTGTCGAACCGGAGTTCTGGCGCCAGGAGGACGCTTCGGCGCGCCACTGGGCCTTCTGTACCGAAGGCATCAAGGAGCTGCGTTCGGAGCTGGCGCTGCTCGGTCAGCCCCTGGTGGTGAGAGTCGGCGTGGTGGAACACGTGTTGGAGCGGGCCCGCCGCCAGTTCGGTGTCGCCAACCTTTGGAGCCATGAGGAAACCGGCAACGGCTGGACCTACGGCCGCGATCGGCGCGTCGCCGCCTGGGCTCGCGAGCACGGAATCCCTTGGCATGAGATCCCCCAGTTCGGCGTGATCCGCCGGCTGGTCAGCCGTGATGGCTGGGCCGGCCGCTGGGAGGCGCGCATGGCCGAGCCGCTCGCCCCGCCGCCGGCAGCGTTGGACCCTCTGGAGGGAGTTGATCCCGGGCCGATTCCCACAGCCGCTGATCTCGACCTCGCACCCGATCCCTGTCCAGGCCGCCAGAAGGGGGGGCGCCGGGAGGGACTGGCCCTGCTGGAGAGCTTTCTGCAGACCCGCGGTGCCCGCTACCACCGTGAGCTCTCCAGCCCGGTCACCGCCTTCGAGAGTTGTTCGCGACTTTCTGCTCATCTGGCCTGGGGAACTCTGTCTCTGCGGGAGGTGGTGCAGGCCAGCCGCCGCCGGGGCGCCGCCCTTCGCGCCCTGCCTGCGATGGAGCGGGCCGAATGGCCCCGGGCACTGCGCGGATTCGAGGAGCGGCTGCACTGGCATTGCCATTTCATCCAGAAACTCGAAAGCCAGCCGAACCTGGAGGTTCGCGAGCTGCACCCGCTCACCGCCGTCGACCCGAGCACCGCCGATCCGGAGCGGCTGGCGGCCTGGTGCGAGGGGCGCACCGGCCTGCCGTTCGTGGATGCCTGCATGCGGGCCCTGATCGCCACCGGCTGGATCAACTTCCGCATGCGGGCCATGTTGATGTCGGTGGCGAGCCACCACCTGGAGTTGCCGTGGCGCACCACGGGTCTGCACCTGGCGCGCCTCTTTCTCGACTACGAGCCCGGCATCCACTGGAGCCAATGCCAGATGCAGAGCGGCACCACCGGCATCAACACGATCCGCATCTACAACCCGATCAAGCAGGGCCAGGACCATGACCCACAGGGGCTGTTTCTGCGTCGCTGGCTGCCGGAATTGGACGCGGTGCCTCTCGTTCACCTGCATGAACCCTGGACCCTGCCGGCATCCGCAGGCCAGCGCCTTGGCTTCAGGCTCGGGCTGGATTATCCCCAGCCGATCGTGGATCCGACCGTAGCGGCCCGCGCCGCACGGGAGCGGCTCTGGGCCCGGCGCCAGGGGCAGGCGTTCCGGGAGCTGGCTGATGGAATCCAGCAGAAGCACGGCTCACGCCGCTCCGGCCTGGCGGCCAATGGTGCCGCCCGACGAAGGCGGAGCAAGGCTGCCACCCGCGCTGACGATGGGACGGTTCAACTGGGACTTGACCTGCAGCTGGGCTGATCGGTGTGGTTGGCAACATGGGCACGCAGGCAGACGCTGAGACGGCCGAATCTTGGGCAGCTGCAGCATCACCTCAGCCTCCCACTCTCATGAGGGCTGGACCGATCAAGGAGGGCACGCCAGTGCAAAGAACTGGGCTTCGCTCTCGGCTGTATTCGATCTTGGTTGCAAGCGTTCCTATCCCTGCTCTTGCCACTCTGGGCGTCTGAGCTCTCGAGCCGGACCGGAATGCTGGTCAGTTTCGTCACACTCTTGCGTGGCCTGGATTTTGTTGCAACAGCCTGGGTAGCTTGAGCTTCTGCAACAGGTTGAGGGTCCATTGAGCGTTTCATTGCTGCGCCAGCTCTTCGGGCGGCCGCTGCGGCGCCAGCAGGAGGAAGCGAAGACGCTGCCCAGCATCCAGGCGCTGCCGATCCTCTCGTCTGATGCGCTCTCTTCGGTGGCTTATGCCACTGATGCTGCCCTCGGTGTGCTGATCCTGGCCGGTAGTTCTGCGCTGCGGTTGTCGCTGCCGATCACGCTCACGATCATCGCCTTGATCGGGATTGTGGTGCTCTCCTACCGCCAGACCATCAAGGCCTATCCCCAGGG
>Ga0310098_1000439_pt1 | contig 9304 bp, 7 predicted proteins | sample LakMicMIDCLREDC7_FD_194453 | JGI IMG/M metagenome (GOLD analysis project Ga0310098, IMG submission 194453) | Enriched freshwater cyanobacterial communities from Lake Michigan, Michigan, United States - MI23.DCL.RED.C7 | ecosystem: Environmental > Aquatic > Freshwater > Lake | place: USA: Michigan...
AGGCCCCGCAGGCGGGTGAACAGTTCCCGGAAGGTGGCTGGCTGGGTTTGGCTCGCCAGGGGCGGCACAAACGGATCACTCAGGCTGCTGGGGTGTTGGGCCTTGAGGCTGGCCAGGTAGCTGTCTTCCTCGATGTGCTGCTCAAGGATGTTGACCAGTTGGAAATAGAGGGAAAAGGCCCGGGCGGCGGAGATCGCCTCGGCCAGGTCCATCTCCCGGATCAGTTGCACGATCGCGTCCGCCGCCACGGCCGTTTCGGTCGGTGCCCCGGGCCGGCGGTCGGCCGGGCCATCGCTGCCACTGAGGGCCTTCAGCCGCAGCAGCCGTTCGGCCTGCTGGGGCGGACACTCGCTGCGCAGCACCGTCTGCCAGAGGTCTTCCACCAGGTCCAACCGCTCGCCCAGCAGCTGGGTCACCTGGGGGGCCGGCTGGGGTTGGGGGGATCCGGGGGCGGGCGCATCCGTCGCGTCGCCCGGGGTCTCGATGGCGGGCAGGGGCTGCCGCATGGGGGCCGAAGGGGCGCTCGAAGGTTCCATGATCATCCCAAAGGGCTCAGCGCATCTGTCGCCAGTGGTGCGTTCAGCGCCGCTTCCCGCTCGGCCATGGCCGCGGCGCTGGCGGCCACGATCGTGGCGATCGGCAGGCCCTCTGCGTCGCGCTGGAGCCAGCGCATGGCCTGGTTCCCCTGCCTGAGCACCGTTTGCAGGGGCGCCAGGGTGGCTGCCAGGTTGAGCTGCTCGGCCAGGGGGGCCAGGGCCGCCAGATCGCGCCGGATCCAGTCGGCGGCTTGGATCAGTTCGCCCGACCGCCAATCCCGCAGGGTGGCCTGCAGGCTGGCGCGGGCAGCGGCCCGGTCGTTGGCATCGGCCAGGTCTGCTAACTCTTCGGGGTTGAGCTGGCTAGCGACCAGGGGATCGTGCCCGGCGGGATCGGCCAGCACTTGATGGATGCGCAGCTCGCAGTAGGCGGTGATCGCCAGCAGCAGGGCCGGATCGGTGATGAGGTCGCAGATGCGCAGTTCGAGGCGATTGAGCCCATGGGGCCGGTTGTCGCCGTTGGGCCGCACCGAGGTCCAGAGGTGGCGCACGTTTTGCATGGCGCCGCTCGCCAGCTGCTGCTCCACCCAGGTGATGTAGTGGCCGTGGCTGCGGAACAGGGGCACCTGGGGGGGCGTGAGCGGGAACTGCAACCAGCGCTGGGAATGGGCTCCGGTGGCCACGCCATCGAGGAAGGGGGAGCTGGCGCTGAGGGCCAGCAGCAGGGCGGCTTCGCAGCGGACCAACCGGCAGGCGGCAAACAGGGCCCCCATGTCGGTGAGGCCCAGGTTGATGTGCACGCTGGCGGTCACCACCTGGGTGCCATAGGTGGTTTCGATGTAGTCGTGGTAGGGGTTGTCTGGATTGGAGCGCTCAAAGCGGCGGCTGTCCCCCAGGCTCAAGGTGCTGCCCGGCAGGATCGTTAACCCCCGCTGCGCCAGCCAGGCCCGCAGGCGCCGGCGGGGTTCGAGGAGGAGCTCCAGCTGGCGCTGGTAGCTGGCATGGGGGGCGGTGATGTACTCGAGGTTGCGGTGATCCGGTTCGGTCACGAAGCCCTCCAGGGCCGCCGCCGCCGCCGGCGAACACCCCACCACGGTGCCGTCGGGCCGGCCGGTGAACAGCTCCACCTCAAATCCCTTCAGCAGCAGGTCGCCGCTCACAGGTCCGCCTCGATGCTGGAGTGGGTGCTGGGGCGGGGTTGCAAGCAGGCCAGGGCCTTGAGCATGCCCCGGGCCTTGTTGAGGGTCTCCTGGTATTCGGCCGCCGGCTGGGAATCGGCCACCAGGCCGGCTCCGGCCTGCACCTGCACCCGCCAGCCGCCCTGGGGCGCCGGCAACACCACCATGGTGCGGATCGTGATCGCCGTATTCAGGGCGCCGCCCAGGTCCATGGCGCCATACACCCCCGAATAGGGCCCGCGGGCATCGGGTTCGAGGGCATGGATCAGCTGCATGGCCCTGATTTTGGGGGCGCCGCTGACCGTACCGGCGGGGAAGGAGGCCATCAGCAGGTCCCAGACATCACGATCGGCCTGCAAGAGCCCTTCCACTTCGCTGACAATGTGCATGACGTGGGAGTAGCGCTCGATCACCATCAGTTCTGTCACCTGGACGCTGCCCGGTTGGCAGACCCGGCCTAGGTCATTGCGACCCAGGTCCACCAGCATCACGTGCTCGGCCCGCTCCTTGGGATCGGCCAGCAGATCCGCCTCAAGGGCCCGGTCTTCGCCCTCGTTGGCGCCCCGGGGCCGGGTGCCGGCGATCGGCCGCAGGGAGGCTTTGACCGCACCTGGCCCCCCTGGGGCGCTGGGATCGAGGGGATCGGCCTTCACCATCACCTCCGGGCTGGAGCCGATCAGGTACCAGCCGCCGAAGTTGAAGAAGGCCATATAGGGGGATGGGTTGACCATCCGCAGGCTGCGGTAAAGCTCAAAGGGCTCCCGATCGATCCAGGTTTCCAGTCGCTGGCTCAGCACCAGCTGGAAGACATCTCCGGCGGCGACGTGCTCCTTGGCACGCACCACGGCCGCCTCGAACTCGTCGCGGCTGCGGTTGCTGCGGGTGTCGAGGTCCAGGTTGGGGCTGTCGTGCCAATCCAGGGGGGTGACCCCGGCGGGCAGGGGCTGGTGCATCTTCTGCTCCAGGGCTGTGATCCGGGCCAAGGCGGCGTTGTAGGCCCGCTCGGGATCGCCAGCGGCTTCCCCCTCGGCCGTGAGGTCGGCGTAGGCCACGGCCGTGATCTGGCGTTTCACCTGGTCGAAGATCAACAGGCTGTCGGCCAGCATCCAGCAGCCATCGGGAGGGTCCCCCTCCGCTCTGGGATGGACGGGCACGCTCGGCTCGATCCAGCGGATCAGTTCGTAACCCCAAAAGCCAAACAGTTGGCCCACCGGGGGCAGGCCCGGCACGGGCACGCTGCGGTAGGGGGCCAGCACCTGGCGCATGAGCGCAAATGGGTTGCCCTGGTGGGGCTGGGCGCGGCCGTCTCGCCATTGCTGAACCGCCTGGTCCGCGCGCACCGTGAGGGTCCAGAGGGGATTGCTGACCACAAAGCTCCAGCGGCCCACCTGCTCGCCCCCTTCCACCGACTCCAGCAACACGCCATGGCTTGAGCCCGAACCCACCTTGAGCCAGGTGCTCAGGGGGGTCTCCAGGTCAGCCGGCCAACGCCGGGCAATCGGGATGAACGTGCTGCCGGCCGCGACCTGGTCCAGGAAGGCGGCGCGATCGGGGGTGGGCATCACGGCGTTGGGCAGGCAAAAAAAACGGGGCGCCTGGCCCCGCCTTTATAGATGCAGCGGTGACCGCTTCAGGACCGAAACTCAGGCGTCGAAGGTGTTGCGACCGCTGAACTTGAGGTTGGCGGGGTTGGGGTTTTGGCCAATGCGGCGGGCATTGTGGCCGACCATGGCCCGACCCTCGTTCACTTTCTCGGGGAAGACACCATCGTTGGGATGGAGGAATTCCGTGTCACCACCGGGGAAGATGCGGTAGATCTTGAAATCTTCGATGCGGGGCTTGAACTTGGTGCGCAGCTGGGTGCCCAGGGCCAGGCACTGTTCCTTGCGGGCGAAATACATGATGTTTTCGCCTTCGTTCATCTCAGCTGCGCCACCGGTGGGCAGTTCGAACACCTGGGCCGTGCTGCTGGTCCAGGTGATGGCGTACTTCTCTTCCGTCTCAGCGGCGTTGAGGAGGCCGCCTGTGCTGCCGATGTACTTCGGGAGATGACCGCTCAGCGCCGTTGCTGTCATGGCTGTTCCTAGAGGGGGAGTCGGCAGGCCGTTTCGAGCGGAAACTAGCACTGAGATCTGGGCCCATTCGGCCTGGTTGGCCCTCTCTTCACACCCGTCAACAAACGGCCGCACCCGCCATGGCCGCTCCGGGGGGGCCTGGAGCCTGCAGGCCCTTTGGCTCTTGCAGCCCGGTGCCCCCCTAGCCCGGGGCCAGGGGGAAGAACACGGTCAGGCCGCGGCCGGAGCCTTCGGTCAGCCGCCCCCCCAGGCTGTGGAACAGGCGGGCGGTGGCCTGGCGGCTGAGTTGCAGGCTGCCGGTTTCCGGGTTCCAGCTCAGCACGGGCCCCACCGCCTGGCGGCTGCCTAGATCGTTGTCAAAGCCAGCTTGGAAGCGGGAGGCGCCCGCGGCGCCCAGGTGCAGCCGCAGGCGCGACCCGGCCGGTTCCAGGCTGATCACCAGGGTGGAGCCGGCCGTTAGCCGGCGGCTGTAGCGGTCCATCAGGCCGCCCAGCATCGTTTCCAGGCGGCTCGGATCACTCAGCACCGGTGAGAGGTCGGCGCCGATCTCCAGCACCAGTTCCAGCCCGCGGCGCTGCAGTTGGTGGCGCCAGAGCGGTTCGAGCTGTTGCAACAGCTGGGCCAGGTCGGTGCGGGCCAGGGCCTGGGGCTTGGGGGCGGCCGGCTGGCGTTGCAGTTCGGCCGCATGGAAAATCAGGCCGAAGCGGTCGATCTGTTCGCTGCATTCGCCATCGATCTGCTGCAGCCGTTGCCGCACCAGTTCGGTGAGGTCCTGGCGTCGCAGCAGGGAGCGGATCAGGGTGCGGATCGTGGCCAGGGGGGTGCGCACCTCATGGGTGAGGGCTTCGAGCAGGGCCAGCTCGCTGCTGGAGCCGCCCCGGCCCTCGTCGCTACCAGCCCGGCGATGCACCAGGGGTTGGAGCGTCACGCTCGGGGCCATGGCGGCCAGCCGTTCGGCCAGGCGCGGCCAGAAGCTGGCGGCCAGGTGGCTGTCGCTCTCGAGGCTGCCCAGGGCCTGCAGGGCCTGGCGTAGGCGCAACCCTTCCGCGGGGGCACTGCGTTGCAGGCGCTCATCCAGTAGGGCCAGGGCCGCCGAAAGGCTGGCGGGGTCGGAGCGCACCAGCAGTTGGCGCCCATCGACGGGACCATGGAGGGCCAGGGCGATCTGCAGTTGGGGGGTGATCACCAGCAGCAGCGGATCGGTGCCATCGGCAGCGCTGAGCGGGAGGCGCGTAAAGCGGGCGGGGTCGTAGGCGCCCGCCTTGTCTGGGGCTGAGGCTGGGGCCTGGCCGGGCAGCAGCGCCGCGGCCGGCTGCAGCAGGCTGCCAAGCTCTTCCGGAGCCCACACCCAGCCCTGCAGGTGACGCAGCAGGTCGGGTTCGTAGAGGGCTGGCAGGGGCGAGGCCAGCCATAGACCGCTGCGGGGCTGGAGCGGCAGCAGGAACTCCTCCTGCAGGCAGGCCAGGGCGGCCCACCATTGGCGCCGCACACTGTCCTCATCGCTGCGGCCCGGGGGCACTCCGCCGGCCAGCAGCTGCCTGAGGGCCTCCAGGCTGGGCCCCTGGGCGCTCATGGCGCCGGGGCAAGGGCGCGTAATCGGGCGGCCAGGGCCGTGAAGGCCTGGGCTGAAGCCGATTCCGGCGCAGCGAGCACCACCGGCAGGCCCTGGTCGCCGCCGGACACAACAGCCAGTTCCATCGGCAGCTGGGCCAGCAGCGGCACGGCCGCCTCACTGGCGAGCCTTTGGCCGCCGCCGCTGCCGAAGAGCTCGTAGCGCTTCTCGGGGGCGTCGGGCGGGATGAAGGCGGTCATGTTCTCCACCACCCCCAGCACCGGCACGCCCATCTGCAGGAACATCGCCAGGCCGCGGCGGGCATCCTGCAGGGACACCTGCTGGGGCGTGGTGACGATGATCACGCCGGCCATGGGCACCGCCTGGGCCAGGCTGAGCTGGGCATCGCCCGTGCCGGGGGGCAGGTCCACCACGAGCACATCACGCTCACCCCACTCCACTTGATAGAGGAACTGGCGGATGATGCCGTTGAGCATGGGGCCCCGCCAGATCACCGGTTGGTTCTCGCCGATCAGCAACCCCATCGACACCATGGCGATGCCACAGCTCTCAATCGGCGTGAGCCGCTGATCGGCCCCTTCGCCTTGCACCTCGGGGGTGCGGTCGGCCACCCCCAGCATGGTGGGGGCGTTGGGGCCATAGATATCGGCATCGAGCAGCCCCACCCGCAGCCCCGCCTGGGCCAGGGCGCAGGCCAGGTTCACCGCCACGGTGCTCTTGCCGACGCCGCCCTTGCCGCTGCTGACGGCGATCACCTGCTTCACCCCCGCAATCGGCTGGCGCTCGGCCCCGCCCCCGTGGCCGCCGGCGCCGATCGGCGCCCCCTGGTGGGAATGGCCGCTGGGACCCGCCTGGGCAGGGGCCTGGGCCAATTCAATTTGGACGTCGTTGATGCCATCGAGGCGGAGCAGGGCCGCCCGGGCCTCGCTGACAATCCGCTCCCGCTGGCTATTGGCAAAGCCCGGTAGGGCAAGTCGGAATACGGCCCGATTCGGCTGGAGCCGGAGCTGATCGATCCACTGCAGCTCCAACAGAGACCGTCCGCTGCCGGCGTCCTTGAGGGGCGCCAGGGCGGCGAGGGCCGCTTCGAGTGCCTGATCTGGGCTGGCCATCCGGCGGGGCAAGGCAGGGCCCGGATCCTAGGGACCGTCCCCGGGGGGCGGCCCAAGCCAGCGCGTTTGCCAGCCGGCGGGCATGACGATCCTTCTCGCAGGCTTGTGCGGTGGGGCCGTGGGCTGAAATGGTGGGCTGGTTTCTAACGCCCATGGGGCGTGGCGTTAATGCTGAAGGGCCCGCTGTCCCCTGTTCAGACCAAGGTGACCGACCTGAATGGTCACTCTGGCGGGGCAGCCTCCGGTGGGGCCGCAGGTGAGGTCAGCCCAAGCCCGGAGCCCCCCCTGGAACAGCCGCCGGCCGACTCCCGCGCCCGGGCCAAGGCCCTGTTGATGGGTCTGCAGGATTCGATTTGCGCCGGCTTGGAGGCCCTCGATGGTGGCGCCACCTTCGCCGAAGAGAGCTGGATCCGGCCCGAGGGCGGCGGCGGTCGCTCGCGGGTGATGACCGGCGGCCGGGTGTTCGAACAGGGGGGCGTGAATTTCTCCGAGGTGGAGGGTGACCAGCTCCCCCCCTCGATCCTGAGCCAACGCCCCGAGGCCAAGGGCCAGCGCTGGTTTGCCACGGGCACCTCGATGGTGTTGCACCCCCGCAGCCCCTACATCCCCACCATTCACCTCAATTACCGCTACTTCGAGGCCGGTCCCGTGTGGTGGTTTGGCGGCGGCGCCGACCTCACCCCCTATTACCCCTTCTTGGAGGACGCCAAGCACTTCCACCAGACCCTCAAAAACGCCTGCGACAGCGTCAATCCGGCCTACTACCCGGTGTTCAAGCCCTGGTGTGACGAGTATTTCTTCCTGAAGCACCGCCAGGAAACCCGCGGTGTGGGCGGCATCTTCTACGACTACCAGGACCCCCGCGGCGTGCTCTACAAGGGCCAGGATCCCGAGGGCCCTGCCGCCGCCGCCAGCGCTGGCCAGGGGCCCCTGGGCCAGAACTGGGAGCAGCTCTTTGCCCTGGCTTCGGCCTGCGGCAACGCGTTTTTGCCCAGCTACGTGCCGATCGTGGAGAAGCGGCAGCACCTGCCCTATGGCGAACGGGAGCGCCAGTTCCAGCTCTATCGCCGCGGCCGCTATGTGGAGTTCAACCTGGTGTTCGACCGGGGCACGATTTTTGGCCTGCAGACCAACGGCCGCACCGAATCGATCCTGATGTCCCTGCCACCGCTGGTGCGTTGGGAATACGGCTACAAGCCGCCAGAAGGCAGTCGCGAGGCCCTGCTTACCGACCTCTTCACCCGCCCCCAGAACTGGCTTGCGGACCCGTCCCTGGCGGCTCGCTGCCAACCGCACCAGGCGGTGGATTGATCCCTAGCCCCAGTTCAAGGGCGGCGACGATCCGCTCGGCAATCCCGGCGATGCTCGCTTCCCGCTGGCGGGGATCCCTTAGGGACGCCTCAAGCTTGCCTTCGAGCTTGCCAATTTCTAGAATGGCAATACCCCGTTTCGGGGCCCCCAGACCGCCCCGGAACAGGCGCGGATAGGCGCCAAAGGCCTGGGCCAGGCTTTCATCGAGCTGGCTGATCGGCCGGTTGATCGGCGGCATCAGGCCCGAGCCAATGCCATCGGGGCCGTAGGCGTCGAAGTGGATCTCCAGGGCGTAGCCGCCGGCGGCGGCGAAGGCCTTGCCGATGCTCCAGTTGGTGCGGGGATCGTCGCCGCTTGTGATGTCCCGCACCGGCGGCACATAGAGCTGGATCTCCAGCCCGCGGCTGCGGCCCAGGGCCACCACGGCGGTGGCGGTGCGCAGGTTCCAGTAGAGCTCGTCCTGGATATCGGCCTGCATCGGTGCGGCGCCCCGCAGGGCCACAGCGGCGCCGGAGGTGCCAGCACCCGCAATGCCCTGGGAGTCGGCATGGCCAGCCAGCACCAAAATCGGGGTTCCCGGGGCTAGGGGCACTCGGCCGACCCAGTCCTTGGCCAGGGGGGCCCTGGGGCCGGTGAAACCGGCGGTCAAGCTCAGGGGCGCCAGCCGGGCAAAGGCCCCCTGGGCCGAAGCGCTTGGCATGGCGCAAAGACCCGCCAGGCTGACCAGAACCGGTAGCAGTTGGCCCAGGCCAGGGCGTTTTTGGGAGGTTGGGTCCGTCACAGCTACCAGCATGGCGTCTGTTGAGGGCCCCGTCGCGGCCTGGCAGGGATTTGGCAACGACGAAGCTGGATTTCCGTTAAATCCATTACCAAACAGACCCCCAGCGGCTTGGCCCCGCAGACGTTTTGCCTGCTTGCGGGTTCGATCCAGCGGGGGGCATGGCGCTTCAGATTGGCGAACTCAACAGGGCGCCATCGCTGGCCAGTTGCAGGGTTGGGCCCAATTCCACTTCCATGGCAATTAATTCATCGCGGTGCGCCCGCACCCGCAGGCTGCTGCTGGGTGCGTCATCGGCGCTGATCAGGCGCAACTCCAGGGATTCGGCCCGGGCCGCCCGACGGCGATAGACCAGGCCCGCTAGGGGCCCGACCAGGGCCAGGGCCACGGGCCACCAGCCCAGTTGGGGCAGCAACTGGCGCAGCACCAACCCGAGACAGCCGGCGCCCACACCCCCCAGCAGGGAGAGCAGCCAGGCCAGGGGCGTGCTGGCGGCCACCTGGCCGCGGAAGCGCAGCAGCCGCTGCTCCGGACTGCTGGTGTCGGCCTGCCAGCCCCGTTCCCCCAACCATTGGCTTAGGCCGGCGAGCACCTCCAGGGCCGGCCGCGGCGAATGGATCTCCACCACCGTGGTGCGGTCCTTACTGGCAGCCCGCAGGAAGAACACCAGCCCGATGGCCAACAGCAGGGTGAGCAGCAGGGTGGAGCCCAGGGCTGGGGGCATGGCGGCTGACGTTGGCG
>Ga0310098_1000446_pt1 | contig 9186 bp, 8 predicted proteins | sample LakMicMIDCLREDC7_FD_194453 | JGI IMG/M metagenome (GOLD analysis project Ga0310098, IMG submission 194453) | Enriched freshwater cyanobacterial communities from Lake Michigan, Michigan, United States - MI23.DCL.RED.C7 | ecosystem: Environmental > Aquatic > Freshwater > Lake | place: USA: Michigan...
ACTTACGGTGGCAATGGGAGCATAGTGAAGCCCCTTGGCTGAATGATCCTTAAGTAAAATTGATATTGTTTTCTCGTCTTCGCCTACAAATGTGCCTAGATTGCCAATATTTGCTTGTGCAATTTTGGTGTAGTTTGCATCTCCTGGTAAAAGTATCGCGCCGCTCACGGCATCTCTCACTCCACCTTTATCACCAACTGTTACATAAAAATTTAGATCAGTGCCGTATTTTGCAGATTTAAATACTGAGGCTTTGAAATTTCCTGAGTAATTTGTGAGATCGTTAGTAGCAAGTGCGCTTGTGGAAGTGGAAGTTTGAAGATTGTCAATAGCAGCTTGCAAAGGGTTGTCAACATTAGTTCCACCTTTTGCAGCAACAGTAAGAGCCCAAAGAGTTAGAGCATCATTGTAACCACTGTCTCCAGTTAAGTTGTTTGGAATTTGCGAGCTTGTACCAGAACCCATGCCCGTGGAGCCAAAACGGCCATCTAAATTAGAAAAAACCGCATCTTTATTCGCCCAAGTAGTTGCGGGAGCAGCTGCTAAAGCCAGAAGTCCGGCGGCTGTGTAATTTTGAGTGTAACTTCCGCCGTTCGCGTATGGGGAGGAAATTGGAACACTATTCGTTATTTGATTTGCTCCTGAAACTCCTCCGGTTTGGAATGAAGTACCTAGGGCTGAAAGCATGGAACTTGCAATACCGCTCATATCTGTATTACTTGCATTTTCTGAGGCTTGAACATAGTTCAGCAATCTAATTGGCATTCTCTGAGAATCAGAATCATATTTATCGTAGTATCTACTTCCAGTGTATCCAGAGTATGATGCAGCAGCCTGAATCCCGTATTCAGCATTACTCAAGTTTGAATTTTGAGTTGCGAAATTTACTGAACCAGTGCCGGATTGCTGAGTTCGTGGATCAGCGCTACCGAAATCAAAAATGGCTTTCCACGAAGTGAGAGTTTGGTTTTCTGCGCTTTCCCAAAACTGGGCATTTCCTGAATCAAAATATTGGAACAGCTGATAGGCTCTTGGATCAGAATAATCTGGATGCCATATCTTAGTAATTCCTCCATCATATTGAGCTTGATCTGAGCCACCAGCTAAAATATATCTATTATAAGTATTTGGATCTTTGGCATTAAAATCCAGAGTCCTTATTGAAGCAATATAGTTTGCAGCAAGATTGTAATAACTATTGCCATTTGAATCATTGGGCGACCATCCATAGGTGTCTGCGGCAAGATAAGCGTAAACATAGCCAAGGGCAATATTTATATCTCCATCGGCGGCTGATGAGGAATAATTAACGGGATTTCCATTGCTATCATAGCCCGGTGGAGGAACTTGCCAAGTAACTCCGCTATCTGGAGTTACTACTTCCCATGGCATCAAGGTTCTACCCGATGCTTTCATAGCCGTTTGGATAAAAGCAGAAATCCGATCAAATGTGGCTTTATCATTATACTGGGCTGCAAGTAATAATGAATAACCAATTGATTCGCTTGCCGCTTGCACGCCAGCGATATTTGCTGTGGATGCACCATCTAACATCACGAGGCCGCTTGAACCACCTGAAGAAACAGGGTATTTTGTTGAAGAAGAAGTGTAAGACTGAAAATTATTTGCAGGTTTCCATAATGCAGTTGAAGCTTTAATGGCGTCGTAATAGCTGAGGTAGTTGGACATTTCGACTGCTAAAGACTGATTTCTTTGTAAATATAGCTAAGATTTGTCTTGATTTAAGACCTCAGGGGGGGTTGACAAAATTTTGGAAAAGTGCATTCGTTGAGAGATTTAAGGGTTTGGGTGGTCCCCCGGCAAGCCAAGCTTGATGGCTATGTGCCTGTTGCTTGTTCCAAGCTTGCTATAAATAATTGTGCAATATTTTTTTAATGTTTCATATTTGATTCCAAGTTCTGATGCTATCTCGCTGTTGTTCATTCCAAGGTCCATAAGTTTTAATACATTGATTTCTTGTGCGCTTAGATCATAATCTTTGCATTCTGTTTTGCATTTTTTGTGATTATTTGCAATAGATTTGCTTCTGTAGTAAGTGTTGCTTATCGCTGCTTTTAGGGCATTTATTCCAGGGCGATCTAGATCGCCAAGATCTTTTTCTGCCACCACGCCATTGAATTTGCCGTAGTTGTTGGATAAATCTTGATCAGCTACAAAAACCAACGTTCTCACCATGGGTTTGTGTTCGAGGATATCTTCTAAAACCTCATTTACGCTGCCACCTTTAATTCTACTCGATAGCACTAGTAATTCTGGTGAATTATTTGCCATGCCTATATTTGCTTCATGGCGACTTTGGTATATGCCAACACATTCGCTCAGATTTACTTGATGTTTGATTAACATTGCTGTGAGTTTTGATTCCATTACCAAGGCGTATTTAAGCCCTTTTGCGCCAGCGAGTAGCATTGAAATCTTTTGTTTAATAAGCTCTAATTCGGAAAAGTTGAAATTTCTAAACATCTCAGATTTTTTGGATTAAAAGCCGCTCGGTGCCGCCAGGTTGCGGAAGCGGGTGAATTGCGGTTCAAATAACAACTTGGCGGTGCCCACGGGTCCGTTGCGATGTTTGGTGATGATCACTTCGGTGATGCCCCGGTCGGGGGTTTCCGGGTTGTAATACTCATCTCTATAAATCATCATTACGATATCGGCATCTTGCTCGATTGAACCCGATTCGCGCAGGTCGCTAAGCATTGGCCTTTTGTTAGTGCGTGCCTCTACGCCACGGCTCAACTGGGATAGGGCAATCACGGGCACGTTTAATTCCCGTGCCATACCTTTTAAACCCCGTGTAATTCTTGATAGTTCTTGCACCCGATTTTCAGATCCTGAACCCTCCATTAATTGAAGATAGTCGATCACAATTAAGCCCAATTCACGGCCGTGTTCTGCCATTAATCTCCGGCATAAAGAGCGCATTTCTAATACGCCAGTATTTGGTTTGTCGTCTATAAATAATGGCAATCTGCCAAGGTTGCTAATGCCTTGCCCCAGCAATGGCCATTCATCTTGATGGAGCCTGCCCGTGCGTAGGCGGCCGCTTTCAATGCCCACCTCCATCGATAACAACCTATAGGTGAGTTGTTCTTTGCTCATCTCTAGGCTGAATACACACACCGGTAAGTTGTGGAGCTGGGCCACATTTTTGGCCATATTTAACACAATTGATGTTTTACCCATGGCCGGCCTGCCAGCAACAATTATCAAATCGCTGCGTTGTAAGCCTTGGGTCATGGCATCGAGGTCGTAGAAATTAACCGGGATCCCAGCTACGGCTGTGCCTAGGGAACGGGTTTCGATTTCTTCAAATGTGCGGGTGAGGATTTCAGCGGTGGGGGTGAGGCCAATACTTGGTTTTGCTTGGCTGATGGCAAAAATTTCCTGCTCCGCTTCATCCAGCACCTGTTCCATCGGTTTGCTTTGATCAAACCCCAAGCGAATCACCTGGTTGCCAGAGCGAATCAATTGACGCCTCAGGTATTTATCCATCACCAACTTCGCCACCTCGTCGATTGAGGCGGTGCTGAGGGTGCGTTCAACCAGTTCGCTTAAACGGCTGGTGCCGCCTACTTTTTCCAATTGACCGGTGTCGGCCAGCCAGGCACCCATCGCCGTGAGGTCGGTGGGTTTGCCCTGGCTGTGCAGCATCAGGGCGGTGCGATAGATCTCTCGATGGGCGCCCAGGTAAAAAGCTTCCGGTTGCAACACATCAGCCACCCGGCCGATGGCATCGGGATCTAGCAATATGCCGCCAAGAATTACCTCTTCCGCCTCCAGGTTTTGGGGCGGCAATTGATCTGGTGTGGCTTCAAATAGCTCCACACCAGTGCGTTTGGGGCGTTCCCGTTCGGGTTCGTTTATGGGAACAGCAACCATTGGTGAATTAGTGGCTCACCACCTCCAAATTGATCTCAGCTGTCACCTCGGGGTGGAGCTTCACCTGCACCTTGTAGCTGCCGGTGCGATGCACTTCAGGCACATTGATATTCCGCTTATCAACCGCCTGCTTGGTGGCTGCTTCAATCGCCTCGGCCACATCCACGTTGGTAACGGTGCCAAACAGCACATCATCACCACCGGTTTGTTTCTTCACGGTGAAACGACCAATCGTGTCTAGGGCGGTGCGGAAGGCCACTGCCTCAGCCTTCAAGGCCGCTTGCCGTTCGGCTTCCTTAGCGCGGCGGTGCTCCACCTGGCGCAGCACCGCTGGGGTAACGGCAAGGGCTTTGCCGGTGGGCAAAAGGTAATTACGGGCATAGCCGGGGGCCACATCCACCAGGTCGCCGTTTTTTCCAAGGGTATAGATGTCTTCGCTGAGAACCACCGAAACGCGCTTAGCCATGGGATTTAATTGAGAGTTGTGCTACTGCTGGGTCGATCCATCAGCCTACGGCACCAGCTGGTAAGCGCACCTTTGTGGCAAGGCCTAGGGCCTTTAAAAGGCGGATGTGTTGCCAGGTGAGGTCGATTTGACCCGGTTGCAAACCGTGTTTAGCGGAGTGGGGGAAGGCGTGGTGGTTGTTATGCCAGCCTTCACCAAAGGTGAGTGCAGCCACCCAGGGGTTGTTGCGGGAGCCATCACCACTGGGATAAGCAATGCTGCCCCAGCAGTGGGTGGCGGAATTCACAAGCCAAGTGATGTGATACACAAGCACTAAGCGCAGGGGGATGCCCCAGAGCACCAGGGCCCAGCCGCCGGCGCCGGTTACGCTGCCGATCCAAAAAAGCAAGCCGGCAAGGGGTAACTGCAAAACCAGAAACCACTTGTTCAACCAGCGGTAGTAGGGATCTTTGGCCAGATCACCAGTGAGCCTGGGCACGGAGGCCATGGCGGGGATTTCCTGGAACATCCAGCCCATGTGGCTCCACCAAAAGCCCCGATGGCTGTTGTGGTGATCAGCATCCGTATCGGAGAACTTATGGTGATGCCGGTGCAGGCCTGCCCAATCGATTGGTCCGTGTTGGGCGCTGAGGGCGCCGCAGGTGGCAAAGAAGCGCTCTAGCCATTGGGGTAGGCGAAAGGCCCGGTGGCTGAGCAGGCGGTGATAGCCAATCGTTACGCCGAGGCAGGCCGTGAGCCAATAGAGCACCAGCAGAGAAGCCAGGGCTGGCAAACTCCAAAATTGGGGCAGCAGGGCATAGGCCGCCAACAGATGAATTGCCAGCATGAAACCGAGGGTGGCCCAGCGGGCGCCCTTTGGCACCGTGCCCGCTTGCTCGCCTTTGCGGGGGTTGCCCAGGCTGGGGGAGCGCCTGGGGGGAGAGATGCTGGCGAATGCTGCGCTGGTCATTCAGATCGAATTCGTATTGATCATCAAATCATAGCAATACGTATTCAGATTAAGCAAGGACTTGGGTGTGGAGGAGTATTAAGCTAAACCGCATACGAATTCCCATCGCTAACCATTGGTGGATTATCGCCAGCGCTTGGAGCAGGGCCACGGCGCTTTTGCTGCCCTTTTGAGGGCCTGGCATGAACGCAATGGCTGGTCCCACAGGGTGCTGCCAGCCCTGGCGGAGCGCCTAGATCTTGGCAGGTTGCACAGCTCCCAGCTCTCAAATCTGCGCAATCGCAAGTTGGCTTCCCCTGGCCCAGAGGTGTTCCTTGCCCTCGGCTGCTGCAACCAGTGGTTAGCGCAAACGCCGATCCCCCTCGCCGAAATTGCCGATCAGCAGGAACTAAGCGATGGCCTTGGGGCAGCTCCCCATGCCCTAATCGATGCCGCTGGCCTGGTGTTAGGCGCTGGTGAATTGCTGGAAATCTTTGTTGGTTTAAGACCCCTTCCCCCTGGTTTTGATCTGCGCATCAGCGAAGCGGAATCCCCAGCCCTAAGCGCTGCCTTGGCTGATCTGCTCGCGGCTGGCCAGCCATGGCGTAAGTGCAGCGGCCGGGTAATGGCGGCCTATGGCGTTGAAAAGAGGCAGCGCCGCGAAAAATTTGCCGCTGTGATGGCTGGCCTCCAGGATTACAACGCCAGTGAACTGGATTTGGAATTACCAGAACTACTAACAGCACTTAATGCGTTGGAAATTAACTTTCCCAGCGTGGATAAGTTATTGGATCGTTTGCGTCAACCGGGATAGCGGGCAAGGCGCAACTTGCGGGCAAGGCCAAGGCGACGCAGCACTTTGATGTGTTGCCAAGTGATATCAAATTCAAACCAACGCAAGCCGTGGCGAGCGGAATGGGGGAAGGCGTGGTGGTTGTTGTGCCAGCCCTCACCAAAGCTCAAAATTGCCACCCACCAGCAGTTGGTTGAGCGATCTGGGCAGGCGAAATTGCGATAGCCAAATACGTGGGTGGCTGAATTAACAAGCCAGGTAACGTGATAAACAACGGTGAGCCTTAGCGGTATCGCCCAAAGCACTAGGCCTAAACCACCGCCGTGGATTTGATTTGCTTCGCCAAACCAATAGAGCAGCCCACCAAGGGGTAACTGCAGCAATAAAAACCAACGATCCAACCAGTTGTAGAAGGGATCGCGGCGCAGGTCGCCGGTGAATTTATCTACATGTTCCAGGGCAGGGATGTTGTGCAACATCCATTCGCTGTGGGCCCACCACAAACCCCTGCCGGCATCGTGGTGGTCGTTTTCCTGGTCGGAAAATTTGTGGTGGTGACGATGCAAACCCACCCATTCCACCGGCCCGCCTTGGGCACCCAAGGTGCCCATCAACACCAGCAGGCGCTCCAACCATTGGGGCGTTTCAAAGCTGCGGTGGGCCACCAATCGGTGTAAGCCAAGGGTCACGCCAAGCACTGTTACCCAGTAGAGGCTTACAAAAGCCAGTAGTCCCCACCAACTCCAAAACATCGGCAGCAGTGCCGCCACGGCCCCCACATGGTTGGCCAGCATGAACAAGAAGGTGCCTTTCTTTAGCTTTCTTTGTTTTGGAGGCAACGGGTTGCGCTTGGCATACAGCCTTTCCTGCAGTTCTTGCTCTCCTAATGCGGCGGTACTCAAAGAGGTGTTAGGGGAAGGCTGGGCAGCGGCAACCAATTGAATCTCCAGAAAAAAGCCCAGTTGTTGCAACCGGGGAAACCAGCTTGTTTTGTTTAAAACAACTGAAGGTTCAAATTTAACGGTATCGAGGGTGCCACCGCTGCAGGAATGTGGTTAGTGGTTAGCAATTTTTTGTTTTGTACTCCTATCCCACCTGGCCCGAGGCAAGCCCCGCCGCCTGGGATGCCGTTGCGGCCGCCCAAGCCCAGCTGGAAGCTGCCGCCAAGCAGCGCACCGCAGCGGTGCAACCCCAATTAGCCAAGGTGTTGGCTGCTTTCCAAGCCGAAAAACTTGGCAGCCATCACTTTGCTTCTGTGAATGGCTACGGCCACAACGACCAGGGCCGCGACACCCTTGATCGGGTATTTGCCAGGGTGCTGGGGGCGGAGCGGGCCGCAGTGCGTTTGCAATTTGTGAGCGGCACCCATGCGATTGCCGCTGCCCTGTTTGGGGTGTTGCGCCCTGGTGATCGGCTCCTATCGATCACCGGCCGCCCCTACGACACCCTGGAAGAAGTGATCGGCATCCGCGGCAGCGGCCAGGGTTCCCTGGCGGAATTTGGGATCCAATACAGCGAATTAGCGCTCACTGGCGAGGGCCATGTGGATGAGCTGGGCCTTAGCGATGCCCTCAGCCTGCCAACCCGCATGGTGTTGATCCAGCGCAGTTGCGGTTACAGCTGGCGCCCTTCGCTTTCAGTGGCTCAGATCGGCCGGCTGGTGGAGCAGCTGAAAACAATCCAGCCAGGTGTGTTGGTGTTTGTTGATAACTGCTATGGCGAATTGGTGGAATTTGAGGAACCCACCGCTGTGGGGGCCGATCTAATCGCTGGTTCCCTGATCAAAAACCTCGGTGGCACCATTGTTCCCAGTGGTGCCTATGTGGCTGGCGTGGCTGAATTAGTGGAGCAGGCTTGCTGCCGGCTCACGGCCCCTGGGATCGGTTCAGCCGGCGGCAGTGGTTTTGATTTGCATCGCCTTTTATTTCAGGGTTTATTTCTCGCTCCCCAAATGGTGGCGGAAGCTTTGATCAATGCTGATCTAATCGCCCAGGTATTCAGCAATCAAGCTTTAGAGGTGCAACCCCTAGCGGGGGCAGCCCGCAGCGATGTGATTCAAGCGGTGAAATTTGGCGATCCCAGGGCGTTACAGGTGGTTTGCAATGCTTTCCAAAGCTGTTCTCCCGTTGAGAGTTACCTAAAGCCTGTGCCCGCGCCCATGCCTGGATACGCAAGCGAATTGCTGATGGCAGGCGGCAGTTTTGTCGATGGAAGCACCAGTGAATTTTCCGCCGATGCCCCCCTGCGGGAACCCTATGTGTTGTTTAGCCAAGGGGGCACCCATCGCAGCCATGGGGCCCTAGCCCTTGCCGCTGCCCTCACAAGCTGGTGGGCCCTTGCTCCAAACTGAGGGAGCTTTCCAGCCCATGGCGATGGCCCTCTCCTTTCCCGCTGATCTGCGTTATGCAGATAGCCATGAATATGTAGCTCCCAATGCAGCCCCCATGCGGGTGGGCATCAGTGCTTTTGCGGTGCAGCAATTGGGCGACATCGTTTTTGTTGAACTGCCAAGCCCTGGCACTGCTTTAGAGCAGGGCAAAAGCTTTGGCACCGTTGAATCCGTTAAGGCGGTGGAGGAGATGTATGCCCCCATTGCAGGGCGGGTGCTGGCCTGCAATCAGGCGGTGATCGATCAGCCTGAGTTGCTCCAAAGCGATCCCTATGGGGCCGGCTGGTTGCTGGAGCTGGAAGCCACAGATGCGGCGCAGCTTGCTGCCCTCATGGACGCCGATGCCTATGGCGCCAAGGTGGAGGGCAGTAGCAAGTGAATCAAACCGATGGTTTTGTGCAGCGCCACCTCGGCCCTTCCCATAGCGATCAAGCATTAATGCTGGAGCGGCTTGGCTGCCAAAACCTGGAGGAGTTGCTGCAGCAATGCGTTCCTGCGGCGATCCTGCTGAGCCCTGAGGAGGCCCTTGGCGGTTTACCCGAGGGTTGCTCTGAGGGTGAGGCCCTGGCTGATCTGCAAAAACTGGCCAGTGAAAATAAGTTGCTGCGCAGTTTGATTGGCCTCGGCTACTACAGCTGCCCCACCCCGGCTCTGTTGCAGCGCCACGTGTTTGAAAATCCGGCCTGGTATACGGCCTACACCCCATATCA
>Ga0310098_1000455_pt1 | contig 9047 bp, 3 predicted proteins | sample LakMicMIDCLREDC7_FD_194453 | JGI IMG/M metagenome (GOLD analysis project Ga0310098, IMG submission 194453) | Enriched freshwater cyanobacterial communities from Lake Michigan, Michigan, United States - MI23.DCL.RED.C7 | ecosystem: Environmental > Aquatic > Freshwater > Lake | place: USA: Michigan...
GCAGCAGCTATCGCGCAGCGTGAAATCGCCATGCGGCGAGAATGCAACGCCTTAGCGATGATGCTCTCGCTGAACTTCGTTTCAGACCTGATCAATGTCAATGCTCGGTTTCTTCAGGGCCGCATAGCTGGCACATATTTATTTATGCAGGTCGGACTTCTGTTGGCCGCCATGCTGGCACTCTTTACATTTTTGTATTGGGTCCTTGATCCCCCCAGGTCTACGATGGAGCGGCAGGCCTTTTGGTGGGTACCGCCGCCAGGAAACAAGGTTCTAGATTCCCCTTGGCGACCAGCTTTTATTGACTATCTCTATTTGTCCACGGTGGTGACATTCTCTTTCTTTCCCAACGTTGAACCAATAAAGCAACGATCCAAAGTATTGGTCATGATCCACTTTCTAGTTGCTTTTGATGTGGATCTGATTTTGTTGGCCCGTGCCGTGGGTTTGCTACCCAACTAGGCACCACAGCTGAGCCGCCGGCGCTGCTCGCTCTGCCGCCTCCAGTGCTCCCTCGCCATATCCGGCCAGCGAGGAGGAGCCTGATGAGACCAGGCTTGCTCCTTGATGACCGCCAATCCTGGTTGTATTTTGGCGCTTTGCTCAAAGGAGATGCCCATTGAGAGCATTCGTTGCCGCGACGTATTGTTCTTATCTCTGATCTAGCGCATGGTCAAATTAGCGGTGAGAAGATTCCTTCCGGGGTGATGCAGGTGTTAGCTTGGCCTGCTACCAAGTTGTGAATAGGGCTGCCCAAATGGGAAGCAAGAATGCAAAGGCAATGCAAGATAATAATATAGAAGCCACAGTTAGCTGCACATCCAGTCCATAATTTTCGGCTAGCACTAATGATGTGAATCCGCAGGGCATGGCCGACTGAAGAATCATGACTAAGCGCAGGGGGCCATCAAATCCCAATCCTGTTAAAGTAACCGCCAGCACCAGGGGGACTAGAATTAGTTTAATCAAAACAGGCTGGATTGCAAGTTTTAGGTTCAGTTTAGTTGAGAGTTGTTGTATTCTCATGCCCATCACAATCAGTGCCACCATAATTGATGACCAACCGATAGCACCCAGCACCAAAACCAGCCACTCTGGAAAGTTCAGAGTCTTTAGATAGAGACCAACAAAGAAAGCGTAAAAGGTGGGATTTCGGGTGACTTCGGTGAGCGCATTTAGGAGGCTGGACACCATACCAGCGCGGCTGCTACTGCTTATCGATAATCCGGCTTCGCTGGCGTCACTACTTGATGTGGAAATGCCATCGCGACTATTGATACTAGCTTGACCGGCGATGAGTACGCCTAAGCCGTAACCAGCCACAGTTGTGCCAAGAACGTCGTAAAGAACAGCTGAGCTAAAGAATTGCGGGCCAAGCTGGGGCAGCAGTAGGATGACAGGAAATCCTAAGTAGGCAGTGCTGCCTATGTAGCTCAGGTGGACAAAGCTGGCTTTGGTGTTTTTCGATCGGGGTTTGGATGAGCTTTTTAGGAATTGCCAACTCAAAAATATTGCCAATAGCACTGCTGCCCAGGCGATGATTGGAGATATCCAAACGGATGGGTTGAATTCAGCTTTGCGGATGAAGTTGGCAACTCCTATTGGAATACCAACAAGGTATAGAAACCTGGAAAGCACATCAGGAAGTAATTGCTGAATAGGCTGGCTGTGGACCATTCGACCAGAGCGAGTCAGCCCCAGGCTGAGCAAAACGCCTACAAGGGTTGCGGCAATAATCGGGAGGTAAACGGCGGTGGCGATCTGAACAATTGATTGCATGGGTGACGCCGAAAGGCTTTGGGCTCCTTTGGAGCGCATAAAGTTTTCTGATATAATTTTAGATTCCTGTGGCGTTATTGTCAATAGGCGTTTAGGGTGGTGTTGCAAATTTTGAGTGCGGTCTGAGTTGCATTGGAGCACCTTTGATAACTTTTTTTAAGCAGATTCGCTGCCATGGCGTGACTTTGCATGATCTTCCTGCTGCTCAAGAGCAATCCGCTGACTAGCAAGGGGATAATAACCATTTAAGGAGATGCCGCTGATGTCAATGATGATGGGCTCGGTTTCGATCGTTATCTGCTCGGCTCGATCCAGTGGTGTTGGTTCCCGTTTCAGCTCATTGCTGACTAAATGCATTAAGGCCGATCGTTTTCAATACTGTTGATTTCCATCCACCACGCTGGTGAGGGCATCGTGCGTGTATTCGCCTGGGGTGGCAAAGGTTTGTTTTTATTAGAAGGTAAATATTGAACGGTTAAAAGAGTTGAATGGTCAAAATTGTGGCAGACCGCTGGCATGGGCCGCGGGAGCTTAGCCATCGGTGACGATGGGGCCGTTGTTGAATAGTCGTGCTGCAGCTTTGTCGGCGGTGATGGCAAAGGCCACGTTTCCATCCACCCAACTGGGATTTGATGGCGCGACCTGTACTTCTATGAATATTGGCACTGAGATGACAGTTTGAATCTCGAAATGACGCTGCTGCCTAGCCATCAATCCGCTGTCAATGCAACAGCAGTAACCTGAAGGGTCTTGATGGCTATGCCAAAACCGAGCATGCCCTAGCTATTATCTACATCCCAGCATCTACTGATACACAATGGTCATGAATTTGTTGATTGCTCATGGATTCTTGAACGGCTGAATAGTCTTACTGCTTGCTGCGTAGCCAACCGACTGGCTCTGATGTTCAGATCCAATCGGAAGTAGTATGTGCATAGGCATTAATACTTCTGATCCCCGCTACAGCAGGCGAAGTCAATCAGCGCTTAGGGATTCGATTTCGAGACTGCGATCACGGAGGAGCTCAAAATTCCGGAGGGAGGCGAGATGGAAACAGATGAGTTCGTATGTGCCGGTGCGAACGAGATCAACGATGGCCTCAGAGGAGAGGGAGGCCAGACGCGATGGTTCAACAGCATAGAAGCCATCGACATTGAAGGTTTCACCGTTTGCGGAAGTGGCTTGAACCTGCTTGGCTTCTAGGAGGTTGAGATCTTTGAGCTTTTTGCAGATCGCCTGGGTTAGCTCAAATTCGGCCTGGTACTGACTTAAGAAATCGAGGACATTTTGGGTGTATTCCGATGGCGAGCCATCCGCGCCTATGAGTGCGGGGCCGTCGTCGGACTGGTTGAAACCAGGGAAGGATTCATCGATGCAGAGATAATATTTTTCATTGTCATCGGAGAGGGCGAGAACAAAGGGATAGCGTCGAACAAAGGCAGGGATATAACGGCTTTTCCAATCGCCATCGGAACCAACGAAGGCATTTTCGCCATTGCGCATGCCAAGGAGGAGGACGGGAATGACGGATTCCTCATCGCCGGCAAAGACGATGGGGTAATCGGCGAGTGCTGAGAGGAATTCAGCTGCCATGAGTGGCACTGAATTGGTTTTTTTAGCAAAGGAAAAATCTTTGACCTCTTTGGCATGCCAGTTGGAATGGCGCTCGGCGGTGATGGGGGCGACTTCGTTATAGAAGAGGAGCTGGGTGTCCATGGGATTAGGGGATGGTGTTAGGGAAAGGATGCTGCTGGGACGGTGTGTGCAGCTAGTGGTTAAGTCTGAACTAAAAATTTAGCACAGAGCGTCAACAGAGATGCAGATGAGATGGAGCAATCCCCAGGGCGTCTGCGATCAGAGGGGCCGTTGCATTTGCTTATCGCGGGCGAGGACGTTCTGGTTTGGATTGACGATAGAGCGTTCGACGATTTGATCGATGTTGCCAACGGCAGCGAGGAGATCTGTAACGCGGGTCGTTGTGATGCCGATGGACGTGAGGGCGGTGGAGCTGTTGAGCTGGAAGAGCTGCTTGAGTGCAGCTGGAGCGGTTGGATCGTTTGCGTCTATGAGTTTTTGGTTGACATTGTCTGAGGTGACGCCAAGGGAAGCGGCTTGCTTGAGGATGGCGATGACGGAGTTGACGACATCAAGGAAGCCCGATTGGTTTTCATCGACAACAGCAGCGAGTGGTTCGTAGCTCAACTGGCCATTGACCAAGGTGGTTGCAATGGGATCGGCATCGGTTGCGAGCTGTTGCTGGAAGCCAGCAAGGAGTGCGCCGTCACGGGCAATGGCCTCGACGGCGCCTGATCGGAAGGCGTCATAGAGGTCTGTGGCGCTGGCATAGGTGAGGATGCGTGCGGCCTCGCCGGTTTTGGAGAGGGCCAGTTTGAGGTTCTGGGCGGCGGTGGTGCCAGCGATGACGCCAATGGAGCTGCCATTGAGCTGGTCGATGCGTGCGATGCCCGAGGAGGAGCGTGTGAGGACCTTGAGGCCTGTGGCGAGGTAGGGATCGGAGAAATCAACACCAAAGGAGCCATCGCGCCAGAGGTTGTCGGTGGCGGCCCTGAGGGCGAGATCGACCTCGCCATTGGCGACGGCGGCAAAGGTGGAGGAGAAGGAGAGGTTGGAGACGAAGGAGAGCTTGGTGGCATCACCAAAGATGGCGATGGCCAAGGCCTTGGCGATGTCGACATCGACGCCTTGCAGGGAGCCGCTAGTGGCATCAGGAGCGGAGAAGCCGATGTTGGCAGCGGTGCCGCCGGTTGCGACCTGGAGGGTGCCGCGGTTGCGGATCAACTCCAGCAGATCACCTCTGTTGTCGTTGTTGATGAGGGGATCTGTGGTGCCCTGGCCAAGGAAGGGGAGTGAGCGGAGCTGGCCGCCCTCGCTGGCGGTGTTCTGCTCGATGTTGCTGGCCATGGGGAAGTGTCGCTGCCACATCTCGGTGGCATTGCCGAGGCGGGCGAGCAGCTTTTGGGTAAAGCCGCGTGCGAGGCCAAGGGCCTTGCCGAGGGAAGTTGTGTCTGTGGTTGAGGCGTCGAGTTCGAGGAAGACGCGGGTTTGGGGAGCGATGGCATTGAGATCGGCGCCGCCGCGCTCGGCCTGGGCGAGGAGTGCGGGGAGATCGCCCGAACCGATGCCGAGCTCGGCGGCGGCGGCAGGGGCCTGAACGATCCAATTGACGGCATCTTTGAGCGAGCTCTGGTTTTCAGGCAGGGCGACGGCGAGGGGTTGGATGGAGAAGGTTTCCTGCAGCAAGGACGAGCCGGTGATGGTGGCCTGGTAGCCCATCAAACGGGTGCGATCAGAGGCGATGGCCTTGATCTGGCCGTTGCGTAGCGCCTCGGCGAGCTCGGTGCTGGTGGCGTATTCGGTGACGGAAGCGTTGATGCCGTTGGCGTTAAGGAAGCCGAGGGCGTTGGCCTTGGCTGTGGAGCCAGTAATGACGCCGATGGTTTGATCTTTGAGCTCGGCGGCAGAGGAGAGTCCGATCACGAGGAAGGACTGCATGTCGACGAGGTAGGGATTGGAGAAGTCGATGCCGAGGTTGACATCGCGGTTGAGGGTGCTTGTGGAGCCGAGTAGGCCGAGGTCGGCGTAGCCATCGCGGACATTATTGAGGCCAGGAACGAGGGCCTTGTTGGGACGAATGGCGAGGGCATCTGGGTTGCCTGTGAGCTGTTCGCTGATGGCGCGAGCGATATCGACGTTGTAGCCGTACCACTGGCCATCGCTGCGCTGGCTGGAGGTGCCAAGGAGGCCAGGGATCATCTCGGCAACGAGGAGGCCGCGTTCCGCAATGGCGGCCATGGCATCGCCGGCGCCGAGATCAGAGCGGCGTAGGGCGGCATTGAGGGTGTCGGCGGTGTAGGAGCCGAGTAGCTCAAGGGCCGGCTTGTTGTCAATGAGGAGGGTGGCCTTGGTGGCTGAGAGGGAGAAGGAGGTGGCGGAAGTGGAATCGAGATTGATTAGGGAGATGCTGTCTGAAAGGGGGTCAAAGTTGAGGAGGGAGGAGAGGCTTTGATCGGCGGTTGGTCGGTAGAAGTAAACGCGATCGGAATCGGTATCAAAGCCGAGGTCGACGGAGTTATTGCTAGAGCCAGAGAGGAGGTGTAGGCGATCTTTACCAGAGCCAAGGGAGGCGCTATCGGCGTTGGCATAGAGCACCAAGGTGTCGTCAGCCGAACCGGTGGAGATGAGGTTGGCGCCAGTGCCGTTGGAGTGGATGAACTGGGAGTTATTGATGGCGCTGTAGTTGATGGAGCCGCTGAGGTAGATAGCGCCAGAGTTTGCCTGGGCGTAGACCATGGAGCGTGCGCTGGCGAGGGTGGCTGCATCGCCGCGGATGACGCGCAGAACGCCGTCGTTGTAATCAAAGTCGCTGGTAGCGCCGGATAGATCCTCAAAGGAGAAGGCGCCATCGCCAACGGGTTTGATGTGCACGCGTCCATCGGCGTTGAAGGAGCCAATGAAGAAGACATCACCAGTTTGGCTGAGCATCACCGGTGCATAGAAGCCGGAGCCGCCGGCGACGGTCCAGGTGCTGAAGGTGGTTTTGTTGCCGCCCTGTGCGAGTCGGAAGCCCGGAGCGAGGTTGCTGCGGATGGCGGTGCGGAAGGCGTCTGTATTGGCAATTGGAATGGCGTTGCCGTTGGCATCGTTGATCGAGAAGGAGCTGTTGCCAGCGGCATCGATGGAGAGATCGACCTTAACGAAGGCATAGGTATTGGTATTGCTGCAGCTGCTGGCAAGTGAAATGGCGAGTGATTCGCCGTTGTTGAGGTAGAGGAGATCGCCGAGGCCAGCTTTTTGGGCAATGGCAAGTTCGGTAGCGGCGGCGGTAGAGGTAGCGATGGAGGCGCGCAGGAGCAGATCGGCCTTGGAAGAGCCTGTGTTGGCTGCGCCTGTGGTGCCTGCGCCTGTGGTGTTGAGGGCAAGGGTGAGAGCGCCATCGGATTCGCTGATCTGCACCTCAGTGACGAGGACGGTGGCATGGTTGCGGCGTGAGAGAGCAAAGCGCAATTCCTGGCCGGAGCTCAGGAGAACCTGGCTAGTGCCTTGGCTAAAGAGGCTGCGGCCGGCGTCGTCGTTGACGGCGCCGATGGAACCGATCACGGCAGCGGCGAGGTTGGGTGCGGTGGATGTGCCATCGGGGGCAAGGAAGAGGCCGCTGGCGTTGACGCGATAGAGCAAGACGGTGACCTGGCTATCGGCGAGGGCGTCGGCCTTGAGGGTGGAGAGATCGACCATCACAGGGGCAGAAGCGTTGCCCGAGAGGATGAGGCCTGAGGAGGAGGTGGGGGTCGAACCGGCAGCGCGTGCGAGCGTTAGTCCATTGGTGAGGGCGTCGGCGGCCATGAGGACCTGGGCGTCGCTGCTGATCTGGGTGCGTTCCTGAGCGGCACCTGGTGAGGAGAGCATGGCAAGGGTTGCGTTGCTGACGCTCTTGGAGGCGGTGCCCGCTAGGGGAGAGGAGCCGGCCTGCTGGGGCTTGGGTTCGGGCCGATCGGAGAAGAGGAGATAGGAGGAGAGATTGCGGATGAGGCCGTAGCTGCGGCCGTTGTTGGCAACGAGGGCGATCGGTGTGCCGCGGAAGACAACGGTGCCGCCGATGATCGCGAAGTCGGCAGCGGTGGCATCTGGGAAGCGGGAAGCGAGGACGACGAGTTGGTCACCCTCGAGAGGATTGAAATCGAGGATGAGATCGGCGTCGGTGCCTGGGGCGCCGAGGAGGAAGCGATCGGCGCCGCTGCCGCCATAGAGGGTGTTGCGGCCACTGCCGCCATCGAGGAGGTCGTTGCCACTGCCGCCATCGAGTTTGTCGTCGCCGGCGTCGCCACTGAGGCGATCGTCACCGGCATCGCCGCGGAGGATGTCGTTGCCGTCGCCGCCGGTGAGGGTGTCATCGCCAATGCCGCCGGCGAGGAGATCGGTGCCCTCATCGCCTTTGAGGGAATCGTTGCCGCTGCCGCCGTCGAGTTGGTCATTGCCTAGGCCGCCTTGGAGGGAGTCGTTGCCGCCCTCACCGGCGAGCTGGTCGTTGGCAGCGGCGCCAGCGAGGCTGTCATCGCCCCAACCGCCGTTGATGAGGTCAGGGTCGCTGGTGCCGGTGATGGTGTCAGCGGCGAGGGTTGGGACTCCGTAGGGCTGTAGGGAGGCGTTGAGGGAGGGGGATTGGAGGCCGTCGATTTGATAGACGGCGCTAGCGGCATCGGGGTTGATGGCAAAACCGCTGTCTGTGTAGCGGAGGTTGAGGGAGACCTGGGCGATGGCATCACCGATTTGCTCAGGGAGCGCGATGGTGATGGTGGTGGAGCTCAAGCCAGAGGGGATGATGATTTCGCCGACACCGTTGGCGGGAGCTGCGCTGGCATCGCTGGCATCGCTGGACTTGGTGTCAAATCTGGTGCCATCTGGTGCATTGAGGGAATAGATGAGGCGCAAGCCGTGGGCGGGAGCGGAGGAGCCAAGGGAGACCAAGAAGGTGGCACTACCACCGGGTAGGAGCCGGCCCTGCTGGAGGGGAGTGACGGAGACGAGGTGATCGCCTTGGAGGGCGGAGCTATCGAGGGCGCCGCCGGCGAGTTGGGCGGCGAAGCGCTTCTCGAGCAGGTCGGTGGAGATGGCACCAGAGAGCACCTGGGGCAGGGATTCGGTGAAGACGGCGGTGAGGGTGGCTTTAAGGCTGTTGGAAGCGGGCAGGAGGGAACGGGTGGGAAGGCCGGAAGCGCTGTATTGGTCGGCGTAGGAGCGCAATGAATCGAATTCAGCGCTGACCTTTGAGAAGACCTGGCTGATCACACCACGCTGGGCGGCGGTCATTGAGGGAGTGAGGGAGGGCAGCACCGCAGAGAGGAGTGCGCTGCGCTGATCGGCGGTGGCGCCGGCTAGCAGGGAGGCGAGATCGGCAGAGGCCAGGGCGGTGGCGAGTTTCTGGAGGGAGGCAACAGGGCTGAGGCCCGCTTGGTTGCCGAGGGTGGAGGCGAGGAGGAGGAGGCCGGAGAGCTGGGCGTGGGCAATGACCTGGGGGAAGGCATTGGTATCGCCTTTAGCGAGGGCCTCGTAGGGGTCGTAGGCACTGGAGTGGTCGGCGACATCAACGACGGCGACACCAAAGGCCTTCTGGATGGCGGCACTATTGGCAGCCGAGACGCCGGCATCAGCGAGGAGGGCAGCGAGGGTGGTGACGGGTGTGAGGACACCGTTATTGAAATCACCGATCAGGACCATGCCATCAACGGGCTTGGAGGTGAGCGAATCAATGC